>Ga0137410_10000329_pt1 | contig 33324 bp, 31 predicted proteins | sample CZODoug1_16funga_FD_108878 | JGI IMG/M metagenome (GOLD analysis project Ga0137410, IMG submission 108878) | Vadose zone soil fungal communities from Angelo Coast Range Reserve, California, USA - CZODoug1_16fungal (Illumina Assembly) | ecosystem: Environmental > Terrestrial > Soil > Vadose zone... | reverse complement strand
TGGCCGACTTGCTCACGGTCACGGGAGACTTTGGGGAAGCCCGCAAGTTGGCGGAGCAATCGCTGGCTCTGCGCAAGGAACTTGGAGAAAGTACGAACATCGCGCTGTCGCAACATCAGTTGGCATGGATCGCCTTCAACGAAGGACATCCGAAAGAAGCCGAAGGCTATTTACGCGACGCTGCCGAGGCTTTTCAAAAGGCCGATCTCCGCGACAACCTGGTTTCCTGCAATGCGCTGCTGGCGCGCGCGCTCCTGGCACAGGGAAAAACTGCGGAAGCGTCTCGGCTGGCTAGCGACGCGATGCAGATGGCAAAGAGCCAGCCATCTCGTCCGCCGCAGTTCGATGCTCTGCTTGCATTGGCTGCCGTTAAAACTGCTGAGGGAAAATTCGCCGACGCGAGGAAGGCAGCGCAGGACGTACTGAGTCAGACCACGCACTATGGATATCTGGGGTACCAGATGGAGTCTCGGCTGATGTTGGCGCAAGTGCTGGCTAAATCAGGCAAGGCGTTACAGGCGCGTGGTCAGGCGGCAGCTCTTCGGAAAGATGCGCGGGCCAAGGGCTACGGCAGAGTTGAACACGAGGCTGCGAAGATCACTGGCCACTAGATAATTTAGTCTTGGGAGAAGGATCTCACCGGGGCTAAAGCCGAGAAGATTCTCAACGCCTCCGTGGCCCTGAAGGGCCACTCTTCCACGGGTTACGCCGACATTCATACTATGCGCAGCCTGCTGAAAGCCGAGAAATTTCTACCTAGGGCGACTTTGGCGGGCAAGAGTCCCCGCCCCACACGAGCTACATTACTTCGTTGCGTTTACGTAGGAATGCGGGGACATCGAGATCCTCCGGCGCGTAGCTGGGCGATGGTATGCGCATGCTATCCAGCGAAATCACCTCGGCTTGTGCCTGACTGATTCCCGACGGCGCGGAAGTCTGAAACGCTACGGGCATGTCCGGCTCGAAAGAAGGTTCACGCTCCATTACGGGCTCGGGATCGATGATTGATTCAGGCATGTAAGGGCGATCATAGTGACGAGAGACAATGACCGGATCGCCGCTATCATGTTGCCGCAGTCGGCGTATCCCCGATTCCTTGAAACCGGTCGCAATGACCGTGATCTTGACGGCGTCTTTCATTTTCTCGTCCAGTACCGCGCCAAAGATGATGTTGGCATCTTCGTGAGCCGCGCCCTGGATGATGGTGCACGCCTGCTGAACTTCGGCCAGCTTCAGTGAACTGGAGCCAGTGATGTTGATGAGAATTCCGCGCGCGCCGTCGATTGCGCCAGCCTCGAGCAGCGGTGAGGCAATGGCGCGTTGCGCGGCTTCCATGGTGCGGCGTTCGCCGGCGGCAGTCGCGGTGCCCATCACGGCGTAGCCCATACCCGCCATGATCGCCTTCACGTCGGCGAAGTCGCGGTTGATGATGCCGGGGATGGTGATGATATCGGCGATTCCCTGCACGCCCTGGCGCAGAATGTCGTCGGCCACGCGAAACGATTCGAAGAAGCCAGCGTTCTCGGCTACACCCAATAGCTTCTCGTTGGGAATCACGATAGTGGTGTCGATCGACTCCATCAGTTCAGAGACGCCGCGCTCGGCTTGCTGCATGCGTCGCTTGCCCTCAAAGGCGAACGGCTTAGTGACGACTGCGACGGTGAGCGCGCCCATCTCGCTGGCTAGCGAGGCGATGATCGGGGCTGCGCCGGTGCCGGTGCCGCCGCCGAGTCCGGCGGTGACGAAGATCATGTCGGCGCCTTCCAGCGCTTCGATGATCTTGTCGGAGTCTTCAAGCGCGGCTTTGCGGCCGATTTCAGGATTGGCGCCGGCGCCGAGGCCGTTGGTCAGCTTCACGCCGAGTTGAATTTTGATAGGGGCGCGCGACATCCGCAGAGCCTGCAAGTCGGTATTGGCGGCGATGAATTCGATGTTCTCCATGCCGGAGTCAATCATGCGGTTGACGGCATTATTGCCACCGCCTCCGACGCCGATCACTTTGATGCGGGCGTCGTTGCGGGCCTCTTCGTTAAAGCTGATGCGCAGTCCGTTGTCGTCATTCATGTCTACACCTCGTGAAGATCGGTTCTCAGTTCTCGGTTCTCAGTTAAATCCAAAACCTCGCCGAGCTACGCTCGGCTGGACGGGTCAGAGACTCGTCCTCACACGACCTATGCGCCCTTTTTGGCAAACATCGCCCTCATGCGCGAACTCCAGCCGGCGTCTTGCAGGCCGCGGGCGATGCGGGCACGGTGGCCGTAGTACACCATTCCAAGTGCGGTTGCGAATTCCGGTTCGGCCAGCAGGGCTGGCATCTTTGCCATGGGTGTTGGCCAGGCCAGACGCGCGGATTTACGCAGGACGGACTCGGCGACATCCAGGATGCCGGGCAAACGCGAGGCGCCGCCACTCAGAACAAATCCGGCGATGCAATGGTCGAGAACACCGGCCTGGCGCAGGTTTTCGCGCAGCAGTTCGAAGAGTTCACGGGCGCGGGGCTCTAGGATTTCTCCGACCATACGCTGTGGCATCAGGCGCGAGGGGCGGTCGCCAACGGAAGGAACCTCTACTTCGTTGCCTTCCGGGATCAATGTCGCGACGGCATTGCCGAAATTTTTCTTGAGGCTTTCCGCCTCCGCTAAGCCGGTACACATGCCAACCGATAGATCGCTGGTGAAGTGATCGCCGCCTACGGGAATCACAGCTGTGTGGGCTACTGCGCCTTGCTGAAAAACGATCAGATCGCAGGAACCAGCACCCAGATCGGCGAGGCAGATGCCTAGTTCGCGTTCATCGGCGCGCAGCACCGAGTCGGCGCAGGCGAGGGGCTCGAACACAGTGTCGTCTACGTGTACGCCGGCTTTGTTCACGGCGGTTACTACATTCTGCGTGGCGTTTGATGCGCCTGTCACGATGTGTACTCGCACTTCGAGGCGCGTAGCCATCATGCCGGTGGGATCCTGCACCCCGGGCTGGTCGTCGAGGATGAACTCCTGCGGCAACAGATGGAGAATCTCGCGGTCGGCGGGCAGCGGCATAGTACGCGCTTTATCGACGGCCTGGCGGATGTCGTCGCGGGAAATTTCGCGCGAGCGGGTGCCGAAGGTGATCCCACCGTGGCTGTTCATGCCTCGGATGTGCGCTCCAGCGACGCCGACTAATGCGTGCTCGACGGCGATGCCGGCTACGTCTTCGGCTCGTTCGACCGCTTTCTGGATACTGCTTACGGCCTTATCGAGTTCGGTGATCACACCTTTGCGCAGGCCGCGCGATTCGCTGATGCCGTGTCCGCGATAACGCAGACCGTTCTCGCCAATCTCGGCGACCAGCACGCAGGTCTTGGCGCTGCCTACGTCCACTGCGGTAATGAAATTGGGAGGCTGACTGGGCATGGTTATCGCGGGTTCGGCGACGCCTCCTTGGGAATGGATGGGCTCGGCTTCTTCTGGGCCGAGGTAGATACAGTTGGCAACGCCGCGGACTGAATTGGCTTCGTGGTCTGAGCCATTGGCTGTACCGCACTCGGGGTCGTCTTCGAGGTTTGCGATGACGGCACGGCTATTGTGGCTGCGGGCGGTGATGACTTGCCCGAATCCGATAGCGGCTTCTTTGCGGAGGCCGGTATCACTGCGGCCGCGGCGGAGCGAGTCCGGGCATTCTTTGGCGCTGCGTGCTTCCCTTTTGGCTTGGCCGCGGCTCGGTGGATTCCGGCTTTGGCAGGAACTTTCGCGCCGGGCTTTGCCGTTTTTTTCATCGGGGGACCATACGGAACCGGATGGGTCACGTACTTCTCATAATTCACGATGGCCGCGGGCTTTACTCCTGCTGACATCGCCGCCTTTGCCGCTGCCGGGGTTAGGACCGCCGGACGCCTGATTCCTTCGAGATCGGGATTGACGATGATCTGTCCGTCGTAGCGCAGGTCGACGGACTCCAACTTGTCAAACTGCTGACGCCATTGCTGCACGTGAGTGACATAAGTCTTGTAGCGCTGCAAATAATTTCCGGAACCGAGATGGACTAGAACTTCGCCATTGGCGTCGGCCGCTACTACTTTTACGTCCTCGGGATCGGTGAGATCAACTTCGCTGAGCTCGCGGGAGTAGCTGGCTCCACCGGCATCAAGCTCCCGAACCAGTTCGTTGTAGTTCTTCATACGCGCCGAACGCGTGGAGAGGGGTTCGCCAGAATTCATGCCGGCGATAACCGGGAAAGAGTATTTTTTTTTGCCGTTGGACGTGAGTTCCATCAGCGTACCGCCGGCGTCGATCAGGGAGATGCGGGAGCCGATGCGCGCGAAGGCGACCGGTGTACGTTCATGGATTTCAACGCCCAGACGGTTCGGCACGAAGCGCATCACACTAGCTGATTCAACCCAGGGAATTTGCTCCACCTGAACTTTGCGCTGGGCGAGAGGAATGAAGAAAATGTTGCGGCCGATGTCGCCGCCCATCACTTCCATAATCTGAGACTTGGTGACGTGCTGTGCGCCGGTGATTTCAATCTGGTCACTGGAATCGATGCGGAAACGCCAGGAATGTTTGCCGTAGCTGTAGAGTGACACCGCGACGACAAAGAGAATCGCCAGTACGAAGACTGCGAAGGCAACCCATTTCAGGCGATTGGCTGTTTGCTTCTGGAGAGAACCACGGCGCGCCGACACCCTTTTTTGGCCGCGCAGAAAAGGAGATTCCTGCTCCGGTTCCAAATCGAGTAGACGCGAGTCGTCAAAGGGCTCGCGCTCGTGAGCCTGACTGGGAAGAGGGTACAACTCTTCCTGGACGATAGTGGAACTAGCTTTCCGCGCCACTCGTTCGGTCAGTTGTCGTCAGAAAACCGCTGAGCGAGATCACTATAACTTTTTTTCGCGAGTTGAGACAGTGCAAAGTTGGGGGCGGCTGTGGATTTCGTGAGTTCAGTAATCTGAAAGATTAGAAATCTCAGACCTGCGAAGGAGCCTCAGCCGTCAGCTCGAAGCAGTTAAAATTACCGAGAAACGCGATTGCGAAGTTACGAATTATTGGGAATCGTCGACATTTACGTCCACGTCGGCGATTTCGGGTTCGGCATCAACCATCACGCGGGTGCCGGTTTGTGGACAGATTACGATACGGCGGCTGGTGGCGTCGGCCAGCTTGAAGCGTACACGCTCCAGCTTGCGCAACTTCTCGACCTGGACGCGATCCAACACGACGTGCATCCGGTCGAGTTTCTGCTGGACACGGTCGAGGTCGACTTGACGCAAATCCATGGCACGATCCAGGTCAGCTTGATGCTCGGCCAGAACCCGATCGACTTCTGCCTGCTGGCGGGCCAGAAACTGGTCGTCGACCGTAAATTCCTGACGACCGGTCAGAACTCGGGCCACAGCCAAAGTCTGCTCGGCGCGGGTGGCAACCCGGCAGAATACCGCTTCGGCGCGGTCCGCAATGCCATGGGCGAACGCCAGATTACCTTTTTGGTATTCACTATTCAGTCCCAGCGCGAAAACGCCGAGTGCGATCCAATAGAGGGCTTTGTTGTTCATGACGTGCTCCGTGCCTTAGTTTCCTTGGACGGGTGGGGTGGGAAAAGGTCAACAAGACAAGACAGTGGATAGTTCTTGGTGGTTAGTGGTTGGTCTCAAGGATCGGTCTGACCGTCGGGGTGGGCCAAGATCGATGGGTAGAGACGTCGCTTGCCGCGGTCCGCCAGTACTTGAAAACGTGGCTCGGGTGAGACGACGGAGACGCGGCAAGCCGCGTCTCTACTTGAGTCTCTCGTCGACCTCTGACTTTTTCTCCAACCTTTCCAGAATGATCGGGCCCAATTGGGACACGTTGCCAGCGCCGAGGGTGAGGATCATGTCGCCGGGTTGGGCGAGGGCGGCAATGGCGGCGGAGGCTTCCACAAAAGATGCGATATGGATGGCTTCGCGGTGGCCTTTTTGTGCGATCTGGCGGGCCAGGGTCTCGGCGGTCACACCTTCGATCGGCTTCTCACTGGCGGCGTAGATGTCGAGTACAAAGACGGAATCGGCGTCGGCGAAGGCCGTCGTGAAGTCGTCCATCAGGTCGCGAGTGCGGGTGTAGCGGTGGGGCTGGAAGATAACGTGGACGCGGCGGAATCCGCATTGGCGGGCAGCGGCTAGAGTGGCACGAATTTCGGTGGGGTGGTGTCCGTAGTCGTCGATCACGGTGACTCCGGCTGCCTGGCCGCGAATCTGGAAGCGTCGGTCGACGCCGCGGAACTGGTCGAGTCCGGAGCGAATCTGGTCAGGCGGGATATCGAGCGCCGTTCCGACCGCGATGGCCGCTGTCGCGTTCAGAATGTTGTGCACGCCGGGAACGTGCAGCGTGAATTCGCCCAGATCTCTTTCTTTGTAGGCAACTCGGAACCGGCTGAGCGGGATGTGGTCGCCGGGAACGGCGGCGGTGCTCGTAATGCAAATCAGAAAGTCGGAGCCGAGGGCGATTCCGTAAGTCGTCACACGCCGATGAACGCGGGGCAACAGGCGTTCCAGGATCGGATCGTCATTGCATCCGACCACCATCCCGTAGAAGGGTACGCGTTCCATGAATTCCAGAAACGTTCGACGGACATCGCGCATGTCGCGGTAGCAGTCCATGTGTTCACGGTCGATGTTGGTCACGACCGACAAGATAGGCGAGAGCTTCAAAAACGACCGGTCGCTTTCGTCGGCTTCCGCAACCAGATATTGCGACTTGCCGAGACGGGCGTTCGAGCCCAGAGCGTCCACGCGTCCGCCGACGACGACGGTGGGATCAAGTCCACCTGCGGCTAGGACGGCCGCGACCATTGAAGTGGTCGTGGTCTTGCCATGCATGCCAGCAATGGCGATGCCGTACTTCAAGCGCATTAGTTCGGCCAGCATTTCGGCGCGCGGGATCACCGGAATATGCAGCCGGCGGGCTTCGGCGACTTCGGGGTTGTCCATCGAGACGGCTGAACTGGTCACGACTACGTCGACGCACGCTACATTCGATTCGGCGTGGCCGTCGTAGATCGTTGTACCCAGTGAGGCAAGGCGCTGCGTGACGGTGGAACTTTTCAGGTCGGAGCCGGAGATTTTGTAGCCAAGATTCAGCAGGACTTCGGCAATCCCGCTCATGCCGATTCCGCCGATGCCTACAAAGTGAATTCGTTGGATCTTGGCAAACATGGGGTCTCCGCGGGTGATGATAGAACATTTCTCGCGTCTGGGGTGCGGGGACTCGCAGCCAAATTCTTAACCACAGGGGTCACAGAGGACACGGAGGAACCCACATGTCCTCTGTGACCTCTGTGGTTCAAAGCTTTCACTCGCGAGCGATAAGGCCCTCGACCATCGCTGCAATTTCCTCGACAGCCTTAGGATGCGCCAGCGACTTTGCAGCCGCGGACATGGCTTGCAGGCGGCGCGGGTCGCCGAGGACAGCTGCAATCGTATCCACCAGGTACGCAGCTTCCAGATTCGATTCTTCGACGACTATCGCCGCCCCGGCCCGTTCCAGCGCGCGGGCGTTGACGTTCTGATGATCGTCCGCGGCGCGGGGGAAGGGCACAAAAACTGCGGGCTTGCCGGCAGCCGCGATCTCGGCAACCGTGCTCGCTCCCGATCGGCAGACCAGCAAATCGGCGCGCGCGAAGGTGCCGGGCATGTCGTCGATAAACTTGTGGACTTCTCCGGACGCTCCAGCTTTTTCGTAGGCCGCGAGGACATTGTCATAGTCACGCTGGCCAGTCTGGTGAACGATGTAGAGGTCTGGAACTCGCTCACGCAGGCCCGGCAACGATTCAATCATTGCCTGGTTGATCGCGCGTGCGCCCTGACTTCCGCCGAAGACGAGCAGAGTCGGCGGGCCGGCGGACTTTGCAGTGATGGTGAAGAAATCCTCACGCACGGGAACGCCCGTTACTTTGCATCGGGGAAAATATTCGCAGGTCTCTTCGAAGTGGACCGCCGCTACAGAAACCCAGCGCGCGACCATGCGGTTCGCGAATCCGGGAACCACGTTCGGTTCAAATGCCAGTGTCGGGATGCGACGGCGGATCGCGGCGAACATTGCCGGGCCGGAGGCGTATCCGCCGACGCCGATCACAACGTCTGGATGGAAGTCCGAGAGCATGCGCCCTGAGGCCCAGAGGGCGCGGGGCAAGTCGAACATCGTTTTGGCGCGGGTCATCAGGCTTACATTTTTCAGTGCGCCGACTTTGATGAGTTCGAGACGAAATCCAGCTTGTGGCACAAGGCGGGTCTCAATGCCGCGGGCCGTGCCGATGAAGAGGACTTCGGCGGCAAACTGCTTCTTGAGTTGATGAGCGATGGCGAGGGCGGGGATGACGTGTCCGCCGGTGCCGCCGCCTGCGATGACGATGCGCATGGTCAACATCAGAATCTACCACGGGGGCGCTGCGGGCCTTTCCTCCTTCATTCATTTTCGGATACGTTTACTTCGAGGATCGCCTCATCGCTTCGCGCACCTTAGCCGGACCGTATTTGGATATGAGGCTGTTCATAAACTGAGGGTCAAACCCGATCGCATAAGCTATCATCCCTGCCAATGAAGCTCGCCTCGATTCGTCCAAAGATTCCAGCTTAAAAATAAGTCCACGGATGTTCCGTTTCAATCTTCTCCCGATATGTGCTTTCCCGTCGCTTCCTAACACTATGCCCGTAACACGGCGCAGGCCCTTTTTCGATGAATGTCGTGTCTTACTCGTATTTACTGCAAGCTTCGCCGGTAGCTTCGAGTCGACTATCACTTTCGCCACTTCTTGCTCGATTTGCCGCAAGACATTAGCGGTCGACGTCGAGAAGAAAAGATCGTCTGCGTATCGGCTGTACTTCACCCCCATCTTGATACACAGTGCGTGAATCCGAACGTCTATGTCATAGAGAATTGCATTGGACAGCGCGGGTGACGTCGGGGCACCGATCGTTAGCTGCGAATGGCGACACACAAGATGGCAGAACACGAAAATGTCGGCGGTGGTCCAGTCTCGAAACTGGATACGGTTTTCCCTAATGTATTCTTGAATGTCCTGTTCCGTTATGGACGGAAAGAAGTCCATCAGATCCATTCTTAGGAGATAACGGCTTGCTTGATGGAGGCGAGCATTATCGAGGATCGAGTGGTCTCGCCGATATGCTGCGGCTGATTCGTGAACAGGCAATGCCTCGATGACGTTTGCCAGCAACCACCGCTGCAAAGCTTTGAGACGCCGTGACGGATGGCTAATCGAGCGTAATCCGCCGTCTTTCTTGCGAATTCTATAAACTTTATATTCGTGCGACGCCCCGCTAGCCACGTTGAGAATGAAACTCGGCGTCAGGTCTAGATCAGCTGATATACGCTCCAATATCAAAGCATCCCTCCCGCGTCCAGTGCCGTCTTCGCCTCTGGCAGCGTCAATAGCACAGAGACATGGCTGGCGCGAAGGCTTTCCATGTCGAGCATCCGCGGATGATGATAAGGGTGTCCGATGGCTCCTGGGCCAAGCGGGAAGTAGAACGTTTCTACCTTCCCGGATATTGCCACGGCCTTTGCTCGTAGAAGGTTCATTGCGACGCCTAGACCCAAAAGAGTAGGCACGCTAATTCCGCTGGACAATATGGACGGCTCTATTCCTTGGAGATAGAAGTTCACTACGTCGATGGTTGCTGGACTTATTACCGAAATGAGATCGCACAGGAAAAAAAGAAGATGTTTAGGACTGGCGGCGAGGCTCGTAATCTTAACACCATAAGATTTTGGAATTCGCGCTACCCGATTTTCGATTTCTTCAGCCCCTTCCAGTATCCGATTTAAGGAAACATACACGGTGGGCCCGAAGGTCGAGTCAGTGTCTATCCATTTTAGTGGCCCTGTTGAGATAAATGAGGACACATGGTGGTACTGTCGGTCGACTATCGGCAGTATTTTCTTGCGAAGATCTTTATTGAGCGAGAATGCCCCGAGTTCAGCGAATGTGCCGGGACTTTCCACGATGATGACAAGCATATCCGCCAGCATCGCAAGATCGGACTCCATTTCCAGCGCGCTGCGGTCGCTGCGGGTGGCGATTTGTTCCCAGACCCCCTCGGCGTAAAACAGGTTAATCCCGGGGAAACGCTTACGAAGATAGTCCCGTAGAGAGTCACGTGGCTCGCTAACAGCAGCACCACACAAGAACAGTACTGGCTCTAGTTTACGAAAACGGTAGCTACTCGACCGGAGGTAACCGACTAGCCGATCTCGGGCGGGAATATATCGCGGGTGATCAAGCCACACAATTTGTAGCTCCTACTTTAAGCGGCCCCCCGGAGCGAAGCGAAGCGGAGCGCAGGGGGAGAATACCTATCAATACTTCCGGGCTGGCTAAACACCAGCCACAGACGTCCTTCTCAGACGACTGTTCACGCTAGGAGCAACTGATGGTAACTATTTGGAATTGATCGTGTCAACCAGGAGCTTACGCTGAGGGGATAGCGACGTCTCGCAAGCTCCCTCTTGACCAGTAGCGGTAAAATAGAGTATCGCATCCAGTTGAGCAGGTTTTCGTTGTTCGAGGCCTTCCAGAAGGCTGGCGGCTTAAGTCCGATCTTTGAAATTCTTCACCTGTTCGGAGCGAGAAGTTAGTCGGAATAGCATGCTAACCCGAATGCGCTCTAGATTTTGCGTGCAAGTGCTTATTTCTCAAAGATCTGCGAGGGTAATTATCCCTTGACAGTAGGTATGAATTCAAGTACGCTCATTTCCGCCACAGTAGGTAAATCGTGAAAAATCATCTTGGTAACGAAGTCGTCTTGGAGCTGATCGAAAACACCACGTTTGCCGCTGGCAGTGTCGTGAATATGGACGGAAAGCACTTTCTCAATTGCACCTTCGGTGACGGCTGCGTTATCCAGTTCACGGGCGCTCCGTACATGTTTGAGCAGTGCGGTTTTGGTCAGCCGATGCACCTTCGCCTTGGCGGTCCAGCAACAGCAACCCTGTCTCTGATCCGCATGTTATGCGACAGTTTCCCGGAAATGAGATTAGAACTGTTTCCGAATTGGAAGACATGGAAAGAGTACGACGAGAAGACAATTGTTCAATAGGCATAACTATGGCCCACAACAACCGCAAACCCAAGATGCTTCCGTACACACTCAAGAGTTTCCAGAAACAGTTCCCGGATGATGCGACCTGCCTTGAGTGGCTGAAAAACTACCTCTACCCGGACGGTATCTTCTGCGATGCCTGCCAAGCGATTACCAAGCATCATCGCGTAGTGAGCCGTCCGTCGTACTCTTGCGATCATTGCGGTCATCACGTTCACCCGACCGCCGACACAATCTTCCACAAGTCGCCCACGCCCCTGACAGTTTGGTTCTACGCGATCTACCTGATGGCTTCGACGCGCTGCGGAATTTCGGCAAAGCAGATTCAGCGGGAGACTGGCGTCACCTACAAAACCGCGTGGCGCATGTTCAAACAGATTCGCACGATGCTGGATGATGAGGACGCACCCCCGTTCGGCGGTAAGGGCGGGAAGCCTGTCGAGATTGACGAGACCTACGTTGGCGGAAGGCAGCGCGGCCATCCGGGACGCTCTACTCCCTTCTATTCCAATTCCAAGACACCGGTAGTTGGAGTAGTCGAACGCAAGGGCCGAGTTCGCGCCTACACCACGCTGGATACCAAGAAGGACACGGTTATGACGATCATCAAGGAAAGAGTCCTTCCGCAGAGCACGGTGTTCACCGACGACTATTGCGTATATGACGATCTTGGACGGCACCGAAACGAGTACCGTCATCACCGCATCAATCACAGCGCGAAAGTCTACGTTGTTGGCGAGATTCATACGAACACAATCGAAGGCTTCTGGAGCCTCGTTAAGAATGGTCTTCGCGGCGTCTATCATTCGGTTGGCAAGCACTATCTACAGTCCTATCTGAATGAGTTCAGTTTCCGTTACAATCGGCGGTTTGATGAGCAACCAATGTTTCTTAGCTTCCTGCAACAAGTTGAGAAACGAGATATGGTTGTGCGTCAATCGCCCATCCCAGTCGAGCCGTTCTGAATGAACGCTGGAAGGTTCTGGCGCACTCACGGTCTCCTATGCCTTTCTTCTTGGCAACGAAGTGCACGGAATGCGATCAACAGTTCCCCGTTTTAGAAGTACGTAACCCTCTGGCTGGCTTTCACCAAGCGCAATGGTATGACGTACCTTGTCCATATTGCGGCGAAACACAGCGCGGGCTTCTTTCAAACCTTCAGGTGATCGAAGTTGCTCAAGAGTCACCGCTTCCAGATGAATCGTCTTCGTAGTGTCCTCCAATGAAAAACCCGCCCCTATCGGCGGGTTGTCTGTTTGGATTGTCAGGTTGCTACTTCTGCGGCGATTCGACTCGGCGGCTTGCCTTCTTGAGCGCGGTCTCAAAATCATGTTGCGTAAACGTCTGCGACTGCTCTTTTGTGAGTACAGTATCAGCTACCGGAGCCTTCTCGTCTTTGATTGCGTCATCATATTTCTTTCGCATCGCGACTAGCTCCGGGTGATACAAAACTTCCAAAATCTTCTTAGCTGGAACGACGATAGAGATTCCCATGTTAACAGCCTCTACCTGCTCGGCGCTATTAAACCCAATCGGCGTCTCCCAATGCCCGTGCATTAAACCTAGAAAATGGAGCGGGCCAAGTCCCGATATGATTTCTGGCTCGCGCTTTGCTGTCATAACCGGCATGTTCACCGTGTTCCGAACAAATACGGGAGAGCCGCTCAACCCTCCGATTGATCGCCCCTCTGCCAAGTATGCGTCGATTTCGCCGAACCCCTTGACCGGTATTTTATCGGTTGGCATCATAGCAATATTGCCGGTTCTCACAATTGGCCAATGCCGCTTGGAGCCGTGGAAACGCGTAAATAGACCTATAGCGTTTATCTCGTCTCCAATGCCAATGTCGTAGTGTTTTATGTTTTTGTCAGTGGCAAACATTACTTCCGGAATCCATTCCAAGTCGTATTCTTCGAGGATCCCCGACGCAAAAAGGGTAACGGCAACATCGACCGATGATTTTTCGGTCGGGTGGTACCACCAGGGGGCGTTCCCGCTTCGCAACAAAATACGGCCCCCATCTTTACCATTCATGCCTATGATCCAAGGTCCCCCCTCAACCTTTTCGGCAACATGTGCGGCGGTGACGAAATGAAGGAACACATTGTCATTGGATCCATCAATCCCGACGACAAAAACTGTACCCCCATACCTAATCTCGGCCTGATCATGGGAAATGAACCCAACACAACTAAGAATGCGATCCGGAAGTCTCATTCCGATGTCCTTCGGCGGCCAGAGATAATGACGAACATCCCCGGCACATCGTCCATCGGTAAGATTGCGCGTTAACATACCTACTGTCAAGGGATAATTACCTCTGCGAGGGCTCGGTCGCCAAATTGTTGATTCCAAAAGATCAAATACAAAAGAGGGGGAGGGGGTACCCGGCCTGCGCCGCTTACTCTGCCTGCTTCGTGATATTCAGCAGCACACCCACGCACGCCAGCGTCACAAACAAGGATGATCCGCCATAAGAAACGAACGGCAGCGGGATGCCCTTCGTCGGCATCAACCCTAGCACTACGCTGATATTGATGAAGGCTTGCAGCACGATCATGCTGGTGATTCCGACGGCGAGGAACCGACCGAAGGTGTCCTGGGTGCGGAGGGCGGCGCGGGTTCCTCTCCAGAGAAAGATTGCGAATAACACTACGACCGTCAGCGCGCCCAGCAAGCCGAGTTCTTCGGCGGTTACGGCGAAGATGAAATCGGTGTGCGGCTCCGGTAGATAAAAGAGCTTCTGCTTGCCTTCCATCAGGCCGAGTCCGGTCAGGCCACCGGTCGAGACGGCGATCAGGGACTGGATCATGTGGAAGCCGCGTCCCTGCGGGTCGGAATAGGGATTCAGGAAGGCCAGGATGCGGTCCTTGCGATATGACACGTGAAAGATCAGGAAATAAAGGGGCACGATCGAGGCGGCAAACGCGTACGCAAAATAGCGTAGACGGATGCCGGCTACGAACAGCATGCAGGCGGTGATGCCGGCGCACGCGAGGGCGGTGCCGAGATCGGGCTGGAACACGATCAGGCCGAGAAATATGACGGTGGGTGCGATGGCGGGCAGTAGGGTGTTGCGCCAGTCGTCCATTGCTTTGGTTTTGTTTTCAAGGAACCAGGCTAGAAACAGGATGAGCGCGGGTTTTGCGAGTTCCGAGGGCTGGAAGGAAACGGGGCCCAGGCGGAACCAGCGGTGTGTGCCGTGGGTGCGGTCGAGAAAGAATACGGAGATCAGGAGAAGAGTCGTGAATCCGAGCAAAAGGAAAACCATCGCCGGATGTTTGAGGCGCTTGTAGTCAACCTTCATTGCCACAAACATCGCGGCCAGACCGGCGACGGCCCAGATCAGTTGCTTGAACAGAAATTCATAGGCCGATCCGTAGCGTTCTTTGGCCATGACGGCCGACGCGCTGAAGACCATCACCAGGCCGATGAAAACCAGGATCGCCGTGACGGTGAACATCCAGCGATCGACACTGACGCGCTTGGCCATGGAAGTTCATTTCACCACGGAGACACCGAGCCACGGAAGATTTTGACGAGCGTATTTCGGGCGAAGATTACTCTTTTGGTTCCTGTTGTCTGGGGAGTCGTGCTATTTGCGACCGGCCAACGTTTTGACTACTTCTTTAAAGACCCGTCCCCGGTGTTCGTAGTTTTCGAATTGATCGAAGCTGGCGCAGGCGGGAGCGAGGAGGACGATGTCGCCGGGTCTGGCGGACTCACTGGCGCGGCGCACGGCGTTCTCTAGAGTTTGGGAAGGGACAATTTCGCTGGCCCCTGCAATCTGCGATTCGATTTTCGCGGCGGCTGCGCCGATGGTGTACACGCGCTTAACCCGCTCGCGCAACAGGTCGTTAAGCAGGGAGTAATCGCTGCCCTTGTCCTTGCCGCCGAGGATTAAATGAATATTGGCCTGGAAGGACTCGAGGGCCTTGATGGTGGCGTCAACGTTCGTCGCCTTCGAGTCGTTGTAGTAGTCAACCCCTGCGATCTGGGCGACGAATTCCAGGCGGTGCTCGACGGCTTTGAAGTTCTTCACGGCGTCGCGGATCTCAGCGGGCTGGCAGCCGACGAGCGCGCCGATTGAGACTCCGGTGAGTACGTTCTCCAGATTGTGGGCGCCTTTCAGCGGGATTTCGGAGACCGGCATGATCTCGCGCTCGCTCTTCCCGCTGCGAAAGAAAATATTGCCGCCGCGGACGAATGCGCCCTTCTCAACTTCTTGCTTGCGGCTGAACCAGAACAGCTGGGCACGCGTGCGACTCGCAAGTTCGGCGGTGGCTGGGTCGTCGGCGTTGAGTATGACAAAGTCTTCCGGATGCTGATTTTCAAAAATGCGCGCTTTCGCGCTGACGTAGTTTTCGAACGTTTTGTGGCGATCGAGATGATCGGGGGTAATGTTCAGAATCACCGCAATCCGCGGTTTGAAGCTGACGATTGTTTCCAGTTGGAAGCTCGATACCTCGAGCACGGTCCAAGTGTCGGGCCTGGCCTGATCCGCAAAGGTGATGGCCGGTGTGCCGATGTTGCCGCCAACTAGCGTCGGGAATTTTCCGGCGGCTATGATTTCGCCCGCCAGCGTGGTGGTAGTCGTCTTGCCGTTGGCACCCGTGATGGCCACGATTGGGCCGGGAAGAAACTGCGCAGCCAGTTCGACCTCGCCAATGACCGGCTCGCCCAACGCCCGCGCCTGTTCCAGTTGCGGAGCGTCAAACGGGACGCCGGGACTGACTACGATCAAGTCCTGTCCTCGGAAAGTGCGGTCGCCGTGGCCGCCAGTTTCGACTGTAATGCCGTGGTCGAGCAAGAGGAGAATCTCGTCGCGCAGTTCGGCTTCGGGCTTGGAGTCGGACACGGTCACGCGCGCGCCGCGTTTTTTCAAAAACAATGCCGAGGCCACGCCTGACTTGCCCAGGCCGACCACCAAGACGCGTTTGTCTTTTAAGTCCATTCCGTCGAGTTCGACCACGGAGACACGGGGACACGGAGAAAACCTAATTCCTGCTTTTGCTTTGCTCCGTGTCTCCGTGCCTCCGGTGGTGACTTTTCCTCTATCTCAATTTTAGTGTCGTCAGTGCAAACAGCGCGAAGACCAGCGACGCGATCCAGAAGCGCACAATCACTTTCGATTCCGACCAGCCCAGCAACTCAAAGTGGTGATGGATGGGCGCCATCTTGAACACGCGTTTCTTCCTCAGTTTGTAGGAACCGACCTGAATGATCACCGATAACGCCTCGATGACGAAGACTCCGCCGATGAAGGGCAGCAGCAACTCCTGCTTGATCATGACAGCGACGGTTCCAATCGCACCGCCCAACGCCAGCGAACCGACGTCTCCCATGAAGACTTCGGCGGGATGTGCGTTGTACCAGAGAAATCCAATCGATGCGCCGACCATGGCTCCGCAGAAAATTGTGAGTTCTCCAATCTGGGGCATGCGCTGGAGTTCGAGATAGGTCGCAAAGGCCGCGTGGCCACTTACATAAGTGAGTACGGCGAGGGCGCCGGCAGCAATCACCGTGCAGCCGATCGCGAGTCCGTCAAGGCCGTCGGTGAGATTCACGGCGTTGCTGGAAGCGACAATCACAAACACAACGAAACCCACAAACGGAAGAAAGGCCAGCGGCCACATTTGCGGATGAGCAGCCCACCTCTCGATCACGAGATCCGGGTGGAACTGCTTGAAGAACGGCACCAGCAACCGAGTGGAATACATTCCGCGATATTGCAGTGCGATCAACGCGACCGCGATCAGAGTACTGGAGGCAATCTGCAAACCGATTTTAGAGCGGGCGGTCAGACCTAAATTGCGGCGATGCACGACTTTCAGGTAGTCATCGGCGAAGCCGATGGCAGCGAAAGCTATCGTTGAAAGAACTGCGATCCAGACAAATGGATTGCTTAAATCGGCCCAGAGCAAGGTCGGCACGACGATGCTGATGGTGATGAGCAGGCCGCCCATGGTCGGGGTGCCGGCCTTTTTTTGGTGAGCCTGTGGGCCTTCCTCGCGGATGTATTGCCCGATCTGGAATTCACGCAGGCGGTTGATGATGATTGGACCAACAATGAGTCCTGTGAACAGCGCGGTCAAGCTCGCAAAGGCGGTGCGGAAAGTTAAATAACGGAAGATGCGGAACGGCGGGAAGTAATGGAACAGCTTCAGATATAAGAGCCAATAGAGCAAACTTCCTCCGGAATGAGTTCTCGGTTCCCAGTTCCCGGTTCTCAGTGTTTAGAAGTCGGCTGCGCTTGAGAACCTCGTTTTTGTTGCCATATTTCGAGTGCTTTTTCCAGTTTCACGCCGCGAGAGGCTTTCAACAAAACAACATCGCCCTCACGCGTTGTACGGGCTAGCCAGTCGCCGGCTTCTTCTGGCGTGGCTACAAATTCCGCTTTCATACCGGCTTCCAAAGCGGCTTCCACCATCGGCTTCGCCAGTCCGCGAACGCCGAGAAGGAAATCAAGTTTCTTGCTGGCGATATACCGGCCGCACTCGCGATGCAACTGCTCGCTGGTTGCACCGAGTTCCAACATCTCGCCCGCTACTACGATTCGCCTCTGCGCCGGGATCGCCGCTAACGTGTCGACCGCCGCCATCAGAGCCTTCGGACTGGAATTGTAGCAATCGTTGAGCACTGTGATGTTACCCAGTTGGACGACCTGTCCTCGTTTGTCGGGGGGCACGAGCGAAGGCAAAGATGAGGCGATGTCGGAGGGCATGATGCCATGCGCGATTGCGACCGCCGCCGCCGCGAGCACATTGTAGACGTTGTGCGTTCCCAGCAGCGGGCTATGCACCGGTTGCCGGAGTTCGTTCGTGATGAGGTCGAACCGCGTGCCCGTCGGTCCCAGGATTTCAATGTTTTCCGCGCGGACGTCAGCCGTCGGCTTCAACCCAAACAGGATTACTCTGCCTTTGAAGTCGCGGCCAAACTGGCAGACGTAGGGGTCGTCTCCGTTAAGAACGGCGGTGCCGCCGTGCGGCAGGGCCTCGATCAATTCGTACTTGGCGCGCGCAATTCCCGCGACCGAATCGAAAAATTCGAGATGTACTGGACCGACGGACGTCACCACGCCTTCGTTCGGCTGGGCGATCCGCGCCAGAGCGGCAATTTCGCCCGCGTGTGACATCCCCATTTCAATCACCGCCAGATCGTATTCGGGCTCCAGCGTGAGCAGGCCTAGCGGCAGGCCAAAATGATTGTTGAAGTTTCCCTTGGAACTGTGTACGCGATGCCGTACGGAAAGCAGGTGAGCCATTGCGTCTTTGGTGGTGGTCTTCCCCATCGAGCCAGTGATGCCGATGGCGGTTTTGCCCCACAGCTTGCGGACGGCGGTAGCGAGCGTTTGCAGGGCGACGAGCGTGTCGTCAACGGCGAGCAGGCTCGTTTTTCCGGGGTATCGGGCGAGTTGATCTTTGCGGACGACGGCGGCGATTGCTCCCTTGCCAAACGCTTCCTCGACAAAGTCGTGCCCGTCGAGGCGCTCACCCTTCACTGCAAAAAAGAGATTGCCGCTTTGCACTGTGCGCGAGTCGATGGAGTATCCCTGCGCCAGCGCGCGTGGATCGTATTCGCCATTGGCCGCGGTGAATTCTGCGATTCGGGAGAGAGATAAGTTCATGCAGTTTTCCCCGCGCTTGCTCTGGCAGCCTCGCAATCGTAACCCAGAGACTTCAAGCTTTCGCGAGCGACCTCGACGTCATCGAAGGGAACACTTCCCTCTCTCGTTACCTGCACTTTTTCATGTCCCTTGCCGGCGAGCAGCACGATGTCGCCCGGCGTCGCATGCTGAAGAGCCAGGCCGATGGCTTTGCGGCGATCGGGTTCAATCGTATATTTCGCGCCGGACTTCTGTAATCCGACGAGAGCGTCGTTCATGATGGCAAGCGGGTCCTCAGAGCGCGGGTTGTCGGAGGTTAGCACTGCAAAGTCGCTTCCCTTGCCCGCCGCTTCCCCCATCAGGGGACGCTTGGTGCGGTCGCGGTCGCCGCCGCAGCCGAAGAGGGTGATGACTTTCCCCTTGAGTCCGGCGCGGGCAACGAAGTCGCGAGCTAATGCCGTCAGGTTGCGGAGCGCGTCGTCGGTGTGGGCGTAGTCCACGGCTACGGTGAAGGGCTGGCCGCAGTCTACGCGTTCGAAGCGGCCCGGGACACGGGCCAGGTCGAAAATCCCCTTGGCAATTGCTTCGTTGGGGCAATCGCGAGCGTAGCCGGCCGCCGATGCGGCCAGCGCGTTGTAGACATTGACCTGGCCAATCATGGGCGACCACATGGGGATCCTGCCGGAGGGCGTGATCATCCAGAAGCGCGTTCCACGTGCCGTGAGCTCGACTGATTCGGCATGAAAGTCGCCGGTGGCGAGACCATAAGAGAATGTCGCGGAACTTGTCTTTCTGATTAAACTCAGCAACTGGCGGCCGTATTCGTCGTCGGTGTTGATGACGGCGGCGGGCGGAGGCGCTGTGCCGCAGCCCTCGAACAGCACCTGCTTGGCGCGGAAATATTCCTCCATCGTGCCGTGATAGTCGAGATGGTCGCGGGTGAGATTGGTGAATACCGCGACATCGAATGGAATTCCGAATACGCGTTGTTGTTCCAGGGCATGCGACGAAACTTCCATCACAGATTCCGTCACGCCCTCGCTCAGGCCGTCCGCCAGCAGGCGATTTAACTCGAGCGCTTCGGGCGTGGTGTGAGGAGCTGGGAGCACTTTGCCGGCGACGTGATACTCAATCGTGCCTACTAGCGCGGTCTCGCGGCCGGCGGCGCGCAGGATCGACTCGATAAGAAATGCGGTTGTGCTCTTCCCGTTGGTGCCGGTGATTCCAGTGTTGGCAATACGCTCGGCGGGGCGGTTGTAGAAATTGGCGCTTAGCCGTGCCAAGGCACGGCGACCGTGCGAAACCTGGGCCCAGGCTACTCCGGCACGGGGTGCTTGAGCGGCGGAATCCGTGACAATGGCAGCCGCTCCTGTGGAGATCGCTTGATCGATGAAGCGATTGCCGTCACTGATTTCGCCCTTCATGGCCACAAAGACTTTGCCCGGCTCCACGCGGCGGGAATCGTACTCCACACCGGTGACGGCGGGATTGCCGCTCTGGGAGAGCACTTCCGCGCCCTCGAGCAGTTGTTGAAAGGTCATTGGAGTTGATTATATTCGCTGTAGAGACGTGGCTTGGCGCGTCTTGATGGTGCCGACGCATTCTTTACGCTGCACGCGGGAGACGCGGCACGCCGCGTCTCTACTCCGGCAATGCTTCAACGGCCGAACTTCACCATCACTCGCGACCCTGCTGCCACCTTCGCGCCTGGCGAGGGCGATTGCTCCCTTGCCACACCGCTGCCGATCGCGTCGAGATCAAGCCCTGCATCCTGCGCCGCTTCGACCGCCGAGCGAACGTTTTTGCCAAGAAATGACGGTACCGCAATGCCCCCCTCTTCTACTTCCAGGATGACCGTTGTACTCGTGGGTAGTTCCTGTTCGGACGCGGCGTCTGGCTTGGGGGAAGGAGGCTCTATCGCTTCCGCGGGCGGAGCCGACGGTTCTTTTTGAGTCAATGACGCGGGCACCACTTGGGCCGCAATCGTCGCGGATTTCAATCGCGCGGGAGTGGCCGGGACTTCCCCTGCGTCGGCCAGGTCCAAAGTAGATCCCAGGTGATCGGGCGAAATTTCGTCGAGATCTTTGTCGGGGGCGTTGCGGCGGGCGAGCAGGACTTGCCGGTTGGGTGGAATTTCCACGTCGTGTGGAACGTGCAGGTATTCGAGGACCTGCTGGGTCACGCGTTGGAAGACAGGCGCAGCAACTTGTCCGCCCTGGTGCAAGCCAACGGCGGAGTCGAGGATCACGGCCACGGAAATCTTGGGATCGTTGACGGGCGCGAATCCGGCGAACGATGCAACGTATTTGGTCTTGGAGTAGGCATGCGTTGCGGGATCGACTTTTTGCCCGGTACCGGTTTTGCCGGCGGAGCTGTAGCCTTCCAGCAGTGCTTTGCGTCCGGTTCCGTGCAGCACGACTCCTTGCAGAATTTGGCGCATTTGGGCTGCGGTCAGCGACGAGATCACGCGCCTGCTCTCAGCGGGCTGAAACGAGATGGTCTGGGGCGTGGCTTGCGGCTCTACGGTGCCCGCCACGATGCGAGGAGCGACCCATACTCCGTCGTTGGCAATCGTTGAAATCAAAGCAATCAACTGCACAGGAGAAATGCCAATTTCCTGGCCCATCGAAATCGCGCCGATGGAAACCTTCGACCAACGATTTACGGGTTTCGTCATACCGCGGGTTTCGCCTGGTAGTTCGATGCCGGTCTGCTGGCCGAAACCGAAGGCGCGGATGTATTTGTAGAAACGGTCGTCGCCCAAGCGTAGTGCGACTTTGATCGCGCCCACGTCGCTCGATTCGGCGACGATGTCCGCAACCGAGAGCATGCCGTGCGGCTTGCTGTCGCGGATGCGCATGCCGTTAATCACGATCGAGCCCATCTGGCAGTCGAACATTTCGTCGGGGCGAGTGACCTTTTCTTCCAGGCCCGCTGAGATGGTTACAATTTTGAAGGTGGAGCCGGGTTCGTAGATGTCGCTTACCGCGCGGTCCTTCAGGGCGTCGACCGTAATTTCTTTCCGGAGATTAGGGTTGAACGTGGGACGATTGGCGAGGGCCAGAATCTCGCCAGTGCCAGGATTCTGCACGATCACCGTTCCGGCGATGGCTTTAGTTTGCTCCATCGCCGTCTCCAGCTCGCGCTCGGCGATGTACTGGATGTTCTGATCGACAGTGAGGACGAGGTTGTTGCCCGGTTCCGGCTGCTTCTCAACGCTGGAGAACCAGCGCTTGCGTGCGTCCACGGAGATCATCAGCTTGCCGGGTTTGCCTTGCAGTTCGGAATTGAATTGGCGCTCGAGTCCGCTCAGGCCCTGATCGTCGGTGCCAACATAGCCCAGCATCTGCGCTGCCAGTTCGCGCTTGGGATAGAAACGCTTCGGCTCTTTCTGAAAATGGATGCCTTGCAGATTCATTCCGCGGATTCGTTCGATCACTTCAGCGTCCGCCTTGCGCGCCACCCAGCAGAACGTTTTGCGGGCGCGGCAGTCGGCGAGCAGGACGCGAGGATCGTCGCGAGTGATTCGGGCGATCAGACTAATAGTGTTGGCTAGATCGGGGATCTCGGTCGGGACCGCGAATGCCGAGTCTACCTGGATCGACATTGCCAGTTCGCGGCCGGCTCGGTCGAAGATGATCCCGCGTTTCGGGGAGAGATCGAAGCTGCGTTGTTGCTGGTGCTGGGCGCGTTGCTGGAAATCGCCGTAGCGGAAAACCTGTAGATAGACCAAGCGAAAGCAAATGGCGGCGAGCCAGAGGCAGAGGAATCCGGTTAAGGCGTAGAGCCTGAATTTTGCGCTGGTTGGAGATTTGTCTACGGCCACTTTCGTCCTAGATAACTTCGGCGGCCCGGAGAGCCGCCGCTAAGCAGCCCCTGAAGGGGCTGTGAAATTTCTGCTCATTGGCATCGCTGAAGCGATGCCCTGATACGAGTCAAGCGCCGAGCCAACACCTCAGCCAAACTCCAACAACACCTTAACTACACCTTGATGCCCGACAATTTACAGCGACGGACAAGAGTGTCCGTCCCACACAAGCTTATCTCGCTGACACTACCGAGATCGGCGTGACGCTCGCCATGACGGGCATTCCAGTGTCGGCGTTGACGTCCAAGTGCATTACTTGTCCGGGCTGCGGAGACTGTAAGCCTAGTTTGCGGGCCATTACATCGATCCGCTCGGGGTCACGGAGGGAAGCGTCTTCCAGTCTCAGGGCGCGGTTCATTTCCAGCAGGCCGTCGCGCTGACTGCGCAGCGCTTCGATCTGGTAGCCGTATTCGATAGCGCGGAAATGCTGGAGAGCGTATCCCATGACCAGCGCGAACAAAATGCACAGAGCAATGCCAAACTGCTTCATCTCGCGCGCGCGGCGGGGATCTTCGACCTTCACCAGGCGTGAGTTGTCGATCGTCTTACGGAAATAGATCTCCGGAGTTCCGAGCCAGCAGGGCTTCCGCCGGTTCGAAGGGACTGCGCTGCCGATTATCGCTGCTACTGCTGCACTCATAATTATGCGACCCCGTGTTTTGCAACTCCGTTATGCCACTCCGCGAAGGTTGTTATCGCAGCTTGCGCTGTCCTGAGCGGACACAAACCAGATTTCCATCTCCGCCGTTAACTCTGCGTCCGCCAGCGTCTTTCGTTCGACGCGCTCGACGGTCGCGATCAGATCTTCGATCAGAGTTCCTGTAAGCATCTTCTGTATTCCCGCTTCTCTTTCCGGACTCGGCCTTGTTTTATTTTTAGTGGCCGCTCCGGAGATACTCCACCACAGAATCTTTACCCGGCACGCCTTACAGTCACCGCACCGGGGAGTCCGGCAGTTTCTCCGGACAAACCCAATTTTTTTAGCCAGCGAGTCGCCGGCGCTACACTTTCTCCGCGGCGCGCATTTTTGCGCTGCGCGAGCGCGGGTTGCGATCTATCTCTTCCTCAGATGCCGTTTGCGGCTTCTTGGTCAGCAAACGAAAGTACTTGTTCTTCATCCCGTCGCGGAAGGCATCCTTTACGATGCGATCCTCCAGCGAGTGGAAGCTGATTACCACCACTCGCCCACCTGGCTTCAGCACGTGAGGCGTCGCCTCCAGCAGTGCTTTCAGATCGTCCAGTTCACGGTTTACGAATATTCGGAGAGCCTGAAAGGTTCGGGTCGCCGGATGAATGCGCTCATGTTTCATTGACCGGGCCGCGGTCGATATCACTTCGACTAGTTGCTTCGTTGTGCGTATCGGCCGCGACCGGACAATGGCTCTGGCGATTCTCCGCGACCTCCTTTCCTCACCGAATTCGTAAATCACATCGGCGAGCTCGCGCTCGTCGAGGTGGTTTACCACTTGTTCGGCGGTGTCGCCCGACATCGTATTCATCCGCATGTCTAGCGGTCCTTCCGCCTGAAAACTAAATCCGCGCGCCGCGTCCCCGAGTTGCAGGCTGCTTACACCCAGGTCCGCCATCAGACCGTCCAGCGACGCGGGAGCGATGCGCTCCGCGACTTCGGCAAACGATCCGTGAATCAGCGTGATCTCGGGCGACTCATCGAGCGCCTTCGTCATCAATCGTTCGTGGGCCCGTTCCAGCGCCGCCGGATCCTTATCGAAGCCAATCAAATGTCCCGGTGCGCCGAGGCGTTTTGCGATTTCGTAGCTGTGCCCGCCCAAGCCCACCGTGGCATCCAAATAGGTTCCGCCACGCTTTACGGCTAGAAAATCGATCGCTTCTTTTAAAAGAACCGGGACATGGCCAACCGTTGCGACTGGTTCTTGCCCATGCCCATCCCGCTCGGGGATGTGTGAATCCGTTTCCACTAGATGCCCAATTCGTCGAGCGTCTTGGTGTCGTCATCCGTGAACGCTTGCTCCTCAATCTCCTTACGGAACGCTTCCAGGTTCCGGACCTCCAGGTAGGTCAGATTGCCGAGCACTGCCACTTCGCCGCGAATCTGCGCCGACTCACGCAGGATCTGCGGGATCAGCAGGCGCCCCTGCCCGTCCATCTCTACGACCTGCCCGTAATAATTAGTGCGATTGAGAAATTTCTTCTTCGTCGGATTGAAAGTGGATAGCGAGGCTAACTTCTGCTCGATCCGCTCCCATTCCTCGAAGGGATACACTTGAGCAACGTTTCCGTCTAAGCTCGTGATGTAAAATTTCTGGGCATATTTCTCGTCGATCACCCGCTTGAATTCCGAGGGCACTTTTAAACGTCCCTTTTCGTCCACGCGAGTTGGGTGATTTCCGCGAAACATAGGCCCTGCTTGTTCCTGGGCTCCAAAGTTGTCTGGTTGCTGCCACAGCTACCACGAGGGAGGTCAAAACCGTTACAACAGCAGTGGATTCCGGTTCGTTGGGCCTTTTTTCGGGGGTGTCAGTCTCGAAAACCACTGGCGCCTCGTCAGTTAGCGTTATTGCCCACGCACTCTATCTATCGATCCACTTTGTACCACTTTTGACCACATCCTACGCCTAACTGCCTTATTGTCAATAGGAAAGTTTCAGGTTGAGACACCGATGGTCGGGGTCCCGGCCAAACCGCGATGGCTTGTGGTGAACCAAACTGGTGACCACAAGGGGTTGGGTTGACAACTATGGTTCGGGATTCGCTATGTGCTGTGATCTCGGTAGTTTGGAGCGACTGTCCTAGCGACTGTCCTGTGGAAATCCATTAATGGTTAAAGAGAAGCCATCAGCCGATTACCAAAATTATGACTCCTTTTCCGAAACCGTCACATCTTAATTGACAGATGCGTCTCGATCCTCATAGAATCCGGCTTACGATGTCGAGCCACCATACTATTTCCTGCATTTGTTGTTGTTGCGCCAACGTGTCTTCTGGCGCAAGGGGGCTGCTGACTTAATCTAAACAAGATTCAGATCCGGCATACATACACCCACCGCCAGCAGAAAGCTGACGGTGGGTTTTTCTTTTTGGCCACAAGAATCGACGGAGAATATGGCGACCAAAGAAACCAAAGCGCAACGCGTGGAACGATTGAAGCGGGAGAAGAATCCGTGGGAAGCGCTCGAAGAAATTCGCGGATTCGCGCGTGTGGGCTTTCCGGCGATTCCTCCGGAGTGGCTCGGAACCTATATGCGCTGGTGGGGCGTTTACACCCAGGGCGACGGAGCGGGCGTACTCGGGGGACAGAATGGCGAAGGCAAGGCGCTTCCCTACTTCATGGTGCGGATTCGCGTTCCTAACGGGATTCTCCGGGCGTCACAGGTACGGGCGGTTGCCGATCTGTCGCGGCGCTTTGGGCGCGGTGTGGCCGACATTACCGTCCGCCAGAATTTTCAGCTGCACTGGGTGACGCCGGAGGCGCTGCCTGAGGTGCTTGAAACTCTGGAGCGGCACGGCCTGACTACCCTAGGGGCTTGCGGCGACGTGGTGCGCAACATCACGGGCTGCCCGGTGGCAGGCCTCGACTCCGACGAGATCTGCGATCCTTCGCCTCTCGCCTTCGAGGCCTCGCGACTACTCGCTGGAAATGCAGAGTTTTACAACCTCCCGCGGAAATTCAAAGTTTCACTGACGGGATGCCGCGACTGGTGCTCGTATCCGGAGATCAACGACGTTGGGCTGACGGCGATTACGCGGAAAGTTCGCGGCGAAACCGAGACTGGCTTCTCACTGCGGGTGGGCGGAGGGCTCTCGACCGATCCTCATCTGGCAGTTCGCCTGAATGCATTTGTGCGATGGAATCAGGTCGTCGATGCGATTCGCGGAGTGGCTGAACTCTTCCGTCGTGCTACTACTCTGCGCGAGCATCGCGAACGGGCACGGCTGAAGTTTCTCTTCCTACGAGAGGGCTGGAATGCGGATATCTTCCAGAACGAACTGGAGAATGTACTCGGTTTCAAGTTCGATCCCGCCGAAGCGGAACTTCCTCCGCACGACGTTTATCGCGATCACATTGGGATTCATCCGCAGAAGCAGGAAGGCCTGAGCTTTGTAGGCGCAGCGGTTCTCCGTGGACGAGTCAGTGCGGAGCAATTGCAGACCGCTGCGGAACTCTCCGAGCAGTTCGGATCGGGCGACCTGCGCACCACCGTAATGCAGAACCTGTTGATAGTGAACGTGCCGCATGAGAATGCTGCGCCGCTGGCGAAAGAACTGACTAACCTTGGCTTTCCCGTGCAGGCTTCGCCCTTCGTCCGCGGGACGATCGCGTGCAGCGGAACGGAATTCTGCAAACTGGCGATCACCGAGACGAAGGGCTTCTCGCGCTGGCTGACGGAAGAACTGGACGAGCGGTTGCCGGGCTTCGATCAGGAACTGAAACTTCACGTCACCGGATGCCCAAACAGTTGTGGACAGCATTGGATCGCCGACATCGGACTCGAAGGCAAAAAGCTAAAGGTGAACGGCAAGCTCGTCGACGCTTACTACTTCTGCTTGGGCGGCGCGGTGGGAGCGTTGCAATCGATTGCGCGTCCCGTGGGATATCGGTGCTCAGCGCAGGAAGTGCCGGAGGCGATCGAGCGTCTTCTGCGGCACTATCGTGCAACCCGCGAGCACGGTGAAAATCTGCGGCGCTATTTTGCGCGGCACAGTAACGAAGAGCTTCGACAATTTCTGGCCGGACAGCAGGTCGATCCAGTGGAACGGGATCTGCCCGCCGCTCCGGCGCCTCACGCGGTGGAGGGCTAGTGGGGACAAACACCGCATCTTTGTTTCCGATGTTCCTCAAACTTGAGGGACGCAACTGCCTCGTCCTGGGAGCGGGCAGTGTTGGGGAGCAGAAGATTCGTAGCCTGCTCGATTGCGGAGCGCATCTCCGCGTGGTCGCACCGGCTGCGTCGGCAGCGGTGCGTGAGTGGGCACAGGGCGGCCTATTGACGTGGCTTCAACGCGAGTTCGAGTCGAGCGACCTGGACGGAGTTTATTTGGTGGTAGCGGCTACGTCGGACGTGGAAGTGAATCACGCAATCTATGTTGAATCGAATGCACGCGGGATTCTCTGCAATGTGGTCGATGATCCGCCTTACTGCGATTTTTACTATCCGGCGTTAGTGCGCCGTGGGCATCTTCAGATTGCGATTTCTACCGCCGGGCTTAGTCCGGCACTGGCGCAACGCATCCGTAAGCAACTGGAAGCGGAGTTTCCACCGGCATACGCGGGCTGGGTGGAGGAACTGGGTAGCACGCGCGAACAGCTGTTCAGCGCCAGAGGTGATCCGGAAGAGCGGCGACAGCTTCTGCACCGGATCGCAACTCCGGAAGCGTTTTTGGAATTTGAAAACAGTCAGTCTGAATCAGGAAAGGAAGTCTTGTGAAAGGCAAAGTTTATCTGGTTGGAGCGGGGCCGGGCGATCCGGAATTGCTCACGCTGAAAGCATTGCGACTGCTGCGGCAGGCGGACGCGGTCCTGCACGATGATCTCGTGTCGCCCCAGATCCTTACGCTGGTGCCGAGAAATGCGCAGCTTCACGATGTGGGCAAGCGCGCTGGACGGAAGAGTGCGCGGCAGGAGGAAATTCACTTCCTCATGATCGAGCTTGCTCGCCAGGGCTTGCAGGTGGTGCGACTGAAAGGCGGCGATCCGCTGGTGTTCGGGCGAGCGGGAGAAGAAATGCAGGCGCTGCGGAAGGCAGGCATTGAATTCGAACTGGTGCCAGGAGTGACTGCAGCGCTAGCGGCGGCGGCATCGGTCGAGATTCCGCTCACCCTGCGTCAGACAGCTTCGTCTCTGCTGATCATGACTGGCCAATTTGCCGACGACCGCCCAGTGCCCGACCTGCGACCTCTGATCGCCTCTGGAACGACGATCGCGTTGTACATGCCCGGTGCGGATGCCCGCGCGACAGTCGAAAAGCTTTCGGCTGCCGGCGTTCCGCCACAAACACCTTGCGCAATTATTTCGCGGGCGAGTACGGCCGCCCAACAGACCACGGTGACTACACTCGAGAAACTTCCCAGCGTCGGCGCGCAGGCAAAACCTTCGATTTTGATTCTGGGCGACGTGGTTCGGCTGGCGAAACAAGGACTCCTTGACTTTCAGACTCTCAGCACAGAACTTCTATCTGCGCAAGACTTGGCGGAACGTGCGGGGGCGAACCGTGCCTGACCTCAGCTGGCTTTATGTGACGCAGGCTTTTGCCGAATCCTGGGCGGCCGAAGAAATTGTGGATTGGGCGCTGCATCGCTTCGATGGCCAGATTGCGACGGCGTCCGGCTTCGGTCCCGAAGGCATGGTCCTCATCGATATGGCGGCTCGGTTGCGGCCGGACATTCGTGTCTTCACGCTCGACACCGGATTGCTGTTTCCTGAGACCTATGACCTGATGCAGAAAATTGAAGACCGTTACGGCATCGAAATCGAACACGTGAAGCCGGCCCTCACGGTGGAGGAGCAGGAGCGCGAGCATGGAGCTGCACTTTGGCTGCGTACTCCGGACCGCTGCTGCTACATGCGCAAAGTTGAGCCGCTGCGCGCGAAGTTGTCGACACTCGGCGCCTGGATCGCTGCCATCCGCCGCGATCAGACGCCGGATCGCGCTCAGGCGCAGAAAATCGAGTGGGACACCAAATTCGGCCTGGTCAAGATCAACCCGCTCTGCGACTGGACCAGCGACATGGTGTGGGACTATATCCGCGAGAACGAAATTCCGTACAATCCGCTGCATGACGAGGGTTATCCGAGCATCGGGTGTGCGCCTTGCACTAGGCCGGTAACAATTGGACAAGATCCGCGGGCCGGACGTTGGGCAGGATTCAACAAGACAGAGTGCGGATTGCATCAGCGGGTTCCGCTGCTGGGACCGCTGCCCGTGATACAGGAGTGAGAACTGCCAGTAGAGACGCGGCGTGCCGCGTCTCCGTTGCGCAGCCGTGATCCAGTGCTGAGGGAGACGGGGCGTGCCGCGTCTCTACCAACGTGTTATGCGGCCCAATCACGGAATTCCTGCCTGCCGCCGGACTTCTTCGGCGATGTTTCCCCCACTGACGAGTAGCACAGTCGGCCCATCCGGCCGAGGGCTGGCGAGGAAGGCGGCGGTAGCGGCTGCTCCGGCAGGCTCAGCCACAACGCCCTCATGCTCATAAAGATGGCGGATCGCCTTCAGCATCTGATCTTCGCTCACCAGCACAACGTCATCCACGAGCTCTCGAATGATGCGGACGCTCTCGGCTTCCGGGGTGCGCGTGGCGAGCCCGTCGGCACAGGTGTCGCAGGTATCCGTTGAAACCACGGTTCCCTGTTTCCACGATCGATAGTAGGCGGGAGCGCGCTCGGCCTGCACCCCGATGACCCTCACGCTGGGTAGGAGTTGCTTGACTCCCGCTGCCAGTCCGCGAATTAAGGCGGTGTCTCCCATGGGTACGTAGATCGCAGAAACTTGCGGGACTTGTTCGGCAATTTCAAAACCGACGGTGCCGGGACCGGCGGGCAGGTCGGGGTCCGTAGCGTCGTTCAGGAAATAAACTCCGGGGCGGCGTGAGTGCTCGGCGGCCTGCTGGAATGCCTGCGCAAGATCGGCGGCACCGCTTTCGACAATTTTGGCTCCGAGATCGCGGATTTTGTCTCTCTTAACGGCATTCGGGTTTGCGGGCAGAAAGATCGTCGCTGGAACGCCTAAGACTTTGCCGGCATACGCGACGGCGGCACCGTGATTGCCGGTGCTGGAAGCCGTCACTTCTTCGATTTGCCCACGCTTGAGATTGGTAGCCAGAGCATAGATGGCGCCACGAGGTTTGAATGAACCTGTGGGCAGATCGATTTCGAGCTTGAGGTAAACGGAGGAACCATCGCGAGAAAGCGAGGGCGCGGATACGGCGCGGGTTACGGGAAGAAACTTCGCGAGCAATTCCCTGGCTTGTCGTATCGTGAAGAGATCGGGCCTAAACACCATAGTTGCTCGAATGTAATTGTAAGCGGGAATTCGAGCAACGACGTTGTTAGAGGTATGCCCTACACCGCCACCTTCGAGCAGTGGATTCCCCTCTCAGTGGAACGGGTATTCGAATTTTTCGGTAATCCTGAGAACCTGCCGCGCATCATGCCTCCCTGGATGCGCGTGCAAGTGGACGATGCGACTCTTGTCATCCCGCCCAATGCGGCGCGTGATCAGAGGTTTGCTGGCGAGGGCTCGGTGGTCACAGTTCCCTTCCGGCCCATTCCGTTTCTGCCATTTCGCGTGCGGTCGGAAGCGAAGATTATTCGCTTTGGATGAATCGCTTTTTTGAGGATTCACACTCCGACCTGCTCTTCAAGAGCTGGCATCATCGGCATGAATTCGTGGCGGAGGAGCGGGGTGGCATTTCGGGCACAATTGCGCGCGACATCATCACGTACGAGCTTACTTTTGGGCCTCTCTCCTCTGTGGTCAATTCGCTGTTTATTCGCCGTAGATGCAGCGAACTTTTGAATATCGGCAGCAAGTTGTCTCCCGGCTACTGACCTGAACAGCCGCCCGCCCGGCGGGCCATGGATACTTCTAAGGTACGTCACAAAGATGGCCCGCCGGGGTACACTTGTCCCAATTTCAGACCAGTTCAAGAGAGGACACTCAATGAAACTGAACACGGGTCGGGTGTGGCTGGGTGGAATTGCCGGGGGCATCGCCTGGTGCGTGTGGGACTTTTTTATTTACACAAGGACGGCGCCGTTTTACGCGGCCATGCAGAAGAAGGGGCTCTTCCTCGACCAGCCCCGCTACCATCTTTTTGCGGTCGAGTGGATCGTGTTGCTGTTCGTCATGTCCATCCTGCTGGCGCACCTTTACGCGTGGAGCCGGACTACGGCGGGCGCGGGTCCGCGAACCGCGATTAAGATTGGCATGATCGTAGGCTTCTGCGCGGGCGTGCCCGGAAATTTCGCGCAGGCAGCGTGGTCGCCGATTCCGCGCATGTTGCCGCTGGGATGGATGCTCGACCTGTGGGGCGGGGCGATCCTGTCGACCGTGGTAGCGGGCTGGCTGTACAAGGACAAAGCGTGAGTTGTTCAGCGATCAATCTCTTCTTACCGCGACGGCTCGACAAACACCGCGGTTCCGTAGGCCAGCACTTCGGTGACGCCCTGCATCACCTCGGTCGCGTCATAGCGGGCGCCCACGACGGCGTTTGCGCCCATCTCGGCCGCGTGTTGCAGCATCAGGTCGAAAGCTTCGGCGCGGGTCTTCTCGCACAGGTTGGTCAGCAGAGTGATGTTGCCGCCGACCAGCGTCTGTAAGCCGGCTCCGATGGTGCCGAAGATGGAGCGCGAGCGCACCACGATTCCGCGCACCACGCCCATTGTCCGGGTGACACGAAAGCCGTCCAGTTCGAACTGCGTTGTCACCATGTTGTGTGCAACCATGCGTCCTCCTGCGGAATGTGTGGACTTGGATTTTGTCGGAGCCAGGCGTTGATTCCCTTACTCCAGTTCGGCACTGATCATAAACTCGCCGCTGTCTGGATTCCAAGTGACTAGGAGCGCATTGGCCTTGCAGCACACCTGGCAGTCTTCGACGTAGCGTTGCCGCGAACCGCCGGTCTCGTCGACGGTCGTCTCATTCCACTCGCCACAACTTGCACATTGGAAGCCCGAAAGCATCGCCTGATTCTATGATCGGACGCGGATCCAATGCGAACGATCGGCTTGCGGCGGGAGCGAACCGAAAAGAAAGACGGGCTGCAGCGCGCAGCCCGTCAGTGGTTCCTGTGAGGATACCGTGAGACCTTCCTTACGGGAGGGCGGGTAGTACGTCCGTTTTTTCAATCTGCACTGACTTCAGGGCATGCGGATTGAGTCCCAGGGCACGCAGGATACTCGGGGCCACCTGTGCGGTGGTGACCGGCGTCTTCAACACGGTGGACTTGAGCGCCGGGTTCGAGACGATCAGTCCCACGTTCGTATCCCCGAAGCTAAAGCCGCCGTGCTCGGCGTTCTTCTTGCTCGATGTGGTGTAGATCGTGCCGTATGTGGGCTGCACGATAATGTCCGGAGTGCGGCTGTCGCTGGCGGGATCGTTGAACTTAAGCGTAAGTTCGGCGCCGCCCAGCACGTTCTCGATAAACAGAGCACTGGCATTCGTGTTCAGGTAGTCAGCAACCTGCTGATTACCGATGTTTTGACCTTGCAGCCAGATCAGCGCAACGTCATCGTCCGACAGGGCGCCGCAAGGGCCGGTCGAACAATTGGCCGCGTTTACGATAGCAAGAGCTGCGGGATTGCTGTTGCCATCGGGTAGTGCCGCCACCAGGTCAGCCAAGTGGCCCGGCTTATTGACTTTCACGGGATTGATCGGCGACTGGCCGTGCTTGGCGGTGACGATGAAGAGAGTCGAGTCATACAGGCCCTGGCTCTTCAGCGCAGTAATCATGCTGGCCAACGCTTGATCGGTCTTCTGGAGTCCGTACGCCAGAACCGCGGTGGGTGTTCCAGATCCGTCGGTGTAGCCGCCGGGTTGTCCGTTGATGTTGGGATCGGTATCGTCGACGCAGCTGCCATCTTTGTTGTCCTTAGCCAACTTCTGTCCCACGCTGACGGCCTGGAAGTTCATGCCGAAGAGGACGGGAGGCCCGCCTGCCGGCTTGCCGTCGTGAGTCAGGCCATTGATCTCGTTGATGATTCCCTGCACTTTTTTCTGATCGTTCTCGACCGTGCACACGACGCTACCAGTCGCATCGAAACCATTCACGTTCGTGATTTCGGGAGTGTAGAGGTCGTCCACACCC
>Ga0137410_10000327_pt1 | contig 33447 bp, 37 predicted proteins | sample CZODoug1_16funga_FD_108878 | JGI IMG/M metagenome (GOLD analysis project Ga0137410, IMG submission 108878) | Vadose zone soil fungal communities from Angelo Coast Range Reserve, California, USA - CZODoug1_16fungal (Illumina Assembly) | ecosystem: Environmental > Terrestrial > Soil > Vadose zone... | reverse complement strand
GTTCAAGGTCGCCGGCACCGACAAGAAGAAGATGTTCGGCGAGGTGGCGTTCGCGGCCTACGTGCCGCACAACTACCCGCACGACAAGCTCGAGCCCGGGCTGAACGAGAACGCGTTCTACGATCCGGCGAACTTCACCTTCCCCGCCGGCACCTACGTGTGCGAGGTCGAGATCGACCGCGACACCGGCGTGGTGAAGATCGAGCGCTTCACCGCGGTCGACGACTTCGGCAAGATCATCAACCCGATGATCGTCGAGGGGCAGGTGCACGGCGGACTGGTGCAGGGCATCGGCCAGGCGCTCACCGAGGGCTGCCGGTACGACCTGGAGAACGGCCAGCTGGTCACGGGCTCGTACATGGACTACTGCATGCCTCGCGCCGACGACGTGCCTTCCTTCAAGGTCGACACGCGCGAGACGCCCTGCACGCACAACCCGCTCGGCGTGAAGGGCTGCGGCGAGGCCGGCGCGATCGGCTCGCCCGCGGCGCTGATGAACGCGATCACCGACGCGCTCGGCGTGAAGGACGTGGCGATGCCCGCCACCGCGCAGACCGTGTGGAAACATCTCCAGGAGAAAAGCCATGCACGCGTTTGAATATCACCGCCCGTCCTCGAGCAAAGACGCCCTTGGTCTGGCTGCCAAAAAAACCGAGGGCAGATACCTCGCGGGCGGTCAAAGCCTCGTGCAGGCGATGAAGCTGCGCCTGTCGTCGCCGACCGACCTGATCGACCTGGGCACCATCAAGGATCTCGCCGGCATCAAGGTCTCGGGCAGCGCGGTCGAGATCGGTGCCATGACGCGCCACGCCGACGTCGCCGGATCGAAGGACGTGCAGAAGGCGATTCCCGCCCTCGCCGCCCTCGCCGGCATCATCGGCGACCGTCAGGTGCGCCACATGGGCACGATCGGCGGCTCGCTCGCCAACAACGATCCGGCGGCCGACTATCCGGCCGCGGTGCTCGGCCTGGGCGCGACCATTACCACCAGCAAGCGCAAGATCGAAGCCGACAAGTTCTTCAAGGGCCTCTACGAGACGGCGCTCGAGGCGGGCGAGTTGATCACCTCGGTTTCCTTTCCGGTGCCCAAGCGCGCGGCGTACATGAAGTTCAAGAACCCGGCGTCGCGCTTCGCGATCGTCGGCGTCTTCGTCGCCGACTTCGGCGGCAAGGCGCGCGTCGGCGTCACGGGCGCCGGCCCGTCGGCGTTCCGCCAGGCCGAGATGGAAAAGGCGCTCAGCGCGAAGTTCGCACCCGATGCGGTCGCGAGCATCAAGGTCAAGCCCGACGGCCTCAACAACGACCTGCATGCCTCGCCGGAGTACCGCGCCCACCTGATCACGGTGATGGCGAAGCGCGCCGTGGAGGCCGCGCTGAAGTGAGGGGGCTCGTCCTGCTGGTGAGGCTGCTCGTTCTTCTCATTCTTGCCGGATCGGTCGCCGGTGCTTCCGCGGCGACCAAAGCCGAGCGCTGCGCGAAATACAACGAAGAGATCGCGCAGATCGAGGAAGCAAAGAGGAAGACGACCAGCGAGGCGCGCCTGCACAAGCTGGAGTCGAAGCGGCAGAAGATTCTCGCCGGCAAGGCCAAGCACAAGTGCTAGGTGCCCCCTCGGCCTGAGCTAAAAGCCCGCTTTTGCGGGCTTTTTTGTGAATACCACACACTCCCGGCATTAAGGATGTCGCAGGGCACAACCGGGCAGCAGGGGAGAATTCAGGCATGCGGTCTCTGAGAGCGCAGGCGGCGATCACGGCGGGGACGGTGTTCGTCCTGGTCCTGGTGCTGCGCTTCGCCGGCGCGCTGGAGCGCGTCGAGCTCGGCATCTACGACCTGGGGCTGCGGGCGCGGCCGGTAGCGGCGCTCGACGAGCGCTTCGTCATCATCGATGAGACCGAGGACGACCTGAAGCGCTTCGGCCACCCGCTTTCCGACGAGACGCTGGCGCGCGTCGTCGAGCGCGTCGTGGCGCTCAAGCCGCGCGTGCTCGGCGTCGACAAGTTCCGCGACATTCCGGTGCCGCCCGGTACCGAGGCGCTCGGGCGGGCGGTCAACGCCAACCGCAACGTGTTCTGGATCTATCAGTTCGGCGGCCACGGCTCGCGCCGCATCACCGCGCCGCAGTGGCTGCAGCGGCCCTCGCAGGCGGCGTTCAACGACGTCCTTCCGGACGCGGGCGGCACGGTCCGCCGCGGGCTGCTCTACCTCGACGACGGCGACCGCCCGCAGCGTTCGCTCGCCCTGGCCATGGCGATGGCCTATCTCGCGCCCGAAGGCATCGGCCCGAAGGCCGACGCCGCCGACCCGGAACGCATGCGCCTGGGCGCGGCGACGCTCACGCCGCTCGAAGCCTGGGACGGCGGCTACGCCGGCACCGACGCATCCGGTTACCAGATGCTCCTCGACTACCGCGGCGCCCCGGCGGCGTTCCCGCGCTTCACGCTCGGCGAGCTGCTCGACGGCAAGGTCGACGCTGCGCTGGTGCGCGACCGCATCGTCATCGTCGGCTCGAGCGCGACCAGCCTCAAGGACTACTTCCAGACGCCGTTCAGCTCGGCGGCACTGCCCCATATCACCGGCAGCGAGCTGCACGCGCACCAGGCGAGCCAGCTGCTGCGCCTCGCGCAGGGCGACGCCAGGCCGGTGCGCACGCTGCCCGAAGCGCTCGAAGTGCTGCTGCTCGCGCTGAGTTGCCTGCTAGGCCTCGCGGCCTGGACCGCGACGCGCGCCGCCAGCCTTGCCGCGCTGATCGCCGGGGGGCTCACGGCACTCGCCATCGTCTGGTACGCGGCCGCGGCGACCTCGGTCTGGTTCCCGATCCTGCCGCTCCTGCTCGGCTTCGTCGTCACCGCCTCGGCGTCAGCCGGCCTGCGTGCGCTGCACGAGACGCGCGAGCGCGCGGCGATGATGGCGATGTTCTCCCGGCACGTCGCGCCGGAAGTGGCGCGCGAGCTCTGGCGGCGACGCGACGAGATGACCCAGGGCTATGCGCTGCGGCCGCAGCATCTCGACGCCACGGTGCTGTTCGCCGACCTGCACGGCTATTCGCCGGTCGCGGCGCGTCTCGCGCCGGCCGACACGGCGCGCTGGCTGAACGAGTTCCTAGCGCCGATGGCCGACATCATCATGGCGCACCGCGGCGTGATCCGGCAGTACGCCGGCGACGCGATCATGGCGGTGTTCGGCGCGCCGATCCCGAGCGAGACGCGCGAGCTCCAGGAGCGCGATGCGCGCACCGCGGTGGCGTGCGCGCGCGAGATGTGCAGCCGCTTCGAGCAGCTGAACGAGGACTGGCGACGCGCTGGCAAGCCGACCGCCGGCCTGCGCATCGGCCTCTACAGCGGGCCGATGGTCGGCTGCAACATCGGCAGCCGGCAGCGGCTCGAATACGCGGTGGTGGGCGACGCGGTCAACGTCGCCGCGCGCCTGCAGGCGCTCGCGCTGCCCGACGGCGACGAGGGCGAGCGCGGCCGCATCCTGATCGGCGACACGACCCGCGCGCTGCTGCCGGTGCACGAGCCGGGCGAGCGCATCGGATCCTTCGTGCTCAAGGGGCGTAGCGAAGCCGTGAGCGTGTATCGTATTGTGGGAGGCTGACATGAAGCACTGCTGGTTTTTGCTTGCATCGCTCTGCCTGGCGCTTCCGGTCGGCGCACAGCAGGCAGACGAGCCCGAATACAACCCGCCGGCCCGCGGCGCGCCTTCCGGCCGCATCGGCGGCGGAACACGCGGCCTGCGGATCCTGCCGCTCGCGGCGCTCGCGCCCGACCACACCGGACTGACCCTCAGCGCGCAGCCGGCGCTGTACTACTTCCTGCCCGCCAGCTCCGGCGTGCGCGTGGCGGTGCGCCTCGCAAACGAGCCCACTGCGCAGCCGCTGCTCGAGAAGGATTTCGCGCCGCCGGCGAAAACCGGCATCCAGCGCCTGGAGCTGAAAGCGCTGGGCGTGACGCTCGCGCCGGGGACCGAGTACCGCTGGACGGTGAGCGACTCGCGCACCAGCTCGACGGGGATGATCCGCCGCATCGAGCCCTCGCAAGACCTGGCGCGCAAGCTGAACGGCGTTCCCTCAGGGCGCAGCCGCTACACGCTGCTCGCCCGCGAGGGCGTCTGGTATGACGCGCTGGACGAAGTGTCGCGCGCCGCGGACAGCGCGGGCGCGGTGGCAGGGCGCCATCGTGCGGCGCTCCTCGAGCAGATCGGGCTCAAGGACATCGCGCAGCACGAGCGGCAGCTCTATCAGTAGCTGCTACTCGATCACGCGGTCGGCGGCCTTCAGGACTTCACGGGGAACGGTAAGACCGAGCGCCTTGGCGCTGCGATTGTTGACGATCAGCTCGAAGCGGCTCGCCTGCTCGACCGCGGTCTCGGCCGGCTTGGCGCCGCGCAGGACGCGATCGGCGAGCGACGCGCTGCGGCGCAATGTGTCGGTGACGTCGGGGCCGTAGGTGAAGATTGCGCCGGCTTCCGCCCATTCGAGGCGGTGACCAATCAGCGCCACCTTGTTGCGCATCGCCGTGTCGGTCACCTCGCGGCGGCGGCCGATCAGCGTCACCGACGGGCTGAGGAACACGGTCTGGATTCCCTCGCGGCGGAAGTTGGCCAGCAGTTTGGCGACCGCCTCGAAGTTGGTGAACTCGGATACCGCGAGCTGCAGGCCCGCGGCGCGCGCCGCATCCTCGTGCAGGGTGCGCTGCCGCGCCGACTCGGTAGCGCGCCGATCGAGCACCAGGCCGACGCGCGAGATGCCCGGTACGACCTGGCGGACCAGCTGCATCCGGCGCCGCAGGCCGTCGCCCGCGGACTGGTATGCGCCGGTGGCATTGCGTGCCGGGGCGCGTAGCGAGGAGACGAGGCCGCTCGCCACCGGATCGGACGCCGAAGTGAAAATGACTGGCACCGAATCGGTTTCCTTCAGCACCGCGAGAGCAATGGCGGCGGTGCTGGCGTAGATCAGGTCGGGGGAGCGGTTCGCCGCGGATTTCGCCAGGCCTTCCATGTACTCGCGGGCGCCGCGGCCGTAGAGGCGCTCGTAGTCGATGTTGGTGCCCTCGACCCAGCCGCGACGGCGCAGCTCGTCGAAGAACGGCTGCCCCGCGGGCTGGTCGTCCTCTTCCTCGCCCGGAAAAAGCGCCACCACCGCCATCCTGCGCGCCTGCGCCCATGCGAAACGCGGCGCGAACAGCGCGCCGCCCAGCCCTGCCAGGAAGATTCTTCTCGACGCCATTCCTGGGCCAACTATATTCCCCCCTGTCGAACCGGGCTAGCGGCATGACGTCGAATGCCCGAAAATGCACGTTTTCGCGTCCCCTCATGTCCCAGCCGCTACCGAAGTCGATCGACCAGACGCAGGCGCTGCTCGCCGCCGGCGAGTACGTGGCCGACCGCAGCCTGGCGACCTCGCTGTTTCTCGCCCTGACGATGCGCCGGCCGCTCTTCCTCGAGGGTGAAGCGGGCGTGGGCAAGACCGAGATCGCCAAGGTGATCGCCGAGGGCCTCGGCCGCGAGCTGATCCGCCTGCAGTGCTACGAGGGGCTCGACATCGGCCAGGCCGCCTACGAGTGGAACTATCCGCGGCAGATGATCGAGATCAGGCTCGCCGAAGCCGCGGGCGAGAAAAGCAAGGAGCGGCTCGCCGCCGACATCTACTCGGAGAAGTTCCTGGTGAAGCGGGCGCTGGCCAAGGCGCTGGAAGGCCATTCGCCCGTGCTGCTGATCGACGAGCTCGACCGCACCGACGAGCCGTTCGAGGCCTACCTGCTGGAGGTGCTCTCCGACTGGCAGATCACCATCCCGGAGATCGGCACGCTGCGCGCCGCCGAGCCGCCGGTGGTGGTGATCACCTCCAACCGCACGCGCGAGATCCACGACGCGGTGAAGCGGCGCTGCTTCTACCACTGGGTCGACTACCCCGACGCGCGGCGCGAGCTCGAAATCCTCACCCGCAAGGCGCCGGGTGCCGCGGCGTCGCTGTCGCGCGAAGTGGTGGCGTTCGTGCAGCAGCTGCGCAAGAGCGATCTCTTCAAGCTGCCTGGCGTCGCCGAGACCATCGACTGGGCGAACTGCCTGGTGGCGCTCGACCGCGTCACGCTCGACCCGGAGACGGTGAACAACACCCTCGGCGTGCTGCTCAAGTACCGCGACGACCTGGAGCGCATCGCCGGCGAGGAAGCGGCGCGGCTGGTGACCGAGGCGAAAGCGGCGGCCGCGGCTTGAGCCGGGTGGAAACGGCGGGAAAGCTCGCCGAAAACGTCATGCACTTCGCCCGGCTGCTGCGCGCCGCCGGGCTGCCGGTGGGTCCCGGCCGTGTCATCGACTGCGTCCAGGCGCTCGAGATCGCCGGCACCCAGCACCGCGACGACTGGTACTGGACGATGTCGGCGGTGCTGATCTCCAAGCAGGAGCACCGGCCGATCTTCGATCAGGCATTCCGCGTTTTCTGGCGCGACCCGAAGCTCACCGAGAAAATGATGTCGCTGCTGCTGCCGAAGGCGCACGGCCGCGCCGCCAAGCCCGAGCAGCAGCAGAGCCAGCGCCTCACCGACGCGCTCTACTCGCAGAAGAAGCCGGAGGAGCTGCAGAGCGAGAGCAAGGAGTTCGAGGCGCGCCTGACCTTCTCCTCGCGCGAAGTGCTCTCGCGCATGGACTTCGACACCATGTCGGCCGCCGAGCTCGTGCAGGCCAAGCAGATGCTCTCCCAGCTTCGCCTGCCCTTGCCCGTGATCAAGACGAGGCGTTTCCAGATTCATCCCGCAGGGACTCGCATCGACTTGCGAAAGACCCTGAAGGAGAGCCTGCGAGAGGGCGGCGACGTCATTCCGCTGGTGCGCGCGGCGCCGGCCGAGCTGCACCCGCCGCTGGTGGTGCTGTGCGACATCTCGGGCTCGATGAACCCGTACTCGCGCATGTTCCTGCACTTCCTGCACGCCATCACCAACGACCGCGACCGCGTCACGGTGTTCGTCTTCGGCACGCGCCTCACCAACATCACGCGCGCGCTACGCCACCGCGACGTTGACGTGGCGATGGCCAAGGTCGCCGAGGCGATCCAGGACTGGTCGGGCGGCACGCGCATCGGCCACTCGCTGCGCGAGTTCAACTGGCGCTGGTCGCGCCGCGTGCTCGGCCAGAATGCCTGCGTGCTGCTCGTCTCCGACGGCCTCGACCGCGAGGCGGGCGAAGGCCTCGGCGAGGAGATGGAGCGCCTCGCCAAGTCGTGCCGCTACCTGGTGTGGCTGAACCCGCTGCTGCGCTACGACAAGTTCGAGGCCCGTCCCGCCGGGGTGCGCGCCATGCTGCCGCACGTCGATCTCTTCCTGCCGGTGCATAATCTGAAGAGCCTCGTCGACCTCGCCCACACCTTGAACGGACCTCTCACCCGAAACAGCCAGGAGAAGCGCGCATGGAGATGAGCGGCGAGCAGCTGATTCCCGCCCCGCAGCAGGCGGTGTGGAATGCGCTCAACGATCCCGATGCCCTCAAGGCCTGCGTGCCGGGCTGCGAGTCGATCACGCCGACCGGCGACAACGAGTACCAGGTGCTGATGGTGGCGCGCGTCGGCCCGGTGAGCGCCAAGTTCAAGGGCAAGCTCACCCTCTCCGACATCAAGCCGCCCAACTCCTACGCCCTTGCCTTCGAGGGCCAGGGCGGCCCCGCCGGCTTCGCCAAGGGCGGCGCGCAGGTCCGCCTCTCGACCCAAGGCATGACCACCAAGCTCGCCTACGACGTCAAGGCGAGCGTCGGCGGCAAGCTGGCGCAGATCGGCTCGCGCCTGATCGACGCCGCGGCGAAGAAGGTCGCCGACGATTTCTTCCGCAACTTCAACGAGCGGATGTCGGCCACGGAACCGGACCCCGAACAGACGGTCGTCAGCCATCACAAGAAGATGGACCAGAAGCACGACGACCACGACGACGACCACGGCCACAAAGCCGCGCCGCTTGCGCGCGACCCGGACCTGCCCGACGTCTCGCCCACCACGCTGGGCTTCTTCGCCGCCGGCACCCTGGTGGTTTTCGTCGTCGCCCTCGTTTCCCTGTTCGGCTAGGCATGGGCGTTGTCGCGCGCATGGACAAGGCGGTCAACGCCTTCGTCGCGCGCTGCCGCTGGTTCCACGAGCCGATGACGCGCGGCCGCGCGCGCATGTTCGCCCTGCAGCACCGCCTGAATACCCGCCAGCGCAATTCGGTGCTGAAGCTCAAGGTCGCCACCAACTGCGACGACTGGGAGACGCGCATCCGCATCATCCGCGCCTGCAGCGAGGAAGTGATCGCCGACCACGAGCACGGCGGCGGCCGCCCGCACTGGCAGATCCTCGAGGCGCTCGGCGTGCGAATCGGCCTGAAGCGAAAGGAAATCGAGACGGCGCGGCCCCTGCCCTCCACCGAGCTTGCCTGGGCGGCGTGGGAAGGGCTGATGGCGAACCGGCACTGGCTGGAAGGCATCGTCGCCAACACCTGCGCGGAGCGCGTCAATGTCCCTGGCTACGGCACGGGCGCCTTTCGCAAGCACGGCTGGTTCGGCCTCGAGCGGCGCCGGTGGAAGAAGTTATTCGGACTAAAAGATCAAGAATTGGAGTTCTTCGAGCTTCACACCGAGGCGGATATCGAGCATTCCGACATGGGCTGGCGCGCGGTCGAGAAATTTTCCCGCAAGCTCGGCCTGGAGGATGCGGCGGTTGCAGCCTGCGAGCGCAACCTGCACGTCTGGGAGCACTACCTCGACGGCATCGCCGCTGCCGGGGACGCACAGCGCCGCTAGAATCGGTGCGATGACGCCCCTGCGACGCCGCGCCGCGATCCTCTACGCCGAGCTGCGCAACTTCACGCGTCTCTCGGAGGTGCTCGAGCCGGCGAAGGTGCTGACCCTCGCCAACGACTTCTTCACCCTCGCGGCGAAGGCCGTGGTCGCGGAGCGCGGCGACGTGCTCTCGGTGCACAACGACGCGCTGCTCGCCGCCTTCCACTCCGAGGGCCGGGAGTGTGCGGATTGGGCGCTGAAGGCCGCGCAGGTGGTGCAGCGCGACTTCGGCACGCTCGGCGAGCGCTGGAAAACCGAGTACGGCCTGCCGGCGGCGGTCGGGCTCGGCGTGCACCTCGGCGAGGCGGTGTTCGGCATGGCCGGCCCGCTCGGCAAGCAGCAGTTCGTCGCGCTCGGCGACTGCGTCAGCATCGCCGAGCGCCTGGTGCATCGCGCGCGCACCGGCGAGATCGTGATCTCGCTCGACGTCATGAAGGCGCTCGGCACGGCGGTGCAGACGCTCGGCGCGCAGGAGCTGCCGGCACTCGAGCTCTCGAACCGGCCGCCGCTGCCGATCTACGGCCTGGTGCTCGAGACGCGCCTCGACTTTACCTAGAGCTTCGCCGCAGTTTCCCTGCAGTCAGCGCGGCTTTTGCGCTTCACGAATCGCCGCCGCAAGCGTCTCGGGCGGATGCGCCCCCGAGATGCCGAACTTGCGCGCAACGATGAACGTCGGCACGGCGGTGATGCCGAGCCCGCGCATGTTTTGTTCAAGCGCGACGACCTCTGTCGCGCCTTCTCGACGGGGCCAGCCCGACACGCCGCAGCGCTGTGCGATTGCAGCAAGGGTTTCGGTGTCACCGATATCCTGCGCGTCCTCGAAGTAGGCGCGGAACAGCGCGTCCACCACCGCGTCGGCGCGACCCTGATCCTGCGCTAGTCCGACAAGCGCATGGGCAGCGACGGTATTAGGTGTGCGTTCGATGCGCTCAAATGCGAACTCGATGCCTTCGCTCTTTCCTTCCTTCGCCACGCGTGCATCGAGCTCGCGCGAGCGCTCGACCGAGCCGAACTTCGCCGCGCGGTACGCGGCACGAGGCATCCCCTCGGGCGGCATGTCCGGGTTGAGCTGGAACGGAAGCCAGCGGATCTCGGTGCTGACCTCGCCCTCGAGCGCCGCGAGAGCTTTCCCGAGGCGACGCTTGCCGATGTAGCACCACGGGCAGATCACATCCGAAACCACTTCGATGGTCAACGGAGCACTCATCGCCGCAAGTGTAGCCAGGAATCCCGTGTCGCGCCGATTCAGCATCTGCTTCGCGGTCATCGCCGGCATCGCCTTCGCGCTGCTGCAGCTCAAGGAACTGCCGCTGTTCACCGAGTCGATCGAGCAGCGCCTGGTGTTCGATCCCATCCCCGCCGATCTCGAGCTGCTCAAGGCGATCCCGACGCTCGCGCCGGGCATCGAGGAAGTGCAACTCGCGATGCCCGACGGCGTGGTGCTGCACGGCTGGCTGAAGCGGCCGGAGCGGCTGCGCCGCGGCGAGCGCTACCCGCTGGTGATCGTCTACGGCGGCGTGCGGCGCGAGATCTCGGAGTTCGTCCAGGAGGCGCACGGCCCCGGGCGGTGGGGCTGGCTGATGGTCAACTACCGCGGCTTCGGCCTCTCGGGCGGCGTGCCGACCGAGCGCGCCGTGCTCGAGGACTCGAAGCGCGTCTACGACTGGGCCGCGGCGCAGCCCGACGTCGACGCCGCCAACATCGTCCTGCTCGGACGCAGCCTCGGCTCCTACGTGGCGGTGACCGTGGCGGCGGCGCGGCGCGCACGCGCCGCAATCCTGGCGACGCCGTTCGACAGCGCCGTCGCCCTGGGCGAAAAGCGCTTCCCGCACCTGCCGGTGCGCTGGCTGATCGGCGACCGCTTCGATCCCGCGGCGCTCGCGCCGGCGGTCTCGGTGCCGGCGCTGTTCGTGCTCGCCGAGAACGACGAGATCACGCCGGCCGAGAACGGCCGCGCGCTGGCGAAGAAGTGGGGCGGCCTGAAGGAACTGGTGCTGCTGCAGGGCGCGACCCACTCGGGAATCGAGTCGCGCGAGGAGTTCTGGGGCTCGGTCAGAAACTTCCTGAAGAATATCTCCTCGCCGGCGCTTACGGTTTCCTCGGTGGTACCGTCCAGAGGTAGATAGTCCGGCCGTTCAGCTCGATGCGCTTCTCGGGCTTCCAGGTCCCCATGTCGAACTGGTGCGAGATGATGCGCGAGCCGGGCTTCAGCTCCGTCAGCAGCTTCGGCCGCAGCTTGACGTTCAAGTCGGGCAGCAGATAGAGCGTCACCACCGTCGCGTCGCCGAGCTTGGCGCGGAACAGGTCCTCGTTGCGGAACTCGACCAGCTTGGTGACGCCGTTCTTCTTCGCGTTTTCCTTCGCCTCCTCGATGCGCGTCGGGTCGATGTCGATCCCCACCGCGCGGATGCCGAACTTCTTCGCCGCGGTGACCGGGATGCGGCCATCGCCCGAGCCGAGGTCGTAGAGCACGTCGCCCTTCTTCACCCCCGCGAGCTTGAGCATCTCGTCGACCACCTCGTAAGGGGTGGGCACGTAGATGACGTCGGGCGCCTGCGTGCGCGCCGCAGTCTGCGCCGACGCGGCCCCGGCGAAAAACATCGTGGCCAGAAGAAAGGCCCTCGCTTGCATCTCAGTCTCCCGCAATGGTCATGTTGTCGATCAGGATCGAGCCGGTCGAGCGGCCGCTGCGTACCAGCACATCGGCGCCGACGGCGGCCACGCCGCGGAACATGTCGCGCAGATTGCCGGCGATGGTGATTTCCTCGACGGGATAGCGGATCTCGCCGCCCTCCACCCAGTAACCCGCCGCGCCGCGCGAGTAGTCGCCGGTGACGAGGTTCACGCCGTGGCCGAGCAGCTCGGTGACCAGCAAGCCGGTCCCCATCTCGCGCAGCAGGCCGCGGAAGTCGTGCTTGCCCGGCCGCACCACCAGGTTGTGGTGACCGCCGGCGTTGCCGGTCGTCTTCATGCCGAGCTTGCGCGCCGAGTAGCTGCCGAGGAAATAGCCTTCGAGCACGCCGTCGCGCACGATGATCCGCTCGCGCGTCGCCACGCCCTCCTCGTCGAAGGCGCTGCTCGACATGCCGCGCGGCTCGCGCGGCCGCTCCTCGATGCGCACCTTCGGCGACAGCACCTGCTTGCCGAGGCTGTCGACCAGGAAGGAAGTCTTGCGGTAGAGGCTGCCGCCGCTCACCGCGCTCACCAGGTGGCCGATGAACTGGATCGCCACCGGCGCCTCGAACAGCACCGGCGCCTGCCGGGTGCTGATCTTGCGTGCGCCGAGGCGCGCCGCGGTGCGCTCGCCCGCGTAGCGGCCGAGCCGCTCGGGGTCGGCGAGCTGCGACGGCACGCGCGAGGCGCTGTACCAGTCGTCGCGCTGCATCAGCCCTTTCTCCTCGGCGATCACCGCGCACGAGAGCCAGTGGCGCGAGCTGGGATAGCCGCCCATGAAGCCGAGGCTGTTCGCGAACACGAACTGGGACTGCTGCAGCGAGACGCTCGCGCCTTCCGAATTGCGGATCTTCTTCGACGCCGCGAACGCCGCCGCCTCGCAGCGGCGCGCGATCTCGACCGCGTCCTCGGCGGCGAGGCTCCAGGGATGGAAGAGATCGAGGTCCGGCACGTCGCGCGCCAGCAGCTCGGCGTCGGGCAGGCCGGCGCAGTCGTCCTCGGCGGTGTGGCGCGCGATCGCCACGGCGGCGTCGACCGTCTGCTCGAGCGCCGCGCGCGCGAGATCCGAGGTGCTGGCGTGGCCGCGGCGGATTTTCGGCCGCTCGCCGAAATACACCGAGACGCCGAGCGCGCGGTCGCGGTTGTGCTCGATGGTGTCGGTCTTGCCCTTGCGAACCGTGACGCTGAGGCCGTGCGCCTCCGACACGTCGCAGTCGCAGCCGCTCGCGCCGGCGCGCTTGGCGCGCTCGAGCACCGCTCGCGCGAGGCTTTCCAGCTCGGCACGGTCGCAGGTGAAGCCGGGGTGCCGAGCTTCGGGTCGCCTCGTCATGTGCCGCGCTATGATACCCGGCGATGAATGACGAAATCGTCAGCAAAACGAAACGCAAGCAGGAAATGACTGCGCTGCAGTCGCTCGGCGCCAGGCTCGTCGACCTGCCGGAATCGCAGATTGCGGAACTGCCGATGGAAGAAAAGCTGCGCGAGGCGTTGCTCGAGGCGAAGCGGATCACGAGCCACGAAGCGAAACGCCGCCAGATGCAGTACGTCGGCAAGCTGATGCGCGGGATCGATCCGGCGCCGCTGCGCGAGCGCCTCGAAGCGATCACCGGCCATTCGGCGCGGGCGGCCGCCCAGCACCGGCGGCTCGAAGCCTGGCGCGAGCGCCTGCTCGCCGACGACGGGGCGCTCACCGCCTTCGCCGCCGAGCACCCCGACGCCGACCTGCAGGCGCTGCGAACCCTGATCCGCAACACGCGCAAGGAACAGAAGGAAGCGAAACCACCCCGCTCCTACCGGGAGCTCTTTCGCCTGATCAAGGAATGCTCCACCTAGTCGAGAAATGCTCGCGCTGACCCCCCTCCTTCGCGCGGAGATCATGCTCGCTCCGGCGCAGGAGCTGGGCGAGACGCCGCAGGGCCGGCGGCGCATCATCAACATCACCGGCGGCAGCTTCCGCGGCGAGCGGCTGTCGGGGCGCGTGCTCGCCGGCGGGGCCGACTGGCAGGTGATCCGCGCCGACGGCGTCGCCGATCTCGATGCGCGCTACACGCTGGAGACTTCGGACGGCGCGCTGATCTACGTGCGCAACCATGGTTACCGCCACGGCCCTGCAGACGTCTTAGAGCAACTATCTCTAGGAAAAGAAGTGGATCCATCCCTCTACTACATGCGCACCACGCCGCTGTTCGAGACCGGCGATGCGCGCTATGCGTGGCTGAACCGGCTGATCTGCGTCGGGACCGGCGCGCGCAGGAAAAGCTCCGTCCACCTGGAGATCTTCGAAATCCAATGAGCGAGCTCGTCGTCGGCTTCGTTTCCATCAGCGACCGCGCCTCCGCCGGCGTCTACAAGGACGAAGGCATCCCGGCACTGAAGGAGTGGCTGGGCAGCGCGATCCGCTCGCCCGCGTGGCGCGACGAGACGCGCCTCATCGCCGACGAGCAGCCCGTGATCGAGGCGACGCTGAAGGAGCTGGTCGACCAGAGGGGCTGTCACCTCGTGCTCACCACCGGCGGCACGGGCCCGGCGCCTCGCGACGTCACGCCCGAAGCGACGCTCGCGGTCGCCGACAAGGTCATGCCCGGGTTCGGCGAGCAGATGCGCGCCTTGAGCCTGAAGTTCGTGCCGACCGCGATCCTTTCCCGGCAGGTCGCGGTGATCCGCCAGCGCCGCGGAGGCGGCGCTCCTTCGGGGGCGCTGATCATCAACCTGCCCGGCCAGCCGAAATCGATCCGCGAGACGCTGCAGGGACTACCGGACGTGCCCGGGATCTTCGCCGCCGTGCCCTACTGCGTCGACCTGATCGGCGGGCCTTACATCGAGACCAACGAAGCGGTGGTCAAGGCTTTCCGGCCGAAGTCGGCCCTCAGAAAGCCGCCCGCCTAGAACGTGACGTTGCTGGCGCCGCGGTCTCGCGGGCGCTGCTGCGGCGCCGTCTGGCGGATCACCGAGTAGTTGACGGTCAGCGGCGAGTCGGGGCGAATCTCGATGCGCCGGCTCTTCCTCACCTTCTCGAAGCGCACTTCCAGCGTGTGCGAGCCGGCGACGATATTGTCGACCCGCGAGCCGGACTGGCCGAGCGCCACGCCGTCGAGATAGACCTCGAGCGACGGGCCGGCCGACTTCGCGCCGTTCTGCAGCCAGAAGGACGCGACCTGCAGCACGCCGCGCACCACGATCGTCTCGGTCACCGCGCGCTGCGGCGAGATATCCACCGTGAAACTGTGCCGAAAGCCGGTGCTCGGCATGAACAGTTCGATGAGGTGCTTGCCCTCCTGCAGCAACAGGCTCGCGTTGGATACCTCCGGGCGCCGCGTGCCGTCGACGTAGATCTGCAGCCCCGGCGGGTCGGTGCGCACCTCGAGAATGCCGGTGTGGATTTCCTTGCGCTTGGTGCCGGTGACCGAAACGAACGGCATGTCCTTGACGCCGGCATAGCTCGGAATCGGCAGCAGCACCGGCTGGTGGAATTCGTCCAGCGAGCGCCCCTTGACCTTGGTCTCGCGGAACAGCGCGGTGATGTTCGAGTAGACGCTGTCGACCGAAAGGTCCCGCGTGTCGTTCTCGTAGACCTCCGCGCGCGCGCGGCGGATGTTCTCGAACAGGCAGTAGGAAAGCGCGCCGTGGCGCAGCTCGTCGTACTCGGCGGAAGGCTGGTCCTCGCGGCTGGAAGCGAAGTAGGCGATGCGCTTCTGCCCCGGGGCGGTCGCGGCCTGCTCGCGGACCTCGAGGTTGCGCATCTTCTGCACGTCGCGCACGCCGCGTTGCGGGCCGCTGTACTCGAACGAGCGGATCGAATAGCCGAGGTTCTCGAAGAACAGCTCGCCGAAGGCCTCGGTGCCGCTGTAGCAGGAGTCGAGGATGATGACGATCGACTTGGCCTCGATCTCGGAGAGCTGCTTCGCCAGCCAGGCGCGGTTGATGAAGGTCTCGTTGCCGATTTCCTTGCCGGTGGAGAAGAAGCTGCTCGCCGCCGTCGAGGCGTCGGATGGCGCGAGGAAGATGTTGGTATCGATGGCGCCCATCTTGCCGGTGCGGCCGCCCTCGATCGTGCCCGGCATGCCGTGCCCGGCGAACATGAGGATGAAGTGATCGAGCGGCTGGCGCTTGCTCGCGCGCACCACCTTGCTGATCTCGTCCATGATGCGCGCCTTGGTCGCTTCGGTGTTGAGCACCACCGCGACGTCGGAGCGGCGGTAGCCGCCGAACTCGGTCAGGATCTGCGAGAAGGTCTTGACGTCGGCATCCGCGTACTTAAGGCCTTCGAGCTCGGCGTACTGGCTGATGCCGATCAGCAGCGCGCGGTTATTGAGCGCCAATGCATCGAAGGAAGCCAGGCCGAGCAGAGCGAGACCGAGGAGCAGACGCCGCAGCTTCATTGTTTTTCCTATCCCCCGTTGCACCGCCACCGCCGCGAACCGGACGAGCCCGCGGCGGCGCCAATTTCGGCCTATTTTCCCCCTTCTAGCAGCCGTTGCAGCGCAAAAACTCGCAATAAACCAGGTGATTATTACCCTTGTCTAGAACTGGAACGTATAGCCGAGCATGCCGAACAGGCCGAGCCGGGTCCAGTTCTCGATGCGGTCGTCGCCGCCGTTAAGCAACTGATACTTGAAGCCCAGCTGGGCGTTCAGGCCGCCGACGATGTTCCAGTAGCCGGTCATGGTGAAGTCATAGCCGAGGGCGCTGTTGTCCACGTTGTTGCAGGAGGCCGCGGTTCCGTTGCGCGTCTGGTTGACCTTGTTGTACTTCAAGCGCAGGTCCCCCCGCATTCCGAGCTTTTCGCTGAACGGGATGATCGCGCCACCGCCGATAAGCGGCCCCTTGAAATCGGTCTTCGTCTCCAGGTGCTTGGTGCCGTTACAGGCCCAGACGAAGCCGGAGGAGGTCGGGATGTCGTAGGTCTGCTCGAGGTTGGTCTTCGCATACCCGACCAGCAGGTACGGCGAAACGGCGCGCGTCGGGAACAGCCAGCGCAGCGTGTATTCCTCGTCGGTCGATTTCTGCGGGCCCGAGTACGACAAGGTGCCGGCGGTCGCGTTGAAATCGCCGTCGCCGCTGCGGCGCGTCGCCTGCAGGGTAAGGTTTCCGTAGGCGCCGAAGATGTTGAAGCCGGGCTGCTTATAGGTCAGCGTCGCGTCGCCTACCTCGTTCCCGGCGTTGTCGACCAGCCGGTAGTTCGTGCGCACCCACCAGTATTCGACCGCGCCCCCGAGCTTCCATTTGCCGGCTGCGGCGACCGTCGGGTCGGTGACAACCAGCGTTTCCTCGATGGTTCTGCCCTGCGAGTAGGCGGCGGATGAAAACCCGACGGCCCCCAGAGCCATTGCAGCGATAGCAAAGCGTCGCAAAGTAACCTCCCCTTTTGTTTGAGTTCGTAGCGGTAGAACGGAGGCATGGTAGGAACCGCTACTTCGCCTTGTCAATTCGTCCTTCCACCGTGAACCGGTAAAGCTTTGTGGCGTTGGTAGCGAACAACAGACCAGGTCGGCATCGTTCGCCGCAATAACAATTTTACAAATGGCGCCATGTCGGCGTAGTCGGGAGCGCCGCTGTCGGACAGGCAACCGTCACTCAACGACGATGTTTCCTTCGCGCGCGACCTTGAGCCACTTGTCGTAGTCGGCGCGCACGTAGGCGGCAAACTCCGACTGCGTCATGTCCATCACCTGCACGCCCATGCCGCGGTAGCGCTCGCGCACCGCTTCGACCGACATGGCTCTGCGCAGGGCGGCGCTCAGTTTCTGGACGATCGGCGCGGGAGTGCCCGTCGGCGCGAAGATGCCGGTCCAGGTATCCGCCTCATAGCCTTTCACGCCCAGCTCGTCGAGCGTCGGCACATTCGGCAGCAGCGGCGAGCGGGCACGCGACGAAATGGCGAGCGGCCGGATGCGTCCTTCCTTGATGTGGCCGATCGAGGCGGTGAGCTGGTCCATCATCGACTCGACCTGGCCGCCGATCAGGTCGATGAGCGCCGGGCCGCTCCCCTTGTACGGGACGTGCAGCAGCTTCAGGTCCGCCATGCGCATCAGCAACTCGATGGCGAGGTGATTCGACGAGCCGCTGCCCGCAGAAGCGATGCTCACGCCGCCCGGCTTGTTCTTCGCCAGGGCCGCGAACTCCGCATAGGACGCGGCAGGCGTCTTCAGCGCCACCGTCAGCACGATCGGCACCGACTGGATCGGGCCGACGGCGACGAGATCTTTCGGTTCGTAGGGACGATTCTTGAACACCGCCGGGCCGGCGGTCACCGTGCCGCTCGAGCCGAGGAGCAAGGCGTAGCCGTCCGCCGGCGACTTCACCACCGCCTCGGTGCCGATGCGGCCCCCTGCCCCGGCGCGGTTCTCGACGATCACCTGCTGACCTAGCGCTTCGGCGAACGCCGGCGCAACGGTGCGCGCCGTGATGTCGACGTTGCCGCTCGGCGGCCAGGGGACGACGAGCCGTACCGGCCGGTCGGGAAAATCCTGAGCGCATGCCGCCGATACGAAGACCGCCAGCGGCAATACATAGTGGTAAATTCGTCTCATGAGCAAGTCCAAGGTCAGTGATCTCCGCAAATACTATCCGGACATGGAGGCGGCGGACCGCGATTACCCGCCGCTCAAGTTCAAGTCGTTGAAGGGCAAGGTGAGCCCCGCCGAGTGGCAGGCGCGGGTCGATTGCGCCTGCGCCTACCGCCTGGTGCGCCACTTCGGCATGGACGACATCGTCTACAACCACATCTCGGTGCGCGTCCCGGGAACGGACCACTACCTGCTGAACGCCATGGGGCTGATGTACGACGAGATTTGCGCCTCGTCGCTCCTCAAGGTCAACCTCAAGGGCGATGTGCTGTGGGAACCGGAGTGGCCTAAGGGCCTCGACTACAAGTTCAACTATGCCGGCTTCGTCATCCACGGCGCGATCCACGAAGCGAAGCACGACTTGCACTGCGTGATCCATACGCATTCGGTGGCGTCGATGGCGGTGTCGTCGCTGAAGAAGGGGTTGCTGCCGATGACGCAGATGGCGATGCGGTTCGACAAGGTGGCCTATCACCCTTACGAGGGCGTGGCGCTCGACCTCGAGGAGCGGAAGCGCATGGTCGCCAACCTCGGCGACTGCGACGTGATGCTGTTCCGCAATCACGGCGCGCTGGCGGTCGGCCGCACCGTGGCGGAAGCATTCAACTCGCTCTACCGCCTGGAGAAGGCATGCCGCGCACAGCTCCTCGCGCAGGGCGCCGACGACGAGATCATCATCCCGCCGCGCGCGGTGCAGGAGAAGACCAGCCACGCCTACAAGCGCGGCGTGCGCCGCATCGTCGGGCTGATGGAGTGGCCGGCGATGCGTCGGCTCGCCGACCGGCTCGACCCGTCCTACAAGACCTAGCGTGTTCGCCGCCGAGCGCTGCGGCGCGTGGGCCGAGGCGCAGAGAGGCAAGCCGCTCGCGCCCGAGGTTCTGCACCACGCCAAGCGCGCAGTGATCGACTGGCACGCGGCGCTCTATCCCGGCGCGGTGGTTCCACCGGCGACGCTGCTCGAGCAGTCGCTCGCCGACGAGCTCGGCCACGGCGAGGCCTTCCTGGCGCTCGGCAAGCGCGCGACGACGCGCGTCGCGGCGCTGATCAACGGCACCGCCGCTCACACCGTCGAGGTCGACGACATCTACCGGGACGGCATCTATCACCCCGGCGCGCCGACGATTGCGGCAGCGATGGCCGTCGCGCAATCGCACTCCAGGGATGGCTTGTCTTTTCTGAGAGCCGTCACTGTCGGCTACGAGATCTCGACCCGCATCGGCGCGGCGATGGGCCGCGCGCACTACAAGCACTGGCACAACACCGGCACGATCGGCTGCTTCGGCGCAGCCGCGGCGGCAGCCGAGCTTCTTCAGTTGAACCAAAAACAGTTCTCACACGCGCTGGCGACGGTGGCCACCTTCGCCGCCGCGCTTCAGCAGGCGTTCCGCATGGACTCGATGTCGAAGCCGCTGCACGCGGGCCGCGCAGCCGAGGCCGGCGTCACCGCGGCGCTTGCCGCGCAGGCCGGCGTCACCGGCTCGCTCGACTGCATCGAGGGCTTCGGCCGGGCGATGGGCGACGCGCCGGACTGGGAGAAAGCGCTCGCGACGCTCGGGCGCGACGCCCACATCACGAAGATGACCTTCAAGAACCACGCGTGCTGCGGCCACACGTTCGCGGCTATTGACGGAGCACTGGCAGTGAAGCAGAAGCTCGCTCTTCGAACCAACGAGATCCGAAGCGTGAAGATCGGCACCTATCGCGCCGGGCTGGAAGTCGCGCACTACGAAGAGCCGCGCACGCCGGCCGAGGGGCGCTTCTCCCTGAAGTATGTCGTCGCCACGGCGCTGACCCACGGCAGCGTGCGCCTCGCCGCCTTCGAGGAAGAGCGGTTGCAGGACGCGTCGACGCGGGCGTTGATGAAGAAGATGACGGTGGCGCTCGACCCGGAGCTCGATGCCACCTTCCCCGCGCAGCGTGCAGCGCGCGTGGCGATCCAGCTTGCCGATGGAAGAAGCGAAGAGTTCCTGCAACCGACGCGCAAGGGTGACCCGGACATGCCCCTCACCGACGCGGAGCTGGAAGAAAAGTTTCTTGAACTCGCGGCTCCGGTGCTCGGCGACGGCGCCGCGCGCAGCCTGCTCGAGCGCCTGTGGCGGCTGGAAACGCAATCGACGCTCGCCTAGCGCGGGCGCTGTTCGCGCCGCGCGCGGTGGCGCTGGTCGGCGCCTCGGGCGACGCGGCGAAGAACACCGCGCGGCCGCAGCGCTACCTGAGGAAGCACGGTTACAAGGGTGCGATCTACCCGGTCAACCCTTCGCGCAACGAAGTCCTTGGCGAAAAAGCGCATGCCAGCGTCGCCGCCATTCCCGCCGAGGTCGACCACGCCTTCATCATGATCGCCGAGGTGGAGCAGGCGCTGGAGGACTGCGCGGCGCGCGGCGTGCCGGTGGCGAGCATTTACAGCGATGGCTTCGCCGATGCCGGGCCGCAGGGCGCCGAGCGCCAGTGGCGCCTGGTCGAGCGCGCCCGCACGCTCGGCGTGCGCCTGCTCGGGCCGAACAGCATGGGTGTGATCGACATTCCCGGCCGGCTCGCTCTGACGGTGAACGCGGTGGTGGAAATGGACGCGCTACCGGCTGGCGGCGCGAGCCTGGTGTCGCAGAGCGGCACCATGCTCGGCACTCTGCTCTCGCGCGGAGCGGCGCGCGGGCTGGGCTTCGCCAAGCTGGTCTCGGTCGGCAATGAGGCGGACCTCGGCGTCGGCGAGCTGGTCGAGCTGCTCGCCGACGACGCCGACACGCGCGTCATCCTGCTTTTCCTCGAGACGGTGCGCGACGCGGCGCGCCTCGCGAGCGCGGCGCGGCGCGCGCACGCCGCCGGCAAGCCGGTCGTCGCCTACAAGCTCGGCCGCTCGGCCGCGGGCGAAGCGCTGGCGCGCTCGCATACCGGCGCCCTCGCCGGCTCCGACCGCGCGCTCGACGCCTATTTCCACGACTGCGGCATCGTGCGCGTCGACATGCTGGAGACGCTGCTCGAAATTGCGCCGTTGCTTCTGAACAGGAAACCTCCTGATTTGCAGCGACAGCCGCGGATCGCGGTCGTCACTACCACCGGCGGCGGCGCGGCCACGGCCGTCGACCGCCTCGGCCTGCTCGGCATCGAGACCGTCTCGCCCGACGGCAAATCGCCGATCGTCGATCTGACGATGGCGGCGACGCCCGCGAAGTACAAGCAGGTCCTCGAGGAACTTCTGCAATGGAACGGCTGCGATGCGGTGTTGGCCGCGGTCGGCTCCTCGGCGCAGTTCCATCCCGAGTTTGCGGTCGAGCCGATCCTCGCGGCGAAGCCGTCGGCGAAGCCCCTCGCCGCCTTCTTCACCCCGCACGCCGAGCGCTCGCTCGCGCTCCTCGCCGGGCGCGGCATCGCCGGCTTTCGCACGCCGGAAGCGTGCGCCGACGCCTTTGCCGCGTACTTCGCCTGGCGCAAGCCGCGCGAGCGGCCGACAGTCGCCGCGGCGAAGCCCGACACGGACGCGTTCCGCTTGCTGCAGTCCCTGGGTATTCCGGTCGTGGAGCAGGCGATCGCGCGCGCGCCGGACTTCAAGCATTCGATTCCCTACCCGGTCGCGGTCAAGCTCGTCGGTGTCGAGCACAGGACAGAGCTGGGGGGAGTTGCGCTGAATGTCGATGAAAAGGCTTTCCCTGTCCTGAAAGGCGAAACCCTCCTCGTCCAGCGCATGGTGAACGGCCTCGCCGAAGCAATCGTTGGCTACAAGAACGATCCGGTGGTCGGCCCGCTGGTGCTGGTCGGCGCCGGCGGCACGCTGGCCGAGCTCTACCAGGACGTCGCCCTTGCGCTCGCGCCGGTGAGCGAAGACGAGGCGATGGCGATGATTGAGCGGGTAAAGGGACTCTCGGTCCTGCGCGGTTACCGCAACCTGCCGCGCGGCGACGTCCACGCGCTGGCCAAAGCGGTCGCCGCGCTTTCCCGGCTATGCTCCGTGGCAACCATCCAGGAGGCGGAGATCAATCCGCTCATCGTCGGCGCCAACGGCGTCGTTGCCGTCGACGCGCTGGTCGTAACCAAGGAGTGACGATGGATTTCCGTCTCGCCCCGGAGCAGCAGCAGTTCCGCGACTCCGTATTGAAGTTCTCTGGAAAAGAACTTGCGGCGGGAGCATTGGCACGAGCCCACGATCCCCAGTACCCGTGGGAGGTGGCGAAGAAGATGGCCAAGCAAGGCCTGCTCGGCATCACCATCGCCGAAGCGGACGGCGGCCAGGGCGGCACGCTGATGGACGCGGTGCTCGCGATCGAAGCGGTCGCCTCGGCCTGCCCGCGCAGCGCCGACGTCATCCAGGCAGGCAACTTCGGCCCGATCCGGGTCCTCGCCGAGTATGGTTCTTCCTTTCAAAAACAATCTTTTCTCAAGCGCCTGCTGACCGGCGAAGCAGTCATCGCCGTCGGCATGACCGAGCCCGAGGCCGGCTCGGCGGTCACCGACCTGGCGACGAAGGCGACGCGCGACGGCAAGGGCTGGCGCGTCAACGGCTCGAAGATCTTCACCACGCATTCGGCGTACGCGGACCTGATCCTCACGTACGTGAGATTCGCCCCCGGCGTCGGCGGCATCGGTTCCGTCCTCATTGAATCGAAGCAGGTGCGCCGGGGAAGGAAATCGCATTTCATGTCCGGCGAAGAATGGGCCGAGCTGCACTTCGACAACGTGCTCGTGCCCGAGGAGATGGTGCTGCTCGGCGAAGGCGGCTTCAAGAAGCAGATCGCCGGCTTCAACGTCGAGCGCATCGGCAACGCCGCCCGCTCGCTCGCGCTCGGCCGCTACGCCTTCGAGCAGGCGCGCGCCTGGGCGCTAGAGCGCAAGCAGTTCGGCAAGCTGCTCGCCGAGTTCCAGGGCCTGCAGTGGAAGTTCGCCGACATGAAGCTCAAGCTCGAGGCGGCGCAGCTCCTGCTCTACCGCGCCGCCGCCAACGCCGACCGGGGCCTGCCCTCGCCCGAGGAGACCGCGCTCGCCAAGATGGCATGCAACCAGGCCGGCTTCGACGTCGCCAGCGAAGCGCTGCAGGTGATGGGCGCCACCGGCTACAGCCAGGACACGCTGGTCGAGTACTGCCTGCGCCGCTGCCGCGGCTGGATGATCGCCGGCGGCTCGGTCGAGATCCTGAAGAACCGCGTCGCCGAATCGATTTTCGATCGCACTTTCCCGCAGCGCGGGGGATAACGGACACAAGGGGAATCCATGGAACCGCTCTCAGTTTTTTTCGGCCGGTATCTCGCGGCCTTCGGCAATCCGGCCCAGATCGCCGCGTTCTACAACGAGCCTTTCATCGCCGCGCGCGGCGGCACGATACGGCTCAGCCAGACGAAGAAGGAGACCGAGGCGTTCTTCAAGGAGGTCCTGGAGAAGTATCGCGCCAAGGGCTTCGACGGCGGCAAGCTGCTGGCGATCGACGCTGCTGAGCTGGGCGTCAACGGCGGCCGGGCGACCGTCCGCTGGGCGTACCAGGACCGCGCCGGAAGGACCCTGTGGGAATCGACCTTCTCCTACAACCTCTACAGCGTCGGCCGATCCTGGAAGATCGTCCTCCAGACAATGCACGACGAATGACGCGCCAACCGCACCCGACCCTCAAGGAGAAACCCATGAACCTCCGCCTGCCTCGCCTCGCCGCAGCACTTGTGCTCGCCACCACGACAGCCGCCGCAGCGGCCGCCGATCTGAAGGTTTTCAGTACCACTGCGCTCACCGAGATCTGGCACGAGCTCAAGCCCAAATTCGAGGCGCGCGGCCACAAGCTCGAGCTCGCCCTGCAGCCGTCGGGCGCCCTGGCGAAGCGAGTCCTGGGCGGCGAGGCGGGTGACGCGATCGTCACCACCACCGTCGGCCTCGAGCCTCTCGACAAGGCCGGCAAGGTCGCCGCTGGCACGACGCGCGCGCTGGCGAGCTCGGGCATGGGTGTCGCCGTGCTGAAAGGCGCGCCCAAGCCCGACATCTCCACGCCCGAGGCGTTCAAGCGCACGCTGCTCGCGGCGCGATCCGTCGCCTACTCCGATCCGGCCGGCGGCGGCGCGAGCGGCGTGATCTTCGCCAAAGTCCTCAAGGACCTCGGCATCGCCGACCAGGTCGCCGCGAAGGCGAAGCTGGGAAGCGGTATTCCCAACGCGCAATTCCTGGTCAAAGGCGAGGCCGACATCGCCATCCAGCAGATCCCCGAGCTGATGGTGGTGCCGGGGATCGACATCGTCGGCCCGCTGCCGGCGCCGCTGCAGACCGTGACCAGCTTCGCGACTGCCGTGCTGGCGGGCAGCAAGCACCCGGCGGAAGCCCGGGCGCTGGTCGACTTCCTGGCCTCGCCCGAGACGCTCGCGCTGCTCAAGTCGCGGGGCTTCGACGTCAAGCCGCAGCCGTGATCGAAAGCCTGGCGCGGCTGGTAAACGCCGACGCCGCGATCGTACGGTGGGGTCGACACATGAACGAGACGTTCATGGTCGAGGTCGGTGACCAGCAATACCTGCTGCAAATCGAAAACGGGTTGATTCAGAAGATGGAGATAGGCCCGTTCGTGCAGCGCACCTGGCGCTTCGCGATCCGCGCCAAGCGAGAAGCGTGGGAGAAGTTCTGGCAGAAGACGCCCGCGCCGGGCTGGCACGATCTCTTCGGCCTGCTCCGCCGCGGCGAGGTCGCTTTCGAGGGCGATCAGCGCGTGCTGATGGCCTACCTGCAGTACGTCAAGCTGGTCCTCGCCGCGCCGAGGAAAGCGTGAGGCTCGAACCGATCGTCGGAAAATACGGCGAATTTGATTTTGAAAAGAAGAAAGTTCGTTTGTACTTCGAGGAAGCAGGTAGCGGGATACCGCTGCTCTGCCTCCACACCGCAGGCTCCGACGGCCGGCAATACCGCGCGGTGCTGAACGATCCGCAGATCACGAAGAATTTTCGCGTCATTACCTTCGACATGCCCTGGCACGGCAAGTCCTCGCCGCCCGCCGGCTGGGAGAAGGAGGACTACCGGCTCACCACCGGCTCGTACACGGAGATGATCATGGGCTTCGCCCACGCGCTCGGGCTGGAGAAGCCGGTGGTGATGGGCTGCTCGATCGGCGGGCGGATCGTGCTCGATCTCGCGCTCAAGCACGCGGGCGAGCTGCGCGCGCTGGTCGGCCTGCAGACCGGCGCGTTCGTCGAGCGCTACTACGACTCGTCCTGGCTCGACCATCCCGAGGTACACGGCGGCCGCGCCTGCGGCGCGTTGGCCTACGGCCTGATGTCGCCCCTCAGCCCGGAGAAGGAGCGCTGGGAGACGGTGTGGCACTACATGCAGGGCGGGCCGGGCGTGTTCACCGGCGATCTCTACTTCTACCAGGTCGAGGGCGACATCCGCGGCCGCATCGGCGAGATCGATACCTCGCTCTGCCCTCTCTATCTCCTCACCGGCGAATACGACTACTCGGCCTCGCCGCGCGACACCGAGGCGGTGGCGGCGCGCGTCAAGGGAGCGAAGTTCACGGTGATGAAAGGCCTCGGACATTTCCCGATGAGCGAGAACCCCGAAGCCTTCCTCGGTTACCTGCGGCCGGTGCTGGCGGAGATCGCTTCGCGGTGAAGTGCGTTCTCCTTGCGGCGCTGCTCGCCCTCGCCGCACCGATCGCGGCCGCGTTCCCCGACAAGCCGGTGCGCTTCGTGGTCGGCTTCACTCCCGGCGGGCCGAGCGACATCCTGGCGCGGGCGCTCGGCCAGAAGCTCGCCGAGCGCTGGAAGCAGCAGGTGGTGGTCGAGAACCGGCCCGGCGCCGGCGGCAATATCGCCGCGGCCGAGGTCGCGAAGAGCGCGCCCGACGGGCACACCTGGCTGCTCGGCAACAACAGCATCCTCGCGACCAACCAGAGCTTGTACCGCTCGCTGCCCTACGACCCGGTGAAGGACTTCGCGCCGGTGGCGCTGGTCGCCGTGCAGCCGAACATTCTCGTGGTGCATCCAAACGTGCCGGTGCGATCCGTCACCGACCTGGTGAGCTACCTGAAAGCCAACCCCGGGCAGATCAACTACGCATCCTCCGGCGCGGGCGCGGCCGCGCACCTCGCGGGCGAGCTGTTCAAGACGATGGCCGGCGTCGAGATGGTGCATGTGCCGTACAAGGGCGCGCAGCCGGCGCTAACGGATCTCATCGCGGGGCAGGTGCAGGTCATGTTCGCGACCTCGGCCTCGGTCGTTCCCTACGTCAAGGCGGGACGCCTGCGCGCGCTCGCGGTCACCACCGCGCGGCGCTCGCCCTCGGTACCCGAGCTGCCGACGGTCTGGGAAGCGGGATTGCCGGGCTTCGAGGCCACGACCTGGCATGGCGTGGTGGTGCCCGCGGCAACGCCGGCACCGCTGGTGCAGGAGCTCAATCGGGAACTGAACACGGTGCTGAACGAGAAGGACCTGCTCGATCGCCTTGCCGCGCTCGGCGCCGAGGTGACGACCGGCACGCCGCGCGAATTCGCCGACTACATCGCGCGCGAGATTCCGAAGTGGAGCAAGGTCGTGAGGGACTCCGGCGCTAGGGCCGAGTGAATTCGAGGATGTCGAGGCCGGCGTAGCGGTCGCCGAGGTAGATCAGGCCGTTCCTGTCCACGTCGACGTCGTTGCTCTGCGGCGCGACCTTGCCCGCCGCCGGTTCGGGAATGAAGTGGCCTACCTCCTGCGGCGCCGACGGATCGGCGACATCGACGATGCGCAGCCCGCCGGAAAACCAGGTGCAATAGACGAGCGTGCCGTCCATGTGCTCCTGGAACTGGTGCGCGCCGAAGCGGCCGGGCGCGGCGCGGCTCCAGGGGGAGTCGAGCTCGCTGACTTCGAAGATCGACAGCGGCTTGATGTTCTTGAGATCGGAAACGTCGAAAACCCAGAGACAGCCATGCGGCCGGCCCTTGCGCCGCTCCATCTCGTCGGCCGAATGCGCGTGGTCTTCCTCGTCGATCGCCACCGCGATGCGCCTGCCGCCGATCGGCTTCGGCACCGGCATGAAGGTATGCGAAGGCTCCGGAAACGGCGGGTGATAGTTGTAGGCGCCGAGCGTGCGCGGCTTGCGGATGTTCGAGACGTCGATCACGGCCACACCGCCATGCCAGCAGCCCGCCCAGAGCTCGTCGCCGAAGCGCAGCGCGTGGTGCAGGCGGTTGCGGCGGCCCTGCCAGGTCGGCTTCTCGCCGCCGGCAGTGTGCTGCCCCGGCATCCACCAGCGCGAAACCTCCTCGGGCTTCGCCGGGTTGCGCAGGTCATAGATCACCAGGATGTTGCCGACATAGCCCTCCATCTCGGTGGAGATGTAGGCGTATTTCTCGTCCATGTCGAAGCGGTGCACGCCGCGGCCATAGGTGCGGTGATGCGCGAGCAGCTTCGGCTTCGCGCGGTTCGAGACGTCGTAGATCTTGAAGCCACCCTCGCGGTAGTCGTCCTTTTCCGGCGCACCGTCGGCCGACTTGCGCCCGCCCTTCCCCATGTTCTGCTCGACGTTGACGATCATCAGGTCGCCGGCGACGCGCGCCTTGTGGCTGTGCGAATCCGCCAAGCCGACATCGATCTGCGAGAGCAGGCGCGGATTGCCTGGATCGGACACATCAAGGATCGAGGTGCCGAGCCCTGCCTTGTTCGTGATGTGGCCGACGTAGGCGTGCTTGCCCTCGACCGTCACCTGCCCCGCGCCCGGCAGCTCGAGGCGGGCGAGGCGCTTCACGTTCCTCGCCAGGTTATTCGGGCTTGGCACCGGAGATCCTCACGATCTCGGCCCAGCGCGCGATTTCCTCCTTCAGCATGCGCGCGAATTCCTCGGGCGAATTGCCGACCGGCTCGGTGCCCTGCTCGACCAGCTTCTGGCTCAGCTCGGGCGAGTGCGCGGCGCGCATGGTCGCATCGGCGAGGGTCTTCACGATCTCCCGCGGCGTCGCCGCCGGCGCGAGCAGCGCGTACCACACCGGCACCTCGACGTCCGCGACACCGGCCTCCTTCATGGTCGGCACGTCGGGCATGAGCGCGGAGCGCTTCGGCGACAGCACCGCGAGCGCGCGCAGCCGGCCGTTCTTCACGTGGCCGAGGATGGCGGGCACGTTGGCGAAACTGAAATGCACCTCGCCCGCGATGACGGCGGTGAGCGAGGCGGCCGTACCCTTGTACGGGATGTGCACGATTTGCGCGCCGGTGCGCGCCTTGAACAGCTCCCCGGCGAGATGCTGCGAGGTGCCCGAGCCGGCCGAGGAATAGTTCATCGCGCCGGGCTTGGCCTTCGCCTGCGCAAGCAGCTCCTTCACGCTTCCGCCCGCGCTCGCGTGCGCGACCAGCAGGTTCGGGCTCTCGGCGAACACCGAAACCGGCGCGAAATCGCGCTCCGCGTCGTACGTCAGGTTCTTGTAGAGCGACTTGTTGATCGCCAGCGCCGAGGTGGTGAACAGCAGCGTGTAGCCGTCGGCCGCCGACGTGGCGACCATCGCGCTGGCGATGTTGGTGGTCGCACCGGGCCGGTTCTCGACCACGTACTGCTGGCCGAGATACTCCGACAGCTTCGGCGCGAGCAGCCGCGCCATGATGTCGGTGCCGCCGCCCGGCGGAAAGCCGACCAGCACCCGCACCGGCCGCGTCGGATAGGATTGCGCGACCGCGCTGGCCGCGAATACCAGAAGGAAGCCTGCAACAATGCGTCTCACGTCCTCGGATCGTACCTATGGAAGCCGTTGAAATCGAGACCGGTTCGCCGCCGCGGGCGGCGGTGATCTGGCTGCACGGCCTGGGCGCCGACGGCCACGACTTCGAGCCGGTCGTGCCCGAGCTGCGCCTGGAGCAGGCGGTACGCTTCGTCTTCCCGCACGCGCCGGTGCAGCCGGTGACCATCAACCAGGGCATGCGCATGCGCGCCTGGTACGACATCTTCCAGCTCGGAAGCGGCCCTGACGGTGCCGGTGGCGGCAAACGCGAGGACGACAAGGGCATTCGTGCTTCGCAAGCCCTGATCGTAAAGCTGATCGAAGCGCAACCGGTGCCGCCGGAAAAGATCGTCCTGGCCGGCTTCTCGCAGGGCGGAGCGATCGCGCTGCAGACTGCGCTTCGCTACCCGAAGCCTCTGGCCGGGGTAATGGCGCTCTCCACGTATCTGCCCCTGGCGGCAACACTGGCCGCCGAGCGCGCGGCGCCGAACGCGCAGGTGCCGATCTTCATGGCGCACGGGCAGTACGACGACATCATCCCGATCGAGCGCGCTCACGCTTCGCGCGACGCTCTGCAGAAGCTCGGCCACAAGATCGAGTGGCACGACTATCCGATGCCGCATTCGGTATGCGGCGACGAAGTCCGGGACATTTCGGCCTTCCTGGCTAAGCTTCTCTGATCACTCCGCTGCCGTCAGGTCAGGTTTCTCTGACCATTCCTCTAAACCGGACCAGCTCGTAGTCCTCGCCGCTCTCCGGGGTGCCCTGCGGCATGAAGACGTGATGCTGGCCTTGCATCTGGGTCTCGAGGTTCTGGCCGCGGGCGTAGATTCCGGCCTTGAGCGCGATCGACGTCTCGCCGGAGCCGAGCACCGGCGAAGGCAACAGCACGCCGACGTGCTCCCCGAGACCGCGCAGCGAGAACTTGGCGACTGCCGGCGCACGCGACAGCGTCTGGATGCCGACGCGCGCCTCCTGCGCGCTCATCCTGTTGAGGCGGCAGACCATGCCCACCACCCAGTTCACGCCGCCGTCGGGCTGCATGGCGAGCAGCGTGCCGACGCGCAGCCAGTCGCCCTTCATCTGCGGCACCACCGCGCCGATGCCGCCGGCGCTAACGTTGTCGACGATCCAGCTCTCGGCGTCTTTGCTCTTCGTTTCGAAGTCGAGCGAGCTGCTCGCGCCGCCGAGCGCCTCGATCACGCCGTCGAAGCCGTGCGCGATCGAGAGGCGCGACTTGACCGCGTGCCGCGGATGCTGCCGCGCCGGCGGCTCCGGCGCCCAGCAGAGCGCGAGGTGGCGCAGCACTTCGAGCAGCGCCTCGGGGTCGGCGCCGGCGAGGTTGAGGTCGGAACGGACCTGCCCGGTGGCTTCCAGCCGCTTGGCGATCTCCTGCAGGCGCTCCACGGCCGGCCCGGGACCGAAGTGCCGCAGCGTCGGCGCGCGCTTCGGCGCCTTCGCCTTGCGCACCGGCGCCATCGGCTGCGAAAGGTCGGTCCAGTAGAGGAGCTCGCGCGCCGGGTCGGTGGCGATGACGAAGTTCCCGGCGAGTTCGCTCACCACCTTCTCGGCGAGCTCGATCTCGGCCGGCAGCAGGCCGTCGGGCGAGCTGGCGCTGAACATGGCCGCTTTGAGGAACTCGATGCGCGCGTCGCCGATGCCGCGTGCCTCGGCGGCGGCGAAGACGTTGTTGATCACGCCCCAGACCTTGGCATCGACCGGCCCGTAGCGCATGTGCTGCCACTTGAGCTGTTGCGTAAGAGCGCGCAAGGCCCGCACCGCGGCCGTCGCCAGGCCCCGGGCGTCGTTCGCCTGCAGGAAGCCGTCGACCGCGCGCGCCCACGCGAGCCCTGCCTGGCGCCAGTACTCATGCATCTGCGTCCAGAGCAGGTTTTCCTGGTAGCGCGAGGGACGCGTCGCGCCGAAATAGTCGCGCGAGAGCTTGCGCAGGCGCGCCTGCGCCGCTTCGTCGACCGCGCCGGTGAGCTGCAGGCGTTCCGCGGGCTTGAAGCCCGCGGCGGTGCTCACCGACTCGTGCCAGTGCGAAAGCTCGTCGAGCGCCTTCAGTTCCTGAGCGGGAAGCGTGTCGAGAATGCGACGCGCTTCCTTGGGGTTGGCCATCGGATGATCGGCCTTCCCCCCGAATAGATTCAGCATCGTCCCCTCCCCCCGAAGAAATCGTAGCACGCGATGGCAAAATACGGACCGATGGAAGAGCTGGTCTCGGGGTATACCGTAGTCCATCCGATCGGGCAGGGCGGGCAGGCGACGGTCTACCTCGCCGAGCGCGAGCACGACGGGCTGCGCGTGGCGCTGAAAGTGCTCGACCGCCGGCTGCGGGCCGATGCGATTTTCCGGGAGCGCTTCGTGCGCGAGTACAAGCTGCTCGCCAGCCTCAACAACGACCACGTGGCGCGCATCTACGACCAGGGCTTCGCCGGCGACCAGGCGTACATCGCGATGGAATTCCTGCCCTCGGGGACGCTCGCGACGCGCATCCACGAGGGCCTTTCGACGCGCGCCGCGCTGCGCCTCACGCTGCAGATCGGCCGCGCCCTCGACGCGATCCACGAGAGGGGCATCGTCCATCGCGACCTCAAGCCCTCGAACATCCTGTTCCGCGCCGACGGCCGGCCGGTGATCGTCGATTTCGGCCTCGCCAAGGACCTCGGCGCCAACAGCACGCTGACCATCGCCGGCAAGCTGCTGGCGACGCCGCGCTACATGAGCCCCGAGCAGTGCATGGGCAAGGAAGTGGACACGCGTTCCGACCTCTACAGCCTCGGCGTGGTGGTCTACGAGATGCTGAGCGGCAGGAAGATCTTCGATTCCGCCAACCCGGCGGAGCTGGTGCGCCTCCACATCCACGAGCCGGCGCCGCGCCTCCCCGAGACGCTTGCGGTGCACCAGGCTTTCCTCGACCGCCTGCTCGCCAAGGCGCCCGAGGAGCGCTTCCAGAGCGCGGCGGAAGTCTGCGAGGCGGTGTCGGCATGAGCGCCCCCGTCCAGCGTGACTCTTACGCTCCTGCGGGCGGCGAGCGGCAGTACCTCGACCTGCTCGGCGAAGTGCTGGAGCGCGGCGCGCGCAAGAGCGATCGCACCGGCACCGGCACGCTCTCGCTCTTCGGCCGGCAGCTGCGCTTCTCGCTCGGCGAAGGCTTCCCGCTGCTCACCACCAAGAAGCTGCACTTCAAGTCGATCCTCTACGAGCTGCTCTGGTTCCTGCGCGGCGACACCAACGTGCGCTGGCTGCAGGAGCGCGGCGTGTCGATCTGGGACGAATGGGCGGACGAGAAGGGCGAGCTCGGCCCGGTCTACGGCTATCAGTAGCGGCACTGGCGAACGCCCGATGGACGCGAGATCGACCAGATTTCCAATTTAATTGCTTCTTTAAAAAGCAAACCGGATTCCCGGCGCCACCTCGTCACCGCGTGGAACCCCGCCGACGTCGACAAGATGGCCTTGCCGCCCTGCCACGCGCTGTTCCAGTTCTACGTCGCGAACGGCAAGCTCTCCTGCCAGATGTACCAGCGCAGCGCCGACCTTTTCCTCGGTGTGCCGTTCAACATCGCCTCTTACGCGGCGCTGACGCTGATGGCGGCCCAGGTCGCCGGGCTCGAGGCCGACGAGTTCGTCCTGACGCTCGGCGACGCGCACCTCTATCTCAATCATCTCGAGCAGGCGCGGCTGCAGCTCGAGCGCCAGCCGAAGCCGTTCCCGCGCCTGAAGATCAAACCCGGGGTGAAAGACATCTTCGGCTTCGCCTACGAGGACTTCGCGCTCGAGGGCTACGAGCCTCATCCGGCGATCAAGGCGCCCATAGCCGTGTAATGCGGCGGTCTAAATACCTCGCGCTGGGCCTGCTGGCGCTGGTTTCATTTGTCGGCCCGTTCGTGGAAGCCCTCGTGACCGGAAGCGTCGAGCCCTACGGCAAATGGGAACTCGGCGAGACCTTCGTCGGACTCGCGCTGATCTTCTGGTGGTACCACATCGACAAGGCCGAGCACGGCTACCGCGCTGGGCCGCTGATGAACGGCGGCATGCTGCTCGCCGCGATCGTGGCGATGCCGGTCTATTTCATCCGCTCGCGCGGCTGGAAGCGCGGCGCCCTGGCGACCGTGGTCGCGCTCGGCGTGTTCGCGGTGCTGCTCGGCCTCGGTGAAGTCGCCGAATGGCTGGGCAAAAAAACGGGGCCCGCCTTAGGGGGATAGAGGACGGACCCCGGGGGAGGAACGCTTCGAGCGGCCGCTCTCGCTAGAGGCTGCCTTTCGAAAGGAATTGCACGGCGTAGATGAATCCCGCCGCGCTGAAGAAATAGACGAACAGGCCCACGTGCCGGTTGCGCCGCCGCGGCGAGCTGTAGACGCGGGAAAACCAGGCCATGCCAAGCACGACGGCAAGCGAGCCAAGCACGGCCGTGGCCGCAGAAATGCTCTGGCCGAACGCCTGCGAGACCCAGCCGTTGGGGGAGATTGCCTTGTAGATGCTCCCGGCCACGCCGAGCGGCACCAGCGCGAGAATCACGCCGCCGACCAGCGTCTGCAGCGCCGAAGAAGCTTCCTGCTTCAGTTTCGCGGATTCGTAATGCATGGCCCGGCACTACCTGCAAAGCGCATGCCCGCAGCCCCAGGCCTAGTCCGAACAGATGCTTGCGTGCCATCCGTGACGAATGTCCATGGCGCTTTCGTCGGCCGTGAGCGACAGCGGTTTCGCCGTATTTCGAAATTTCCCACCCCCTCATCGCGTTGCGCGTGTCGTTCGCCGGCGACGCATTAGC
>Ga0137410_10000326_pt1 | contig 33455 bp, 34 predicted proteins | sample CZODoug1_16funga_FD_108878 | JGI IMG/M metagenome (GOLD analysis project Ga0137410, IMG submission 108878) | Vadose zone soil fungal communities from Angelo Coast Range Reserve, California, USA - CZODoug1_16fungal (Illumina Assembly) | ecosystem: Environmental > Terrestrial > Soil > Vadose zone... | reverse complement strand
TGCAGAAGGCGGCGCAGATCATCCGGGACGCGGCCCAGGCCATCGATTTCGCGCACAACAAGGGTGTGCTCCACAAGGACGTGAAGCCGAAGAACGTCCTGCTTGGGTTCGACGGGCGCACGCGCGTCACCGATTTCGGACTGGCGATGGTGTCTGCCACGCTGGGCCCCACGGACGACAGCCTGCTCTCGCGCTCCATCCAGGTCGCAGGAACGCCGTCGTATATGTCTCCGGAGCAGGCCCTGGCCCGCACGGGCGACATCAAGGAGCGGTCGGACGTCTACTCGCTCGGCGCCACGCTGTACTTCCTGCTGACGGGTCGTCCGCCTTTCGACTCCGGCAACGCGATGAAGACCTGCTTCGCGGTGGTCAAGGAGCCGCTGGTCCCGCCGTCGCAGCTCAACGCCAACGTCAAGACGGACCTCGAGCAGATCGTGTCGCGCGCCATGGCGAAGGACCCGGTCCGCCGCTACGATTCCGCACGCCACCTGGCGGACGACCTGGACCGCTTCATCAAGGGACAGGCGATCGTCTCGGACGACCAGATGCGCTTCACCCAGGGGGTCGCCGCGGTGCACGCGGGCCGCCTGGAGGAGGCCATCCACATGTTCAAGGAGCTGATCCGCCTCGAGGGCGGCGAAGGCGGCGGCACCGAATCCGTCATGAAGCAGCTGGAGGAGGGCGAGAACGGCGTCACGCTCGCCATCAAGCAGCAGGGGAAGAACTACGACATCCGCACGCAGCGCGGCGTCTACCGCTTCGCCAAGGCGGTGCTCACGTCTCTGGAGGGGAACGATCCCAGCGCGGCCTGCAAGAGCGCCCTCGAGGACTTCGTCATCGCCTGCGAGCTGCGGCCGGAATCGACGCCGTCGCGCGTCAACCGCTCCAACGTCCTGATCTTCGGCGGCCGTTACGCGCGCGATTCGGGAAAGGACGTGAGCCCGGTCTTCGCGATGGCGCTGAAGGACCTCGACGCCGCCCTCGAATTCGACCCGACCTGCAGCCCGGCGTACCACAACCGCGGCATCGTGCGGTTCTACATCGCACGGTCGATCAAGAAGGGCTCGGGCGATCCGGAGCCCGAATATCGGAAGGCGATCGACGACTTCTCGCGCGCGGCCGAGCTGGAGCCCACCTATGCCTATATCTTCAAGGACCTGGGCGTCGTCAAGGTGGCTATGGCGAAGCAGCTGCTCGCACGGGGCGAGAAGGTGAAGGCGCTCTTCGAGCAGGCGGTCGCGCACCTCGACGTGGCGATCCAGCTGAACAGCTCGATCTACGGCGCCTTCTACGAGCGCGGCCAGGCCCACTTCGCGCTGAAGGACTTCCGCAAGGCGATCAAGGACTTCCGCCGCTGCCTCGAACTCGACCCCACGCGCGACAAGAAGGTGCAGGCCCTCATCGAGGAGGCGCAGAAGCACCACGATACGCGGAAGCTTTAGTCAGCGCCCCCAGCGCGATCGTCACCGCAAACCCGATCACGGTGAACCACGGCCAGGCGATCAGCGCTTCCTTCCGGTTCACGCCGAAGCGCACCGTCAGCACGGCGATGACGCTGACGAGCATCGCGATCACGTTGCCCCGGTCGGAGCCCCGGGACGTGGTCAGGCGTCCGAGCACGAACACGCCGAGCAGCGCGCCATAAGCGTACGTCATCACCTCCAACCCCATGTCGAGCAGCGACTGGCTGACTTTCTCGAAGCCGACGGCGACCACGGCGAGCAGGGCGCCCATGACGCCGGTCATGACCCGCGAGAGGCGCAGATCCCGGACCGGGTCCTCGCGTCCCCGCTGGAACCGTTTGATGCCGTCGATGACCGCGACGAGCGCGAGCGCGCCGATGGCGGACGAAGTGGTCGACATCGCAGCGGCGAAGACGGCGGCGATCACGAGTCCGCGGACGCCGATCGGAAGTTGGTGGACGATGAAGTGGGGGAACACCTGGTCCTGCCGGGCGGGCAGCGCGGCTTTCAGGTCGGGGTGGTGGAAGTAGAAGGCGTAGAGGCAGCTCCCGATATACAGGAAGAGGAGGACCATCGGAATGCTGATCAACCCCGAGAAGATCACGGACAGCGACCCCTGTCGGCTGCCTTTGCACGTCAGCATCCGCTGAACGAGGTCCTGATCGGTGCCGTGGGTCGCGAACGTGAGGATGGGGCCGCAGATCGCCGCCGTGAGCAGGGTATAGGTTTTCGCGAGGTTCATCGAGGGATTGAGGATCTGAAGCTTGTCGGTGCCGGCCAGGGCCTGATGGAAGCCGCCGACCCCGATGTCGCCGAGGATCAGGGCCAGCGCGAGCAGGGCGCCGCCGATGAAGAGGAAGAACTGGAGGACGTCGGTCCAGATGATGGATTTGATGCCGCCGTAGACGGAGTACGCAGCGGTGACGGCGGTGAACGCGACGACGCACCAGAGGAAGCTCCAGCCGGTCACGGCCTGGACGATGATGGCGGCGACGGTGAGGCGCACGCCGCTGGCGAGAATCCGGGTGACCAGGAAGAGGGCGCCGGCCGTGCCGCGGGTCGCCGGCCCGAAACGCAGGCCGAGGAACTCGTAGACCGAGGTGACCCCGGCGATATAGAACGCGGGGATGAAGAGGAAGGCGACGAGGATGCGGCCGGCGAGGTTGCCGACGACGAACTGGAAGTAGGCGTGGTTGCCGGAGTAGGCCTGGCCCGGCACGGCGCAGAAGGTGAGGGCGCTGGTCTCGCTCGCCAGGATGGAGAGGCACACGGCCCAGGTGGGGATGGCGCCGCCGCCCTTGAAGAACTCCCCCGCGTTCTGCTGTCCCCGTCCCGTCCACCACCCGACCGCCGCGCATAGGGCGAAATAGCCGGCCAGCACGGCGTAGTCGAGTCCCCCGAACACGGCGGCGAGTGTAGCAAGTTTCGCGATTCGCGGCGAAAGCCTTGCGTCCCCCGGAGCGGGCTCCGTATGATGAATCGGCGATGAAGTGCAGCAACTGTCCGTCGGGCTCGGACGGGTACGCCGTGATCCCCGGGATCGGCGAGACGGGAGAGGCGCGCTTCTACTGCGATCGATGCGCCCGGAACCACCGCGTCAAGATGAGATACTGGGACGGCCGCGACCTCGACGTCGGCGGCTACCGGGAGAACCCCGACCTCGGGGCCTCCTTCCATACGCTGATCTTCGCGTTCGAGGACGTCGCGAGGATGCGCCGCGAGGACCTGGAGCCGGTCATGGAATGGGTGGACGACGACGAACTGGCCCTCGCCCTGCGCGGGAGCGACGCGGCGCTGCTCGAGAAGATCTACTCCGTGCTCCCTCTTCCCCGGGTGCGCAATCTGAATCGCCTGCTCCAGAAGGCGGAGCCGGGCTCGACCCCGACCGCCGCGGACAGCAAGGCCGCGCGGGAGTTCATCGTCAGCGTCATCAAGAGGCTCTAGCGTGATCGTCGACTATCACCTGCACACGCCCCTCTGCCGCCACGCAGTGGGGGAGCCCGAGGCCTATGCCCGGCGCGCGCTCGAGGTCGGCGTCGAGGAGATCGGCTTCTCCGACCACTGCCCGATGCCCGAGTCCTACGATCCCGACTGGCGGATGACTTCAGCGGAGTATCCCACCTATGTCGAGATGGTGCGGCGCTGTCAGAAGGCGTTCCCCCAGCTGTCGATCAAGCTCGGCCTCGAGGCGGACTTTCACCCGGGCACGGAGGGGTATGTCCGCGAGGTGATCGCGGCGAACCCGTTCGACTACGTCATCGGCTCCGTGCACTATCTGGGCGACTGGGGCTTCGACAATCCGGCCCACATGAGCCGGTTCGAGACCCGGGACCTTCACGAGATCTATTCGCAGTACTACGAGCTGGTCGCGAAGCTGGCCGGGACGCGGATGTTCGACATCCTCGGCCACCCGGACGTCATCAAGAAGTTCGGTCACCGGCCGGCGAGCGACTACGAGCCTCTGGAGCGCCGGGCGCTGGAGGCGGTCGCGAAGGCGGGAATGGCCCTCGACGTCAACACGAGCGGCCTGGCTCGGCCCGCGAAGGAGATCTATCCCAGCCTGCGGATCCTGAAGACCGCGCGATCGATGGGGATCGACATCACCTTCGGCTCGGACGCCCACGATCCGAAGCGGGTGGGGGACTGCTTCGCCGATGCGGTCGCGCTGGCGAAGCAGGCCGGTTACACGCAGTTCCGCCGCTACTCGCAGCGCCGCTTCGACCTGCTCCCGCTGCCCTGACGGATCGCCCCGGCGCTCAGCCGAACGGACCCGGCTATAGAACCGCGATTTGCGCTGCTTCGCAGGGAATCCCATGCGCCGGCTCGAAGCGGACTGCGCCGTCTCCCTCAGGTTTCGGCTCGCGTCGAAAACCCCCTTGAACTGCCCGTCGTATCGCGACTCTACGTCGTCGATCCGCCGGGCGAGGTCGGAGGGAATAGAGCAAGCCGCATGCCAGAAGTGCTGATGTTGCAAGTTGCTGAATGGGAGGGAGATCTGTAATGCGCCTGAATAGGACACGGTGTTCGTGCTACAATGCGTCATGTGGCGGGTAACGTTTGACCCCTCTGAGGGGCTCTGTTAAGGTTGGCGGCCATGGCGCAGATCCACGTGCTGGCGCCCGACGTGGTCAACAAGATCGCCGCCGGGGAAGTCATCGAGCGGCCCGCCAGCGCCGTGAAGGAGCTCGTCGAGAACGCCCTGGATGCCGGGGCCAGCGAGATCCGGGTCGATATCGAAGAGGGCGGCCGCAAGCTGCTCCGCATCACCGACAACGGTCAGGGGATCGCCGCCGACGAGCTGCCCCTCGCATTCGCCCCGCACGCCACGAGCAAGCTTTCAACCGCCGACGATCTCTTCCGGGTCTCGACCTTCGGCTTCCGGGGGGAGGCGCTGGCGTCGATCGGGTCCGTCGCCCGCGTCCGCATCCTCAGCCGGCCTGCCGGGGCCGAGGGCGCCGAGATCGTAGTCGAAAACGGAGTCGCCTCCCCGGTCATGCCCGGCGCCGCCGCCCCCGGCACCGTCGTCGAGGTCCGCAACCTGTTCCAGAACGTCCCCGTCCGCCGCAAGTTCCTCCGCTCGATCGAGGTCGAAACCGAGCACGTGATCGAGTCGGTCTCCCGCTTCGGCATCGCGCTGCCCGGCGTGCGCTTCGACCTGTTCGTCGACGGCGAGCGTCGCTACTCTTTGTCGCCGGGCGACCGGCGCTCGCGCATCGCGGTCTTCTTTGACGAGGACGTCTCCCGCGCGCTGAAGGAGGTCGAGACCGCCGACTTCCACGCCTACGTTGCCCCGGCCCAGTACTCCCGCATCAACGCGAAGGGCATGTCGTTCTTCCTGAACGGGCGATACATCCGCGACCGGGTCCTTCTGCGCGCGATGAACGAGGCCTACCGCGAGCTCGTCCCGCACGGACGCTATCCCGTCGCGTTCGTGTTCCTGACCCTGGCCTCGGACGAGGTCGACGTGAACGTCCACCCCACGAAAATCGAGGTGCGCTTCCGCAGCGTCTGGAAACTGCACGACCGGCTGGTCGGGGCGATCCGGGCGAAGCTGCTGGAGGGGTCGCTCGACCATCGCGTGGCCCCGGAATCGGTGGCGGAGCGGACCACGGTGTTCGGCGAGCTGCCCGTGCCCGGCCGGCCGGCGCGCGAAGTCGTCGACTTCTTCACGCGGGAGCCGGAGCTGCGGCTGGCCGAGATCCCGGCGCGTCCGCTGCTCACGACCGGCCGCCGCGTCTTCCAGCTCCACAACCGGTACCTGGTCGAGGAGGTGGACGACGGCCTGAGGATCCTGGACCAGCACGCGCTTCACGAGCGGGTCATGCTCGAGGAGCTGAGGAAACAGTTCAGCGGGGCGGCGATCGCCAAGCAGCGGCTGCTGCTTCCCGCCGTGGTCACGCTGACCCGGGAGCAGCGGGCCCGCCTCGACGATCAGCGCGAGCTGCTTGACTCCTTCGGCCTGGAGTGCGAGGATTTCGGGCGCGACGCGGTCGCCGTGCGCGCCGTGCCGGCCCTGGTGGCGGAGCATGACCCGGTGACCCTCCTCACGGACTTCCTCGAGCTGGCGCGGGACTCGGAGGCGGATGTTCCGCTGCTGGAGAGGGCGCTGGAATTCATGGCGTGCCGGGCCGCAGTGAAGTTCGGGCGCAAGCTGGCGGACGAGGAGATCGTGCGGCTGCTGCAGGACGCGGCGCAGATGGACTTCTCGGCCACCTGCGCGCACGGCCGGCCCACGGGGATCAAGCTGACGCTCGACGACTTGGAAAGGTTCTTCCACCGATGATGCAGGCCGATTTCGAGGTGTTCGAGCCCGCGAAGGGCTTCCGTGTCTTCGTCCACCCGACCACGAAGTTCAAGACGATCACCGTCTCCCTCTATGTCCACCAGCCGCTGGGAGACGAGGCCACGGCCGTCGCCCTCCTCCCGCAGGTGCTCCGCCGCGGCTGCAAGACGCTGCCCGACATGAGGTCGATCGTCATCTACCTCGAGGGGCTCTTCGGCGCGTCGATGGGGGCCGACATCTCCAAGATCGGCGAGCGGCAGATGATCGTCTTCCGCCTCGAGGTCGTGAACGACCGCTTCGCGCCGAAGAAGATCCACGCCCTGGAAAAGTCCCTCGACTTCGTCTGGAAAATGCTCTCCCAGCCGGTGGTCGCGAAGGGCGGGCTGCGGGCGGACTATGTCGCGCAGGAGAAGGAGAACCTCAAGCGCCTCATCGACGGCATGATCAACGACCGGATGAGCTATGCCTACGAGCGCTGCATCCAGGAGATGTGCAAGGGCGAGCCTTATGCCCGCTACGAGTACGGGAAACTCGAGGAGATCGATCCCGTGACGCCCAAGGGCCTGCTCAAGCTCCACGCCCGGCTGCTGCAGGAGGCGCCGATCGACCTCTTCGTCTCCGGGGACGTCGAGGGGAAGAAGGTCGCCGCGCTCGTGAAAAAGACCTTCAAGTTCAGATCGAGGAAGGTCAAGGCGGTGCCGGCGGCGATGGTGAAGTCCGGCAACGGCCAGCTCCACGAGCACATCGAGAAGCTCGACGTCGAGCAGGGGAAAATGGTGATGGGCTGCCGCACCGGGGTCACCTGGGGCCAGCCCGAGACCTTCCCCCTCGTGATGTACAACGGCCTCCTGGGGGCGTTTCCGCACAGCAAGCTCTTCGCCAACGTCCGCGAGAAGGAGGGCCTGGCCTATGCCGTGCACTCCTCCCTCGACCATACCAAGGGCCTCCTCTTCGTCACCGCGGGCATCGACCCCGCCAAATACACGAAGTGCATCGAGGTCATCCAGCAGCAGATGGCCGACCTCGCCCAGGGCAAGATCTCCGACGATGAGTGGGACAAGACGCGCCTCACCATCACCGACCGCGTCCGCTCGCGCGAGGACAATCCCGCCGCCAAGATCGGGTCGTTCCTGGAAATGTCGCTCAACGGGAAGCCGATGACCGCCGCCGAGGTGATCGCCGGCATCACGGCGGTCACGCGGGAGCAGGTGGTCCAGGCTGCGGCGCGGGTCAAGCCCGACACGATCTTCTACCTCACCCGTCCATGAAGTTCGGGCCCTGGACGGCGTCGATGCTGCCGTCGATGGTCCGCTTCTGGAACCGCTCGTTCTCGGGGAAGCGCAATTTCCATCCGATGACGGAGGCGCTGTTCCGGGAACGGGTGCTCGGACGGGAGACGGCCTTCGAGCATTTCGATCCTTCCTGCCTGATCGTCGCCCGGGACGGCCGGGAGCTGGCCGGCTTCATCCACGTCGGCGTCCGCCCGGAAGCGCAGTGCCGCTCCCTCGACCCCGAATGGCGCAGCGGGTCGCAGGGATATGTCGGCTTTCTGTTCGTCGATCCGGCCCGCCGCCGACGGGGGCTGGGGACCGAACTGTGGCACCGCGGGCTGCAGGCGGTCAAGAAGACGCGGCAGGTGGTGATCGACGGCCAGTGTTTCAATCCGTTCTACGGAAACAGCGAGGGGCCGTTCACCCCGTTCTGGGGGACGCCCGAGGGGGTCTGCGTCGACTGGAACGATTCGCCCACGAAGAAGTTCCTGGCGCGCAAGGGTTTCGCCCCCCGGATCAAGGGGGTGCAGCTGGCCCTGGACCTGACGGGTTACGGGGGGAGCGTCGCGGAGCAGGCCAAAAAGGCGACGCGGCTGGGGGTCGACCTGCGGGTCGTGTGGGACTCTTACCCGGAACTGGGGAAAAGCGATCGGGCGCGCCGCCCTTTGCCGGCGGGCCTCGAATATGATGTCGTGGTGGCCGTGCGCCGGAAGAAGGTGGTGGGGCTGATCTCGTACTTCCCGATGAAGGAAGTCCGGCAGGGCCTTTATGGGGTCTATGAGGCGGTCGTGGTGCCGGCCCTGAGGGGGAGGGCGCTGAGCAAGCGGCTCCTGTCCGCCGCCCTGGCGCGGATGAAGGAGCTGGGGGGGTCTTCCTGCGAAGTCCTGACGCTCCCCGAACTCTCGCCCGCGGCCCACAAGCTCTACCAGGCCTCGGGCTTCGTCCCCGTCCAGAACTGGGCGATCTATTAGGCGGCAAGAAAGAAGGACCGTCCCGTATACCCCGGTCGATTAGGCGCAACCTTCCGGGGAAGGGCAGGGTTGAAAGGGTAATGAGCATGACGTGCCGGGAGTACCGGGAAGGGCATCCCTCCCCGAGCGAAGCCGCGCAGGCGCATGCCGCCGGCTGCGCCGAGTGCCGCACTTTTGCCCGCAGCTGGGACCTCCTGGAGAACTATCCCGCCCTGAAGCCCTCGGAAGGCTTCTATCAGGGGATCCGAAGGAAGCTGGCTCCGGCCATCCTGCGCTTTGCCGCTCCGATCGCAGCGGCGGCCGCCGCCCTGCTCGTCGCCGTCCTCCTGACCCATACGCCCGCGGCCAACGTCAACCCGCCCGCGCCCCTGGTCACCGAGGAGGAGCGCGAGCTCGTCGAGAACCTCGACCTCCTCCAGAACTACGACCTCCTGAGGACCCTCGAGCTGGTCGGCGAGAACGGCTCGCCCCTGGTGGAGGAGAAGAAGTGAGGCGCGTGACGACCCTCGTCCTCTTCCTGGCGACCGCCCTGATCGCGGGCGCGCAGCAGTCCTCCTCCATCGATGTCCAGAAGCTGGAGCAGATCCGCCGGATGTCGCCCGAGGAGCGCGCCCAGCTCAAATCGCGCCTCGAGGAGCTGAAGAAGCTGTCTCCGGAGGAGCGCGAGCGCCTCAAGGAGAACCTGAAGAAGATCAAGGCCATGCCCGCCGAGGAGCTGAAGAAAACCGTCGAGCGGGCCGCCAAGCTCACACCCGAGGAGCACAAGGAGCTGACCGAGCTCGCCTCCGGCTTCTTCCGCTGGTCCAAGCGGATGGGCTACCAGGAGGGCTTCCCGCGCGGCCTCTTCTTCCAGTGGCTCAAGCGCGAGAAGCCGGGCAAGATCGAAGAGATCCGCCATATGGAGATCGGTGTTGGGACCCCCCGGGTCGACGAGTTCATCCACCTGTACCACGAGTTCCGGGGCGTCATGCTCGCCCGCACCGAGGAGCACGTCCGCCGCCACAAGTGCATCCCCCTGCAGGACGTCCAGGCCCTTTCCGATCTCGCGCCGCGGGACTTCTGGATCCGCTGGCAGGAAGTCACCCGGAGCTGCGGCGGCCGCAAGGCCGTCCCGGGCCCGGTCGCGCCGCGCCCCCTCGAGACCCCGAAGAAGTAGCCCGGGCCTCCGGATCCCCGTATAATTCATCGATGCGCCGATTCCTCCTTTCCCTCGCCCTGCTCGCCGGCGCCGGCTGCCCGGCGGCGGAGGAGACCCGGCCCTCCCGGATCGCGTTCGCCATCGACCGGAGCGGCACCAGCCGCGACATCATGATCATCGACGCCAAAGGGGGCGAGGCGAAGGCCGTCGAGCCCGCCGAATCGTTCGATGAAACGCCCGCCTGGTCGCCCGACGGGTTCACGCTGCTCTTCGCGTCCGGCCGGGACGGGCACTTCGGCATCTACGCCTGGGAAGGCAAGCTCGCCAGGGTCGAGGTCGCCCATTACCGCGATTGCGGGCCGTCCTGGTCGCCCGACGGCCGCCGCATCGTGTTCATGTCCAACCGGGACCCCAGCTGGGAGATCTACTCGATGACCGCGGACGGGAAGGACGAGCAGCGGCTGACCAACGATCCGTCCTCCGACACCTATCCCGTCTGGGCGGCCGACGGCCAGTCGATCCTCTTCCTCTCCGACCGCGGCGGGCAGCAGGACATCTACCGGATGAAGCCGGACGGGAAGGACGTGACGGCCGTGACGAACGACCGCGCCTGGGACGGCCGGCCCGCGGTCTCGTCCGACGGGAAGTGGATTGCGTGGCCCTCCACCCGGGAAGGGAAGTCAGCGGTCTACGTGATGACGGCCGACGGCAAGAATCCGAAGCGCCTGACGCCGCTCGATTCGGAGGCGGACGAGCCGTCGTGGTCCCCGGACAGCCGTCAGATCGTCTTCGTCTCCATGCGCGACGGTTTCCGCGAGCTCTACGTGATGAATGCCGACGGATCGGGCGCCCGGCGGTTGACCTTCGAGCGCGGCCAGATCCACACTCCGGCCTGGTCCCCCTTCCAGCCGCCCCCGAAGTAGGCCGATGGGCGACTCCCGCTTTGTCGAGGCGCTGAAGCAGCGGGTGATCCTGGGCGACGGCGCCTACGGCACCGAGTTCCTTCGCCGCGGCTGCCTCCCGGGCCGGCCGCTCGACGAGCTCAACCTGACGCGGCCCCCCCTGGTCCTCGCGCTGCACCGCGAGTACATCGAGGCCGGTTCGGAGCTGACGAAGACCAACACGTTTCTCGCGAACCGGTTCCGGCTGCAGCCGCACGGGCTCGGCGACAAGGTCCGGGAGATCAACCGCGCCGGCGTCGAGCTCGCAAGGGAGGCCGCGAGGGGCGGCTTCGTGGCGGGCACGGTGGGTCCGCTGACCGACTGTCCCCAGGAGCAGCGGGCCGCCCACTACGCCGAGCAGATCGGCATCCTGGCCGAGGCGGGCTGCGACGTGCTCGTGCTGGAGACGTTCCGCGAAGTGAGCGACCTCCTGGCCGCGATGGACTCCGCGAAGAAAACCGGGATTCCCGTGGTGGGGCAGCTGGCGCTGGGCCTGGAGCGCGGCTTCGACCGCCTGGCGTCCCTGGCGTCGATGTGGCATTTCGACGTCATCGGCACGAACTGCCTCGATCCCGACCAGAGCCGGTTCTTCATCGAACGGACGGCCAAGGGCGCGGCGCTGCCGATCTCGGCGTTTCCCAGCGCCGGCCTGCCCGGCGAAACCCTGCCGCCTCGGGGATTCGCCTTCGCCCTCAAAGGACTGGTCGATCTGGGCGCACGCCTGGTCGGCGGCTGCTGCGGGACAGGGCCGGACCACATCAAGGCCTGCGCGGCCCTCCTGGGGAAGGGGCGATGATCGTCCGCGTGGGCAGCGCGAATCCGATGAAGCTGCGGGCGGCGCGGAAGGCCTTCGCGGTCTTCTTCAAAGGAGCGAAGGTCTCGGGCGTCGACGTTCCGTCCGGCGTCTCTGCGCAGCCGCTCTCGTTCGGCGAGATCGTGAAGGGCGCTCGGGAGCGGGCGCGCCGAGCGTTCCGGGACTGCGATTATGCCGTGGGCATCGAGGCGGGCGTGTTCCGCATCGCCGCCGTCTCGCCGCGGCCCTTCCAGATCACGATGGCCTGCGTCTTCGACGGCGAGCGCGAAGCCCTGGGCTCCGGTCCGTTTTACGAGGTCCCTCCCTCCCTGGTCCGAAACGTGGTGAGCTCCGACACGGGATCGGTCGCGGTCGTGACGAAGGGGAAGGTCACGCGGGAGCGGGTGACGCAGGAGGCGATCGTGATGGCGCTGGCGCCGTTCGTGTCGGCCGGGCTCTACAGCTGAGGGACGTCCGGGCGGCCGAAGTCGGGGATGGTGTTGGGGTCGAAGCCGATGTCGCGGATGATCCGGGTGGCGTCCTCGGATTCCGGGGTGCCGTCGGCCATCACCTTGCTGAGGAACTGGCCGCCGAATTTTGTCTTGAGGGTGTCGAGGAACGCGCGGCGGGCGCCCTGGCGCCAGAAGGCGGTGGCGTCGGCGGGGTCGAGCGGGGCGGCGAGCCGCGACACGATCCGGAACGCATTCCAGAGGAAGTCCTCCTGCATGCGGTCGCGCCCCTGCTGCTCGGCCCGCTCGGCAAGGCGCCAGAGGATCTGCCACATGAGTTCGGGACAGCGAACCGTTCGGGCGATCTCGTAGGCGGCCGACAACTGGAGGTCGGCGGCCTGCGGCGATTCCCAGGAGCTGCGCAGGAAGAGGCTCCACGCGAGGAGACGGGGCTCGCGCAGCCACTGGACCAGGGCGCTGCCCTTGGCCAGCGTGCCCTCCGCCTCGGAGCGCAGCCCGGCTTCCAGGCAGGTGGCCGACGTCTCCAGCAGCACCGTCGCGCGGAGATGATCGGAGGCGCCGGAAGGCAGCACCTCGAGCCCCGCGCGCAGGTTTTCCAGGGCGCTGTCGAAGTCGCGCTCGCCCTTATGGCCCAGGGCCATGCCGTAGCGGGCGCGGCAGAGCAGGCTGGGGTCGTCCTCCGACCGGGCGGCGTCCATCGCCCACTGGGCGTGGGTCAGCGCCTCGGTGACGCGGCCCAGGTCGCGGCTGGCCTGGACGGCCAGGACGGACCACTGGACGACGTCGCCGCGGCGGCCTTCCAGGGTCGCCTTGCTCTGCTCCTTCAGGCAGGCCCGGAGGACGTCGTAATAGGTGCCGGAGAAATAGCGCTTCTCGGCATCGAGGTAGTTCACTTTGGCATTATACACCTCCCTCCCGGGAGGCGCCGGGAATCGGGACGTTGAAAGGGTTGCGCGGCGGCGTCCGTCCCTTTAGAATGATGCGCGTGAAACCGGCACTGGCGGCGTCCGCTGTTCTGGCCCTCCTCGCGGGGTGCCAGATGTGGGAGCCTGACTACCGCAACTACGGGAAGCGGCCCCACGAGTGGAGCCTGCCGGGGCCGGATTACGAGAAAAAAGTCTTTGGCCCCATGCCGTTCGATGAGGTCAAGGAATTCGTTCGCGCGAAGGAGTCCAGTGGGTGGGAAATTGTCGGATTCGAACCGGCCAGCCTCCCCGAGGAGGTCATGATCGACACGACGGAGCTGGATCAGCCGTCCAAGTCGACGAAGCCGGCGTGGCGCTTCGACATTCCCAAAACGATGGATGACCGGACGGACGCCCCGAAGAAGGCGACCGTCCCTCCATACCTCGACGAGGACGTCAAGGCCCACAGGCAGAAGTACATCGTGGTCATGAGGCGCTGGCTCTAAACCCCGGCCGCCTCCCCCTCCTTCGTTCCGGGCGATGCTGGAGCGCTATTTTGCCGATCTATAAGGGTCGGCAATGAGGATGAAGGATGATCGCGCGCCATAAGACCCGCGAAGTTCCCTGCGGGAAGCTCGTCATCGGCGGCAACCACCCGATCTGGGTCCAGTCGCTGACCACGACGGCCACCAAGGACACCGAGGCGACCAAGAAGGAAGTCCGCCGCATGCTCGACGCGGGCTGCGAAATCGTCCGCATCTCGTGTTTCGACCAGGGCGATTCCCAGGGCATCGGCGCCATCAAGAAGTTCCTGCCGCCGGAGGTCCCCCTCGTCTGCGATATCCACTTCAACTACAAGTTCGCGCTGGAAGCGATCAAGCAGGGCGTCGACAAGGTCCGCCTCAACCCCGGCAACGTCGGCGGGAAGGCGTCGGTCTTCGACGACGAGGCCAAGCGCCGCGAGAAGGAAGTGGCCGAGGCGGCCAAGAACGCCGGCATCTGCATGCGGGTCGGCGTCAACTCCGGCTCCGTGGAGCAGGACCTGCTCGACAAGTACGGCTACGCGACGGCCGACGCGATCTATGAGAGCGGTGTCCGTCACTGCGAATGGCTGGAGAAGTGCGGCTTCAGGAACATCGTCGTCTCGCTGAAGTCGACGTCGATGGAGACCGTGGTCAATGCGTATCTCCGCTTCGGGAAGTCGACCGACATCCCGCTGCACGTCGGCGTCACCGAGGCGGGCCTCCCGGGCTACGGGACGATCAAGAGCGCGATCGGCATCGGCCGGATCCTGCTCGAGGGGCTGGGCGACACGATCCGAGTGTCCCTGACGGGCGACAAGGCGCTGGAAGTCTACGCGGGCTTCGACATCCTGAAGGCGACGGGACGCCGGGTGCGCGAGCCGGAGATCATCGCCTGTCCGCTCTGCGGCCGCGCCGCCGTGGCGCACGAGTCGCTGGTGACCCGGCTGAAGGACAAGATCAGCGACCTGAAGATCCCCATGCGCATCAGCATCCTGGCCTGCGCCGTGAACGGGCCGGGCGAGGCGGCGGAGGCCGATATCGGCGCGGCGGGCGAGCGCGGGCAGTGGAACATCTTCAAGCAGGGCAAGCCGCTGCGCCGCGTGAAGGACTCCGATATCCTGGTCGAGATGGAAAAAGAAGTGCGTCAGCTCGCGAAGGAAATGGAAGCGGCCGGCGCGCAGCCCGGCGGGCATCTCAAACTCACCATCAAGGACTAAATGGCCTACTACACCAGCGTCCGCTACGGCAAGATGCGGATGGTCGCCCGCTTCAAGACGGACCGCGAGGACCTCCACGTGCGCGACCGCTGCGTCGTGCGCACCGACCGCGGCAAGGAACTGGGCGAAGTGCTGACCCCGCTGCAGCCGATCCCCGAGGCGATCCCCGCCGAGAGCCTCTGGGACGTCATCCGCCGCGCGAACACGGAAGACCTGGTCAACGTCGAACGCCTCGACAAGGAAAGCGTCCCCCGCGCGATCAAGATGTGCCGCGAGATCGTGCAGAAGCTGGCGCTGCAGATGAAGGTGACCGACGTGGACTACGTCTACGGCGGCGAGCGCCTGATCTTCTACTTCACGAGCGAGACGCGGGTCGACTTCCGCGAGCTGGTGCGCCAGCTGGCCCACGAGTTCCGCACCCGGATCGAGCTCAAGCAGGTCGGCGCGCGCGACGAGGCGCGGCTGATCGGCGACGCGGGCCACTGCGGCCTGACCCTGTGCTGCCGCGGGCACCTCAAGGAGCTCGGCGGCATCACGATGGACATGGCCAAGATCCAGAAGCACACGGCCGATCCGTCGAAGATCACGGGCCGCTGCGGCAAGCTGCTCTGCTGCCTGCGCTACGAATACACGACCTATACGGACTCGCGCGACGTGATGCCCCAGCGGGGCACGAGGCTCGAGTCGAAGAAGGGCGTCGGCATCGTGGTCGACCAGAACCTGCTCCTCCGCGAGGTGACGCTGCAGCCGCCCGACGGCGGCGACCGCTTCATCGTCAAGCTCGAGGAAGTGATGGGGGCGCCCGCCTCGGTCGCCGGCTGCAGCGGTTGCGACACCCCGAAGGCGGGATCGACGCCTCCCGCCGCGGCCGCGACGACGGCAACGGAAGCGCCCCCCGCCGCCGCTCCCGCGGAAGAGGGTGCCGCAGCGCCCGCTCCGGCCACCGATGCTCTCCCGAAGTCGGCCCCGCCGAGCCAGGAGCGTTCGCGTCCGCCGGCCCGGCCGCCCCAGGAGCGGAAGCCCGAGACGCAGAAGCTCGAGAGCTCCGTGCAGCGGAAGATCGAACAGGATACGCGGACCGGGACGCGCGCGATCGCGGAGCCGGTCCCCATGTGGATCTATCTGGCGAAAAAGATCGAAGTCGAGCTGGGGAAGGCGGTCGTCGCCGACCTCGGCGGCCCGAAGGTCGCCGTCTTCAACGTCGACGGGATCTTCCACGTGATCTCCAACGAGTGCGGTCACCAGGGCGGCCCGCTCGGCGAGGGGGCTCTGGAAGGCTTCTCGGTCGTCTGCCCCTGGCACCAGTGGAAATTCGACGTGACCACCGGCAACTGCCTCTCGGTGGGCGGCTCGTCGGTGCGGAAGTACGAAGTTGCAGCGGCCGGCGACGACCTCTATGTCAGAGTTTGACCTTGATCGCGGGCGTTGATAGACTGAGCCCATGAGCCTCATCGAAGGGAAGTTCGGCAAGAATATCGTGATCACGAGCGTCGATGCGCTCGCCAACTGGGCGCGCGCGTCGAGCCTCTGGCCGATGCTCTTCGGCATCGCCTGCTGCGCGATCGAGATGATGGCCACGGCCGCGTCCCGCTACGACTGGGACCGCCTGGGCGTCATCCCCCGAGCCTCGCCCCGGCAGAGCGACCTCATGATCGTCGCGGGCACCGTCAACGCCAAGATGGCGCTCGTCGTCAAGAAGCTCTACGAGCAGATGCCCGATCCCAAGTACGTGCTGGCGATGGGCGTCTGCGTCATCGGAGGCGGCCCCTATTACAAGTGGGGCTACAGCGTGGTCAAGGGCGTGGACAAGGTGGTCCCCGTGGACATCTACGTCCCCGGCTGTCCGCCGCGGCCCGAGGCGCTGCTCGACGGCCTGATCAAGCTCCAGAAGAAGATCCACGCGCAGACGCTGGCCAAGAACCCCGAAGTCGACCAGCGCGCGTACTCGGTGACGCCCGCGACGCCGGACCGCGTCGGGGCGTACTCCCAGGTCAAGCCCCTGAACTAGAAGGACCCCTTCGAATGGCCGCGGTCGCGAAGCCCCTCGAAACCCAGGACATGCTGCTGAACATGGGGCCGCAGCACCCCTCCACGCACGGCGTGCTGCGCCTGGTCATCCGGACCGACGGCGAGATGGTCAGCGAGGTGACGCCGGTCGTCGGCTACCTGCACCGCTGCGCCGAGAAGATCGGCGAGAACCTGCGCTACGAGCAGTTCGTCCCCTATACGGACCGGATGGACTACCTCTCGTCGATGAGCGACAACCTGGCGTTCTGCCTGGCGGTCGAGAAGCTGCTCACGATCGAGATCCCGCCGCGCGCCCAGGCCATCCGCGTCGTGATGGCGGAACTGAACCGCGTCGCTTCGCACCTGCTGGCCTTCGGGACCTACGGCCTCGACATCGGCGCGTTCACCCCGTTCCTCTACGCGTTCCGCGAGCGCGAGCTCATCCTCAACATGTTCGAGCATGTCTGCGGGGCGAGGCTGACCTACAACTACGTCAAGGTCGGCGGCGTCATGAAGGACGTCGACAAGAAGTTCTGGGAGATGGTCACGAACTTCATCAACCAGTTCGACGACCGGATCAAGGACTACAACGAGCTGCTGAGCGGCAATTCGATCTTTCTGACGCGGACCAAGGGGCTCGGCGTCATCAGTCCGGCGGCGGCCCTCGACTGGGGCCTGACGGGCCCGAACCTCCGGGCCTCGGGGATCAACTACGACGTCCGCAAGGCCATGCCGTACTCGGGGTACGAGAAGTACCAGTTCAACGTGCCGCTGGGCTCCGACAAGGTCGGTGTCGTCGGCGACTGCTGGAACCGGTACTGGCTGCGCATCGAGGAGATGATCGAGTCCTGCAAGATCATCACGCAGATCCGGGACAACTTCCCGGCGGGCAAGTTCGCGGCCGACATCCGCAAGATCAAGCCCGCGGTCGGCGAGGCCTATACCGCGATTGAAAACCCGCGCGGCGAACTGGGGTTCTACATCGTGAGCGACGGTTCGGAGATCCCGACGCGCTGCAAGGTGCGGGCGCCGAGCTTCGTCAACCTCGCGATCATGTCCGAGATCGGGAAGAACAACCTCATCGCCGACTTGATCGCGATCCTCGGCTCGATCGACATCGTCCTCGGCGAAATCGACCGCTAGGAGCCGACACCAGGACACAAAGACGCCCAGGCCAGAGGCACCAAGAACCCCAAGGACACAATGAATCCGGAGAAGGGCTATTTGGGGAGGGCACGCCAGATCGGCCCGAGCATGGACCAGCGCTCGCCGGTCCAGTAGAAAAGGTGGAACTTCATCCCGTACTTCTCGCCCGGCTTGACGTTCGTCACTTCGTAATAGGTCATACCGGGGCGGAGGACCGCGTCGGCCAGCTTCTTCGCGCCGCCGGGGAACTGCGCGAACGCGACCGATCCCTTCTCGTACTTCTGGAGATCCTCGGTCGTCGAGGCGTAGACCTGGACCTCGGTCGCGGCGGGGTCGGAGGTGAAGAGCTTCGTGCGGGCGGCGGGATCCGCCGGCAGCATTTTGGCGTAGAAGTCCATCGCCTGCTTGAGGAATGCGGGGTCGACGTCGTCCTTCAGGCCCTTCTTCGCCGTGGCTTCATCCGGAAGCACGGAGTTCGTAAGCGCGAGGGCCGTCGCGGTGTCGCCGGCCGTCAGCGCGGCATGGAGCTTCTCGGCAAACTGCTTGAGGTTGAGGGTCGTGTTTTCGTGCTGGAACGGCGCGGGGTCCTGCAGGGCGAGGGCGAGGGCGAGGGCGAGCACGGTCAGCATGGAGTCCTCCCTTTTTCTTCGCTGAAAAGATACCGTTCCCATGCTTGATCCGAAGCATAAATCGGCGTACTCTGAAGCCATGAGACGCGCGGCGATCCTCTTCCTGCTTCTGGGCTCCTGCGCGCGTCCCCAGCATCCCAATCCTTACGTGCCCCCGGAGACGCAGTATTCGACGGGATCGACCCTCCTGGCGGCGGGCGGGATGATGGCGGCCGCGGTCGGCTCGTCGTTCGTCCAGGACCCGTCGGCGTCGAAGACGATGAAGGCGGCCGGGACCGCGGCCCTGGCCGCGGGGACGGGGATGATGCTCGCCTCGCTGATCGACGCGGTCGAGGTGCAGAAGGAGCGGGAGAAGTTCATGAACCTGACCCGGGCCTTCTACCGGCAGTATTACGGCGGTCCCTCCCCCGAGACGGAGGACCACCCGCTCCCGCCTCCGATCCCGGAGCTGCCGTTCACGTTCAGGGACGAGGAACCTTCGGAAGACGAACCCTGAGCTGCGTGAACACCGGCATGAAGAACACCCGCGTCCTCGTCGCGCTCGCGTCTCTGCTCGCGGCGGGCTGCTCCACGAGCCTGGCCGCACCCCCCAGCCTGTATCCCCCGGGCGCGGAGCCGTTCAAGGACGTGCCGCCGTCCCACCGGAACAACCAGGTCCCGATGATCTACGTCACCGACCGGCTGCCGGAATCGGACAGCGCCACGGGCACCAATTACGGCTACCGTCGCTCCCGGTCGCTGGGCTTCGGCGAAGTCACGGCCCAGTACGGCGTGGGCCCGCTGCCCTGGGAGGTGTTCTCGGCCGAGAGCCTGAAGGAGAAGCGCGAGGTCGACCTCTCGCTGCAGATCACGAAGGCGAGCGAGGTGGGCCGCTTCCAGGAGAGCCCGGGCCTCGCGGTCCAGGTGGGGCTGAGCTACGTCGAGCGGAAGGACACGACGCTCGACAACGCCGCAAAGGAGAAGTTCCTGAAGCTGCTCAAGGACGCGCTGTCGCGCGGGACGCGGCGGGACGTCTACGTCTTCATCCCCGGCTACTTCGACACCTTCGAGCAGTCGGCGATGACGCTGGCGGGGCTCTGGCACTTCCTGGGCCGCGACGGGGTGGCGATCCTCTACAGCTGGCCGGGGGGCTCCGGCGGCATGAGCGGCTACGGGTATTCGCGCGAGAGCGCCGACTTCACTCAGTTCCACCTCCGCGAGTTCCTCCGGCTGCTCGGCTCCAGCCCCGACCTGGACCGTGTGCACCTGATCGGGCACGCCCGCGGCGGCGACCTGATCCTGAACGTGCTGCGGGAGTTGCTGCTTTCGAACAACAGTGACGTGATTCGGGCGCAGAAGGAGCTCAAGCTGGACACGGCGGTGCTGGCGGCGCCGGACTTCGACATCGACTCGATCGGCCAGCGCCTGTCGGGCGACCGGCTGCGCTTCGTCCCGCGCCGGATGGTGATCTACACGGGGCAGGGCGACGGCGCGGGCGGCACGTCGGGCTGGCTCCTGGGCAGCGTCACGCGCCTGGGCGACATGAAGGAGACGGAGTTTCCGCCGGGGGTTCCCGAATCGGCTCTGAAAGGTCCGCAGCTCCAAATCATCCAGTGCCAGGTGAAGCTCACGGGGACCTACGACGCCTACGCCACGCATCCGGGGGTGGTGTCCGACCTCATCCTCGTGCTGCGGGACCATAAGGACCCGGGCGCCGAGAACGGCCGCCCGCTAGGCCGCCAGCAGAACATGTTCTGGACCATCACGGACGACTATCTGCGGAAGACTCCGCCCGCACCGGCGCCGCCCCCGCCGTCGAATCCGCCGAAGTAGCCCTCAGGGTCTCGCCGGCTCGGTCGATCCTGGGAGCCCGTTGCTGAAGAAGTCCGCCGCTTCCTGGGTCGAGTGCTTCCAGGCGGCCGGAAGCTCATCCTCGAGGAAGATGGCCTTGACGGGGCAGGCGGATTGGCACGCGCCGCAATCGATGCACTCATCGGCCTTGATATAGAGCTGCCGCTCGCCTTCATAGATGCAATCAATTGGGCACACCGGCAGGCAGGCCTTGTCCTTCACCCCCACGCAGAGTCCGCTGATGACGGTCGTCATATCCTTGCCCTCCGGCAGGGGTGACGCAATCCGCAGGCCGGGCCGAAACGCGGAATCCGTGCGGGTCTCGGGCGGTTAGAAGGGTGAACGCACCGAAACCCCGGTGGGGCAGCGAAACCATGGTGCAGGAAACGGTCGGCAAAGGAGTGGGCGAGAGCGCGGCGTGGAACCAGGTGTTGCGCGACGCCGCCCTGGTCGCCCCAACGGATGCCACGGTGCTGGTCAGCGGGGAAACCGGCAGCGGCAAGGAGCGTATCGCCCGGGCCATTCATTCGGGCTCTCGACGTCGGAGCGGCCCCTTTGTCGCCGTGAATTGCGGATTGCTGTCGGGCGATCTGGTCGCCAGCGAGCTTTTCGGCCACGAGAAGGGGGCTTTTACCGGCGCCGTCCAGCAGAAGCTGGGCCGCGTGGAGCGGGCCGCGGGCGGCACCCTGTTCCTGGACGAGATTGGCGAGCTTCCCGTGGACCTCCAAGTCGGCCTTCTGCGCCTGCTTCAGGAGAGGGAGTTTGAGCGCATCGGCGGGACGGAGACGCTGACCGCCGACGTCCGTGTCGTCGCCGCCACGAACCGTGACCTGACGCGGCTCCGCTCAGAGGGCCGCTTCCGTGACGATCTGTATTTCCGTCTCAATGTCTTTCCGCTCCGGGTCCCGCCGCTTCGTGAGCGGCGCGAAGACGTGATCCCCCTGCTGAGACACTTTGTCGAGCGCTTTTCCCGAAAGGTGGGGAAGCAGTTCTCCGTTATCGACCGGCAGTCGATGCTGCGCTGCGAGGAGTATCCCTGGCCGGGAAACGTGCGGGAACTCGAGAATCTCGTGGAGCGCTCGGTGATCCTGTGTCCCGAACCCGTCTTCTTCCTGAACCCGTTCGCGCAGGTGGAGGCGGCTGCCCCCGGGTCGGCGCACACCACCCTGCAGGCGCTGGTCCGGGGCCATATCGTCCGAGCGCTCAAGCTGTGCGAGGGAAGAATTTACGGTTCCGAGGGCGCCGCCCGGCTCCTGGGGCTAAAGCCGTCCACCCTTCAATCCAAGATCAAGCGTCTCGGAATCGACCGGGAGCGGCTCTGACCGTTATGGACGGGATCCCTCCCCGGTTTTAGAATCGAGGCACCATGTCCGATCACGAAGTCCTGGACGTCGACGTCCTCTTCGTCGGAGCCGGCCCGGCGGGGCTCGGCGGAGCGATCAAGCTGGCCCAACTGGCGAAAGCGGCCGGCAAGACGCTGAACATCACCGTGATCGACAAGGCCAAGGAAGTGGGCGCCCACACCTGCTCGGGCGCCGTCATGGACCCGAAATCGCTCCGCGAGCTCCTCCCCGACTTCGAGGCGCAGGGCGCCCCGATCGAGTCCCCGGTCGAAGAAGACTACATGTACTTCATGACGAAGGAGGAGGCGGTCCAGGTTCCGTTCCTCCCGCCGTCCCTGCGGCAGCACGGAAACCTGATCATCTCCCTCAGCCAGATGGTCCGCTGGCTCGGCAGGCAGGCCGAGGCGCTCGGCATCAATGTCTTCCCGGGCTTTCCGGCCGTCGACGTCCTTATCGAGAAGGGCGCCGTCGTCGGCGTCCGCACCGGCGACAAGGGCGTCGACAAGCACGGGCAGAAGAAGGCGAACTACGAGCCCGGCGTCGACATCCAGGCGAAGGTCACCGTCGTCAACGAGGGCCCGCGCGGCTCGCTGACGCGAATCCTGACCGACCGGTTCCATCTGGCCGACGGGCGCGCCCCGCAGGTTTATGCGACGGGCGTCAAGGAGATCTGGGAGATGCCGCCCGGCAGCGTGCCGAAGGGCCGCGTCGTCCACACCATGAACTGGCCGCTGCCGCACAGCACCTTCGGCGGCGCGTTCATCTACAGCATGTCGAAGGACCGCTACGACCTGGGCTTCGTCACCGGCCTCGACTACCACGACCCGTTCACCGATCCGCACCGCAACCTCCAGCTCTTCAAGACCCACCCGAAGATCCGGGCGATGCTCGACCACGGCAAGATGATCGAGTACGGGGGCAAAACGATCCCCGAGGGCGGCTGGGACGCAGTGCCGAAGCTGCAGATGCCCGGGGCGCTGCTCGCGGGCGATTCCGCGAGCTTCCTCGACGCGCAGCGGCTGAAGGGCGTCCACCTGGCGCTCAAGAGCGGCATGCTCGCCGCCGAGACGGCTTATGAGGCGCTGGAGAAGGGAGATAGCAGCGAAGCGACTCTGTCCGCCTACACGCAGCGGGTGGAATCGAGCTTCATCAAGACCGAGCTCTGGAAGTCGCGCAATTTCAAGAAGGGCTTCATGTTCGGCCTCAGCGGCGGGGCGGTCGGAGCCGCCGCCGGGGAATTCACCAACGGCTGGACCCCCTTCCAGTTCGTCGAGGTTCCGGCGGGGCATACGGAAATGCGGTCCATCGCGAAGGTGCATGGCGACCCGGACGCCGCGCCCCCCAAGGTCGCCTTCGACGACAAGCTGACGTTCTCGAAGCTGTCGGACCTGTTCACGTCGGGCACGATGCACGACGAGGACCAGGCCTGTCACCTGCACGTGCTGGATCCCAAGATCTGCGTGGACCGCTGCGTGAAGGAGTTCGGCAACCCCTGCCAGCACTTCTGCCCGGCAGCGGTCTACGAGTGGCTGGGGAAGGACAAGGACAATCCCGGCCACCTGCAGATCAACTTCTCGAACTGCGTGCACTGCAAAACCTGCGACATCATGGACCCCTATGACATCATCCGCTGGGTCCCGCCCGAAGGCGGCGGCGGCCCTTCGTATCGAAACCTATGATCGATGGGGACCCGGTTCCCCGCAGGGTGCTGCTGTGGTGGCTGGCGGTCGCCGTCATTCTCTCCTCGACGGCTCTGCTGACCACCCTCGTGCCGACCCAGGATTGCCTGAGCTGCAGGCTCCACGAGCAGCAGACCGGAACGGTGGAGCGCAGCTTCGTCCTGACGACCCAGGGCTGCGTCGGAATGGGGTGGACGGGATGTCCGGACTGCCGGGGCCGGACGAAAGTCCCGCTGGCCACCTATCTGCGGCGGAAGTGGTCGCAAGGCTGAGGCCGTCAATACTTCTTTGTGACTTCATCTCTTTGTGTTGAATTACTCCCATGACTACGTTCAAGAACTTCATCGGCGGCAAATGGGTCCCCTCTAAGACCGGGAAAACGTTCCCCAACAGGAACCCCGCGGATCAGCGGGAGATCATCGGCGAATTCCCGGCCAGCGATGCGCGCGACGTCCACCAGGCGGTCGCCGCTGCCAAAGAGGCCTTCGACGGCTGGAGAAGGACGCCGGCCCCGAAACGCGGCGAGCTGATCCTCAAGGTCGGCGACATCCTCACGCGCCGCAAGGAGGAGATCGCCAAGGCGATGACCCGCGAGATGGGGAAAGTCCTGAAGGAGACCCGCGGCGACGTCCAGGAGGGCATCGACACGGCGGTCGTCCACGGCAGCGAAGGTCGCCGCCTGCACGGGTTCTCGGCCCCGAGCGAGCTGCCCCATAAGGTCGGCTGGACCGTCCGCGCCCCGATCGGGGTCGCGGGCCTCATCACCCCCTGGAACTTCCCGCTGGCAATCCCGACCTGGAAGTCGTTCCCGGCTCTCGTCGCGGGCAACACCATCGTCCTGAAGCCCGCCAGCGATACCCCCCACTCCAGCCATCTGCTCGTCGAGGCCTTCGAGGAGGCTGGCGTGCCGTCCGGCGTCGTCAACCTGGTCCACGGCAGCGGCAGCGTCGCCGGGAACGCGATCGTCGAGCACCCGGACGTCCGCATCATCAGCTTCACGGGGTCGACGGCCGTCGGTCGCCAGATCAGCGCCACGGCGGGGAAGGCGCTCAAGCGCGTCTCCCTCGAGCTGGGCGGGAAGAACGCGCAGATCGTGATGGACGACGCCGACCTGGAACTCGCGGTGGACGGCGTCCTCTGGGGCGCCTTCGGGACGACGGGCCAGCGCTGCACGGCCACGTCGCGTCTGATCCTCCACAAGCCGATCCACGACGAGTTCGTGCGGCGACTGATCGGCCGCGCGGCAACGCTGAAGATCGGATCGGGGCTGGACCCGGGCACCGACGTCGGCCCGCTCATCAACCCGTCCCGGGTGGAAGCCGTCGACGACTACGTCGAGATCGGGAAGAAGGAAGGCGAGCTCATCCTCGGCGGGGAGCCGCTGCGCGACGGCAAGCTCAAGCACGGCTGCTTCTACGCGCCGACGGTGTTCGACGGCGTGGCTCCGACGGCCCGGATCGCTCGGGAGGAGATCTTCGGGCCGGTGCTGTCGATCCTGACCGTGAAAGACCTTGACGAGGCCGTGCGCTGTTTGAATGATACCGCCTACGGTCTTTCCAGCTCCATCTATACCCGGGACGTCAATAACGCCTTCACCGCGATGCAGGAGCTCGAGACGGGCATCGTGTACGTGAACGCCCCCACGATCGGCGCCGAATGTCATTATCCGTTCGGCGGGACGAAGGACACGGGGAACGGCCACCGGGAGGGCGGGACGCATCCCGTCTACGACGTGTTCACGGAGTGGAAGACGATCTACGTGGACTACAGCGGTCGGTTGCAGAAGGCTCAGATAGACAACCGGAAGAGCGAATGAAGATCGGAATCCCGAAGGAGACGGCCCCCGGCGAGCGGCGCGTCGCGCTGATCCCGGAGACCGTCAAGAAGCTGGCGGCGAAGAAGATCGAGACCGTTGTCGAGACCGGCGCCGGCGCGGCGTCCTCGTTCTCCGACGACGAGTATAAGGCCGCCGGTGCGCAGATCGCCTCCTCCCTGGACGAACTGGTCTCCCAGGCCGAGGTGATCGTCAAGATCGTCCGCCCGTCCGACGCCGAGATGGCGAAACTGAAGGACGGGTCCTGCGTGATCTCGCTGCAGTATCCGCTGTCGAGCCCCGACTTCGTCAAGGCCGCGCTGGCCAAGAAGTTGATGACGATCGCCCTCGACATGATCCCGCGCACGACGATCGCCCAGGCGATGGACGTCCTCAGCTCGCAGGCGAACCTCGCGGGATACTGGGCCGTCGTCGCCGCCGCCACGAAACTTCCGAAGATCTTCCCCATGCTGATGACCGCCGCGGGCACGATCACGCCGTCGCGCGTCCTCATCATGGGCACCGGCGTCGCCGGCCTGCAGGCGATCGGCACGGCGAAACGCCTGGGCGCCATCGTCGAGGCGACCGACGTCCGTCCCGAGACGAAGGAACAGGTCGAGTCGCTCGGAGGAAAGTTCCTCCAGGTGCAGGGCGTGGAGTACAAGCAGGGCCTCGGGGGCTACGCCGTCGAGCAGTCCGACGAGTACAAGAAGGCCCAGGCCGCGATGATCTCCGCCGCGATCGCGAAGGCCGACGTCGTCGTCACCACGGCCCTCATCCCCGGCCGCAAGGCGCCGGTCCTGGTGACGGAGGAGCAGGTGAAGTCGATGCGGCCCGGGTCGGTCATCGTCGACCTCGCCGCCGAGCAGGGCGGCAACGTCGCCGGATCGGAGCCCGGAAAAGACGTGGTCAAGAACGGGGTGACGATCATCGGAGGCCTCTCGGTGCCGAGCAACGTGGCCTTTCACGCCAGCCAGGCTTTCTCGCGCAACATCGAGAAGCTGCTGCTGCATCTGACGTCCGACGGCGCCTGGAAGGACCTCGACAAGGACGACATCCCCAAGGGCTGCGTGATCACGAGAAACGGGGAGATCGTCCAGGCGAAGTGCAAGGAGACGATCAAGTGACCATCGACCATATCCTGGCGGGTTTGTACGTATTCTCGCTGGCGGCTTTCCTGGGGTACCAGATCATCTCGAAGGTGCCCCAGCTCCTGCACACGCCGCTCATGGCGTTCACGAACGCGATCTCGGGCGTCTCGGTGGTCGCCTCGATCCTGATCGCAGGACGGAAGTCGGACACGCTGCTGATCCCCATCCTCGGTGCGATTGCGGTGGCGTCCGCGACGATCAACGTCGTGGGCGGCTTCGTCATCACCGACCGCATGCTGAAGATGTTCAAGAAGAAGGGGGCCGCCAAGTGAGCGGTCTTCTGGCATCGATCGGGGAGGACGGTGCGGCCGGGGGCATGGAAGGCCGGGTCGTCGTCTATCGTCTCGCGCTGTTCGTCGCCTCGCTGCTGTTCCTCGTCGGCCTCCGGATGCTCACCAATCCGGAGACCGCGCGCCGCGGCATGCAGATGGCGGTCGTCGGCATGGCGCTCGGCATCCTCGGCACGCTCGTCCATCGCGACATCATCCACTACGGGTGGATCATCGGCGGGCTGGTGGTCGGCACCGTGGTCGGGGTCCCGATGGGCCTGCTGATCCCCATGACGAAGATGCCGGAGCGGATCGCGCTCTCGCACGCGGGCGGCGGCCTGGCCGTCGCGCTGGTCGGCATCGCGGAGTTTGTCGGGGGCCACGTCCACGGCCGCTTTGCCATGGGCGCGATCTCCTTCGAAGTCCTGATGGGCGCGATCACGTTCACCGGATCGCTGATGGCCTTCGGCAAGCTGGCGGAAATCCTGCCCGGCAAGCCCATGACGTTCCGCGGACAGAACGCGGCCAACTTCCTGCTGCTGGCGGGGGCCGTGGCGGGCATGGCGGTGATGGTGGTCAACCCCGCCCTGTCGCCCGTCTTCTTCGCGCTGGTCGCCGTGTCCCTCCTCCTCGGCGTGCTTCTGGTGCTGCCGATCGGCGGCGCGGACATGCCGGTCGTGATCTGCCTGCTGAACTCGTATGCGGGCCTGGCGGCGTCGGCCTCCGGCCTCGCGCTGGACAACAACGTCCTCATCATCTGCGGCGCGCTGGACGGCGGCTCGGGCCTGATCCTCGCGCTGATCATGTCCAAGGCGATGAACCGCTCGTTCTCGAACGTGCTCTTCGGCGCGTTCGGCAGCGACGCGGCCGCGGCGGGCGGCGCCGCCGGCGGGAAAAGCGGCAGCGTCCGGGAGGGGACTCCGGAGGACGCGGCCGAGCTGCTCAAGATCTCGCAAAACGTCATCATCGTTCCGGGCTACGGCATGGCCGTGGCGCAGGCCCAGCATGCCACGCGCGACCTGGCCTCCGCGATCCAGGCCGCCGGGGCTTCCGTGAAGTACGCGATCCATCCGGTCGCGGGCCGCATGCCGGGGCATATGAACGTCCTGCTGGCCGAGGCGAACGTGCCCTACGACCAGCTTTATGAGCTCGACGCCATCAACGACGAATTCGAGCGCACCGACGTGGCCGTCGTGGTCGGCGCGAACGACGTGGTCAATCCCGCGGCGAAGACGTCGCCCGGCAGCCCGATCTTCGGGATGCCCATTCTGAACGTCGACAAGGCCAAGGCCGTCATCGTCCTCAAGCGCTCGATGAAGCCCGGCTTCGCGGGCATCGACAACGACCTCTTCATCCTGCCGCAGACCATGATGGTGTTCGGCGACGCGAAAGCGACGCTGGGCAAAATCACCGCGGCGATGAAAGGCGGCGGCCACTAGCGTCGCCGGTAGAAGAGGGCCTGGGATGTCCATCCGCGGACGGTCGCTTTTCGGAGCTCTCGCGCTCTTCGGCGGTCTGCTGCTCGTGACCGGCGCCGGCGTGTTCAAGAGCAGCGCCCGGATCGACTTCGAGCGCGCGGTCAAAAGGGGCGACCCGGGCGTCCAGCCGGATCTGCCGCCGTCCACCACGATGCCGAACATCCTCATCGTCGTCGGCGTGCTTGCCGCCGCCGCCGGACTGGGGATGGTCGGCTTTGCCGCCCGGGACATGGTCGCGGAGATCGGGTCCGCGGAATCCTCAGCGGAGCAGGCGATGCAGCGCGCGCTGAACGAGAAACGCATCCCCCCGCCGAAACCGCCGACCTGAGTTCGGAAACTCTGCTAGAATGCCATCATCATGATGAACCTCTATCTCAACGGTGAATTCCTTCCCCTCGATCAGGGCCGCATCTCCGTCGAAGACCGCGGCTTCCAGTTCGGGGACGGCGTCTACGAAGTCGTCCGCGTCTATCGGGGCAAGCCGTTCCGGCTCGAGAAGCACCTGGCAAGGCTGGAGCAGAGCGTGAAGGGCGTCGAGATCCTCATGCCGGAGCCGGTCGCCAAGGTCTCCGAGGTCTGCCGCACCCTCGTGAAGGGCCTCGAGGAAGGGCAGATCTATCTGCAGGTCACCCGCGGATCCGCGCCGCGCGTGCATGCTTTCCCCCAGGATCTCCGTCCTACATTTGTGGCCTACGTGAGACCCGTCACGCCGCATGCCCCCGACCGCGTGTATGCGCTCAAGACGGTGGTCGACGACCGCTGGGGCCGCTGCAACCTCAAGACCATCTGTCTGCTCCCCAACATCCTCGGCAAGCAGCGCGCGATCGAGGCCAAGTGCGACGAGGGCCTCTTCGTGCGCGACGGGATCGTCACCGAGGGGACGTCGTCCAACGCGTTCTTCGTCCGGGACGGCGCGCTGCTGACGCATCCCTCGGATAACCGCATCCTGAACGGCGTGACGCGGGAGGCGGTGCTGGAGATCGCCCGCCAGCTGGGCGTCCGCGTGCGCTTCCAGGGCGTGACGATCGTCGATGCGACGGCCTCCCAGGAGGCGTTCGTCACCGGCACACTGACGGAGATCATGCCCGCGGTCTCGATCGACGGCAAGCCCGTCGGCTCGGGGAAGGTGGGCCCCGTCACTCTGAAGCTGAAGAATGCCTTCCGGGAGTTGACGGCGAAGGAATGCGGATAGGGATCGCGGTCGTCCTCGTTCTGCTCGCCGCCTGCCAGGAGGCGGAGGTTGGGCAGTCGTCGATCGACCTGACGGTCCCCCAGATCCTGCAGCAGGACCATATCCCCTCCGCGGTGATCGTGGCCGGCGACGTGGACCGCGTGACCTATGCCAAGGCCTTCGGCGATGCCCGGCTCGACACCATCTACGATCTGGCGTCGTGCACGAAAGTGGTGGCGACGACGACGGCCATCATGAAGCTGTCGGAGGAGGGCCTGCTGTCGCTCGACGACCCGATCGGGAAATACCTGAAGCCGTTCGAGAGCCGGCACATCACGATCCGGGAGTGCCTGCATCACTGCTCGGGGCTGCCGGCGTACCTGACGCCGAAGAGCCGGACGAGCGACGGCATCCTCTCGGAGATCGCCGGCCTGCGGAAGGCCGGATCCGGATACATCTACAGCTGCCTGAACATGATCTCGCTCGCGCGGATCGTCGAGAACGTGACGCGGATGCCCCTGGCGGAATACCTGCAGGCCACGGTGTTCGGGCCGCTGGGGATGAAGGATACGGGGTTCGCGCCGCCCGCCGCCCGCTGCGCCCCGACGTCGCCGGACCTGAAGGGCGTCGTTCATGATCCGCTGGCCCGCGCCTATGCCTCGCCGGAGCACCAGTCGGGCAACGCCGGTCTCTTCTCGACCGGCGCGGATCTGGCGATCTTCTGCCAGGCGCTGCTGCAGGGCCGGATCCTCAGGACGGAGACCGTGGCGGCGATGTTCGAGCCCGACGAGCACACTCGCGGTCTCGGGTGGGACGTGTTCGACGATCCCCCTTACAAGCCGGGCGTCGGCCACACGGGGTTCACGGGCACGCTGATCTGGATGGAGCCGGCCACCGGCCGCTTCGCCATCGTCCTGAGCAACCGCGTCCTGAGCGGCGAGCAGACCAACGTCTCCCGCCTCCGCAAGGAAGTGCTGGCGGCGCTGAACACGCGCGCCAGCCACGGCCAGTAAGCTGCAATAAGCGACGCCGAGTCACTTCCTGCAAACACGCGCTATACTTCCGTCGTGCCCGAACTTGCCGGCGGCTCCTTCGAGACGAGCCGCCATCTGATGGACTCCGCGGCCCGTCTCTCCATCAAGAACCAGGTCCTGGAACGCCTCCTCTGCCTCTTCAGCGGGCCCCCGGATCCCGTCCGGCTCCAGAACGACATCCTCGATGTCGCCATGGTCGCCCTCCCATGCGAGGCGTCCTCGGTCTTCCGCACGGACCGGAAGGGGAATCTGACCCTGGTGGCGGCGCGCGGCCGGATCGCGGAGAAGGTCCTCGGCCTCAAGCTGAAGAAGGGACAGGGCATCGCCGGGGCCTGCGCGCAGGACGCGCGGGCGCTGCCGGTGAGCGATGTGGCCCAAGATCCGCGGCACGCGGAGTCGATCACGAAGGCGCTGGGCTTCGAGACGCGGTCCCTCCTGGCGGTCCCCATGGTGCACGACGGGCGCGTGCTGGGCGTCATCGAGCTGGTGAACAAGCTGGGCAGCAACGAATTCCAGCGCCACGAGGTGGAGCTGGTCGAGCGCGTCGGGCGCACGGCGGGGGATCTCCTCATCCGGACCGTGGAGAAGAAGGGATGATCGACATCGACGCGATCCTCAAGGAGCTGGTGAGCCGTCGCGGCTCGGACCTGCACCTCAAGGTCGGGCGGCCGCCGCTCATGCGGATCTCCAGCGACCTGCTCCCGAGCGAATTTCCCCCGCTCAGCGAGTCCGATATGCAGGAGGTTTTGAAGAAGATCCTGGGCCAGGAAGGATGGGGAAGGCTCCTCGCCGAGTTCGAGCTGGACGCCTCCTATGAGATCCAGGACGTCGCGCGCTTCCGCCTGAACGCCTTCAAGGAGCGCGGTCAGTTCGGCGCGGCGATGCGCGTCATCCCGCTGGTGACGCCGACCATCGACGGGATGGGCCTGCCGGCCGTGCTGAAGGACATCTGCCAGGCGCCGCAGGGGATGGTGCTGGTCACGGGACCGACCGGCAGCGGCAAGTCCACGACGCTGGCGGCGATGATCACGCACGTCAACGACACGCAGCCGCTTCACATCGTGACGATCGAGGACCCGATCGAGTTCATCTATACGGACCGGATGTGCACGGTGCGGCAGCGCCAGCTGGGCAGCGACGTGAAGTCGCTCGCGGAGGCGCTGCGCCGGGTCCTGCGGCAGGACCCCGACGTGATCCTGATGGGCGAGATGCGCGACCCGGAGACGATCGAGCTGGCGATGCACGCCGCCGAGACCGGCCACCTGGTCTTCTCGACCCTGCACACAAACGACGCGAAGCAGACCATCGACCGCATCATCGACGCGTTCCCGTCCGACGCGCACGGCCAGGTGCGGGCGCAGCTGGCGCTGTCCCTGCAGGCGGTGGTGAGCCAGCGGCTGGTGCGCCGGGCGGACAACAACGGGCGCGTGGCCGCCATGGAGATCCTGATCAACTCCCCCCAGATCCGGGACCTCATCCTCGAGGGGAAGACGCAGGCGATCGAGAAGGCGATGGCGGCGTCGGGCGACTATTACCGCATGCAGACGTTCAATCAGTCGCTCGCGAAGCTGACGCTCGACAAGGTCATCTCCGAAGCCGAGGCGACGGCGGCGTCGACGAGCCCGAACGACCTCAAGTTGCTGCTGAAGGGGTTCACGGGAGGCGGGATCAACTCCGGCGGGAAACAGACACAATCGGAAACCAAACCGGCGATGAAGATCTCCCGGACGTTCTAGCGGTATACTTCCCCCGTGGACCTTTCCGGACTGAAGTTCACGTCGTCGTCGACCTACACCATCGTCGGCGAGATCGGGCGCGGCGGCATGGGCATCGTGCTGCTGGCCGAGAAGAACAGCGAGGGCGTGGCCGACCTCGTCGCGCTGAAGACGATCCGGACCAAATCGACCGATCACGAGGCGCGCCTCAAGCAGGAGGCGAACATCGCGACCGGCCTGCGCCACGAGAACATCGTCAAGACCTACGGCCTGGAGGCCATCCCGTACGGCCAGCTGCCGCCCGAGTTCCTGCAGGAGTTCGACAAGCTGTCCTTCGAGGACGCGAAACGCCATACGGCGATGCGCGGCCAGGTGCCGGGCGGGCGCTTTGCGGACGTCCGCACGAAGCTCCGGCTCGCTCCGCAGGCGACGAACGAGCAGAAGCTGATGCTGATGGTGATGGACTATATCGAGGGGACGGACGTCCGCACCTTCCAGAACGAGCATTACAAGCGCGACCTCCTGATGCCGGTGCCGCTGGCAGGCTTCGTCGTCAGCCGCGTGGCGCGCTCGCTGGCCTACGCGCACCAGACGATCATCCACCGGGACATCTCGCCGGAAAACCTGCTGCTCAACCTGCAGGGCGTCGTCAAGCTGTCGGATTTCGGCGTGGCCGTGGAGCACAAGGAAGAGGGGCTGATCGGGAAGGTCTCCTACATGTCTCCCGAGCAGATCCACGGAGAGATGGCCGACCTGCGCACCGACCTGTACTCGCTGGGCCTGGTCCTGTATCTGCTGCTGACCGGAATTCCTCTGCAGAAAGTTCCGATGAGGATGGAGGCGCAGGCCCGCGTCGAATACGCGCGGAAGCTGCTGGACCGCCCGGTGCCTGCCCCGCACAAGGTCCGGACGGATGTGCCGGAGGCGGTGTCCGACATCTGCATGAGGATGCTCGCGAAAGACCGGTCGAAGCGGTATGCCGGCGCCGAAGCCGTGGTGCGCGACCTGGAACAGAAGTATCTTTATGCCAAGGGATTCGGCCCGACCAACAACTCGCTGCAGGCCTACCTCGAGATCTTCGACGCGCAGTTCAACGAGACGACCGCCGAGCAGCTGCAGCAGCTGCCCTTCCTTCACGGCGAGCTGCGCCGTCCGATTGCTAATTCGCACTATTCCCCCGAGGGGAAAGCCTTCCTCGACGAAGTCCGCAACCGCTGAACTCCCGCCTTCCTTGACAAGTTCAGTCCCCGTGCTACCCTGCACCCCGATAGGGGGGGTTGAAGATGCGCTATCTTGGCCTGGGGTTGTTCCTCCTGTTGGGCGTCACGGCGTTCGCCGACGACGAGATCAAGCTGAAGAACGGGGACCGGCTGTCGGGCAAGATCACGGATCTGTCGGGCGGGAAGCTGACGATCGAAACCGCGGAGACGGGCACGATCAAGGTGGACTGGGCCAAAATTGTGTCGATCAAGACCGACGCGCCGGTCAAGCTGAAGCTGTCGACGAAGGAGTTGCTGGAGGGAAAGGTGTCGCCGGGCGCGGAAGGGAAGCTCAAGATCGAATCCGCGGGGGCCGGGGCGCCGGTCGAGGTCGAAATGGCGAAGGTGTCGGCCATCAACGAGACGCCGGTGGCGTGGCACGGCAAGGTGACCGCCGCCGGGAGGGCGACGGACGGCAACACTCACAATTCCTCCTTCCTGGTCACGGCGGAGGC
>Ga0137410_10000325_pt1 | contig 33477 bp, 23 predicted proteins | sample CZODoug1_16funga_FD_108878 | JGI IMG/M metagenome (GOLD analysis project Ga0137410, IMG submission 108878) | Vadose zone soil fungal communities from Angelo Coast Range Reserve, California, USA - CZODoug1_16fungal (Illumina Assembly) | ecosystem: Environmental > Terrestrial > Soil > Vadose zone... | reverse complement strand
GTATGTGTATGCGGCGGGCGGTACCGGCCTCGACATCACGGTACCGAACTGGGACTTCGCGGATGGCGAAGACAAGGGTATCGAGCGGCTCAGGGATCCCGCCATTCGCTCGCGTCTCAAGCGGGAACTGCGCGCGGGCTCCCAACCGGGCTGGTCGAACCTGGTGGCGGCTTCGGGCGGCTGGGAGCACGTCGTGCTGGCCAATCCCGCCAATCCCCGCTACGAGAAGTATCGCCAGCAGAGCATCGCGCGCATCGCGGCGCAGTTGCACCGTGATCCGGCCGATGTCGCCTGGGACATCGTGCTGGCGGCGCTGCCGCAGCGGGCCATGGCATTCTTTTTCATGATGAGCGAGCAGGACATCGAGACGGCGCTGCGGTTTCCATGGATGAGCATCGGCAGTGATGCCGGAGCGAGCGAGGTGCAGGGTGGGATGGACGCCATCGGACTTCCACACCCGCGCGCCTACGGTAACTTTCCGCGCGTGATCGCCGAGTACGTCAAGAAGCGCCGGATCCTGACACTCGAGGATGCAGTGCGGAAGATGACCTCGTGGCCTGCAACGCGGATGCGACTGTATGACCGCGGCGCGATCCGCGAAGGGCTGATGGCGGACGTGACTGTCTTTGATTACGACAGCATCCGGGACAACGCGACCTATGAGGCGCCGCAGGCCTACCCGACGGGGATTGACTACGTGGTGGTCAACGGCCAGGTCGTCGTAGACCAGGCCCGGCACACCGGGGCGCGCCCGGGCGTCGTGCTCAGAGGCGCTGGCGCCGCGCACCCGCCGGAAAACTGATGCCTCCCGCCGTGTCGCGCGACCGCTTGCACGGGCTTGCGACCGTCCGCACGACGACACGACCGTCCGTACCTAGCAAGTGCGCCGCCGGTGCAGCTTCCACTATGATGAGGCGCGAATAGTCCTGACCAGCACGAGGTTATGAACGACTCCGTACATCGAGCACGCCTGGGTGCGGCGCTGCGCGCGTTGCGGCGACAAAAAGACTGGACGCTTGCCGAGGTGAGCCGCCGCACCGGGTTTTCGGTGCCGACGTTGTCGAAGGTCGAGAACGACCGGCTCTCGCTCTCCTATGACAAGCTCATTCGCCTGAGCGAGGGGCTCGGCGTCGACATCGCACAGCTCTTTACGCCGGTGAGTGGGCCGACGGCGCCTGCCGCCATCAGCGGGCGGCGCAGCGTCAACCGCCAGGGCGACGGCGAGCTCGTAGCGACGACCAATTACGATTACTTTTACCTGAGCACGGATGTCACGCGAAAGAAGTTCATCCCCATCATCGCCGAGCTGCGCGCCAGGTCCATCGAGGAGTTCGGCGAGCTGGTGCGACACTCCGGCGAGGAGTTCATCTACGTGCTCGAGGGGGAAGTCGAAGTCCATACGGAACTCTATGCACCGCTCCTGCTCTCGGCCGGTGACTCGGCGTATCTCGACAGTTCGATGGGTCACGCGTATGTGCTCAAGAGCAAAGGACCCTGCCGCCTCCTCGCCGTCTGCTCGGCGTCCGAACGTGACCTGCGCGAAGCGATCACCCAGGCCAAGCCGCGCGAGGCGACCACTGCACGGCCGGTGAACGCCCGACAACCACGCCGCGTTCGGCGGCACAAGTAGGACCCGGGCCTGCCATCCAGCGATTTTGCTTCCGGCCGCCATAGCTCGCATGGATTTCTCTTCAAATTTCTCCCAAGCCCCATTTTGAAAGTACCGGAAATGACAGTGATAGGTCGCTACTACGAGGAGCCCAGTGGACCCGATCCTTTTGCCTGACACGACCTGCCAACTGACTTGCCCGCATTGCGGGCATGCATCGGTTGAAACGATGCCAACAGACGCCTGCATTTACTTCCATGAATGTGCGGGTTGCGGCGCCATGCTGCGCCCGAAGCCGGGCGACTGCTGCGTCTTCTGCTCCTACGGCTCAGTTGCCTGTCCGCCCGTTCAGGCGGCGCAATCTTGCTGCAGCATTGCACCTGACTGAAGAGCGATGGACGCCTGGCGACACTCTCACGTATTTGATCGCGGCAACCCCTTGGCCGAGCGCAACACCCGGCGGGTGGCGATCCTCACAGCAGTCGTGATGGCAATCGAGATCGTTGCCGGATGGCGTTTCAATTCGATGGCGCTGCTCGCGGATGGGTGGCACATGAGCTCGCATGCCGTCGCCCTCGGCCTGTCGGCGTTCGCTTATGTGTGCGCTCGGCGCTTCGCCGACAATCCGCGCTTCGCCTTCGGTACCTGGAAGATCGAAATACTCGGCGGCTACACCAGTGCGGTGCTGCTCATGGGCGTCGCCTTGGCGATGTTCTACGCTTCAACTCTGCGGCTGATCACCCCGAGCCCAATCCAGTACAACGCTGCCATCGCCGTGGCCTGCGTCGGGTTGGCGGTCAATATTCTGTGTGCCTGGTGGCTGCGAGGCGGCCAGCATCATGGTAATGGCGATTCCCATCTCCACACCCACGATCACGGGCCGGTAGGAAAAGATCACCACCACCATCGGGATCTCAATTTGCGCTCGGCTTATTTGCACGTCGTAGCGGACGCTGCAACATCCGTATTCGCCATCAGCGCCCTGGTTGGGGGCAAGTTATGGGGCGCACGCTGGCTGGATCCTGTCATGGGAATCGTCGGTGGAGGCCTCGTCGCAGTGTGGGCTTACAGCTTGTTGCGAGAGACCGGACAAGTGCTGCTCGATGCCGAAATGAACGCACCGATCGTGGAGGAAATCCGCACGGCGATCCGGACGGCACCCATGGCCACGGAAATCTGCGATCTGCATGTGTGGCGTGTCGGCAAGGGCAAGTATGCCTGCCTCCTGAGCCTGGCAAGCCCAGAGGAAATCACCGCGGACGACGTGAAGAGCTTGCTGAGCGTGCATGATGAGCTCGTTCACATCACGGTCGAAATCAATCGGGTCGATCGCCCGCACGCTCGCAGTGCAGCGTGACGACCGCGCAGGCGAGTCAGCCACACCTGCGGCGGTCCGCGGATTGAGCGATGGACAATCATCAGCGGAACGGCAAGTGCGCTATCCAACCAACCAGCAGAGGAGAGGTGAGTCATGAGTAGCAGGAAGATCTCTCAGATTGCACTCGCCGCGGCGGCGGCAGTGCTGTTTTCCGCGGGCGCAATCAGTACGGCGACGGCCGCTGACGAGGGCAAGGTGAAGTGCGAAGGCGCCAACAGCTGCAAGGGAACCTCGAGCTGCGCGAGTGCCCAGAACTCCTGCAAGGGCCAGAACAGTTGTGCAGGCCGCGGGTGGCTCGAAATGACCAAGGCGGATTGCGACGCGGCCAAAGCCAAGATGGAAAAGGACAAGGCCGGCAAGCCTTGACCGATGTGACCACTGGCGCTTCCGTTACTGGGCTGCGGCCTCGGCTTGCGTACCTAGAGCGGCATCGCGCAATGCCCTCGATCGCGCAAATGTCCGAGATCCTCTGAGACGCCCTCCATCGAGCGCCGCAGATTGATATCGCGCTCGAGCCGACGTTCGAACTCGGGTAGCGCACGCATGACGCTGACGCCGGTGGAGAGCCAGGTCGCCGATGCGCACGCGATCGTTTCGACACTTCGACCCTCGTGTGGGCGTTCAAGAGCAGCGGTCAGCAGGGTCGTCGGCAACGGGGGAAACGGGGAAGCTGAGACTGCCATCGTGAGTTCAGTCGCCTTACGGTCCACGCCGCCAGTCGATTGCTGGGCTCCTTCCCGCATTGGCAGGCTGGCCTGGACGACGACGCGAGCCAGGAGCCACGTGTATCCTTGACGTCGCGCCGCAGCGGCCGCCTCATGAAAGCCCGCTTGGCTTCGGACATTCTCGAAGCCTTCCGCACTCCAGCCTATGGACTCATTGAATGTCTTCGCCCGAGCCGGCGCTCCAGCGCCGCCAGCTGACAGCGCCGCCGCGCGGTCGAGAGCGAATGACCTGAACGAATCATGCAAATTCAGCCGGTTTGCCAACAGCATGCCTTCGATCATTCGATCGTGCTCGCCGACAAAATCGCGGTTGATCTTCAAAACGAAGTTTGGGCGTGCGCGATCTCGCGACAGCGTAAAGGGCGAGCCGCCCTCGGCAAACTGGACCTCGAGATTGGCGCCGGTCTGCGCAGTGTCCACGTTCGCGGCGACCAGGACACGCGGCCAGAGCTCGAGCAGCACCAGGCGCGTTGACTCCAGGTCTGTCTGCTCGGACACGGCGAGCTGCAATGCCGACGCATGGGCGTTGGGCAGCACGAAGAGGTTCAGTGCGATGGCCGTGAGCGAAATTGCGACGCTGTTTATCACAGACGATGTCGCACCTTTGATGGCACGGCGACGCAGCAACAAGTACGCCGCGGGAATAACCAGCATCGACAGAAGCGGGGCGGTAATCATGCCGCCCACCATCGGCGAGGCGATGCGGCGCATGAGTTCCGACCCCGTGCCAGTACCCCACATGATCGGCAGCAAGCCCGCGATGATCACGGCGACCGTCATCGCGATTGGCCGCACTCTGAGTGCCGCGCCCTCGACAATCGCCTGAGCGAGTTCCTGCGGATTGCCGAGCCGTCCGTTCGCAGTGCGGGTTGCGACTGCCTGATTCACGTAGACGAGCATGACGACACCAATTTCGGCCGCCACGCCTGCCAGAGCTATGAACCCTACTGCGGAGGCGACCGACATGTTGTAGCCGAGCAGAAACATCAACCAGAAGCCGCCGACGAGCGCGAACGGCAAGGTCGCCATGATCAGGAGCGCATCAGTGAAGCGCCGAAAGGTGAGGTAGAGCAGGACGAAGATGATCACGAGCGTCGCCGGCACGACGATCTTGAGCCGCGCAGTCGCCCGCTCCAGATACTCGAACTGGCCGGACCAGGAGATGGAGTAGCCGGGCGGGAGCTTGACCTGTTTCGCTACGGCCTGCTGCATCTCACGCACCGCGGAGCTGAGGTCGCGCCCGTGCAGGTCGATGTACACCCAGCCCGAGAGTCGCGCGTTCTCGCTCTTCAACATCGGCGGGCCATCGCTGATGCGGATGGCAGCGACGTCACCGAGACGGATTTGCGCTCCGCGCCCGGTCAGCACCGGCAGGTCGCGCAGTTTCTGCACGGAATCGCGGATCTCGCGTGGGTAGCGCACGTTGATCGGGAAGCGCTGCAGCCCTTCCACCGTCTCGCCGATGTTCTCGCCGCCGATGGCAGCGGCCACGATGCTCTGAACGTCCGCGATATTGAGGCCATAGCGTGACGCCGCGTCACGGTCGATTTTCACATCGATGTATCGCCCGCCAGTGAGACGCTCCGCAAATGCCGAGGTCACTCCGGGCACAGGCTTCACGGCACGCTCGACTTCCGCAGCCAGCCGATCGACTACACTCAGGTCGGTGCCGGCAACCTTCACGCCCACCGGGCTTTTGATGCCGGTGGCCAGCATGTCGATGCGGTTGCGGATCGGCGGCACCCAGATGTTGGAGAGCCCGGGCACCCTGACGATGGAATCCAGCTCCTGAACCAACTTGTCGGGTGTCATACCCGCCCGCCACTGGTCGCGCGGCTTGAACTGGATCGTAGTCTCGAACATTTCGAGCGGCGCAGGGTCAGTCGCCGTCTCGGCGCGCCCCGCCTTGCCAAAGACGCTCGCGACTTCCGGCACGGTCTTGATGAGCCGGTTGGTCTGTTGCAGGAGCTCGGTCACCTTGCCGGCCGAGATGCCGGGTAATGCCGAGGGCATATATAAGAGATCGCCTTCATCGAGCGGCGGCATGAACTCCCCGCCGATGCGCATCACGGGATAGGCGGTTGCAAGCAGTACCAGCAACGCAATTCCCAGCACCGCTTTCGGGAACGCCAGCACGCGCGTCAGGAGCGGCCGGTAGAGGGCGATGAGCCCGCGGTTGATCGGATTACTCTGCTCCGCGGGAATCCGGCCGCGAATCAGGTAGCCCATGAGCACTGGAACCAGGGTAACTGCGAGCCCGGCCGCGGCCGCCATCGCATACGTCTTCGTATACGCGAGGGGCGAGAAGAGTCGACCTTCCTGGGCCTCAAGCGTGAACACCGGCACGAACGACAGCGTGATGATCAGAAGAGAGAAGAAGAGTGCCGGACCCACTTGCGTGGCTGCATCGCCGATCACGCGCCACCGCTCGGCACCGTGCAGCTCCGAATCCGGGTGCGCGTGATGCCAGGCCTCAACGTGCTTGTGCGCGTTCTCGATCATGACCACCGCGGCATCCACCATCGCGCCGATGGCAATGGCAATGCCGCCCAGCGACATGATGTTCGCGTTCACACCCTGGTAGTGCATCACGATGAAGGCCATGAGTACCCCGAGCGGCAGGGAGACGATCGCGACGAACGCCGAGCGCAGATGGAAGAGGAACAAGACGCAGACCAGCGCGACGACAATGAACTCCTCGATGAGCTTTTCTTGAAGGTTCCTGACCGCGCGTTTGATGAGGCTCGAGCGATCGTAGGTTGGCACGATCTCGACACCGCGCGGCAGACTCGACTCAAGCTCGGCAAGCTTGGCCTTCACGGCATCGATCGTTTCGAGTGCGTTCTTCCCCGAGCGCATGATGATCACGCCGCCAGCAACTTCTCCCTCGCCGTCGAGCTCTGCGATTCCGCGCCGCATCTCCGGGCCGATCTGGATGTGCGCCACATCGCCGAGCTTTACCGCCACCCCGGAGTTGGTGGCCAGTAGGGGAATCTTGCGAAAATCATCGAGCGACTGCAGGTAGCCCGACACGCGCACCATATACTCGGCTTCGCTCAATTCGAGAACTGAGCCGCCGGTCTCCTGATTCGCGCTTTGCACTGCCTCGATGACGGTCTGGTGCGTCAGGTTGAAGGCACGCATCCGATCCGGATCGAGCACGATCTGGTACTGCTTCACCATGCCGCCGACGGAGGCAACCTCCGACACGTTTGGCACGGACTTGAGCTCGTACTTCAAGAACCAATCCTGCAGTGCGCGCAGCTGCGACAGGTCCATCGTGCCGCTCTTGTCGATGAGCGCGTACTCGTACACCCAGCCGACGCCGGTGGCGTCAGGTCCCAGCGACGCCTTCGCCTGGGCGGGCAGACGCGACTGCACTTGGTTCAGGTATTCGAGCACGCGCGAGCGCGCCCAATAGGCGTCGGTCCCGTCCTCGAACAGGATGTACACGAAGGAATCGCCGAACATCGAATAACCGCGCACCGTTTTCGCGCCCGGCACCGACATGATCGTGGTGGCGAGCGGATAGGTAATCTGGTTCTCGACGATTTGCGGTGCCTGGCCCGGGTAGGTGGTGCGGATGATGACTTGCACATCCGAGAGATCGGGTATCGCATCGAGCGGCGTCCGAAGCATTGCCCACACGCCCCAGCCCGCGATCATCAGGGTCGCGAGCAACACCAGAAAGCGATTCCCGATCGACCAGCGAATCAGGCGCGCGATCACGGTTGCCGCTCCGATGGCGGTCCATCCGTCGAGGGGTGCGCCTCCAGTCGATTCGAGGTGGACTTGAGATTCGCCTCGGAGTCGATGAGGAACTGTCCCGACACGACGATGGATTGGCCTTCGCCAAGACCCGAGAGAATGGTCGATCGGCCGTCCTGCTCATTGCCGACAGTGACGTTCACGACGTCGAACGCGCCATCGTCCCGGGCAACGATGACGACGCTGCGTTCGCCAGTCGTGATCACCGCTTCGCTTGGCACGAGAAGCTGCGGCTCGCCCGCCGGCCCTGTGAATTCGAGCGACACGTACATGCCCGGGGAGAGTTTGTAGGCGGGATTCTTGAGCGCCACCCGTGCCGTAAGCGTGCGCGTTTCCCGATCGACATCGGGCAGCAGGGCGATTACCTGACCCTCAAACGCTGTGCCCGGCCAGGCAGTCGCATGCGCCATCACCGTTGACCCCGTCGGAATGAATGAGACCTTCGCCTCGGGGATCTGCGCGTTCACCCAGACGGTTGCGAGACCGTTGATGCGGAACAAGGTCGTCCCAGGCGTAAACGCTGCGCCCTCGCGCACGCCCAGCTCCGTAACGGTTCCATCGATCGGCGCGAACACGGTCGTGCTGGCGTCCGGTGTCCGCGTCGTTTCCACAGTTCGAATGGTTGCCTCCGGAACGCCGAGCACCACGAGGCGTTGCCGGGCTGCCTCGCGAATCGGCTGCGCGCCGAGTGAACGCGCATCGAGCAAAGCGAGGTACTCGCGCTCGGCCTCCAGCCACTGCGGCGCGACGATCGAGGCGAGCGGTTGCCCCCGGCGCACACGTTCGAGCGGCGCCTTGACATGCAGGCTGGTCACGTAACCTTCTACGCGCGTCTGCACGACTTCCAGCAGGCGCTCATCGAAGACCACGCTGCCGACGGCCCGAAGCTGCGCCGGAAGCGTCGCCTTCTCGACCTTTGCCGTCCGGATGCCGAGGTTCTGTACGACATTTGCGCTGACGCGAACGTCATCCCCTCCGCCGCCCTCTTCCGCATAGACCGGCACCAGTTGCATGTCCATGAAAGGTGACTTACCCGGCTTGTCGAACTTGACGTTGGGCACCATCGGATCGTGCCAGTAGAGAATCTTGCGCTGGCCGGAAGCCGCTCCCGCCGGCGGCGCCGCGTCGCCGGACGCGTCCGCCGTACCGCTCACCATGGCCGGCGACATCGTTCGCTGTGCCCACCAGTAGCCGACGCCGGCGCCGAGCGCGAGCAGTGCGAGCACGCCCGCGCCCCATGTGAGCTTGTTCAGTCGTGGCATGCTCATGGCGAAACCCCGGAGTCGTGGAGAAAGTGCAGGAAGGTCCAGGCGCGCGCGACCGCGCCTTCGAGCTCGACGTATTCGAGCTGGGTGTCGATCTCATCGCTCAACGCATCGATAGTGCTGCGAAGATCGCCGCGTCCGGCGCCATACGAGCCCACAGCTGCGTGCAAACGGTCGCTCGCGAGGGGGAGGAGCTCCGTCGTGTAGCGCTTGAGGCGCTCGCGACTGATGCGCCACTCGGCAAGCACCGCCCGGACCTCCGCCGTATGCATGCGAATTTCCGCGTCGCGCTCCGCTTCCTGGGCGCGCACCCGTGCGAGTTTCTCGGCGATGACCGGATTCTGTCGGTGCTTGGCGAAGAACGGCAGGCCGACCCGGAATTCCAGCGACACCATGTCGGAGAACTCTGCACCCCGCTCCTGATAGCTCAACTCCGCGCTCCAATCCGGACGCTTTTCGGCGCGCGCCAGCTCCACATCCGTTTTCGCTGCGTCGAGTTGCGCGATCATCGGAGCAAGCGGCGCGTGCTCCGGAACCGCGGCCAGCAGGGTTTCCGGCGAGTGGCCCAACTCACGATCGGTCGGAATCGGCGCGAGAGGACGATCTGCCGCATCCCCGACCCAGCGGGCGAGCTCTGCCTTGCGCGTTTCGACAATCTGATCGAGCGCTGCAATACGCTCGTCCAACCGTGCGACCGAGGATTGTGCAGCGAGTGCCTCAGCCGCGGATGCTCGACCGCTAGCGAGCGCGGCACGAGTGGCCGTCGCCTGCAACTCCGTTTCCGGCTTCAAGTTGCGCAGTCGCGCGCGGGACTCTTCGGCCACCGCGGCGCCAATCCACGCTTCCGACGCCGACCGCGCGATCTCGAAACGCGTCTTGCGCAGCAGCGCCTGCGCAACCGTAATTTCCTCCTCGGCTCGTTCGCTTTGCAGGCGGCGCTTCTCGTGACTGGGAAAGGTCTGCATGAGCCCGATCCGTCGCATCGTCATGAAGTCCTGCGTCAGGGAAAAGCGGTCGGCGGTGTTGATCGGCAGGTTGTCCACTGCCGCCACGAGTTCGGGATCGGGCAGCCGTCCCGCACTCGGGGCTACGGCCTGGACAGCCTCGAGCGTGGCTACAGACGCTGCCAGTTGAGGCGTCTCGTTGAGCGCCTGCCCGATCGCCTCGTCGAGCGAGAGCAGCTCGGACTGCGCCATTAGCTGCGAGCTCCACGCGAGCATGGTGATTGTCAGGACCGCGAAGGCCCGTGTTAAGCCATGCGGTCCTCGAGTGAGGCGCATCATGCGCGCGACGTCGGGCACTCGACGCGCACCAGTTTGTACGGGTCGGTGCCCTTGCCGGGGGCGCCTCGATGCACCCACTGATAGATCTTCTTGCAGTCGGGACGATCCTTGCCCTTGGCAGCCTGCGAATCACGCACTTGCGTGTCCGTTGCGGACGGCGTGGCAGACTTCGGGTTCCCAGCCGCCAGGATTGGCTGCGTGAGAGTGAACGCAAATGCAAGCAGCGCGGCTGCGATTGCCGTGCGCTGCGGATATGGATTCCTCGTCATGATGGCACTACCTCAATCCGTTTGATGAAGACACGCCACACGCGCGGTGCGCGTATCGAGCGAGTCAAAATCGGAAAATCAAGCGCGCGCCCGCAGGAAGGCGCGATTCGAGGTGAGTGCTACAAGCGGAGCCGTCCGGTGCGCAAATAGGTCGACGCACCGAAGGAAGAGACAAGTTCAGCGAATCGAGGTCGAGGAGTGAACGCGCCTGAGGGGAAAAGGAGGCGAGCCTCTGGCGCCGCGATGAGCGGCGGCGGATCTGCAGCGCCGGACGCGCCGTGCAGAAGCTTTGCATCGTACTTCTGGATCGAGACCGCAAGTGGGCCGCCGGTGGGGGCCGGGGCACAGCAATACTGGTGAGCCAGTCCCAGCGCGTCGACAGGTTCGGAGTCGTGGCTGCAGGGTGCCTGCGTGCCCGTCGGGCAGCAGTCGCCAGCCGGTGAATTCATGCCACAGGCGAGCAACGGCTCCGCAGCCCCGAGGAGGCCGAGCCAGAGTGCCGAAACTATGAGGAAGCGACGCAACGTCTTATTCACCCGTGGACAACACGCTACCACGACCGCAGCCCCGCGGAGAAGTTCCACCGCAGGCCACCTGTGACGGATTTGGCAACCGCGCCACGAAAAGTGCGTTCAGTCGGTCACTCCCCGACCGGGTGCGAGGACCAATGCACGTGCACGACTTTCCAGCCCGCCGTGCCTTTCTTCAGCACCAGCGTTTCCGTACTCAACACGTTGACGACCTTGTCCTTCGGCGTTCCGCTGATGCGCGACTCGCTCGCCACCCACGCGAGATCGCCAACGGTATCGCCGGTCTGGCGCTGCAACTTGTATGTGCCCGCTTTCAGGAAATCAATGTCGGCTTTCAGGTGGTGCGCGGCGTATTCCGCTCGCGAGCGCTCGGCCGCGCCGCTCTCGAAGATCAGAACCTTCGGATCGAGCAGTGCTTTCACTCGGGCCGCATCGCCTGAATTCAGAGCCTCCTGGAACGCCGCCGCTGTCGCGACGGCCGAGTCCGCCGCGTGAACATGTTGCGTGCCGTCCGCATGCATATGCACGATGCCCTGAGGTTGAGATTCATCCGCATCATGATGGTCCGCCCCGCCTTCGTGCTCGTGCTCATGCTCGTGAGCGTGACCTGCGGTCTCGCCGCCGCCGTGTGAGTGACCCCCGCTCGTCGCCACCGCTTCCTCATACGATTCGGAATTCAGCTTGGGTAGTTCACGCAGGAAAGCTACCAGGCCCCAGATGTACTCGTCCTTCATGCTTTTGCCCCACGCGGGCATGCCGGACGCCTTGATGCTGTGCTTGATCGCCCAGAACGCCTCGGCAGGATTGTCGATCGCTTCCTTGCTGAAGTTTGGCGGCGACGGGTACAGACCCTTGCTGATCTCGGTGTCATTCATTCCGGGCGCGAGATGACAACCGGTGCACATCGCATCGTAGTTGCCGGCACCGGAACGGATGAGTTCGGCACTCGTCAGATCCGGTACCGATATCCCGGCGCTATGGGATTCGATCGAGCGGTCGCGCAACGTCTCCAGCAGCGCGTACACCGGGCGGGTGTGCGGATCGTCGGCTCCGATGTTGTACGTGCCCGAGCAGACGAAGCCGGCCACGAGCAGCCCCAGGACCAGCAGCGTCGCTGCAATTGTCAGAAGCGTTTTCATGCTGTTCTCCTCAGAACCAGATGCGAAATCCGGCGACCACTCGCGTCTCATCGGTATCCTCGCCATTCGTCCGCGCGAAATCGGCGGTGTCTCCCCACTTGCGATTCCACGTGACACCGATGTACGGCGCGAACTCCCGGCGCAACTCATACCGCAGTCGCAGCCCGACCTCGCTGGTGCTCAGCCCCGAGCCGACAGCACGCTGAAGATCGTCCTTGCCATATAGATTGAACTCAATCCGCGGCTGCAGGATCAGGCGATTCGTAAACAACAACTCATACTCGGCTTCAAACCGCGCGGACGTCTGACCCGACTCGCCGATGTAAGCAGTCGCCGCCAACTCGAACTTGTAAGGTGCGAGGCCGCGAACGCCAAACGCACCCCACGTCTGTGAAGGACCGGGTCGCGGATCCTGGCGCACACCAGCGACCAGATCCCACCACCGCGCGAAGGCATGCCCCCAGAGCGCTTCAAGCTCGGCCTTCGCGGTGTGCCCGCTTTCGGATTCACCCTGCGTGCGCAGGATTAGCCTGTCGAGGTCGCCGCCGATCCACGCTGATGCGTCCCAATTGAGAGCGCTCCCCTCACTCGCGTTCTGCCACTCGAGTTGATCGAACAGCACGTAGTAGTTGATCGCTCGATCGTGTGCGGCGTGACCCGGCAGGTCGGGGAATGCCGCGGCGCGATCCGCATCAGTGATCGGCGGAAGATCGGGCGTCTGGGCGATCGCATTGAGACTCCCCGCCCACAAGACCACACCGATCGCGTGAGCAGTGAGAGAGGTCTTTAGTCGCGTCGTCATGGTAGACGCGCTCATCCGCTCACCCTGACTTCCCGCATCATGCCGGCTTCCATGTGATAGAGCAGGTGACAGTGGTAGGCCCAGCGACCGAGCGCATCGGCGGTGACGCGGTAGCTGCGCCGGGTGCCGGGCGGCATATCGACCGTGTGCTTGCGCAAATGAAATGCGCCGCGGTCGTCCTCGAGATCGCTCCACATGCCATGCAGATGGATGGGATGAGTCATCATCGTATCGTTGACCAGCACGATGCGCAGGCGCTCGCCGTAGTTGAGCCGGACCGGCTCGGCATCGGAAAACTTGATGCCGCCGAATGACCAGGCGAAGCGCATCATGTGACCCGTGAGATGAAGCTCCAGCGTGCGACCCGGCTCACGCCCGTCAGGATCGTCGAACAGGTTGCTGAGATCCGCGTAGGTCAGCACGCGCCGCCCGTTGTTGCGTAGTCCGATACCCGGATCGTCGAGGCGCGCCGTGGGCGACATGGTCTGCATGTCCACCAGCGGATTGCCGACTTCGCTCGCAGGATGCGCCTGCACGCCGCCCGGCTCAGCCGCAGCCATCGTCTGCACAGCGTGCTCCCCCGAAGTCGACGGCATTTCGTGACCGGCATGGCCCGCGTGGCCTTCGTGCCCTTCCGTGTTGTCGGGCATGGGCATAGGCATGTCGTGATTCATCGTGGGCATTGCGCCCATGTCGTGCCCGCTGTGGTCCATCCGGCCATGGCCCATGTCCGCCATCGTCAAGATCACGCGCGGATCCAGTTGCGGTACTGGAGCGCTCAAGCCCTCGCGCAGCGCAAGCGTGCCGCGGGCATAGCCGCTGCGATCCATTGACTGCGCGAAGATCGTGAAGGCATCCTGGCCGGAGGGTTCGACGATGACATCCAGCGTCTCCGCCACCGCGATGCGAAACTCGTCGATGCTAACGGGATGAACGTATTGCCCATCAGCGGCAACCACGGTCATCTTGAGGCCGGGTACGCGCACGTCGAAATAAGTCATCGACGACCCGTTGATGAAGCGCAGGCGAACCCGCTCTCCCTTGCCAAAGATAGCCGTCCAGTTTGCAGCAGGAGCCATCCCGTTCAACAGGTAGGTGTACGTGTAGCCGCTTACGTCCGCCAGATCGGTGGGACTCATGCGCATTTCGCCCCACATCGCGCGGTCAGCGAGCGTCGCCTTCCATCCCTTTTCTTCGACGTCGTGCGCAAGGTCGCCCACCGTGCGCTGGTGAAAGTTGTAGTAGTCCGACTGCTTCTTGAGCTTGGCGAACAGGCGCTCCGGGCTCTCGTCGGTCCAGTCCGAGAGCATGACCACGTGCTCGCGGTCGTATTGAAAGGGCTCGGGGTCGCGCGGCTCGATCACGAGCGGCCCGTAAAGACCGCGCTGCTCCTGGAACGCCGAATGGCTGTGATACCAGTAGGTGCCCGCCTGGCGAACCTTGAACCGGTACTGGTAACTCGCGCCCGGGAGAATACCGTGAAAGCTCAAGCCCGGAACGCCATCCATGCTTGCGGGCAGCAGAATGCCGTGCCAGTGGATCGAGGCTTCCTCGCGCAGGCGATTGGCGACCCGCAGGGTCACCGTGTCGCCCTCGCGCCAGCGCAGGATCGGCGCGGGCAATTGATCGTTGACGGTCAGCGCAATACGAGGCTTGCCGGTCAAGTTCATCGGCGTCTCACCGATCGATAAGTCAAAGTCAGTGCCGGCAAGCGCTGCGGGCAGATTGGTACTGGTCCCGGCCCGAGCGGAAGAGCGCCAGAGGCCGAGGCCGGTGACCACGCCACCCAACGCGAGGCCCTGGACGAACTTGCGACGCGCGATCCGGTCGCTGCGCGCTGACTGAACAGTGTGAGTGTGAGTCTTCATGGGTCGTCGATCACCAGTCGCATCCAATTCGCCAGGCAGGCGTGACTGGACGCCAACATCAAATGATGGCCACTGCACGAGCGCGAGGCCTCGCCTACGCGCAGGAATACGAGTCGTGGGACGCCGCGCGGCGTCAGGGTGGAATCAGGCGATTGGGGGCCTGAGGAGCGGTAATGGCGTCAGTGAATGGAATGCGACGCGCGGGGTGATCAAAACTGTGAATGCGCCTCGGATCTGCACCAGATGTGCATTGAATAGAGACAGCGCCGGACTGTGGTAAGCGCACGCACAGGTGCAGCCCGGACCGCCGCAATGATGTGTCGCTGGAGCTTGGTGATTGGTACCCGCATCACGATCGTGGGGCGCTGGCTGATGCTGAGCTGCATCACGGTGATCAGCACTCGTATGGCAGCTGGGCATTCCGGCTTTTGCAACGGGCGCATGCGATTGGCCAGTCGCGCTTCCTTGCATCCCGTGTGCGGCGGCACCGTTCAGGACCAGCGTGACCAGAACCAGAAACCTCAGCGAGTGGGTCAGAATTCTCATCACGCCCGAAGCTACTGCATTTGATCCGGACCGGCAAGCGCAGGGAATGAGAGCATCCACCATGCCGTCAGTCCAATCGCACTCGGCGCAAGCGCAGTGCATTAGCGATCACCGACACGGAGCTCAAGCTCATTGCTGCGGCGGCCAGTATCGGACTCATTAGCAATCCGGTGAACGGGTAAAGAACACCAGCCGCGATCGGCACTCCGAGCGCGTTGTAGATGAAGGCCGCAAACAGGTTCTGTCGAATGTTGCGCAGGGTCGCGCGACTCAGGCGCCGCGCGCGCACGATGCCGGTGAGATCGCCCTTGACGAGAGTAACACCGGCACTTTCCATGGCCACGTCCGTACCAGTTCCCATGGCGATGCCCACGTCAGCGGCGGCGAGCGCCGGCGCATCGTTGACGCCATCACCCGCCATCGCGACGCGATGTCCCTCGGCCTGCAAGGTATGCACTACGTTCGACTTTTGCTCCGGCAGCACATCCGCGTACACCACGTCTATCCCGAGACGGCGCGCAACGGCTTCGGCCGTTCTGCGGTTGTCGCCCGTCAGCATGACCATGCGCACGCCGTCCGCGTGTAAGGCGCCAAGTGCAATCGGCGTGCTCTTCTTGATCGCATCCGCAACGCTCACTAGACCAGCCGTCCGCCCTTCCACGGCAACGAACATGACCGTCTGCCCCTCTGTCCGCAGCTCATCGGCGCGCGACTGCAAGGACGAGACGTCAATCCTCATTGCATCCATCAGCGCGTGGTTGCCTAGCGCCACCCGGCGTCCGTCCACGCGCCCCCGCACTCCCTGGCCGGTCACGGACTCGAACGCATCGACCGGCCGGATGGCGAGATCCCGTGAGCGCGCACCCGCAACGATAGCCTCCGCCAGCGGATGCTCGCTGGCTTGCTCGAGGCTTGCGGCCAATGCCAGCACTTCGTGCTCGCTCACGTCGCCGCTTGCGATGACTCGCTGAAGCGTGGGCTTCCCAACAGTGAGCGTGCCCGTCTTGTCGACGACCAGCGTGTCGATTTCGCGCAAGCGCTCGATGGCTTCGGCATGCTTGAACAGTACGCCGAGCTGCGCTCCGCGACCGGCTGCCACCATGATCGACATCGGCGTGGCGAGACCCAGGGCGCAGGGACACGCGATTATCAGCACCGCTACTGCATTGATCACCGCGTGCGCGAGGCGCGGTTGCGGGCCGAACCAGAACCAGATCATGAAGGTCAGCACGGCCACGAGAATGACGGCGGGAACGAACCACGCCGAGACTCGATCGGCGAGCTTCTGGATCGGGGCGCGGCTGCGTTGCGCTTCGGCCACGAGGTTCACGATGCGCGCCAGCAGTGTGTCGTGCCCGACGCGCTCGGCGCGAATGACGAGCATGCCCGTGCTATTCAGCGTCGCGCCGATCACGCGGTCGCCCGGCGTCTTTTCAACCGGCATCGACTCGCCCGTCAGCATCGATTCATCGATCGAGCTGTGGCCGTCGAGAACGACACCGTCCACCGGGACTTTTTCGCCCGGCCGCACCCGCAATCGGTCACCGATCTGAACGTCCTCGAGCGCCACGTCCCCTTCGGAGCCATTGTCATTCAGCCGGCGCGCCAGTTTTGGCGCCAGATCGAGCAGTGCGCGAATGGCGGCACTCGTATTGCGTCGCGCGCGCAGCTCCAGTACCTGCCCGAGCAGCACCAGCACCACGATGACCGCTGCGGCCTCGAAATAGACGCCGACCTCCCCGTTGGCATCGCGCACCGCCGGCGGAAAAATGCCTGGCGCAGTGGTTGCCACGACGCTATACAGCCAAGCCACGCCGACACCGAGCGCGATGAGCGTGAACATGTTGAGGCTGCGATGAACGAGCGACTGCCAGCCACGCTCAAAGAACGGCCAACCACCCCACAGCACTACCGGGGTGGCGAGCACCAGCTCCAGCCAGGCCCTCATCCGATGCGGTACCAGCGCATCGAGAAGACTACTTGGAATTATGTGTCCCATTGCGAGCAACAGCACGACGCCTGCCAGCACTGCGCTCACCCAAAAGCGGCGTGTCATGTCGCGCAGTTCGCCGTCGTCCTCTTCCGTCGCGTTGGGTATCACCGGCTCAAGAGCCATGCCACAGATCGGGCAGTTTCCCGGTGCATCGCGAATGATCTGCGGATGCATCGGGCAGGTGTAGCGGGCGGCGTGAGACGCGTTCATGGAAGTCGGCTAAGCGGCGCGCTGGCTAAGGGCATACGTACTGCGATCTTAAGCCTCCTGGCGACACGCCTGAGGTGGCGGCTAGCCAGGTCCTACGTCCAGACGAAGCGTCACCGCGCAATGCGGGACGATCCCTAGGAACAGATCACGAGGAGCAAGTGCGGCACGGAAGTCACAGCTGAGCACGCCGGAGATTGGATAGAGACCATGCGCGGCTGCTAGTCCGAGAGGGCTTCACCCCGCGCGCCGCGCCACGCGGTGACTGGGCTCCACTGCTCGTCCCGGTTCGATGGGCGCGCCCTGCGCCTGGAGCAGCTCCACGAACGCGCTCGCCGGCACCGCGGGACTCATCAGGAAGCCCTGAATCGCGTCGCAGCCCTCGGCTCGCAGGAACTCGAGCTGCGCGGATGTAGTGACGCCTTCAGCGACGATCCTCAGGCTCAGGTTGTGGCCGAGCGCGATGATCGCGCGGACAATCGCAGCGTCATCAGCGTCGATGCTGATGTCCTGGACGAACGAGCGGTCGATCTTCAGCGTGTCCAGTGGGAAGCGCTTCAGGTAGCTGAGCGAACAGTAACCCGTGCCGAAATCGTCCACGGCGAGCGCAAAGCCGAATTCTTTCAGCGCCAGCAGCGAGCGTCGCCCCGCCTCGGCGTCCTGCATCAACACGCCTTCGGTGAGCTCGAGCTCGAAGAGCGACGGGGACAATCGCGCCTGGTCGACCGCTTCGCTGAGGCGCAGCAGAGCCTCCGGACGCATGAAGTCCCGCCCCGAAACGTTCACAGCGATGGTTGGCAGGGTGATCCCCTGGCTGCGCCAGCGGCTCAGATCCCGGCAGACCTGCTGCATCGCCCAGCGACCGATGTCGCCGATCAAGCCGATCTCCTCGGCTACCGCAATGAAGTCGGCGGTGGGAATCTGCCCGCGCTCCGGATGGAACCAGCGCAGCAGCGCCTCCCCGCCCAATACGTCCAGGCTGCGCGTCGCGTATTTCGGCTGGTAATACACCTCGAGCTGCGAACTTTCGAAAGCCCGGCGCAGCTCCATCTCGAGCGAGAGTCGCTTCACTGCGCGCGCGTTCACGGCGCTGCTATAGACTCGGAACTGGTTGCGTCCGCTCGCCTTCGCCTCGTACATCGCTCCGTCGGCGTTTTTCAGCAGGCTTTGCGCATCGCGCCCGTGTTCCGGAAACAGCGCAATGCCGATGCTCGGCGTGACCACGAACTCGTAGCCGCCGTGCAGGAACGGCGCGGCGAGGGCAGATTGAATGTGTTCCGCCACCCGCTGCGCGTACTGTGCGGTCGGACTCCCGGTGAGTACGACGACGAACTCATCGCCGCCGACGCGGGCGAGCCGCGCGTGCACGAGCTCCGTGCTCAGGCGTCCCAGCGCGTTCGTCAGCCGCTCCGCCACCAGCCGCAGCAACGCGTCGCCGGTCTCATGACCGAGGGTGTCATTGATGCGCTTGAACTGATCGAGGTCCAAGTACAGCAGTGCGACGCTGAGATCCTGATGACACGCCTCGGCGAGCGACTGTGAGAGATATTCGCCGAGCCATTCACGGTTCGGCAGACCCGTCAGTACGTCAGAATATGCAAGGCGGTGGATGCGTGCTTCCGCCTCCTTGCGCGCCGTGATGTCCCGCACGATCGCGAGCACCTGGCCGGCAGCGTTCAGCAGATAGCGACATTCGAAATGACGAGCCGGGTGGTCCGCGGTCTCGAGCGGAAACTCGAACGCCACTGGGGAGCCGCGCAGCGTCGCGCTGAGACATTCCAGTGCACGGCCGTGCGCCGACTTCGGAAGCAGTTCCACGAGATGCTGCGAGCCGCTGGCCAATCCCTCGATGGGACTGAAGCAGTGGCGAATCGCGCCACCGCTATCGACCAGGAAGATGCCGTCGGGGATCGATTTCAGCAGCGCCGCGTTCTTCTGCTCACTGAGCCACAAAGCGTCGATCGTTCGTGCGCCACGCAGAACGTAGCGGATGCGGTGGACGAGCAGCGCCCAGTTGATCGGCTTGACGACGAAGTCGGTGGCGCCGGCGTCGTAGGCATGATTGATCGATAGGTGATCATCGAGCCCGGTCACCATGACGATCGGCACGTTGACGCCGCCTGGTAACGCCCGGATCGCGGCGCACGCCTGGTAACCATTTCCTTGGGGCATTTCAACGTCGAGCAGCGCGATGTCCGGGAGAAGCTGCGCGCAGGCGGCCACTGCCCCATCGCCGCTTTCGGCGGTCTGCACGACGAAGCCCGCGTTCTCGAGCGTGGCCGTTGCGATGGCACGCACGGTCGCATCATCGTCGGCAACCAGTACCCTGACTGCTCGCTCCCCGGCACTCATGCGGATTTCCGCATCTCGAGCTGCAGCTCCTCACGCACGCGGTCGTGGAGAGCTCGAATCTCGGCAAACAGCTCGCGGGCCGCGGCCAGGTTGCCTTGGCGCGCTTTGTCTTCCAGCTCCCGGCAAAGACCCGCCAACGCGTGCGCGCCGACATTCCCGTTGTAGGAACGCCAGGCGTGCGCCGCTCGCGCGAGGTCCACGGCCTGGCCCACGTCGAGGGCGCGCTCAATGGTGTCGACGAGCCCGCGCGAGTCCGACAGGTACAGCTCGGCGATGTGACTCAACATGTCCTTCGGCCCCCTGCGCGGGAGGGCGCGCAGCGCGTCGAGGGTGCCGGGGTCGAGAAGCGACGGCGGCGGCGATGGCTGCGGCGCCGGCTGCGATTCCGCGGCCAACCATCGCGCGATGACGGCGTGCAGCACCTCGCGGGTGAAGGGCTTCGAGAGGTAGTCGTCCATGCCGGCCACAAGACAGGCCTCATGGCCCGCTAGCGTCGCGTCGGCGGTCAGCGCAATGATCGGAACGTGCGTTCCTGCTGGCTCGCGCCGACGCAATTCGGTCGTGGCCGAGAAGCCATCCATCACCGGCATCTGACAGTCCATCAGGACCAGGTCGAAGCAGTCGGTCGCCATCTTGTCGAGCGCCTGCTGACCGTCGGCGGCGGTTTCGACCTCAAGGCCGAGCGCGGTGAGCATGCCCTCGGCCACGTCTCGATTCAGCTGCTGGTCCTCGACCACGAGCACGCGGCCCTTGAGACGGGACAGCGGCCGCGCGTGCGAGACAATGGTATTCGTTCCGACATCGCGCTCGTTGGCCTCGTCCGTGCGGCCTGTTAAAGCGCGGTGCAATTGCGTGAGGCGCAGAGGCTTCGTCAACTCTGCGTCGAAGCGCAGTTCGTCCGTGGACGGTGCCGGGACCAGGCTGACGAAGCTGGCAAGGCGGATGGTGCGCGGCGCTGCTGCCCGTTCGGCGAGCATTGACCGCAAAAGACCGGCGGCGCGGCCGTCCGGCAGAGGATCGTCGACGACGACAGCGTCATACGCCGTGGTACGCAACTCATTCAAGGCCGTGGCGACCGAGGCCACGCCGATCGGACGCGCGCCCCACTCGCCGAGCGCCCTGACGATGAGGCCGCGGGCAGCGTCGTTGTCGTCCGCCACCAGGATCCGCAAGCCATCGAGATCGGTAACTGGCGGCGGCAGTTGCGCCGACGGATCGGCGAGCTGCAGCGACAGCTCGAAGAAGAATGTGGAGCCTGCGCCGACCGCGCTGACGACCGCGAGCCGCCCGCCCATCAGCTCGACGAGCTGGCGGGCGATCGCAAGACCGAGGCCCGTGCCGCCGAAACGGCGAGTGGTCGAAGCGTCCTCCTGGATGAATTCCTCGAAGATCCGCGACTGGTTTTCCGGCTCGATCCCGACGCCGGTGTCGGCAACTTCGAGCCGCACCTGCAGCGAGCCGCTCGCGATCCCGAGCGGCAGCACGCGCAGCGTCACCTCGCCACGGTCGGTGAACTTCACGGCATTGCCACCCAGGTTGACGAGCACCTGGCGCAGCCGCACCGCATCCGCATGCACCCGAGGGAGCGATCGCGGCGGAGAATCGCACAGCAGTTCGATGCCTTTGGTGGCGGCGCGCGCGGCGAGCATTTCCACCGTCTGTTCGACAAGCTCGACGAGGTCGCAGTCGACGGGGTCGAGCTGCAGTCGGCCTGCTTCGATCTTGGAGTAGTCGAGGACGTCGTCGACGATCGCGAGCAATGAGTCTGCAGAGCGGTGAATGCCCTCGGCGAAGCGCCTCTGCGCCTGGTCGAGGCGCGTGTCGAGCAGCAGCCCCGTCATGCCAATCACGCCGTTCATCGGAGTACGCAGCTCGTGACTCATGCGGGCCACGAAGTCGCCCTTGGCGCGGCTCAGCACCTGCAGCTGTTGGTTGCGTTCTTCGAGCTCGTGCGTGCGGACGCGAACGGTGTGCTCGAGCTCGCGGCTGTAGCGCAGCGCGCGTTCTCGCCGCATGCGCTGCATGCGCCACAGGAAGCCGAACGCCAGCAGCACGATCGCCGCGTACACGACGCGCGCCGCCAAGGTATTCCACGGCGCCGCCGCAACGCGTACCGGAATAGCGAGCGCTTCCGGAGTCCAGGTGCCGTCCGCGTTAGCCGCACGCACCTTGAAGACATACTCGCCCGCGTCGAGGTTGGTGTAGGTCGCCCGGTGCAAATCGCCCGCATCGATCCAGGCGGCATCGAAGCCTTCGAGTTGATACGCGTAGCGGTTGTTGGCCGGTGACGTAAAGTCGAGGGCGGCGAATTCGAACGTCAGCAGCTTGTCGTCGTACGCGAGCGCAAGCGGCCGAGTCGGGCCCGGCATGTCCTGGGGCGCAAGCTCCTGATTGAGTTTGGCAACCGACGTCAGAACGACGCGCGGCGGCGGCGCAAGTCGCATGGCCGCGTCCGGCAGGAAGGCGTTGAAGCCGTTGTTGCCGCCGAAGAACAGCGTGCCGTCACGACCGCGATAGTGCGCGTTGAAATTGAACTCTTCGCTCTGTAGACCGTGCGCCTCGTGAAAATGCTTGCTGGTGCGGGTACGTGGATCGAGGCGGATCAGGCCGTTGTTCGTGCTGAGCCAAAGCAGGCCTTCGTGGTCCGACTCGATGCCGTATACGACCTGGCTCGGCATGCCGGCGAAGCCGGCCTGGTTCTCGAAACGCACCGCCTGCGGCGCGGCAGAGCTGCCGATCATGCGATCGAGGCCGCCTCCGGCCATGCCGATCCACAGTTCGCCATGGCGGTCAACGTGCAACGCATAGACGGTGTCGTCGCTCAGACTGCTGCGATCGCGGTCGTTGCGGCGGTAGTGATAGAAGCTCCCCGTCTTGCGATCGAGCAGATTGAGGCCGCCGCCGACCGTGCCGATCCACAGATTGCCCCGCACATCCTCGACGATCGCGCTTGCGCGCCCGTTGCTGAGCGCGCTCGAATCTTCGCGGCCGTACGCATAGCGCGTCACGCGCCCGCTCGTCCTTTCGATACGCGCGAGACCGCCACCGAAGGTACCCACCCACAGGTCGCCGACTCGATCCTCGTACAGCGTCATGATGCCATTCGCCGGCAGTGACGTGGCGTCCTCATCCACATGCCGATACGAGCGCATAACGCCTGCGGCCGGATCGAGCCGATCGAGTCCGCCTGACATCGTGCCGACCCAGAGCGCGCCGCTGCGGTCGCAGAGCAGTGCCATGACACGATCGTCGGCAAGCCGCGGGGTGCCGCTTCCGGTGCTGCGGTACAGGCGCTCACGCCCGCTGCGCGTGTCGATCTCCAGCAGGCCGCCGGAGGTCCCGATCCACAGCTTGCCGGCGCCGTCGTCCGCGAATGAGGTCACGGCCGTGTTGCGAAGGGTGTCGCTGCGGTAGTGCCCGAGGAGCCAGCTGTTGGGATTCCAATGGCTCGCGCCGCCGGCGCGCGTTCCGACCCACAGCACGCCACCACGATCCTGGTAGAGCGCCATGACGTCGTCGTCGCGCAGGCTTTGCGGGTTGTCCGCATCGCGGCCGTAGCGCACGAAGCGTCCCGAAGCGCGATCGAAAAGATTCAGCCCGTCGGAGGTCGCCACCCACAATCGCTGCGCGTCGTCTTCGAGAATCGCGCGCACGCGATCGTGGCTCAGCGAGCCGGGGTCGGAGGAATCATGGCGATAGAACGTCACGCGCCCCGTCTCCGTGTCGAGACGGTTGAGGCCGCCGCTGACGGTTCCGACCCACAGTGCGCCGGCGTGATCCTCACCAATCGCGCGGATGCGTAGGTCGCTCAACCCGGAGTCGCCCCGCGTCCCGTAGCTGACGAAATCGTCGGTGGAAGGCTCATAGCGACTGAGGCCGCCGTCCGTGCCTGCCCAGATCCGGCCGGCGTGGTCCGCGTAGAGGGCGAACACCGCGTCCGCGGCGAGCGAGCGCGAGTCGTCGTCGCGGTGGCGGAAATGACGAGCGTGGCCCGTGCGCGGGTCGAGCAGATCGAGGCCGTCCTGCTGCGTGCCAATCCAGATGCGACCCTGAGCGTCAATCAGGAGCGTGCGCACCGCATCGCTCGCGAGCGTTTGTGCATTCAGTGGGTCATGTCTGAACTGCTGAAAGCGGTCGGTTCCGCGGTCCCAGCGCGCCACGCCGCCGCCTGATGTTGCGAGCCACAGATCGCCGTGCGCGTCTTCGGCTATGGACCAGATGTAGTCACTGGCAAGGCCATGCTCATCGCCGCGTTCGCGGCGGTAGGTGCGGATCGAGTGACCGTCATAGCGATCGAGACCGTTCTCGGTCGCGAGCCACAGATAGCCCTGCGAATCCTGCAGGATGCTCATGACGGTGCTCTGCGAGAGCCCGTCGCGCATCGTGAGATGCTCGAAATACATGGGCCGAACGGTCGGCACCGGTGCCGCCGCATCTGCGGCGCCGCTGAACGCTGCCAGCGCTGCGCACGCTGCGAGGATACCGACGAAGCTGCGCTCGCATCGCAACTGCATGCTGGCGCTGCTCTTAATTCTGTTTCGCAGGACCCACCACCGTGGAGCCGCTCGACATGTCGCCCTCGCTCCACGTGTAGCCTTCACTCCAGGTGTAGCCGTCGCTCCAGAGATAGCCGTCGCTCCAGGTGTAACCGTCGCTCCACGTGTAGCCTTCGCTCCAGGTATGCGCGACGTCTGACGGCGGACTGCCGTCCCAGAAAAGACCATCGAGGAGCGATGCGACGCCGGCCACCAGATTGCCGAGCAGCGGCACGCCGCTCACCAGATTGCTGACGCCGCCCACGACACCACCGAGGCCGCCCAGCAGACCACCGAGCAGCGAGGTACTGCCCCTCTTTGCCGGTGCTGAGTTCTGCACGGCCATGATGTAGAAGTTGCCGGCGGCGTCCTGGTTTGCTCGTCCGCCGTAGTGTGTCGTCCCGGCGAGATCGAGTGCCACATTGAGTCCCTGATTCGCGCACCGGGTCGCCGTGCTGTAAGCGGCGTCACGCGCATCCACCAGACCTGCTCCCTGCTGGAACACCGAGTAGGCAAGCTTGCCGTCGGGCTTCACCGCGGGATGCGCACTCGACATCAGCCGGCACTTCACCTGGTCAGGCGTCAATGACGGACTGACTTCCAGCATCAGGGCGACCACGCCGCTAGTGACCGCAGCCGCCTGCGACGTGCCCGACATCGTGAAATCCGTGAACTTCTTGTCGACCCACAGCGGAAACTTCAGCGCCAGAGTGCCGTCGTCGGGTGCATATGCGCGGATGTGGCCACCCATCGCCACGACCTCGGGTTTGACGAAGCCCTCGTACGTTGGACCGGCCGAGGAAAACGTTGCGAGTGAGTATGCACTCAGCTTGTTAGGTTGGTAGTTGTCGGTGACCGCGCCGACCGTGATGACATACGGCACGTTGCCGGGAACACCGACGGTCATCGGGTTTGGGCCGGCATTGCCGGCAGCGGTGACGACGACGATGCCCGACGCCCACGCCGCCATGACGGCCTGGTTGAGCGGATCTTCCCAGTAGTGCGAGCGCACCGGCGCGCCGAGCGAGATGTTGAGCACGCGAATGGCGTAGCGCGAACGCTGATTCACGACCCACTGGATGCCACGAATCACGTCGAAATAGCGACCGGCGCCGTTGCTGTCCAGTACGCGCACTGAAACCAGGTTCACGCCCGGAGCAACGCCCTGGTAACGACCCGTCGTCGCGATAGCGGCATTGGCGATGATCGAGGTGACGTGCGTGCCGTGGCCGAACGGGTCGTCGATGTTGCGGGCGTAGGTTTCGGAGGACGACGACTTGTAGGCGTTCGGCTGTTCGCGCGCGAGAATTACATCGTATTGCGCGAGCACTCGGTGGTCGCGGCCGTAGGAGGTGCGCTGCAATGGGCCCTGTTCAGTCCACAGGCCCGAATCGAGCACCGCGACGGTCACACCGCGCCCGCTCAATCCGCCCTTGTGCATCGCGCTCGCGTCGACCTCGGTCGGATAATAGGTCTCGGGAAGGACGCTGATGCTGCTTGCCGTAACCTCTGCGTCTTCATACACGCGCAGGCCCGGAACCTCTGCGCCCTGAAGCTTCGCGAGCTCGCGCTCATCGAGCGCGGCGCCTACGGCGCGGATGATGCCGAGATCACCGGTCACTACTCCGCCAGCCTTGATCACCGCGCCTCGAGCCAGCTCAAGGCTCGCGGCCTGCACGATGTAGTCGTGCCGCACGCCGGCCGGAGCAGGACGAGCGAGCTGCGGTGCAGGTGCGGCAGGCCGCGCATCGGCGACCGCCGGTGCAGGGCGAGACGGCTGCGGTGCTGCGACGGGCGCCACTGGTGTGACCGGTTCGTACAGCAGGACCAGCAGAAGCGAGAGAACGCCAAGCGCGCCGGCTGCGAACAACCAGCGTTTGATCCGAGTTTTCGTCGCCATGTTGCGACCTTCCTGTTCTTATCATTGGGAGCATTCGTGCTCCGAGGTGCTGTTCTACCGAACCGGGCCTTGGCGGAACAGAGGAAGTATGGTGACGCGCGTCGCAATGCGCGTGTTCGTCGCAGATATGTAAATCGCGACTGTGATGTGGGTCTTCAGTGGCTGGACATAAGCGGAAAATCTTCAGACCAACACCCCGCCGCGTGACGCGATGACCTGCGAGTAATAGCGCGCGCTCGCTTTTGGGCGTCCGCATCAGGCTCGGCATTCGGGCTGTTGGATGGTTAGAGGGTGAGGCGTAGGAATGGCTGATGAAGGGCGTCGAAGTCCGGCGACGCTCTGGCGTGGTCACTTCACCGAGGATCCCGGCCCACCGTGCCTCGAAACGGGCCTCGGCCGAACTGCGGTCGCGCGATACTCAAGTGCCTTGCCGCGGCGGCCCGCGTGAGACCGCTTCGTATCACAGCCCTCTCGATGTGGATCATCAGCTTCTCGAACAGCTGTATCTGGTGCAGCGCGTGCAGCCCTGGTTCCGCAACGAGCTATCGAGGCTCGTCAAGACTCCGAAACTTCACTTCATCGATTCGGGCCTTCTGGCCGCAATGCGTGGCCACTCCATTGCGCGATTGCGCGCCGATCGGAGCTTGTTCGGCGCTCTACTGGAGGGCTTTGTCATTCGCAATCTCGATCGCGCCGTCATTGATCGGCTGATTGGGAGCCGAGCAACGGCTAATTGGGAGCCAATTGCCGTCTAATTGGGAGCATGGCCAGGGGTGGGGCGTCGAACCGACTTCTTGGCGCGACCGCCTTTCCCGCGCGGCCATTTCGCTGAGGGTCCCGGCGCACTGTGCCTGGAAGCGGGCCGCGTGAGAGCGCTTCGCCCGCCGGGAATCCGAGGTCGCGAAACACATTCCCGCTGCCGCGTCGCATTCTCAATGGATCACTCGCTCGCTTCCTTTTTCGTGCCGCCTGCGGGTTTCCGGTTGAAATCCACCGAAACTCCACCTGTTCATGCTTGCCCTACGCGGCGATGATGTGCGATCAGTGGGCGACTTTGAGATATGGCCAGGGGCGGAATCTAACTGAGCGCGCAAGCCGCTGATCCCAAACGCTTGGCTGCGACTTGGGTTACGCAGGCCGATCCTCCGGTAAATCCGACCGCGATAGCGGCTGGATACTGCGCTCGACCCGCTTGCCAATCTTATGGCTCGCGATCTCGAGGTCGTACTGTGCCTGCAGGTTCTGCCAAAGCTGCGCACTCGTTCTGAAATACCGCGACAGCCGCAGCGCCATCTCTGCGGTGACGGCGCGACGCCGACGTACGATTTCATTCACTGAGGGTACTGACACGCCGAGCTCCCTCGCCAGCTTGTACGAGCTGAGCTTCAGCGGCTCCATGAAGTCATGGAGCAGAATGTCGCCCGGGTGCACCGGACGCAGCTTCTTTGCAGCCATATCGCTATACCTTCCTCACTATCCTCACTATCTGACCGATCCCTCGTCCCGACTCAGTGATAGTCGACGATCTCCACGTCGAACGCATCGCCGTCCTTCCATTTGAAACAGATCCGCCACTGTTTGTTGATGCGTATGCTGTACTGCCCCTTGCGATCGCCCTTTAGCGCTTCGAGCTGATTCGACGGCGGAACCGCCAAATCGCGAAGATCGGAAGCCGCATCCACGTACTTGAGCTTCTCACGAGCGCGCTGCTGGATCTGCCCATCGAGCCCCTTCACGAACGCGCCGCCGAAAATCGCCTCGGTGTCCCTGTTCTTGAAGGAGCGGATCACAGCCAGATATTAACGTCAGGCGTTAATAACGTCAAGCGTTATGACCTGGACCATTCTACGACGCATCGTCAAATGGTCCACAGCCGCCCGAACGCCTCAAGGAGCGATCGTCACCAGGCGTCCGTCTTGGATTCCATCGCAACACTCAAACGGGCCGCCGCCGAGCAGCTCGCCGACGCACGATCCCGAGCTTGACGCGCAGGCCCGCGCGAGTAGCAATGGTTACCAGCGCATCCAGGTCGAACTGATCGAGCTTTCCCTGCAGCAGGGCGTTGAGTCGCAGCTGCGCGATCCCCAAGCGCTTGGCCGCGGCGGCGCGCGTCAGGCGGTTGCCTATCACTGCCCTCTCGACGCCGATCATGAGCTCGGAGCGAAGCGCGAGGGTGTGCGCCTCGCCTTCCGGGAATCCGAGGTCGCGAAACACATTCCCGCTTCCGCGCCGCGTTCTCACTGGATCATCCACTCGCTTCGTTGCTGTCCGCTGGGTTTCTGGTTGATTTCCGCCGAAACTCCACCTGTTCCTGCTTGCCCTACGCGCCGATGATGTGCGATCAGTGGGCGACTTTGAGATATGGCCAGGGGCGGAATCGAAGTGAGCGCTTAACTTGCTGACGCCGCGATCGAATTCCAATGCGGAAAAACCGAGGTACCCCCAAAATGACCCTGCAAATCCCCGGCTGCCAAGGAACGTCAGCGGAGGACAGCGGACGCTGGCGCGAGCGAGTCGTGACACCAGCGAAATTTCAATGCCGCGTGCCGCGGTAGTGGCCGACGCTGCCGTAGCAATCCCAACCCTGCTTGTTCTTATGTGGATTCAGGGTCGCGTCGTACGAGGAACGGGTGAACCGCTTGTGACACGCGGGACATTCAAAGATGTACTTGATCTGCCCGAATGCAGGAGCGCTCCGCCGACGCGAAACCGTGCGGCGCGGCACGGGAGTCCGTGACCTTGGCAGACCCAGCCGCGCACGCGGTTCGCCACTTGAAGCAGACGGCGCGACGATCGCGCCCGCTGCCGTCAGTTCTACAGCAAAGCGAGGGACAAACGTGCGTCGTGTGATCGCCGCGCTCTCGATGCGATCCACCCGGTATGCATGAATCTCGCTGTTATCGCTGCGTACTGCGTAAAGCAGCAAGTCGTTCGCCTTCGTGCGGCGCAAAGAGTACGGCTCGATAGAGCGTGTCGAACCCTGGTATCCCAATTCCACACAGAGGCGGTTCGCGGCAGCAAAGCGGATTGTCTCTAAGGGTGCCTGATATCCCCAGGCGGTCGCCATCGCTGGGGCCTGCCAGGTCTCATCCTCTTGCTCGGTAAGCGCAGCGATTCGCGCGGGTGCCGGAGAGACCACGATCTCCTCGCGCTCCAGCCAAACGAAGACCCCGGGAAGCTCAGTCCAAAACTGCTCGAACGGCGGGCACACCGGAAGCTGGTGAGCAAGCATCGTCTCCCATTCCGCCTCGATCTCTTCGCGCTCCGGCCGATTGGCGAGAAAACCAAAACTTGGAACGGGAATGTTCTTAAATTCGCATTTTCGACCGAGCGTCGTTCGGACAAGGTTTCGGTTTGCACCGAGCTCCTGATGCCGGTGCAGATGGATCACGTCGTACAGGTCGCGCGGCCGTTGACGCTCCGCAAGCGCGCGAATCTTCTCCGCAAAGACCTCTTCGAAGGCGTAGCAGAGGACTTCGATGCCCGCCTCCGGCTCATCGGAATACGGATGGTGAACGTGACGGCGTACGGGATCGAGAACCAGGACCTCGTCGCTCGCGAGATCAAGCTTGATACGCGGAAGATCACCTCCACGCGCGAGAGGCCCGCGGTACCCGACCCGGCCCTGAGCGGCGGGACTACCGCGAGGATTCGTGAAGATCTCGAAGCGCTGCGCCTCGACCGGCATCTCGAGACCTGAGTTTTCGTAGACCCATTCCGCTACCTCCGCAAAGACGCGCGCCAGGAAGGCTTCATTGAGGTGCGCCGGGTCACGAAGGGTGAAATCGAGATCTTCGGAGAACCGATACGTTTCGAAGAAGCACTTCTTGAGACAGGTACCGCCCTTGAATACCCACGTGTCCGAAAGCTCTTGATGGCTCGAGATGCCCGCGAGCAACCAGCCGAGCGCGTAGTCCTTCTCGACGACATTGGCCGCGAGCTGAAACTCACGAGCAAACTCGAGCACCTCATCACGACTAATCATTGCCGTTCGTGCGCTTCCACGAAGCCGGCACCCACAATCGCCACGCGGTGACGAGCTTGTCGCAGGTGAGTCGCGGATCGAGCTTGGCGTAGCCTGCCGATAGTTTACGCTGGCAGGCCGCGATCAATTCACGCTCATCGGGATGTGAAGCGGCCAGCAGGAATCCGAGCCGCTTAAACACTGCAGCGTTTCCGAGCCGCGTCGCGTACTCAATCAGCTTAGGCGCGAGTGTCGGCTGTTCACGAAAAAAAACCGTCAGCATATCCGCGACGGAACGGATCCCACCGCCCAAGCTTGGATCGCTCAGCATATCGACGAGCGTGCGCGCAGGGTCCGAGACCTGAACGCGAATGCGCCCGCGCCAGACAGATTTGAGCCCGAATAGATTTTCCGCGGCCGTTGAGTGAAGCGAGAACTGAGTTCCACGCAGCACCTGAGCGCGTTTGCGAGGACGCGAGGCTGTGATCACACAGACCGAACGGAAGATCTGCTCGGTCAGACCCCAATGCTCAGCGGCGGACCATCCGGCGACGTAGCAAGGTGCGAAAAGGTCAGTCGCAATGACCCATGGATCTTCGAGCGCGACGTCCGTTGACGTCGCTTGCAGCGGAACGGAGACGTAGGCACCGCGCCTAACTCGCGCTAGCCAACCAGCTCTCGCCCAACGCGCTAGCTCGTGCGCCGCCTGGGCGCGCGTCAGTGAGAGGTGGCGTGCTGCAAATTCCGGAGTGAGTACTGCGGGCTCCGCGCGAAGCAGGCGACCCAAGCGCAAGCGGGACTGCCTACCCAATCCTTCTTGGTTCATGCGCTATATTATATGCGCAGTTCGGTTACGAATCTACACCGTTCTGCATCTATAGTAGAGTCGGATTCAGCCGCGAAGCGCGCTAGACCGTCAGCGGCCCGAATTTACCGCGCCGGGCCTGGGCAGTGAAAGCAATGCGGTCACGATCGATCTCGACATGAAGGCCGGCGCGAGCGGCGTGCTCTACGCGCTTGGCGGCGCGGGCGGCGGATTGACCCTCTACATGGACAAGGGCTATCTGGTCTATCTCTACAACATGATGATCATCGAGCAGTACACGGCGCGCAGCGCGAAGCCGCTGAGCGGCGGGCGACACGAGGTCGAGGTCGTCACAGACATCGAAGGGCCCGGCAAGGGTGGCACTGCCACGCTGCTCGTGGACGGCAAGGAAGTCGGCAAGGCCGACCTCAAGCGCACAGTGCCGCTCGCCTTTACCACGAGCGGAACCCCCTCGACGTCGGCGCCGACCTTGGCTCTACGGTCTCGCTCGACTACCTGGACAAGCGGCCGTTCGCGTTCGACGGGCAGATTCACACCGTAAAGGTGGCGTTAAAATAAGCGTATCTGCGCGAGCAGCTGACGCACCTGCCCTATCGCATAGGGAGTTCGTATGAAACCGTCCCGCATCGCACTCATCTGCGTGCTCGCCCTTGGCCCTGCGGCTACATTCGTGCAAGCGAGCACGCTCAGCAAAGCTGTGCGCACCAGCGAGAGCATGGAGCCGGCGCTCTCGTTTCCCGCACAGGAGCAGGCGGCGCAGAGAAAGCTCGATGCGCTGCGCGCCAAGACCGGCAAACGGCCGAACATCGTCTGGCTCCTCGTGGATGACATGGGCTATGGAGACCCCGGTGCGTTCGGCGGTGGCGAAGCAGTCGGCGCCGCCACGCCGAATATGGATCGCCTGGCACGCGAAGGGCTCAAGTTGACGTCCACCTATTCGCAACCCACCTGCACCCCCACGCGCTCGGCGATCCTCACCGGGCGTCTGCCCGTGCGCACCGGGCTCACGCGCCCGATTCTGGCTGGCGACAAGCTCACGAAGAATCCGTGGGCCGATGAAATCTCGTTGCCGAAATTGCTGTCTGGCGCCGGTTACAAGACCGTGCTTTCCGGGAAATGGCACGTCGGGGAAGCCGAAGGCATGCGTCCGCACGAGGTTGGCTTCGATGAGTTCTATGGCTACTACGCCGCCGAGAAGGAAATCAGCCAGTCGGTGGACAAGCGGCGCTACCCGGATCTCGTGTTGAACCCCGAGCGCATGGAGATGCTGCGCAGGACCGGAGCCAGTACGTCGTTGATTCACGGCTTGAAGGGCGGCAGCACATAGGAAGTGCGGAAAATCGACAGCATCCAGGCGATGGCCGAAGCCGACACCGATCTCAAGAATTTCAGCGTCGCCAGGATCAAGGAACTGGCCGCAAGCGGACAGCCGTTCTTCGTCGAGCACGCGTTCATGAAAGTGCACGCCGACAACTTCGCGTCTAGGGCCTTCGAGGGCAAGAGCTCCAGCAAATATCCATACAAGGACGACATCGTCGAGGTGGACGCATTCATCGGGGAGATCGTCAAGGCACTGGACGACGCCGGCGTGTTGGAGAACACGTTCGTCTTCGTCACCTCCGACAATGGCCCACAGATGGACAGCTGGCCCGACTCGGGTTACACGCCCTTCCGGGGCTCGAAGGCTTCGGCCTGGGAAGGCGGCGTGCGCGTGCCGGGGATCGCGTACTGGAAGGGGATGATCCGGCCCGGCCGTGAAAGCGACGAGCTGTTCGACCTGATGGACCTGTTCAATACGTCGCTCGCTCTTGCGGGCGTCGCCAACAAGATCCCGACCGACCGCTACATCGACGGCATCGATCAGACCTCATTCCTGCTCGTTGACGATGGGCATTCCCGGCGCGAAAAAGTCTATATCTGGAGCGAGCAGGACCTGATGGCGATGCGCATGTACGAGTACAAGATCCACGTCAAAATCGTCGAGGCGCACGCGTCGTTGCTCGACATCGACATGACCACGGTGAGCGATGTCGGCCTCGCACCGTGGCTGTTCAATCTCTACATCGATCCCAGGGAGCAGTACCCGGTTGGACATCGGATGAATGCATGGCTGGCATCCATGGCGGCTGAAATGAAAGAACATGCAGCTACATTCAAGAAGTATCCGCCGAAGAATATTGGCCTGGGGAAGTGAGGGATCGTTGCGACAAGCTCAGGACTCGGGCTGTTGGAGGGTGAGGTGCAAGAATGGCTCATGAGGCGCGTCGAAGGCCGGCGACTTTCTTGCTGTCCAGCTTGAACTCGATGATCAGCGAGATCTGCTTGATCCAGAGAATCTGATAGATGAGCCCGGCTGCGCCGGAAGCGAACAGGAGCAGCGCCGGCACCCCGAGGGGCGGGCCGGGCGAAACCCGCTCGACCATCTTCTTCACGGATGATCGAGCGCGTCGGCTGTGGTTACTCCAGGCCGCGTTTCTTGAAGGATTCGTCGATCTTCTTGTCCACCTGCTTGCGTACT
>Ga0137410_10000324_pt1 | contig 33509 bp, 30 predicted proteins | sample CZODoug1_16funga_FD_108878 | JGI IMG/M metagenome (GOLD analysis project Ga0137410, IMG submission 108878) | Vadose zone soil fungal communities from Angelo Coast Range Reserve, California, USA - CZODoug1_16fungal (Illumina Assembly) | ecosystem: Environmental > Terrestrial > Soil > Vadose zone... | reverse complement strand
TGATCCGGATCGTAAGCAAAAAATCGCGACATGCTTCCTTGTCGCTCATCTGCTCACAAAAAACAATCCCCAGCTATGACACAGACTCCAGAGGGACATCTGAAAATAGCCCGGCGTTTCAACGCGGGAGAAATCGCATTCGTTTGCGATGCAAGTCCCGGCAGGGACGACTGATACCGCCAGACCGCAGCCCGGTCCCAGTCGTGCCTCCGGCACTTGCGCCGCTTCACTATTCGTAATCCCGCCAGTAAACCGGCGGGCTATTGTCAGTGGTCCCTCCGGGACCGAACGGGAGCCTGCCTGAAAGAGTAAATCGTAGACGCAGAAGGCTAGTGCGACGAATTGAGAGCGCCCGGTTCTTCAAACGAAAATGCAATCGAAACGTTGGGATACTCCTTCCCTCCCACCTCCACATAGGGATAGACGAAGTAGTTCAACGGTGCTCCGTCCTGCGCGGGCGCGAGTTTCAGATCGCGTCCTTGCGTAAACTGCACCCGATTCACGTCATGCGCGCCAAAGAAATAGTCGTGCTTGTCTTGATGCTTCCACGCCTCCGAGATATCCACCGGTACCCAACCGATGTCATTGACGTAGAACTCGGCCCAGCAATGGTAGCCGGAGATTTCGGCTGACGTCTTATCGGCCGGCAGGGGGAATCCGATTTGGAACCGGGCTGGAATCTTTTGCGACCGAGCCATCGAAATAAACACGGAATGGAAGTCGGTGCAATTGCCATGCTTCGAATCGCAGGCCCAGAGAGTGTCTCCGTGACCCCAACCGGTACCGGACTTGTCGTATTTCATAGTGCGGAAGACGTACTCGTAAATGTCCTTGGCTTTTTCGAGTTGCGTAGTCGCGCCCTTCGTTTGTTCAGCAGCCAGTTCGGCTGGGAGTCCCGTGACCGGCACGAGTCGATCCGCCTCGAGAAAGCGTGCGAGTTCGACTTTGGGTGCGCTGGCTGCTTTCAGGTCAGGCACTGGTTTCCCGTTAACCAGCACTATGTGCTCCCGGCGTACGACATCGTAGTCGACCGAAAACTTGTACTCGGCCTTGTCCGCCTTAGCGGTCTCAGCGTATAGAACCTGGTTACCGTACTCGGGCTGGCGAACCTCCTTGACCGGCAGGTCCCCCGTTGTGGAGACGACCTTCACATCCTGCGAACTGTCGGAGTGGGCGAGCGGAATCCAGACTCGCACGTGGTCGCCCGGAGTCACATTTTTCACCGTGAATGAATAGTGGAACGTGAAGTGGCGTTCTTTCTGAGCAGTGGCGCACAGCGACGACAATACGAGTAATAGCGCGAGCAAATAGCGACGCATAAACGGCTTCCTTTCGTTTCAGCTTAAGTCTAGAGTTCTGGGAAACGGCCAACGGACGTTTTATGAGGGACTACCGTCAAGTAAAACCGCGGCCGGAAAGGAGAGACGTACGGGGCATCGTCCAGTCAATTTGCCTGTGGGAGTGGCAGGTTGTCAAATCGCGATTTCCTCTGTGACCTCTGTGGACCCCTGTGGTTAAGAAAAGCCTGAACCACAGGGGCCACAGAGGTCACGGGGGAAAGATCGCAGAGTTGCGGGACCCGTCGCATCCCATTATCCTTCTCGCGTATGCCCAGCACTCTTGTCGAATGTGTACCCAATTTTTCCGAAGGCCGCGATAAATCCAAAGTCGACGCCATTGTAGAAGCCATGAAGATCCCCGGCGTCTATCTGCTCGACCGCGAGATGGATTCCGACCACAACCGCTGCGTGATCACGCTGGTGGGGGAGCGGGAGCCCATTCAGGAAGCGGTGATTCGCGGGGTAGGGAAGGCCTCGGAGTTGATCGACCTGACCAAGCACCAAGGCGCGCACCCGCGCATGGGCGCGGCCGATGTGGTGCCCTTTATCCCGATTGAAGGCGTCACAATCGAAGATTGTGTTGCGATGGCGAAGCACGTCGGCGCGGAAATCTGGAAGCGCTACCAGATTCCGGTGTATCTCTACGAGGCAGCGGCGGCAACTCCGGAGCGCCAGAATCTGGAAAACATTCGTCGTGGCCAATTCGAAGGCATTCGCAACGAGATTGCCACCGACCCGGCCCGCAAGCCTGACTTCGGCGATCCGCGCGTGCATCCGACTGCAGGTGCGACCGTTGTCGGCGCACGCAAAGCGCTGATTGCCTACAACGTCTTCCTGAACACAAACGACGTCGATATCGCCAAGAAAATTGCCAAGGCAGTTCGCTTCTCGAGTGGCGGGTTGCGCTTCGTCAAAGGCGCGGGATTCCTGGTACGCGGTCTGGCGCAGGTTTCGATGAACCTCACTGACTTCGAGCAGACGCCCATCCATCGCGTGTTCGAATATGTGAAGCGCGAGGCGGCGCGTTACGGCGTGATCCCGGTTTCGAGCGAGATCGTCGGACTGATTCCGAAGAAGGCCCTCGAGCAGGCGGCGGAATGGTTCCTGCAAGTAGAGAATTTCGATTCGTCGCTCATCCTGGAGAACCGCCTCGCCGCCCTAATCAGTGGCAAGATAGCTGTCGGCGGGCTGCGCGCCGGCGTCGAGCCCTTCATCGAGCAACTCGCTGCTCCAACTGCCACTCCCGGCGGAGGCAGCGCCGCTGCCGCCAGCGGAGCCATGGCCGCCGGGCTCGCCAATATGGTCGCTTCCATGTCACGCGGCAAGAAGGCTTATCTTCAGCACGAAGCCCCGCTCAGTGAGGCTATTGCGCGACTGGGTCAGCTTCGCGAAGAGCTCAAGGCTGCCATTGACGCCGACGCCGAGTCCTACAACCTGGTCATGAAGGCTTACAAAGCGGCGAAAGAGTCGACCGATGGAGACGGCGCGATCAATGCTGCCCTAAAGCAAGCCACTAGCGTCCCGCTAGGAGTCGCCGAGCGCGCGGTCGAGGTGTCGCAAATCGCCGAGAAACTCAAACCGATCACTAATCCCAACATGAAGTCCGATCTGAACACCGCGATTGCGTTGGCAACGGCTGCTCTGACCGGGGCTCTGGCAAATGTGGAGATTAATCTGGAATCGCTGAAGGACGAGGCGTTCGTCAAGCAAACAAGAGCTAGAGCAGCGGCCTTACAAGGGTAATATTCTAGTAAAGAGTCGCTCTGGCGAATCCTACCGATTTCCCGCGCAAGTTCCACCCGCCGCCATCGATCTAATGACAGACCCAAGATATACACTTTAGTACCGGTTTCATCGGTCGGTTCCGCATTAAAATAATACCTGGATCGTTAACCGACAAATTGCAGATCGCATCCAACCATGCAGACCCTATCGAGGACGTTTATGAAGAATCGCTGTCTCGCTTTGTTGCTTCTCTGTGCATCCGCCGCTTACGCCATGCCAATCGCATCCTCGGCGCGCGCCATGGTGCCTTCTGAAATTCAGCAGCTGATCGGCGTCGATTACCGCGCGCTCAAAGATTCGCCCACCGCCCAGGCACTCAAGCAGCAGGTGTTGCCGGAGAACCTCAAGCAGTTCGAGGCCGCCCTGAAAGGCATTGGAATCGACGCTGAACACGACCTCGATCAACTTACCTTCGCCTCGTTTCGCTCGGGCAAGCAAGGGCTTCAGGTGGTCAGCGTAGCGCAAGGATCGTTCTCGGCGAAAGCTGTCCTCAAGAGAATGAAACTCAAGAAAATCATGTCCACCAAGTACGGGACCACGTTGCTTTATCCTATGGCGGATGGCCTGGTGATGACGTTCCTCGACGACAATACTCTTGCGTTCGGCACGACAGCTTCCTTGAAGAGCGCGCTCGATGCTCGCGACGGCAAACGCGCGACGCTTGATTCGAATCCGCAGATGGCGGAGCAGATGGCAGCGGTAGATGGCTCCCCAGTGTGGAGCATCCTCGACCAGCAGGGAACTCAGGCCATGATGCGTTCGGCGCTGGGCGACGCTTCCAAGATCGCTGACTACGAAACCCTCAAGAAACGCATCCTGGCTTCGCGCTACACCATGAACTTCCAGAGCGGAGTGAACTTCGACTTGAGCGTGGTGACTTCGGACTCGATGACTGCGGCGACGCTCTCGTCGCTGGTCAAGGCCGGAATGCTTTATAAAAAGCTGAACGCCTCCCCGATTGAAAAGACCGCCATCGACAGCACGTCCGTCGATTCCGACAGCTCCAACCTCCAAGTGCACTTCAAGACCGACGACCAGAAATTCCAGTCCCTGCTGCACTCGGAATTGTTTGCGGCGGTTTCGCGGTAGCGTTCACATCTCGAGAGAACGATCCGTAGAGACGCGGCTCGCCGCGTCTCTTTCGCCGTGGGTGGAAGTTCCCTCCGGCGGATTTTGAGGGCGTCTCTTTCGGCGGTCGGAGACGACCTGTTCATACGCATCCGAGACGCGGCACGCCGCGTCTCTACCCAATGTTCTTGATAGCGGTCTGCCGGCGGTAGAACTTTCTGGCCTTGATTCGATTGCCGCAGACTCTCATGTTGCACCAGCGACGGCTATGGTTTTTGCTTCGGTCCACAAACAGCCAGCGGCAAGTATCGACGCCGCACTCCTGAATGTGTTTAAGGTCGTCGCCGGTTAACAGGTCGCTGGCTGAACGCGCAATTGGCCATAGGACCGAATCAAGTCGGGGAGAATTCTCCGGCCACGCCAAGCGGAATCCCCTGCGTGCCGGTCGCAGTTCCAGGTGCGAAAGCGCTTCTCCTAAGTAGGTGTTGAGAGTTCGCAGATCGTCCTCTGACGCCCTCCGATTCCGTGCGACCGCGCTCACCATCCGATACAGGCACTCGCGAAGTTCCACCGCCTTGGCGCGAACGGCTCCGGCATCTTTGGGATGAGAGTCAGCTAAGCGCCGGAGTGCACTACGCTGGGCAGGCGACAAAGCTCCCGCTTGCATCGCCCACTCGACAAGATCGTTGTAAGACTGCAGCAATTCCTGCCGCCGCGCGGGTACAGGACGGTTGTCGAGGGTATTAATGAAATCCAGACAAAGCGCGCCCGCAATAATTTGAAACTTCACAAATGGTCTCTCATCAAGATTCTACTATAACCGTCCAATGCACGGTTGACAGGTTATGCGTTGCGAGATAGGGTATAACCAGTAAAACTGATTATTGAAAGTTATGTCGATAGCAACCTTAAACTCGCCAACGGCCACCGCTCTCGTTAAACCCTCACGACTTTGGATGGTCCTGGCGTTCTTTGCGATCTACGTCGTGTGGGGCACGACCTATCTGGCCATTCGCTACGCAATTGAGACGATTCCGCCCTTAGTTGCGGTAGGCCTGCGGCACACCACCGCAGGATTGATCCTGCTGGCCATCGCCTGGTCGCGAGGATTTCGTCCGCGACGCGAACACTGGATCGCTGGCACGGCTCTGGGCGCTTTGTTCTTCCTGGTGGGTCACGGCACCCTGCACTGGGCTGAGCAGTATGTGTCTTCCGGACTGGCCGCACTGCTTGTGGCGAGTGAACCCTTGTGGATCCTGGTGCTCGGCGCGGCCATGGGGCAGCAGCGCATCAACTGGAAAAATGGTTTGGGATTGTTGATGGGCCTGGCTGGTGTCGGTATCCTGACAGCGCGCGAATTCACCACGCGCAGCTCTCTCACGATTGGTGTGATTGCGGTGCTGGTAGGCGCGGCGTCGTGGGCGGTGGGAGTGTGCATATCGCCGCGGCTGCGTTTACCCCGCGATCCCATCGGACGCACCGCCGTACCCCTGGTATGCGGCGCCGTGATGCTATTGCTCGCGGCAAAAGTTTCAGGAGAGTTCTCCGCTGTCCACTGGAGCGCGGTTTCGCTGCGGTCGTGGCTCGGACTCGCTTACCTGATCACGTTCGGTTCGGTAATCGCTTTCACCGCCTACACCTGGCTGTTACAACACTGTTCGCCGACACTGGTGGCGACGCATACGTTTGTCAATCCGCTGGTGGCGGTGATCGTAGGATGGTTGTGGGCGTCGGAGACGATCAGCCTGCGAATTGTAGTTGCAACGGCAGTAATTCTTAGCGCAATCGTGCTGATCCAGCGCGGCGAAGGGCACGGCGAGATGCAGGCGGAAGCGGTGCAGTCGGACTGAGCGCAGGAAAGTGGGCAGCAAGCCAGAATTGGACAAGGCAACTCCTCTCCCATCTGAACTCGCCAACTTGGACAGCGGCTGCGGGTGAATCGCAGCTATGTTCCTGTTCCCGTCAGGGGTACCTTCTGAGGGCTGCCGCCGCCGTCGTCGGTGATTCTCACCGTTGCTCCCCGCGTTCCGGCCACGGTCGGCGTAAACGTCACCGTGATTGTGCAACTCGTGTGGGCAGCAATGCTCGCACCGCAATTGTTAGTCTGCGAGAAGTCCATGCGACTCTTTCCGACGATCGTAAGACCGAAGAAGTTCAACTGCGTGTTGCCTACGTTCGTCAGCGTGACATTTTGTGGGGTACTCGTCGTTCCCACGGGCTGATTTCCGAAAGACAGTTTTTTCGCGGAAAGTGAAACCGCTGTCCCGATTCCACTCAATGAGACCGCTTGGGGGCTGGCTGGATCGGAGTCGCTGATTTCCAGCATCGCCACCCGCTGGTTTTTGTCCAGAGGGGTAAAGGTCACGGAAATTGTGCAACTCGCGCCGGCGGCGAGCGCCGAGCCGCAGGTATTGCTTTGGGCGAAGTCGCCCGCATTGGTACCCGTGAGCGAAATCTGATTGATCGTCAGCGTGTAGGATCCGCTGTTCGTCAGGGTGATCTTCTTGGGCGGGCCGGTGTGCCCGATCATCTGGACTGTGAAGGCTAATTTCGTTGCTGACTTGGTGAGAAACGTCTGGCTCGCAACCTTAGCGACGATTGCGTTCGTGTAAGCTCCGCCTTTGAAGGTCTTCTGAAAGGCGAACGGAGTTGTAGGGAAACTATTCGCGCATGTCCACCCGGCCACATAGGCGCTATCCGCCAAATCCACGGCAATGCTGGAACCTACGTTGTTGTTGCAGCCCGCGCCGAGTTCAGAGGAGTAGACAATCGCGTTGCCGCCCGCGTTGATGTTCGTGACGAATATGTTTTCGGCGCCACCGGGATCGGCGCTTGCGCCAGTGGCGAAAGCACTGCCTGCCGCGTCCGCGGTAATGGCATAACCCCCTTCATCATTGTTCCCGCCGAGGTAAGTGGAGTAAACAAAGGCGCTGCCTGCGGGATTAATCTTACTGACGAAGGCGTTCCGCTTGCTGCTGCCCAGGCTGTTTTGGATGGCGTTGGACGTGGGGAAGTCGGTTGACTGGGTATTTCCTGTGACGTAGGCATTGCCTGTTGCATCGGCAGCAACGCCGAAAGCCTGGTCCCAACCGCTTCCGCCAAGGTAGGTAGAGTACACTAGCAAGCTCCCAGCAGAATTGATCTCGGTAACAAACGCATCGATGACACCGCTAAGGGCAGGCTGGATGGGGTTTCGGGTGGGAAAGTTGGTCGACAAAGTGCTCCCGGCAATGTAGGCATTGCCCGCGCCATCCAGTGCAATGCCGGCGCCATAGTCGTCATCATTGCCGCCCAAGTAGGTAGAGTAAACAAATGCGCTGCCGTCGGGACTGATTTTCGTCACGAACGCATCGCGGTTTCCCCCTGCGAACGTGGGCTGGATGGCATTCTTGGTTGGAAAGTTTCCTGATTCCGTGGTCCCCACCACACAGGCATTGCCCGCCGAGTCCACCGCAATTCCGCTGCCCTGGTCGTCGCCATGGCCACCCAAGTATGTGGAATAAATAAGCAAATTCCCGGTGCCATTTATTTTGGTGACAAAGCCATCGACATTTCCATGAGAGGTGTTTTGGATCGCGTTGACGGACGGGAAATCGGTTGAGGATGTCTCCCCAGTGGCGTACACGTTACCCGCCCCGTCCAGAGCGATGCCTCCAGCACCTTCACTATCGCTGCCTCCGAGAAAGGTCGAGTAAACGAGCGCACTACCATCAGGATTTAACTTGGTTACAAAAACATCGCAGTTCCCAGCGTATGCCTGAATGCTGTTCCCAGTTGGGAAGTCGGCTGAGCAAGTTTGCCCTGTGACGTAGGCATTTCCCGCAGAATCCACGGCGATGCCGGAAGCATGGTCACCGTTGACGCCGCTGCCTCCCAGATAGGTCGAGTACGCGAGCACCGGATCAATAATCAGCGTCCGGCGCCGATCATAGGAACCGAGACGAAATCCCACCTCGTTTTTGCCCTGAAGTACGTAGCCGCCGCGAACCTCGCGCCGGACTCCGTGAGACTCCTGGTAAATCTTCGGAGACCGCAAATGAACATCCCCTCCCGCGCTGCTGAGCACCAGGTCGCCCTGGACGAGGCGGAGTTTAGAGGCGCCCTCGATTGCCAGTCGAATCGTGCCCGGATCTGCCCCAGGTTGAAGCACGAAGTCATACTCCATCTCCCGCTGATTGCCGTAATAAACCAGATCCACACCGGGGTAGACGTCCACGTACCGCACTCTTGCATACTGCGGAACGCCAGCACGCCATTTCTTGGGATCGTTGCCGATGAAGTAGTTGCTCTTGCCGGGTAATTCATCCTGACCAAACACTCCCGCCTGTGCGTTGGCCCCCATCAGTCTCATGTGAAGCACGGCAGATTTTTCACCGGGTAGCGGCAGAGGTTTCGTGGTGCGAGAGTTGTGTTCCTGCCGAGAACCTCTACGCAGAGTCAGCACCGCCTCAGTAGCTGTAAGAAATAAGTTGTATCCTGCACCCCGCGAGACGAATTTGACCTGCGGGTCGGTCTGACCCTGGTTGGCTTCAAAGGCAAGCGGCAATTTGCCGTACGTATCGAGCACCCGGCTCTGAACTCGCGTAGGAGCCTGTGACATCTCGGTGGATGACCCTGGTACCCGCCGATTGGCGCGGGACTGAGCGTTAAGTGGGACAGCTGCAACCAGGAGCAAACAGAGGGAACCGATGAGCTTCATGGAGGTCTCCATGTTCGAAAAATGAGGCCAACTGCCGGAAGGGGAGGGTGATAGAACAGCGTGATTATCCCCGCCAACAAGGGTCAAGTCAAGTTAACTGCATGTGAACATTTCTGGTGTAGGCGTGAATGATACTCAGATATCTACGGCTGCCGGAGACACCTACTCCGGTCCTAATGTCTTCGGGCGGCCGCGTTTCTCGCGTGCCCAACCCTCTTTCACGGTCTGTCGCGACCGTCCCAGAGCGAGCGAGTCGGCGGGAACGTCTTCGGTGATGCACGAGGCCGCCGCGATGTACGCGCCTTTCCCAATGCGCACCGGTGCCACTAACGTCGAGTCGCTGCCGACGAACACGCCATCCTCGATCACGGTCTTGTGTTTATGGACGCCATCGTAGTTACACGTAATCGTGCCTGCTCCCACGTTCACACCTTCGCCGATTTCGGTGTCGCCGAGGTAAGTCAGGTGATTGGCCTTGGAACCCTTGCCCATCTTGAGCTTCTTGGTCTCGACGAAATTTCCCAGGTGCGCTTCTTCTCCGATATCGCTGCCAGGGCGGAGACGCGAGTACGGCCCGACCGTTGCCTTCTGTGCGATGCGGGAATCGTCCATGATACAGCCGGGCAGAACGACTACGCCATCGCCGATCTCGGTGTTAGTGATCACGCTGTAGGAACGAATGCGGCAGTCGGAGCCGATCTTTGTGTTGCCTCGCAATTGTACGAAGGGCTCAATGACAGTGTCCGGGCCAATCTCTACATCGCTGTCGATGACGCAAGTCTGCGGACAAAAGATCGTCACCCCTTCTTCCATTAGCTGATGACATTTCGCCAGGCGCATTCTGGCGTCGAGATCCACGATTTCCGACCGCTTATTGCTGCCGAGTACTTCTGGTGGATTTGGAGTTTTGGTCACGACTACTTTCTGGCGCGCTCGGCCCAGGACCGCAGCCATATCTGTGAGGTAGTACTCGTGATGCGCGTTGTGAGTCGTAAGCCCGCCGATATGTTCGCAGAGAGCAGGCACTGAAAAGACGTAGACCCCGGAGTTGATCTCGCGAATCTTCTTCTGCTGCGCGCTGGCCGCCTTGTCTTCCACGATGGCGCGCACGTCGGATCCTTTGGCACTCTTGCGGATCACTCGCCCATAGCCCGAGGGGTCGTCGAGATCGGCACTGAGCAGAGTCATGGCGGCATGTTGGGCCGAGTGGAAGGCGCTGAGCTTCTGGATCGTCTCAGGTGTGATCAAGGGAGCGTCGCCGGATAGGACAATCACCTGATCGTAGGGAGCAAGTGCTTCCTGGGCGACCATGAGAGCGTGTCCAGTGCCACGCTGTTCGACCTGTACGACGAACTGCACTCCGGTTGAGGCGACCGCCGCGCGCACTTGATCCGCTTCGTGGCCAATGATTATGAAAATATCTTTTGGCGGCACGACCTGAGTCGCAGTCGCAATCACATGCGCCAGAATCGGTTTGCCGCCAACTTCGTGCAGAACTTTGGGATGCCGCGATTTCAGCCGTGTGCCTTTCCCGGCGGCCATGATCGCAATTGCCACGCGAGGCGGCAAAGCTTTTATGGGTGATGATTTCTTAGCTGATGGTTTCGCCATTGTTGACACGCCAGAGGTCGTAACGGGATTGCATATTCAACCACAGCGCGGAGGATGTGCCCAAAGTCTCGGTCAGCCGCTGAGCCATGTCAGCGGGGATGGGGGCCTTACCGTGGAGCACTCGCGCTAAATTGGCCGGACTGGTGGACAAGCATGCCGCGACAGACGAAATCGTCATTTTCCCTAAATACTCGCGCAGGACCAAGCCGGGATGTGGTGGATTGTGCATGCACTTTGTTTATAACATCCCGTTCTAGCGACTACTGTCCGTGCACCGCGGAAGACCGCCCTTCAGGGCCGCGTCAGAAGGGTAAAAGCCCAGGTCTTTAGGCCGGCTCTTCCACAAGTGTCATGGACGCGAAGCCGCCTGCCGGTCCGGAGCCTGTGCCATCAGCGCCATCAAGTCAATTGCGACGCGCTCGGTAGCGTGGCGCGCCACCTCGCCTTCATCGAGATAATCCCCCAGCAGCGGGCACACGCTTATAGCTTCAATCGCATCCAGATCGGCCACGATCTGCGACGCCCCTTCCAACGCATACTTGGCTTGCATTTCCGGCGACGCCTGCTTCTGGTTAATGAGCGCGTAGTCGAAAAGCTGAGCGCCGGCGTGCGTGTTGACGGCGCGGATGTGGTCGGCCGCGGTCAAACCAAGACTTTCGTTCGCCTGCGTCATCAGATTGCACACAAATACTTTTACGGCCTGGGATTCGACGATGCCTTTGGCGATCCCGCGAACGAGCAGGTTGGGAATGAGGCTGGTAAACAGGGATCCAGGCCCGACCGTGATCAGGTCCGCGGTCGCGATCGCTTCCAGGGTCTGGGGGAGGGGATCCACATCCGGAGGCACAAGAAAAAGTTCGCGGATCTTGCCTTTGCTGGCGGTGATCTGCGTTTCCCCGCGCACCCGCGTTCCGTCTTCCATCAGCGTTTCGAGTTCCACGCTCGAGCCCGTGGCCGGATAGATATGTCCGCGCGTCAGTAGAATCTCGGAAGAAAGGCGCACCGCCTCCGCGAAGTCTCCCGTGATCGAGGTCAACGCGGCTAGAAACAGATTTCCGAAGCTGTGGCCCTCGAGCCCGGACCCTTTTTGGAAACGATGCTGGAACAGTTTCGACAACAGTGCTTCGTCTTCGGAAAGGGCGACGATGCAATTCCGGATGTCGCCTGGCGGCAGCATGTTGAACTCTTTGCGCAGCCGTCCGCTGGATCCGCCATCGTCGCTCACGGTGACCACGCCACAGAGTTCCCGAATCGTGTTCTGGCCAGTGGCGTCGAGCGCCGGCGTCAGTACATAGCGCTTCAGGCCCTTGAGCAGGGTGGAGAGGCCGGTGCCGCCGCCGATCGCGACGACTCGCAAGTCGCGCGGACCAGCCTTGCTCTTGTCGGATGAATTCATGCGCGGCTGCAAGACAATGCAGCACCCGGTTAGTAGGTGTTCATTTCTTCTTCCGGTATGGCTTCCGCTCCCGGATCCGGATACAGCAGTTCGGTAAAACGCGGATCTTCCGCCAGGTTCTGAAAATCGGAATCGTTCCGAGCCTGAAAACGTAGAGCCGGACTCACATGGATCGCCTCGTCGAGAGTCTTCAGAGCTTCCTCAACGTGTCCAGTCAGGCAACTGAGAGCGGCCAGTCCGTACAGAACGTAGTCCGCCTTCGGCTGCTGCTTCAGGAGCTTGTCTAGGTGTTCGCGTGCCGTGACATAGTCGCCCGTGTTGATGAGCGAGACCGCGAAGTCGAAGTGCTCCTCGGACGTTTTGAACTGGAGCGCCGGTTTTTCCAGACGTTGGTCGCAAGTCTGAAGGTGCACCTTCGCGCGGTCCAGCAGGGACTTGTTCGGTCCGGCCAGCACCTTTTGCAGGTGTCCCTTGGCCTTTTCAAACTTGTGTTCCTGAAGAGCCCGAACGCCGAGTTCGTAGTTCTGTACTGCCTGGGTATGGTGTGGATCTTCGGCCACTTGCTTCTTTGCAATGAGCTTCGGTGCCATTAAACCGCCTCGTCAATAAAGTAGAAGAACACGATCAATTGATGCTGGCGGCTGTCTGCAAGTCGATCTGCTTCCAGTCGCCTTTGATAATCCCGGCGCGAATCTGCTGCGCGGTCTTGCCCTGCTTGTGCATCTGGTAGGTGTAGTAAAGCTCCTTCAGGCAAGTTCCGCATTGCGCGCCGTGGGTGCCGGAAAAGCAGCTGTGCAAGCTGTTGTGGCCCATGCCGCGGTCGCAATAGCAGTAACAGGGCTGCTGATGAATTTCGTTGGGAATCTTCGCCGCCAGTTCATAGGCATGCGTCTGATACGGAAACTGGGCATTCTCTCCCCAGAGCTGATCTTTGGTCAGGATCGGCTCCAGCTTGTCGCCCTTGGCCGGCGCGGCATTGTAATGCGGAACCCCTTGGTCGTCCGACCGCAACCACGGCGCCGACAATAGTGTGACCAGCACAAACACGGACGATAGCGTCAGCACACGTCGGCGCATAGGGGCACAAACCTCCGGTAGCAACATTTTACCTGAAGGCCGCTCGATTGGCCGAGTACTGTGCGGATTCGGGGTGTGACACCGGTATTCCTTCAGGGAGTGTCATCACCAGCAGCGCTGCCAAGCTGAAATTAGTTCCCATCAGTGAGGTGAGGCCACATCGGCAGTTTTCGTAACTGCACCTACGATTTTTCCTGAATCTGGATCTTGCAGAAATGCCACGAGCCTCAGGTTGTGAGGGTCGGAGCCGCTCTCAACTTTCAGTTCAATGTCGCGGACGAACTGCTCGCCCGATCTGATTTTCCCTACCTTGAAGAGCTTCCTGACCACCGCGGTATGTGTCAAACGCCGATTCGCGTTTTCGCCGCGAAGTACTTGGGACTCCGCGTGATTGAGAGCCACGGCTACGTAAACGTCCGCGGCCCGCGCTCCACAGGAAGACACCAGAGATGCAGTCTCTACGTGCGCCCGCAAGCGATTTTGCTCGAGAGTGACATTCGAAATCCGTAAAGCGATCTTGGGCTGGAGGAGCGCTTCTGCGATCACTTTTTGCGCTTCGTCAATGTTGCTGCCTGAAAATTGCCTGCCTCCGTCCAGCACCATCTGGGGGGTGTAAACACTTTCAAGGTGGAATCTGGTCGCATAGTTTCTTTGACGATCAGTGAGGTCCGAGGAGGAGTACGGGTCCCTCCATCCATCGTGATTCCAGTAGTCGACATGTTCGCTCAAGACAACGAACTCGGCTCCGGCGATGGGCTGCTCATCGAGTTTCTGAAGGAAGGTGTCGGCCGGCGGACAGGAGGAGCACCCTTCGGAGGTGAACAATTCAACCAGGATGGGAACCCGGTCCTGACCCCAGGCCATCGCACCTTGACCTGCGGTAATGCACGCCATGACAGCGAGGGAGGCCACGGCTGCAACAAGTCTAGCCTTCATGATGACGCCCTTGGACCGGAGTTATCTAATCGGATTTTCACACTCTTGGATTCAATTCTAGTGCGAATCCGATGCGATGTCATGCCTATGAATCTCGTTGGTGATGTTGCTGAGGGCCGCGGCCTTCGGTTCGGTTGTGAGTGCGAGGTGATGTTACGCCAACCGGTAAGGGAAGAGTTCGATTTTGGGCTAGTTGCGCCGACCTACCCGTGCCTCTTCCCGGCTCATGGCACACCCGCGCTATGAAAAGGCCTATCACGCGCATCTGTGGCCACCTCTCGCGAACAATCATTTTCGCAGCGCGGAAATGGGATCCAGTAGCGAGCACATCATCAATGATTACAACTGCCTGCGGCTTTGGTTCCACCTCTAGATTGTTCAACCGAATCAACCTCACCCTCTGTTCCGGCGTCGGACGCCAGCCATTGTGGGAAGCAGGCGTGTCGTAGATCTGTGTTATGAGTTCTCGAGTATCTTTGAGCCGTAGCTCTCTGACCATTGAATGCAAAGGGCTGGTGCTGCCCGAGGATGGTGGCATCGGCACGAACGTATAGGCATTCGTCCATTCACGAGGCAAGACCAACGTTAGCTGCCGAGCCAAATGAGCAATCGCCCAACCGTGCCCACGCTTCAGCGACAATATCGTCCGCTTTATTGAATCTCGATAGCTACGGTAATCGGCAGTAAAGTAGCATTCGTCTGTCATATCGAGATAACAGTGCTCCACCAAAAGCGTCTGCCAGTTGACCTTGTACAGCTTCATGCATGTGCCCGTTGAGCCTCGCGGCAAGAGTCTGTTGCTCTCATAACAGTCTCAATGGATCCCAGGCCGTTCCGCTGCCAGAGAAGACATCCCTCGACGGCCCAATTCAGGATGCCGCTTAGCTCACTAAGCAGCGCCCTTTTCAATTCCCGATTAGGCTTGCTGGCGAACGACACGTTGAACGGAATTATCCGCATGCGGTTCCACGCGGCGGAGTCGTCGGCTCGGAGTCGTGGGAGACGATTCACAGCCAACCATAGTTTGTGTGAAGGATTAAACTCTTGCGCGTGTTCGTACAGGCGCCGCGCTCTAAGTCGGTCTCCTCCTGATAACCACTTGAGAGTTCCTTCGGCGAATCTGCTGTCCAACATCGGTTCTTGGGCACTCACGAAGCGACGGCCTCTCATGTCGGCAATGTCTTCTCTCATAGAGGAGCCGTGGGAATCCAAGAACGTCTCCACCTCAGCAATGCCGCCGTACTCACCTAGAAGTGCGTGCAAAATGTTTACGAGGACACCCTTCCCATTGCGCCCGTCGCCCGATAGAACGAAAATACACTCCTCGCGTGTTTCGGCGGTCAAAGTGTAACCAACCGCCCGTTGCAGGAACGGAATTACTTCTGGATTTGGTCGAAACACCTCGCCAAGGAATTGTTTCCATTGCGGGCATTGGCTGCCGGCCGCATATTCCGCGCCAGCGACCTTGGTGGCCAAGTCTTCAGGTCGGTTCTCTCTGAAGCATCCGGAATGTAGATCAACAGAGCCGTTACGCAGGTTCAACAGCCACGGGTCATTGTCAAAGTCCTCGGGCGCCACCGACAAGCGGGGATCCGATTCTGCCATCCTCAGCATGGCAATGATCCGAGAAGCCGATTCTGAACGTGTGGCCCATTTTCCCAAGGCATCGGCACGTACTCGCAGATGTTCATAGTCGCCAGTTTGGTCCTGTGCCTCGTTGAGCATGTGCCTTCGGTCTTGCTGCATTGCTCGAATGGTCTTCTTCGCCAACTGGACCGCAGCTCCATTGTCCGCAGACCAGTGGTGCTCTTTCCATAAGAACCAAGTGCGCATGGCACTGCAGAAGCGCATGCTATCACTGTGCTGAGCGACCAGCCTGTCGGCATTTCCGCAGTCGGTTGACCGATAAGATGAGTACGTTGGGGTTAGAAGTGGTTTGCTAGCACGCGGCACCGGCATCTCCCTTAGCCAAGAGCCGGGCTCTCGGTCTCCATGTCTTATATGGTGTGGTAAACGATTATCCTCTTGCAGTGGAGGAAAGGCGCTGCCGGGAGATAGCGGCGCTGATCGCAACAGATGCAATCATTTACTTCGAAATTTCAATTCACAGCGTGTCTCATGGCCAGATGATAAACCCCTATCAATATCACTAATACTCCGAAAAGGCCGGTAGTGAACCTCGGATGCAATAGTTTTCTCCAGTTCACGATCTGCTACCTCGCATTCCGTTCGAAATCCGAATGTTGGAGTCTCGATGATTCGGCCAATTCCTCGCACGCGCCTTGGGTCGTAATCCCGGCGACGAAACGAGCTAACGCGGAAGGTGTGAACGGCTTGCGAAGTATGCACCGGCAATCCGGGCACTTGCCGAGACCTATTCTGTGTTGATCGAATCCCCCGGTTATGAATCCAATTTTCGCCGAAGGCCGGAGTCGAAGGATCGCCTTCGCAAGCTCGTGCCCGTTCATACCCGGCAACACCACATCCGTCAAGAGAACAAAAGGGTCCCCGTCGATCTCACTGATAATCGCCAGAGCCCTTTCGCTGTGGTCGGCCACGAAGACCTTGTAACCAGCTTTGGCTAGTGCGCGGCTAAATAATTCGCGCAATGGAGCTTCGTCTTCTACCAGTAAGACGGAGTTTGACATTGAAATCTACATTGCACGTTTAGGCCCGGTCCTAAATTCGAAAAATTGGGGGAAATCAAACTGTCGTTGAGCTTATCGCTGCCGAAATACGGGCAAGTTCGCTGGTCAGCCGTCATAATCCATCGTCCAGTACTCTGCGCTCTTGTCTTGGTCCGCTTAAGCCTGTTTGTGCTCGCCAACCGCCGATGAGCCAGATCCATCATGATTCCCCTGTCTACGCAGTTCCCAAAAAAGGAATACTGTGTGGTCCTAGACATTTCTCCGTAGAGAACGCGAGGCTACCTAGCCCAATCGTTCGTCTGGCTATGCGAATGTGGGGTAACTGAATGAAAACCTTGCGGATGAATAGTTTGACGGGCGTGTTCAACCAGTTTGCCACAAGATTTGGTCCGCCAACCGTACGCGAAGAACGAAAGACACCCGTGGGTGTCTGCCTTCGCGCCTCGTGGGTCCTTGCCGACGGAACAAGCCTTGAATTAGACGAGGGTGATTCCCTCGTGAACGAATTAGGGCCTTATCGTACTGCGTATGTAAAGATTTCGCGTCGCGCAAAGGACTGAATTCCGTTCGCGGACATCGTGAATCCTCCCCCTAGCTCTGCTTATCTTAAGGTCTGGGAACCGAAGATGGCCGTGCGATTTTTTGTCATCGATGTCGCGCGAACGCACGGTTAAAAAGCCGAACCCTTCGGAACCCGAATCAGGGGTCAACACGACCCATCGTGCCTCTTCTCGGAGGATGGTAGTCGTCAAGCATTGCGCGGCTCCCGCCGATAACAACTACGGGAGTGACGCAAATGAAGTTCTTACTCACAATTATTGCTGTTTCGGTGCTGGCGTGTGCTCAAGACAAAAAAGGGTTCGACAAGCATACGGAACTCGATCCTGAAGTGATCTTCGACCGCTTCCCGCACGCATACCTAATGCCGGCTCTGAGTCTGAACGGTGGCGGATTCCAGGCGTCATCGGCTTCCATAACAGGCGGCGTGATGTACGAATTGCCGTATATATCGTTAGAAACGCGTGGCACCTACAACGCTGCTCGGAAGGTCTTCGACGGCACCGGCGATAATCCGCATGGACATGTGCGCAGCGTTGGCGCCAAAGCATTCATTCGGCTGCCGAATCTTTGGCTGATCGGCGCAGATTACGGGTATGGTGCGCTGTCAACTACTAACTACAATAAGACCAGCGGCGGTTGGTCGTATGGCGGTGGGCGGGATCTCATACTGAGCGATACCAGCATGCGTTTAACGGCCCTATACTCCCCTCCGCATGGGCCAGAGAACAGCCCGTCTGCAGGTGACCGCTCTCAAGGACTAACTGTGACTTTCATACTTCCGTCTCCAATCACTAAACACCGGGTATATTTTTACGAAGTCGTATCGGGAAGTAGGTTCAGAGACGGGCAGAGCTCGGGTGGTATGCACATGGGCCTGCTCTTTAAGTTCTGAAAGTCCGTTTGCACTGGTATTCCGGGTGCAAACACTGGAACGGATTTGTTCCAAGGATCCTCCTGCATGAGTGGGGGAATGACTACTGTCGTCACTTTGCCTTAAGGAGGTCCGTAGAAGGCCCAAAGTAACGGCGAATAATACCTCGATGTACCAATAAGATCATTCCCCCGCAACCTTCTGCCGCACTACGATGGCCTGAACTATCAAGATTGCAACGTGGAGTTCGACCATGTCACAGATTCTGCTTCGGTCAGTTGTGAGTATCGTACTAACGTTGCTGGTTCCCGCTCAATTGTTGGGCCAGGACTCGGCCTCCGGGATGGTGCACGTCAATGGCACGGCATGGGTCAATGGCACAGAAGTACCGAAATCCATCGCTGTGTCCTCGGGAGACATGCTCCAAACCAAGCAGGACTCTTCCGCGAACATCGACACCAACGGATCGTCGGTCATGGTGCTTTCGGATTCTCTCGTGAAGTACGAAGGATCTTCCGTAGGAGTTGATCGTGGGTCGGTTCGAGTGAGCACTCAGTCAGGCTTTGCCGCCCATGCGTGCGAGGTGAAGGCGAGACCCGCAAACATTGCGCCAACTCAATATCAATTTACCCATAACGATAGGCGCGTGGCGGTCATTGCCATGAAAGGCGACGTGATCGTCGAAGACCACGAGGGATCGAAGACGGTTTCGGAAGGTCAGCAAACCACACGCGACGACGGTTGCGAGGTGGCGGCAAAGAAGAACCCAAAGAAACGTCCGGGAGCGACCACAGCCGCGGGCGGTGGAATCCTCAGCTCCCCCAGCGCTCTTTACACTGGGATCGCCATCGTAGGCGGCATCACCACCTGGGTGCTGCTCCAGGACGATAACCCCTTGAGCCCCGCCTGTCCCACCCAGAACTGCCAATGAAATAGCCCAGTGAGCGACTGATCCATTCTTCCCCGCTGCCTTAGCCCGTGTTCGTCCTTTGGATCTTTATCGGCAGCCTGTTGACTGTGTACCAAGCTCTTGAAGTTCTATAATTCCGACCATGCCGCTCATCGATCAGATCCAGAAAGATATCGTCACCGCGATGAAGTCCCGAGACGAGCACCGTCTCTCCACTTTGCGAATGGTCAAGACTGCGCTGAAGAATCGCGAAATCGACAAGATGGCCCCGCTGGACGACAAGGAATCGCAGCAGGTTCTCTCGACGCTTATCAAACAGCGTAAGGATTCCGTCGAACAATTCACCAAGGGCGGACGCCAAGAGATGGCCGACAAGGAAGCCGCCGAGATTAAGCTGATCGAGACCTATCTGCCGAAGTCTGCCGGCGAAGAAGAGATCGTCGCCGGAGTCCGCGCCGCCATCGCAGAGATGACTCCCACACCCAGCATGAAAGACATGGGTAACGTGATGAAAGCAGCCATGGCGCGCTTTGCCGCTGCCGGGATGCGGGTGGACGGGAAAGTGGTCAGCGAGGCGGTGAAGAAGGAGTTGAGCAAGTAGAACGGATCACCAAAACTACGTCGGGGCCGCGGCCCTCGGCTGTTCAGTCGAGCGAAGCTCGACAGACTGTCGCGCTGTGATTCCCCCCAAACTAGCGAATCCGTCCAATTTCCTGTAAAATCAGTCTTTCGGCATCAAGCCCCAAAGGAATCAGGAGTTATGGCACGAGTCTGTGAAATCTGCGGCAAGGGGCCGCAGTTCGGAAACAACATCAGCCACGCCCACAACGTGACCAAACGCCGCTGGAACGTCAACCTGCGCCCCGTACATGCCAAGGTAGGGGCCGCCACCAGGCGTATGCGTGTCTGCACGTCCTGTCTGCGCAGCGGCAAAGTCGTCAAGGCATAGTTAGCGAAAAAGCTAACGTACGTCCACTAGCTCCACATCGAAAATCAAAGTGGCATCGGGCGGGATGAGTCCCGGATAACCCGCCTTGCCATACGCCAGATTCCCCGGAATCCGCAACTGCCGTTTGCCGCCGACTTTCATGCCGGCGACGCCTTCGTCCCACCCCTTGATGACCTGGCTCGCGCCAATCAGAAATTCAAACGGCTTTCCCGTCCCGACCGAACTGTCAAACTTCTTGCCGGTCGTGAGCCAGCCGGTATAGTCCACCTTGACGTGCTGGCCGCTGTGCGCCTCAGCACCGGTGCCGACTTTAATATCCCAATACTGCAACCCGGTCGGAGTCTTGGTCCCATCGCCCGTTACTTTCGTAGGTCCGACAACGGCAGGACGCGTCACCGGCTTGTGAGCTGCTGTGGCTTTCTTGGGAGTGCTGGCAGTTTGTGCCAAGGTAAGAATTGACAGCCCTGTAACAACAACTGCTGCTAGAGCAAATGCCTTCATGATTTCCTCTCTTCGTCCAGAGCCCGGCTGGGTTTGACTGAGAACTGAGAACCGGGAACTGAGAACTGGTTTCCTCACGCCAGCGCCACAACGTCAATCTCCACCAGAACATCTTTCGGCAGACGCGCTGCCTCGACCGTGGTCCGTGCCGGCGGAGCCTGTCCGAAATAGCGCCCGTATACTTCGTTCATGGCCGCAAAGTCTCCCATATTCTTAAGAAAGACCGTGCAGCGCAGAGCCTTGTCCAGGCCCGTGCCGGCGGCATGTAACACAGCCGATAGGTTTTTTAGCACGCGATCGGTCTGCGCGGCAATGTCGCCCGCAATCACCTGCTGTGTGGCCGGATCGAGCGCAACCTGCCCCGAAGTGAAGACTAACCCGCCACCTCGAATCGCCTGTGAGTACGGACCAATCGCCTTGGGAGCCTGATCGGTAGCAATTACGTCGCGCATAAATCCTCCGGATAAAAATCGTTTATGGGTTAGATTCTCTCCGTGACCTCTGTGTCCCCTGTGGTTCAAGCTTCTGATCCTAACCACAGAGGACACAGAGGTCACAGGGAAACGCTGAAACTTGTGAAATCAAAACAGCGAACTCTGCCGCCGATTCGGCGTGATCCCGAAATGCTCGTAAGCAAGCTGGGTCGCAATCCGTCCCCGCGGAGTGCGGTTCAGGAAGCCGATCTGAATGAGAAATGGTTCGTAGATCTCTTCAATCGCGTCCGCTTCTTCCGCCAGCGCCGCCGCCAGTGTTCCGACTCCGACCGGGCCGCCCTGGTATTTCTCGATGATGGTCAACAACAGCTTGCGATCAATCTCATCGAAGCCATGCCGATCCACTTCCAGCATGGAGAGCGCTGCCTGAGCCGTCGGCAGATCGATGTTCCCGCCCGCTCGCACCTGTGCGTAGTCTCGCACGCGTCGCAACAGACGATTGGCGATTCGAGGTGTCCCACGCGAACGGCTGGCGATCTCCAGAGCCCCAGGACGGTCAATGCTGACGCCCATGATGTCCGCCGAGCGTTCCACGATCACGCGCAAGTCTTCATTCGAATAAAACTCCAGGCGCAGCAGCAGTCCAAAGCGCGACCGCAGCGGCGCCGACAACAGCCCGGCTCGCGTGGTCGCTCCGATAAACGTAAACGGCTTCACGTCCATCGTATGCGTGCGCGCTGAAGGCCCCTGTCCGATCATGATATCGAGCTTGTAATCCTCCAGCGCCGAATACAGGATTTCTTCCAATGCCGGCTGCAACCGGTGGACTTCATCGATGAACAGCACCTGCCGGTCCCGAAGATTGGTGAGGATCGCAGTGAGGTCCCCTTTGATCTGGAGCGTCGGCCCTGAAGTCTGCTGAAACGCCACCGCCAGCTCGTTGGCGATGATCGTAGCCAGCGTGGTCTTCCCCAACCCAGGAGGCCCGTAGAGCAGAACGTGATCAAGTGCCTCGCCACGAGAACGCGCAGCCTCGATCGCGACGGCCAGATTCTCCTTGACCTTGGCCTGCCCAATGAACTCATTCAACCGCTGGGGGCGAAGCTTTAGCTCAAACGAGCAATCGTCCTCGACCGGCGCAGCGGAGACGATGCGGTCTTTCAGGTTGGGATTGTTTTTTGCGAGAGCCACTCTGGGCGATGGTAGCACGCGGAAGTGTGAGACGGACTCTCCTGTCCGTCACAGTTTCATCTACTGCCCAATCACTCCCACACGCGCTCCCTTCAGCCGCGCAGGATCGAACCATGAGACCTTCTGTCCGAACCACGTCTTGGTATTGTTGAGCTTGTACTTTTTGGACGCTGCTGTGAAATCGCGAGTCCCCAAAAGAAACGCGACCGGGCTTTCTCCAAACTTGCCTAGCCGATCGGCCAACCACCCACCGCCCGAGGGCGCCGCCAGAATTACCGGCTCACCCGGAAAGTAAGCGAGTTTGCCAAAGTCCTTCTGATTCTCAGTCAGCGGCTCCGCCCAGCCGTATGCCTTGCGGAAAAGTGCAATCGCAGAATTCAGGTCATTTACTCCGATGATGACGCTGTCCACGCCGGAAACCGGCGCGCCCTTTACGCTTTCGGTAGCGAGCACCCGCCAGGTTCGAGGCGTCTGATCCTCGATCATGAACGGCAGCATTGACCCCGCAGTGCCCGGTCCGACCTGCGCTGTCAGCCATTCCAACGACATTCCATCCGGACGCTTGCGGCTGCCTCGCTTCGGTTCGCTCACCGCAATGCCTGCTTTTTTCAGACGGTCCAAATTCTGCAACAGAATGTTGGTTCCCACGGCCCACGCGCAGGTGCCCGTATCGCCGGACATGAACTTGGCCCAGTCGGAACCCTCCGTCACACCCGCCTTCGCCGGAGCGATCAGCTCGATATAAGACTGATCGTCAAACCCGATCAGTGCCATCTGCGTGACGCCGTTCCCATGCGGGCCGCCGAAGTCGGGAGTCATCCCCACATCGGTAAATGCCTGCCGCAACACGTCCAGATCCGGCCCGCAAATGGAGACGTGATCCAACTCAAGCGTCAACGCCGACTGTTTTTCCTGTGCCATGACCAACGATGATGACAGAAATGAAATCACCACAAACAGAACCGCGACGGACAAGCGGTGGGAAACGAATTCCCGCCTCGGCATGCGTGCCCCCTTTGAGAAAGGGGAATGGTACGACAGAAACCTCTATCAGCAAACGATTTACTGCGAATGTCAGTCGACTTGCTAGGGGGTATATAATGGTTCCTGTAAGTATAGATATAAACAATATGCCCTTGAGTATCAAAAACGAAGCGACCGAACGGCTGGCCCGGCAGGTGGCCGGCGAAACTGGCGAGTCGCTCACCGAAGCTATTCAAAAATCGCTCGAAGAACGCTGGGAGCGTTTGAAGCGGCGGCGCAAAGGCCACATTCTGACTGGGCAGATTGAAGATTTACTCCGTCGGGTGGACGCTCTTCCTACTCAGGATTCGCGCCCCGAGAACGAAATCCTCGGCTACGGCGACGACGGTATTCCGCGCTAGTCTCTCCTAAAAATGGTCATTGACACATCGGCACTAGTAGCGATCTTCCTGGGTGAACCCGAACGCCAGTTGTTCCTCGAACATATTCTTCAGGCAGAAACAAAGTTGATCTCGGCCGCGAACTCACTGGAAACCGGGATCGTACTCGAGGCCCGACGCGGCGAATCTGCGGGTCGAGAGTTCGATTTGTTTCTCACGCGAGCAAATTTGGAAGTGGTCCCGGTGGATGCCGAGCAAGTGGAGATCGCCCGCTCTGCGTGGCGCAAATATGGCAAAGGCCGGCACGCGGCTGGTCTCAACTTCGGAGACTGCTTTGCCTACGCGCTGGCTAAATCTTCTGGGGAGAAGCTGTTGGCCAATGGAGAGGATTTTCGGTTTACCGACGTGGAACTGGTGTGAAGTACGATCACGTTGGCGAGGCATTCGTTGTCAGTGTTTGGTGACTTTTAGAAAATCTTCCACAGTGTTCTGATCGATGTGCGTGAACCACAGGCCAGTGGACTTTTCGATGCGGCGCAACCTGTCAGGACTTTGCATTATGTCCTCAAAATATGAAACTAGACCTGCTCGGAAACTGTCTATCAGTTCTCGAACATGAATTGCAACCTCGGCGCGTCCGAGGGCCTTCGTGGTCTTTGCAAGATCCTCAGCTCTGGCGCTTCCCCAAGCGTAAATGATTTTGCGTACCCTTTGCTTCCGCGACAAATCAGAATCTGGGGTGAACGTGTGGAGTATGCCGCAGCGAGCAGCGTAGAGCTCTAATGCGGTGCACGCCATTGGTCGCGCTTTCAGCATGTTCTCCTCGACCCACCGAACGAATGTGGACTTGGTACTTTTCCCCGTTTCCAAAGATGCGACCACATCGATACCGCAGTAAAGGAGACACAGACACGAAAGGATACGATGCTTTTGCAGGCAGTCGTCAATTGCGTCCAAGTGTTCGACAAGGTTCTGCTGAAGAGCCAACATCGACGACCTACTCTTCCTCGTCCTTCACCTCGCCCCGCTCCGCCTTGGCCTTCTCAATAATCTTCTCTTGCTGCTGCTGCGGGACGACATCGTAGTGATGCATTTCCATCGCGAAGCTGCCGCGGCCCTGGGTCATGGAAGTCAGGTCAACGCCGTAGGTCAGCATTTCCGCCATCGGAACTTCCGCTTTCACGATCGTGTTGCCGGACTTATTATCCATGCCCTGAATGCGCCCCCGGCGGCTGTTGAGGTCGCCCATGATCGTGCCCGCGAATTCGTCCGGGATTGTGATTTCAGCGTGCATGATCGGCTCCAGCAGCGTCGGCTTGGCGACTTCCATCGCTTTCTTGAAGGCGATCCGACCCGCCATCTGGAACGAAAGATCGTTCGAATCTACGTCGTGATAAGACCCGTCGTAGAGGATGACGCGGAAATTCACGACCGGATAACCCGCAAGATAACCGCGCGAAGCGGCGTCTTTGATTCCTTTTTCAACCGCAGGAATGAAATTTTTCGGAATCGCGCCGCCGAAAATATCGTTGACGAATTCGAACTCCGCTCCCCGGGGCAGCGGCTCCATCTTGATCTTGCAATCGCCGTACTGCCCGTGGCCGCCTGTCTGTTTCTTGTGACGTCCCTGCACGTCAGCCTTGCCCCGGATAGTCTCGCGATACGGCACCTTGGGCGCCTTCAACACCACTTCCGCATGGTACCGCTTCTTCATCTTTGAAACGACGACTTCTATATGCTGCTGTCCGGTGCCCGCGATCAGAAATTCCTTCGTCTGCGGATCGCGGAAGAAACGCAGCATGGCATCTTCTTCCATCAGCTTGTGAAGTCCAACGCCCAGTTTGTCTTCATCCGCGCGGCTCTTCGGCTCAATCGCGAAAGTAATCGCCGGCTCCGGTAACTGCACATGCGGATACTGAATCGGAGCCGCCTTGTCGCCGAGTGTGTCGCCGGTCAGAGTCTCGCGCAATTTCGCAACCGCTCCGATATCGCCCGCATGCAACTCCTGGATCGGAATCGCCTGCTTGCCCTGCATCACCGAGATGTGCGCAAACTTCTCCGCCGTGTTGCGGCTAAAATTCTGTAGCGTAGCGTCGTTCTTCAACACCCCAGAGAAGACCTTGAAGTATGAAATGCGTCCGGCGAAAGCATCCGAAAGAGTTTTGAAAACGTAAACCGAAGCCGGCTCGGTGTCAGTTCCTTTGCGTACCGCTGGTTGGCCATTTCCTCCCGCAGCCTCGCCCGTAATCTGGTGGTGCTCGCTGGCGGCGGGCGTGTAGTCGACAATGAAGTCCATTAACTCGTCGACCGCGATGTTGCCAAGCCCCGACGTAAACAGCACGGGAAAAAGTTTGTCCTCGCGGATCGCCTCATGCAGCGCGGGCACGAGATCCTCTTCCGGAATCGTGCCTTTTTCGAAGTACTCTTCCATCAACTCATCTTTGCCTTCGGCGACCAGTTCCACCAGCTTCTCGTGTGCTTCCTTAGCGACCTCTGCCATGTTCGCCGGGATCGGTCCTTCTTTCCCTTTCCCGTTGCCGCCCATCTCGTAGGTGTAAGCCTTCATGCGGACGAGATCCACAATTCCGGAAATATTCTTTTCGCTCCCAATCGGAAGTTGCAGGGGCGTAACCGCGCGTCCGAAGGCTTTAGTAAGCGACTCGAGCACGCGATCAGCGTCCGACCGTTCACGATCCATCCGGCTGACCACGATCATGCGCGGGAGATCGATTTCCTGACAGTAGTCCCAAACCCGCTGCGTGACGACTTCTACGCCGGCAACGCCATCCACCACAACCAGCGCCGCATCTACCACCGGCAACACCATCTTCGCCTCGTGGACGAACATATTGAACCCGGGCGTATCCAGAAAATTGAGCTTCGCCTTTCCCCACTCGACCGAAGCCATCCCCACCGAGATCGACATCTTGCGGGCAATTTCTTCCTCGTCGTAGTCGGTAGTGGCTGTGCCGTCGTCCACCCGACCGAAGCGCGGCGTGGCGCCGGCCGTATAGAGCATGGCCGACACCAGCGAAGTCTTGCCAGCGTGTCCATGCCCGATCAAGGCAAGGTTGCGGAGATTAGCTGCTTCGTAAACTTTCACGGATTGTCTCCTCCAGCAGGCTTAACTGGGAGATCGGCGAGGGCCCGGAATGAGTATCAGGACAGGTTACAGGCCAGCCCAACATCGCCTGCGAAACTTCCGATGCTAGCACAGGGCGGTTGCGAGCCTCAAGGAAGGGAAGAGCGTCCATTTCGGCAGACGCCCACGTAGGGACAGCCGCCTTCGGCTGTCCACGAGAGCGAAGCTCGCGAAGTTTGCGCAGCGTCCATCAAGAGTTGTCAGAGGAGACGATGGTTCTCAAGAAGAACGCGGGCCTCCGTGAGCGTTTCCATGCAACTACGGAATCAGTTTGAAGACCGTACCGAGGTTGGACGTGCCTCCCAGCAAAGTTGTGCTGTAAAAGGTGTTGTTCGCACCCAGAACCAGAGCTGAGTAGGGATTGAATCCGTCGGCGCCACCCGTGAATGAATGCAGCAACGTTTCTGTGCCGCCGGGAGTAATCTTGAATACCGTGCCGCCGTTCGCGGTGCCGCCCTGCAAGGTCGTACCGTAGAAGTTCCCCTTGACGAAAATCAGGCTCGCGTATGGATTGGTCCCATCGCCGGTGTTCCGCCCAAAGTGGTGGATAGCGGTTTCGACCCCGCCACTGATCTCGAAAACGACTCCAGCGTTGTTAATACCACCTAAGTACGTTGTGCCGAACAGATTCCCACTTTTGTCGAAAGCCACTCCCGCGTTGGGACTCTGTCCATCGTTTGTTCCGCCTTTGAAAGTGTAGAGCAGCGTGTACCCACCGGTCTTCGTGATAGCAAACACCGTGCCCAGGTTGCCGACGCCACCGAGGGTGGTCGAGCCATAAAGAATTCCCTTATAGAGGGTGAGGCCCGCGTAGGGGTAAGACCCGTCCAGGGTTGGAAATGCGGAGTTGAAGTTATGAAGGATTGTTTCCTTGCCTGCGGCGGTTAGTTTGAACACCGTTCCGTATCCGAACGCGCCACCATTGATGGTCGTACCGAAAATCGTAGTACCCGCGCGTACGACGCTGGAATAGGGGTTGGTGCCGTCCGTGCCCCCTTTGAAGCTATAGATCACTGTCTCAACGCCGGTGCTCGGGTTCAACAGAAACACGGTTCCGTTGTTAGTCGTTCCTCCATACACCGTCGTGCCGTACAGGTTGCCGGTTTTGATGTCGCGAAACAGGCCAGCTATCGGGTGGCTGCCATCGGTTCCTCCTGCGAAGCTGTAGACAACTGTTTCCGTTCCACTTGGAGTTACCTTAAAAACCGCGCCCAGATTATGTGATCCGCCGCTAAAGGTGGCTCCATACATGTTGCCCGCTGTATCGAGAATCAGGTTGCACCTGGGACCGTAGGCGTCAGGCGGGTTGGCAAAGTTGTAGACCGTTTGCGCGGGCGCGAGGACGGCAGCGGTCAACATCAGGACAAGCGCAACAAAGCACCGGATTCGGGACCAAAGTGTACTCAATGATTGCATCGGATTGGCTCCTCAATACGTACTTACGCGGGGACGGCGAGGGGGAGACAAGCCGTGACAGATCGAGAAGGAATCTTGGCCTAAAAGGGCAGCGTTGTCAACGGCGAAAGGCGCATAGGACGGCCGCTCCAGCTATCCTTACGGTTGCGCGGATTAAGCAAAAACGGAACCTCCCAAGACAATTCCAAAGCTGAAAGGTACTTCCTGCTGGTGCGGGCGAGTCTGGGGGCGCCTGGACAGCCGAGGACGGCGTCCCTACGTCGGCACTACAACGTCGCGCTTTTCTCCGCAATCAGCCCCTTGATCTTCTCCACGAACTCCGCCGTCCCCATGTCTTCGGTCTTCTCTTTCCCACGTGACCGAACGTTTACCTTGTTCGCCTCGGATTCCTTGTCTCCGACGACGAGCAGGAAAGGCACCTTCTGCATCGCATGCTCGCGAATCTTGGCGTTCATCTTCTCGTTGCGCGCGTCAACTTCCACGCGAACACCTACCTCGCGTAGCTGTGAGGCGACGCTGTCCGCGTAGGGCACGTGTCGCTCCGCAATCGGGATCATCACCACCTGTACTGGCGACAACCAGACGGGAAACGCCCCGGCGTAATGTTCGATCAGCACGCCGAAGAAGCGCTCAACCGATCCATACAAAGCTCGATGTACCATAACCGGCTGTTTGCGCGTGCCGTCTTCAGCGACGTACTCTAGCTGAAACCGCTGCGGCAGGTTGAAGTCGAATTGAACAGTTGAGAGCTGCCACAGGCGGCCGATGGCGTCTACCAGCTTGACGTCAATCTTCGGCCCGTAAAACGCCGCTTCGCCCGGAATGACCTTGTACTTCACATTCAGCCGCTGGAGCGCGTTTTCGAGCGAGTGGTTGGCGCTGTTCCACTGGTCATCGGTGCCCAGAAAGCTCTTCTTGTCGTTCGGATCCCAGGTGGAAAGCTCAGTCTGATATTCGGTGAATCCGTACGCCTTCAGCACCGCCAGCGCGAATTCCATACATCCAACAATTTCGTTCTCAATCTGCTCCGGAGTGCAGAAGATGTGGGCGTCGTCCTGCGTAAAGCCGCGGACCCGCAGCAATCCATGCATCACGCCGGAACGCTCGTAACGATACACCGTCCCCAGTTCTCCAAACCGCACCGGCAGATCACGATACGACTTCAGCGAATCTTTGTAGATGAGAATGTGCCCCGGACAATTCATCGGCTTCAGGCGATACTCGGCGTCGTCGAGCTCCATCGCGTCAAACATGTTTTGCGAGTAGTAGCCTTCGTGTCCCGAGGTGTGGAAGAGCTGTCGCCGCGCCACATGCGGCGTGTAGACGAGCGAATATCCGCGCCGGATGTACTCTTCGCGCATCCAGTCTTCCATCTCCTTGCGGATGATCCCGCCCTTGGGATGCCAGAAAATCAGCCCCGGCCCGGCGAGTTCCTGGATCGAAAACAAATCGAGCTGCTGTCCCAGCACCCGATGGTCGCGCTTCTTCGCCTCCTCGATTCCGGTCAGGTAAGCGTCGAGGTCCTTCTTCGAAAAAAACGAAGTCCCGTAGATGCGCTGCAACTGCTGGTTCTTCTCGTCGCCCAGCCAGTAAGCGCCCGCGATATTCAGCAGCTTGAACGCCTTGATCTTGCCCGTCGAAGGGATATGCGGACCTCGACAGAAATCAAGAAACTTGCCGGTCTTATAGATAGAAATCTTTTCATCGGGCTTGGTGAACTGCTCGATGAAATGGCACTTCATGAAGTCGCCTTCACCCTTGAACTTTTCCAGCCCCTCGTTGCGAGGCAGAAATTCCCGCGCATACGGCAGGTTCTGTTGGACGAGTTCCTGCATCTTCTTCTCGATTTTCTCGAGATCTTCCGGAGTAAACGCAGTCGGACGATAGAAGTCGTAGAAAAATCCATTTTCGGTTGACGGCCCATGTCCGAGTTTGGTCTCAGGGAAAAGTTCCAGTACCGCCGCCGCCAGCAAATGAGCGGACGAATGCCGATAAACTTCCAGCGCCTCCGGATCTTTATCCGTAAGCAGACGCAGATCGGTGTCTTTCTCCAGCGGACGAGTCAGGTCGATCAGGTCGCCATTGGTCTTCGCCGCCAGCGCCGCATCTGCCAACCGCGGGCTAATCGACTTGGCAATATCGAGCGCAGTCGTACCCTTGGGGACTTCTTTCGTGCTCCCGTCAGGGAGCTTGATATGAATCGCGTCAGACATAGAGTAGGTCGTGTATTCTGCTGAATCCTTTGAGTTTAAAGGAGCGAAGCGGGAGGGTCAAACGTGGTTCGCAACACGCCCCAGAGTACTGCCCGCAGAGCCTCTCCAATTGGATGTACATATCCACCGCCGTTCGTGGTACTTAATTGCAAGGATGAGTTCGTCACCGGCGATTGCTCTGAAGCCCATAACTTCCCGCCTCAACGGCGTTCGGTACTCTCTATATCTGGCCGATTGTCTCGACTGGATGGACCGGCACCCGGCCAACTCAATTCATGCCATCGTCACCGATCCCCCCTATGGTTTAAAAGAATACAACTCGGAGGAGAAACGCAAGCTGCGCCGTGGCAAGGGAGGTGTATGGAGAATTCCTCCCGCATTTGATGGCTGTGTCCGCAGCCCCTTGCCTCGATTCACAGTCCTGACCGAAGACGACCACTCCCGGCTGCGGCACTTCTTTTCCGAGTTCGCCCAACGTGCTTTTCGCATTCTGGTCCCGGGAGCGCACGTTTTTATCGCCACCAATCCGTTGCTTTCGCACCTCGTCTACGGACCCTTCCTCGCGGCCGGTTTCGAAAAAAGAGGCGAAGTGATTCGCCTGGTGCAGACGTTGCGAGGGGGCGATCGTCCGAAGAATGCTCACCGCGAATTTGCGGATGTTACGGTGATGCCGCGATCTGCGTGGGAACCGTGGGGTCTCTTTCGGAGACCTTGCGAGGGACGGGTGCAAGACAATCTGCGCAAATGGAAAACCGGAGGTCTGCGGCGGGTTTCTAGTGACCTGCCCTTCTCGGATGTGATCGCGTCGTCTCCAACCCGACCGGAGGAGCGCGCGCTTTCTCCGCACCCTTCACTCAAGCCGCAATCATTTATGAGGCAGATTGTCCGGGCAAGTCTTCCGATCGGGAAGGGGATTGTTTTAGATCCGTTTATGGGTGGTGGGTCTACAATTGCCGCAGCGGTTTCGTTGGGCTACGAAAGCGTGGGCATTGAATTGGACCCTCAGTTTTTTTCGAGCGCGCGGGAAAGCATTCCCGGACTGGCGGCCTTGCCCGGGAATGGACGGGCTAGTAGCAGAATGGGTTCCAGTTTGGATCTCGGTATTCAGGAAAACCTTGCGCTGGGACTGGAACCGTGACAACTTGCTGTCGAGATGCCTGTGTCCGACGACGGTTTCGACCGTTCTGTGAAGCTGCCACCTGAGTTGAAAATCGCGCACCTTTGCGAGGCCATCGAACATGTGGAGGGTAGAGCCTCCGAGTTGATCGATATCTATTTTGAGCAGGCTAACGTATTCAGCGGGATCATTGGCATTCTGGGGATTCAAGCCCTTCACTCTCTAAGTCCTTACAAGAAACACAAGCACCCTGATGTCGCCCAGCAGCGTTTCCCTGACCTTTCTCTTAGAGGAAAACTGAACCCACGGCCGGAACACGCGCTGGAGTCGAAGGGATCGACTCGTCCTTGGGCGCTCCAATCGCACTACAATCATCCGGGCTGGTACGTTGTTTGGCGGTATGCCGTTGACCCAACCAAACGTCTGAAGCCCGGCAAGATCGCGGCGATCTGGCGTGTGGATATTGCCTTTCTACGCGAGGAAGACTGGAAGTACGAAGGGAGTCGGGCGGCGGAGGGGCGAGGGGGACGCACGCATACGTTTGGGATTAAGCTTCCAGCCAAGCTACTGAAGTCGTGTATTGTTTTTCAGAGTCCGCGGGTTGTAGTGCGGCAGGGCGGGCCGGTTCTTGCTGGGCTGGAATAGGAAGGGGCGACTGCGTCGCTCCGGATCACTAGGTCTGGGATGGCGGACGTTGGTCATGAGGAAACGGTCACGATCTTCATTTTTCGACCCACCCGGATTGAGATTTCTGGCGCCGGTAGCAAGACCAATAAATGGAGCAAGGTAACGACTTGTCCGCCGATGTGAACGGAGCGCTGCTTCATTTTTCGAGAACCGTCACTCGTCGAATCTGCCAACCCCGCGGTTGCGAGCAGTTTGTCTAACCTGATTAGTTTGCGTGGTTGCTCAGGAGGCGCGTTGATCACCGTCTCGCGATCGGGTACAGGGAAATAATCGGGGTTGTCTATCAGGTCTTGGATTTCAATTCTGGAACCCGCCCCGACGACAAGATCGAGTTGCACCGTCACCCTTTCAACGTTTTCCGGCACTTCATCCTTCTGAAACTGCTTCGCCCAATCCTCACTCGCCTTCGCCGCCGCTTCCCTCGAATGGAAGTCCGCCACAATCGAGCGCGCTAGCTCTTTCTTCAAAGCCATCGGATGCGCTTTCCCACTCACGGCATCCTGCTTCATGGCGGCAATCTGCTCTGACCGGACGTCCGTCAGCAACTCGTAGTACCGCCACATTATCTCGTCCGAAATCGACATGATCTTGCCGTACATCTCCAGCGGCGCTTCGTGAATTCCAATTGCGTTGCCGAGAGACTTCGACATCTTGTTGACGCCGTCGAGTCCTTCCAGGATCGGCGTCGTCAGAACCACCTGCGACTCGTGCCCGTAAGCTCGCTGCAACTCGCGGCCGACCAGCAGATTGAATCTCTGATCCGTTCCGCCCAGTTCGACGTCGGCTTCGAGCGCCACCGAGTCATATCCCTGCGCCAGCGGATACAACAATTCATGCATAGCAATCGGCTTCTCACCGTGAAAGCGTTTGTGAAAGTCTTCACGTTCCAGCATCTGGGAAACCGTGTACTTCGCGGTCAGCCGAATGAAATCCTCCGCCGAGAATTTTGAAAACCACCGGCTATTAAAATCGATCACGGTCTTTTCCGGACTCAGAATCCTGAACACCTGCGCCTTGTACGTCTCGGCGTTCTCGACAATCTGCTCTCGCGAAAGCGGCGGACGCGTCGCCGACCGGCCCGTCGGATCGCCGATCATCCCGGTAAAATCGCCGATCAGGAAGATGACGGTATGGCCGAGATCCTGAAAGTGTTTGAGCTTGCGCAGCAAAACAGTGTGTCCCAGATGCAGATCGGGCGCCGTCGGATCGAAACCGGCCTTCACGCGCAGCGGTTTACCGAAAGCGAGCGACCGCTCCAGTTTCGAGCGCAGCTCGGACTCTTTAACAATCTCCGCCGCGCCCTTCTTGATGTAGGCCAGTTGCTCGTCAACCGGTGGAAAGTTAGCCATGCGTTCCGATTATAGCGAGGCGACCGGGAGGGCACGACTTTAGTCGTGCCGCGTGGGTCGCAGAATAAATTCCGGCTTCAGCCGCTGAGGGATCGGCCTGGTTTCGCGCAGTTGCCTCATGGGCTTCACAGAGTGCTGAAAAACTCATAGGCATTGCACAGGATAGTGGAGTAAGAAGATGGAATGCGAGGAAATGAGCGTCAACAGGATGCGGTATTCAGCTATGTGAGTTTGGAACAGCGAG
>Ga0137410_10000323_pt1 | contig 33656 bp, 33 predicted proteins | sample CZODoug1_16funga_FD_108878 | JGI IMG/M metagenome (GOLD analysis project Ga0137410, IMG submission 108878) | Vadose zone soil fungal communities from Angelo Coast Range Reserve, California, USA - CZODoug1_16fungal (Illumina Assembly) | ecosystem: Environmental > Terrestrial > Soil > Vadose zone... | reverse complement strand
GATTTTGAGTTCTTGACTCGAAATCGCACTGCGCATTTCACCCACGCTCTCAAGGCACACCCAGCCAACGACTCGAGCGGACTGCTCTTATGTAGCCCTGATTACCCGCGTCTCGCTCAACCGATCATGCCAGGTGAGCCGGTCGCGATCGACCAGCATCCAGAAATAGCCGAGGCCGGCAGGCAGCCACGACAGCATCGCGGCGGCCAGGCGCAGCAGCACATCGCGCCAGCGCAGAGCGCTGCCGTCGCGGCGCACGACGCGGATTTTCCAGGCAAGCATTCCCACGGTCTCACCGGATCGGGTCCAGCTGAAGCCGAAGTACGCGACGACGAGTGCGAGCAGCAGAGCGCGGTAGAGATACTCGAACGCCCCAACGGTTTCGCGTGTGATCGCTTCACCGCGCGTCAGGGGCAACAGGAGCCACGTCACCGTCATCAGCACGGCGATGATCAGCAGCAGGTCGTAGAAGATGGCAGCGAAGCGGCGCAACAGTCCGGCGGAGTCGGCGCCGACGTGCGACACCGACTCCTCGACGCTCATGGCTTCTTGGGCTTGGTGGGCTTAGGCGGCTTGGTAGGCTTGCCAGCAGCCGCGGGCTGCAGTAACTGCTCGAGCGGCCGGAACATCGTGTCGTACTTGTAGCTCGGAATCTCGTAGACCCAGCCACTAACGCGCTTGGCCAGTGCTTCACTCTCGGTGCGGCTCTCAGCGGCACTCTTGGCGGGTGGCGCGGCAGGAGTCGCTGGCGAGGTGGCTGCCGGCGCCGGCGATTTCGGCGCTGTAGCGCCTGCGGCTGGCGAAGCACTCGCCGGTGATGCGGTGTCGCCTTTCTTGACGGGCGCTGGGCTCACAGCAAATTTCTGATTGAGCGCAGGGTCGAATCCGGCAGTGATGCGGATCCAGCGCTTGTCGTCCGCGGAGCGGCCCTGGATCGTGATGGTGGTACCGTCGAACAGCCGGAACTCGGTTTGCGCCGTGTCTTTGCTCCAGTCCTCGTCGGGGGCGAGCGCGCGCACGTCATCAAAGGTGAGGCCCCCGAGGGCTGAAGAAACCGGATTGGCAGCCGCCGGATTGCTCAATGTGCGCCCCTTCGGCAGATCGGGCACGGCGAAGTCGGTCTGTTCCCGCGTGTCGCGCCTGGTGGTGTAGGGGGCGCCCGCCGCCAATCGAATCCGCGCTTCCTGCACCTGGGCAGCGGGGATGTCGAGCAGGCTTCGATCGAGCCAGTTGGCCGGCTCTCCGTCGACGCTGATCTGCGGGCTGGCCAGGTAGCTCTGGGCCTGATCGGGCACGCGCACGAACGCAGAATGCATTCCCGATGTCTTCCCGACGATCAGCTGTTGCGGTTGCTTCAGTCCGGTAAGGTCCAGGCGCGTGCCAGTCGCTTTCGCATCCTTGATGTCTTCAACACCGAGTTGCGCGTAGTGCTTGGGGTTCGAAGTCTTGTCTTCCACGGTTTCGAGCTGCGAAAGGTCGATGAGGAGCTTGCGCACTTTGGAAGCGTCCGCCGGGTAGCCGGCGCGCTCCGCCACCATCCAGTCATTGCTGCCGCGCTTGAGCGTCACCGCGGCCTTGTCGCCGGCCTTCACGATCTTGATCTCGCTGACATCGTTGAGCGCGCCGGCCAGCTCGGGCAGCACGTGGCGCGCTACCGTGGTGTCGCGCGGCAGGCTGCGCTGCAAACTGAGCCAGATGGCACCGGCGATGACGAGAAGACCGAGCGCCAACAGGACGACCAGGCGACGGGAGCTCATCGTGAACCTCAGGCTGTCGGGGCGCGACGCTGTCGGCGCCACACGTAGGCGAGCAGGGCGGCGATCAGGATCAACACCGGCACCAGCAGGATGTCGACGAGCTTCAGTACGGTGCCCAGCCGTTCGATATCCTGGTCGAGGCCGTGACGCACTTCGCGCAGGTCCTTGCGGATGCGGACCTTCTCGTCCTGGAAGCGCGTCAGTTCCTTCTCCTGTTCGGGCGTCAGGATGAGTGAGGACTTGTCACTGCGCCGCGACTGCAATTCGGTGAGCTTCTGCTCGGTCTCGCGCAGCTGCTGCTGGAGCTCCTGCTCCTTGGCGCGGAAGCGATCCTCGGCATCGCGCCGCAGCGCCTCGACCCGCTCGAAGGGACGCACGAAGCTGGCGCGGCCGCGAATGCTGATCAGATCGCCGTTGCCGGTGAGATTGTCGATGGCATTGAAGACCAAGTCGCCATTGTTTGCCCACGCCGTCGCGAAACGCTGACCGAAGAACGACTGGCTGCGCACCCAGAGGTTGTCCGTCAGGAGGTCGGTATCGGCCACGACCACGATGTTCGCGGGCTGGGCGGACTCCTTGAGTGCCGCAGGGATTGGCGAGGGTGGCGCGGGGGTCGTGTTCGCGGCGGGGTTGCCATTCGGAAAGGCGGTCTTGAGCTTGCCACTGAGGCGTGCCGCGATCACGTAGCGCTCGCCGGTAGGGCGGAAGCCATCGCGCAGAGTCGCCGGATCGGACAGGAACGCGAAGCGTTCCACTGGCAGAAGGCCCGCCTGCGCGCTCGACTGGAGCAGGGGCTCGAACGTGAGGCTGCTGCCGTTCTTGAGCTTCAGGCTGCCGACGGTCGCCGCATTGATGTTCTTGAGCCCGGTGGTGATCACGTCCTTGGCGTTGAGGGCCTCCTTGTCGAAGCCGATGAAGGCGATGTGACGCGTCGACTCGCCGGTGCGAGTGCCCACCGAGAGCGCGTACTGCATATCGCCGACGACCTGCCGTGGATTGAACTCGATGCCCCAGGCGGCAAACAGCGGCGCGAGGTTCGAGCTCTTGTCAGCGCCCATGTTGCCGAACGGGTTGCCGGGTTGCTGCGCGCCGGCGGGATCAGCCTCGGCCTGCGGATCGACGAACACCAGCATCCGCCCGCCGCGCAGCACGAATTGATCGATCGCGTAGAGCGCGGATTGCGACAGGCCCTTCGGATGCACCAGCATCAGCGCATCGACGTCCGGATCGATGCTGCTGAGTGCGGGCGTGAGCGTCTTTACCGTGAAGAGCTGCTCGAGCTGCTGCATCACGACCCACGGTTCGCGCATCTGGCCGGTCGCCTGGTTGAAATCGGTGCCCATCGGCAGCGTGCTCAGCAGTCCGATCACCGCCTTCTTGGGCCGCGAGAGATCGACGATGAGCTTCGCGAGGTCGTACTCGAGGAATTCCTCCTTCTCGGGCTGAAAGAAGTCGATCACGGCGCGCCCGTCGGTGGAGTTGGTGCCCGCGAGGCCGAAGTACAGCGTCTCTCCGGTGGCTCCCAGCGGCACCGCGGAGACGCCCAACTCATCGGCGCGGTCCTGCGCTTCCGAAAACGGCTCCGGGTCGATCACCTGCAGGCGGATCTTGCCATTCGAGCGCGCCGCCAGTTCCTCCAGCATGTCGCGTACGCGGTTGGCGTAGGTCTTGATGTACGGCACCTGGTCGGCGGCGCCGCGCGTGAAGTAGAAGTACAGGTTGATCGGCTCGTCGAGGTTCTTGAGGATGTTGCGCGTGCCCGGGGCGAGCGTGTACAGGCGATTCTGCGTGAGGTCGACGCGCGCGCCACGCAGCCCGTAGTTGATGACGATGACCAGCCCGATGAAGAGCACCGCGAGCAGCAGCAGCGCGATCGCGCCGCTCCGCCCGTGGCCCTGCCAGACCTTGTGCAAATCGAACGCCATAGAGCTAGTTCGCCTTCTTCATGTCGAGCACGATGCCAGTCGCGGTGAGCCAGCAGCCGATCAGCAGCGCGAAATACAGCAGGTCGCGCAGATCGATTACGCCCTTGGAGATCGATTCGAAGTGGCTGAGGAAGCTGAGTGATGCGACGGCATCGACGAGCGCCGCGGGCGCCCAGCTGCGCACGACATCGAGCACCAGCGGGAAGCCGCTCAGCAGGAAAATGACGCACCCGACGACGCCGAGGATGAAGGCGATGACCTGGTTGCGGGTCAGTGCCGACATGCACGCGCCGATCGCCAGGAATCCGCCCGCCATCAGCAAGCTGCCGATGTACGCCGCGAGAATCGCGCCATTGTCGGGTTTGCCGAGGTAGTTCACCGTCACCCAGATTGGAAAGGTGAGGGCGAGCGCAATGCCGGCAAAGCACCAGGCCGCGAGAAACTTGCCCCACACCGCCTGCGCCAGGGTGATCGGCAACGTCATCAGCAGCTCGATGCTGCCGCTCTTGCGCTCCTCGGCCCACAGCCGCATCGAGACCGCCGGGATCAGGAACAAATACAACCACGGATGAAAATTGAAGAACGGCGCGAGGTCCGCCTGGCCCCGCTCATAGAAGCCGCCGAGGTAGAACGTGAAGGCAGCCGAAAGAATCAGGAAGATGATGATGAATACATACGCGACCGGCGTGACGAAGTAGCTGGCCAGCTCGCGCCGGAAAACGGCTGCGATATTTCGCATCAAGCCCCCTGAGTTACGGCGCGGAACACCTCATCGAGCCGTCCCGATTCGAGGTGCAGTTCGCTGATCGCCCATTGCTCGCGGCGCGCGAGGTCGCTGAGCAGCGGCAGGATCGGTTGTCCGGACTTTGGCAATGCCGTGAGGCGCAGCTCCTTGTCGCGCGCTTCCACTGCGGCGACCTGCGGCAGCGAAGCGATCATGGCTCGTGCCCGTGCCAGCAGCGTGGCGTCGGCAAAGCCGACCGTCACGGCGTTGTGATAGCGCGAGCGCGCGGCGAGGCTCTGCGGCTTCTCGTCGGCGACGATCCGGCCCTCGGAAATGATGATCGCGCGTGTGCACACGGCATCGACCTCTTCCAGGATGTGGGTCGAGATCACGATGATCTTGTCCGCGGCCATGGCGTTGATGAGCGTGCGCACCTCGTGCTTCTGGTTCGGGTCCAGACCATCGGTCGGCTCATCGAGGATCAATACCTGGGGATCGTGCAGGAGCGCCTGCGCCAGGCCGACGCGACAGCGGAATCCCTTCGACAGCGTTTCGATCGTCTGCTCGAGCACCGGGCCGAGATGCAGTCGGCCGATCACGTCATCGAGCCGGCTGCGGCGACGCTCTCCCTGCAACGCGCGCACATCGGCGATGAATTCCAGGAAGCGCCGCACGTTCATCTCACCGTAGCTCGGTGCGCCCTCCGGCAGGTAGCCCATGCACGCCTTGGCGGCGAGCGGCTCGAGCTCCACATCGTGTCCGCAGACGCGCGCGCGGCCCGAGGTTGGGGCGAGGAAGCCCGCGATCATGCGCATCGTGGTGGACTTGCCGGCGCCGTTCGGCCCGAGGAAGCCGAGCACTTCACCCGGCTGCACGCGGAAGCTCACGCTGTCCACGGCCGTATGGGTTCCGTAGCGCTTGGTCAGGTTTTCGATTTCAATCATGGAGCTGTCAGGAACCGCGATGTTGGTTGTATTTGGGAGCCTTGAGACCGGGCCGGTGCGACCGCGGTTCCCCTGTCGAGTGTGCTTTTTTCCGGGCCGCGATTGTGTCGAGCATAGCGGCAAAATTCAAGGCGCGCGCCCCCAGATGAAATTGCGTTAATGTCACGCGCCGAGACAGGAGTTCGAGTGACCTCCAGCACGCGCACCAGCGCACAGCTCATCTGGGACTTGCCGTTGCGGCTGTTTCATTGGCTGCTCGCGCTCTCGGTTCTCGGTGCCTGGATTACACACAAACTGGGAACGACAGCGTTTGCCTGGCATCGATGGTTCGGCTACGCGTGCCTGGTGCTGGTGGGCTTTCGCTGTGCGTGGGGCTGCGTCGGCCCGCGCTACGCGCGTTTCACCAATTTCCTGCGCGGCCCGTCTGCCGCATGGCGCTACGCGCGCGACTGGCTTTCGCCGCGCTCGGTTGCCCATCTCGGCCACAATCCTCTTGGCGGCTGGATGGTGATGCTCCTGCTCGTCCTCGTTGCCGCGGAGGGCGTGACGGGGCTGTACGCCAACGATGAGATCTTCAACGCCGGTCCGCTCTACGGCTACATCACCGATGCCACCAGCGACAGTCTTTCCGGCTGGCATCGAATCCTCGCCGACGCGCTGTGGTACGCGATCGGTCTGCACCTGGTCGCGGTATCGGCCTATTTTTTTCTGCGCGGTGAGAACCTGGTCGGACCGATGATCACCGGTCGCAAGTCCGGCACCTGGTTGCCGAGTGATGCCGGCATCGCCGGGTCGCGTGTGCTGCTGGCGCTCGCGCTGGCCGCAGCGTGCGCGGTCGCGCTCTACATCATCGTCGCGACGGCGCCGGAGCCCTCGCTGATGCTGTTCTAGGACGGCTTCTCGGCGCGGTACTTGTCGTGGCAGGCCTTGCAGGCGTCGCTCAGTTCACCCACGGCAGCGCGTGATTTGTCGAGATTGCCTTCTTTAGCCACGTTGGCGAGCGCTGCGGCCTTGTCCTGCATGTTGTGCATCAACTTCGTGAACTCATCGAAATTCTGCCAGATCTCGGGCTTGGCGCGCGTGGGTGCGCCGGTGCCCGACTCGGGCGGGTAGCCCTCCAGCAGCATCGGCGCCATGTTGGCAACGCGCTCGGCGCGCTTGGAGAAATCCGCCGCGTCGTACGGAACCTTTCCCTGCGCCATGCCCGCCATCGGGCCGAAGTTCCACAGGATCACCTTGTAGACGGATTGCCGGTACTTGATCGCCTGCTCTGCCTTCGACGGCGGCTTCTCCTGGGCGAGGCTGGCAATCGAGTACATCGCCAACGCGGCGATGGCGGCAGCGCTGATCAGGACTGTGGTGCGCATTGCGGACGAGGACTGGTCATCGGCCATTGCGGTCTCCTTGCGAGCATTCTATCGAGCGCTTCTGCGAGCGGTTGCCGCAAGAGAGTACTCAAGCGCCATTGAACTCGCCAGCCGGCGTGCGCACACTGACTGTGCGCGCGCCGGAGTGGCGTGGCAACTTTTCGGGAGATGGCAATGCAGGTAAAGAAGCTGACCCCGGTCCTGTTCGTGAAGCGGATCGAACCTTGTCTGGATTTCTGGGAGAAGCGCCTCGGTTTCACGCGCCTGGCTGAAGTGCCCGAGGGCGATCACCTGGGCTTTGTGCTGCTGATGCGCGACGGCATCGAGGTGATGTACCAGACCTGGTCCAGCGTTGGCTCGGACATCCCACCGCTCGGATCGGAAGCCGCAACGAGCCGCCAGTTCCTGTACGTGGACGTCGACGACCTGACGAGCTTCGAGACTGCACTGAAGGGCATCGACTACGTCGTGCCGAAGCGCAAGACGTTCTACGGCGCAACCGAGATCATCGTGCGCGAGCCCGCGGGTCACGTCGTCACGTTCTCGAAGATGGGGGCCGACTGAGGCTGCGCGGCTCAGCCGTCGCGATCGAGTTCCCTTTCGATAGCCGGCTTGTGATCGCGCAGGATACGTCGCACCTCTGAGATCGCCGGGCGATCGGCCATGCGGCTGATGAGTTCCGGAATTTCGTGCCACTTGCGTCCCCAGCCCAGGAGGCGCACCGCATCCGCGACGACCGCCTTCTCGCGTTCCGGATCGGCGCGTGGCTCTGCTTTCGCCTTGGGTGCCGGGTTCGGAGCCCGGTGCTCGCGGCGAGTCGCACCTCTGCGCGCTTCTGCACGCTGCGAGGAGGCATGGCGGCTCGGCTCCCGTGCTGAGGCGCCCGCGGGTGGCCGCGGCATCTCGCGCGTGGTATCGGAAATGGCCTTGCGTGGTTGCGTGCGAACCGCGCTTTGTTGGGTCGTATCTGCCGTGGGCGCGGCAGCTCGCGCTGCGGGAGCGGGCGCCGCCGCGCGGACGATCGGTTCGGGTGGCGCCGCCGAAAGATCGACCTCGCTGCTCGCTTCCGCGAGCGGAATGAAGCGCTCGACGTGTTGCGAGCCGACCAGGTTGCTGAGGAAAGCCATCAGCTCGAGCGAGTCACCGAACTTCGCGTCGCCCATCGCGATGCGCGCTTCGAGCTGCTCCTTGAGCTGCTGCGCTTTCTGGCGCGCGAGCTCGATGATCCAGCGTGACGGCCGCTCGTGCTTGACCCACGGCTGCACGCGCCAGTAGCTGGCCTCGTCGAGTCCCGAATACTTCAAGTGCAGCTCGAGACTCGCGAGCCACTTGTCGACCAGATCGATCAGGCGTTTGTCGGCTGGGTTCACGCACGGCCTGCAAAGATGAACGTGCGTACCGTAAACCAACGCCTGATTGCCCGCCACCCGATAGATCTCATTTGCCCTCGGCGTCTCACCATCAGGTCCGAACCCTCTTCGGTGCTCTTGAGCAAAGGTGCGGTGCTGATGCGTGCATGGCCGGTATTCGTCGTCGCTGCGCTGCTGCCGATCTGGCTGGTAGGCCTCTTCGGTCGAAGCTTCTGGACGCCGGATGAGCCGCGCGAAGCGGATATCGCCTGGCACATGATGAGGCAGACCGACAAATCCATTCCGGAATTTGCCGGCAAACCGTTCGCGGAGAAGCCGCCACTCGCGTACTGGGCGGTAGCCACCTCCATGTCGGCGCTGGGACCAACGCCGGGCGCCGCGCGCCTGCCAAACTTGCTGTACGCGATGATCACGGTCCTCGCGGTGGCGGGACTGGCGAAGGCGATGCGGGATGAGGTGGCGGCGGTGGTCGCGGGCCTCGCGGCGGGATCTTTCCAACTCGCCTACCAGGTCTCGATCTGGCTGGTGACCGATGCGCCGCTGGTCGCGTGCGTCGCAGTGGCGCTGCTCGGACTTCACCGTGGTCTCATAGCCGCTCGGGGACGCGCCAAGCTGGCGTGGTACATCCTCATGCACGTCGGGATGCTCGGCGGGTTCTTGTCGAAAGGCGCGATCGGCTGGATCGTACCTGGCCTCGCGTTCCTGGTGCTCCTCGCGTGGGAGCGACGCTGGCACGAGCTCAAATGCTGGGAGCTGTACGCAGGGTTTGCGATACAAGTAGGCGCCATCGGCTATTGGATCTGGAATGTCGCGCAACGCAGTGACGGCGCCGAACTCCTCAAGGTGCTCTTCTGGTACAACCTCGTCGGTCGGTTCGTAGACGTTCCGGCCGCGGCGGGCTTCGAATATGCGCGTGGGCATCACAACTGGTTCGGCAAGTACCTGCTGCAGGCGCCCGCTTTCCTCGCGCCCTGGACGCTGCTGGCAATTGCGGCCGGTCGGCACGCGTATCAGCGGATTCGTGCAGGTGGCACCGAGACGCTGCCGTGGAAGCTCATCGTTGCGGTGATCGTGCCCGGGACCTTGCTGTTGTCGATTTCCTCGACCGCGCGGGGAATCTACGTCGCGCCGCTACTGCCAGCCGTCGGACTGATGATCGGATTGTGGGTCAGCGAGCGGCTGGCAGCGCCCGATCGAATCGAGCTCGGACTGCTGCGCGCGACCGCGTGGGTGGTGGTCGGTGTGATCGGCGTGGTTGCACTGGCGGTGCCGATAATGATCGTTGGCGCCCGTGACGGTGGAGTGTTCGATCTGCCGCGCGTAGCGGTAGGGATCACCGCATGCCTCGGTGCGGCGGCGCTCGTCATCGTTGCGATTCGACGCATGGCCATCCCCCAACCCCTCGCAGCCCTGGCGAGACTCTATGCGGCGTTCGCAATCCTCGTGACGGGCGTCGGCATTTTCGTGTTCCCGATCATCGACAGCTGGCAGGACCTGCGCCGCATTGCGTCCGAAGTGCGCCAGTTCAGCGGATCGAATCAGTTGGCGCTCTACCAGCCGGACGAAACGACCATCGCGATGCTGGACTACGACTCATCCGCAGCGTCTCCGGTCGAAGTAAATGCGGACGATGAGAAGCCAGCGCAGCAAGCGATCGCAGCGCTGCTCGCGCGGGATGCGAACGTGCGCGTTCTCGTCCAGCTCCCCGGTCACGCGTCCGGTCCCCTCAGCATGGCCTTGCGCCGCTGGCATCTTGCGCGACGCTTGCACGACCAGCCGCAAGACAGCTCTGCAGCTCGGCTGGCGCGGGCCCTGGGATTGAACGTCGAGCGCGTGATCGAGGTGCCGGAAGGTCGACGCTACGTACTGCTAGAGCGGACTCCCGCGGTCGCCGACAGTACCGATAAGTTACAGTTTTAGTTCCGGCTCCCAGAGGGATTCGAACCATGGACGCGCGCTCCCTTAATGGGATAGCCGCCGGGAATATGCGGATTCAGAAATTAGAAAGGGCCGTCGCGAACGGCCCTCTGTGCGGTGTCGTGTGGGTTACCACATTGAGTAACCCGTGACTTCCACGTCCCACAGGCTGCGCCGATTGACTCGTCAAAGCAATGATGCGTTGAGAACTCGGGAAACGTCCTACCGTACCGCGAACGAGACGCGCCAACCGTTGTGGAACGTATCGGCCAGGCCGATCGTACCGATGGTTTCGCCACCACCGACTTCCTGAAGTGCGGCTGACCCTCCCGAGCCGGGACTCGTTGTGTCCGCTCCGCCACCGCCGGACAGTTCGGTGCTGAGCAGCTGGCCAGTTCGAGGATTCATCGTTGAGCCGATAGATCAGCGTGGCTTCGGTGTCGCCGACGCCGCTGACTGACGGTGCGTTCTTCGGGGCTATGCGCGCGTACAGCACGGGCTCAGGAAGGCGGAAAAATCGTGCGAAGTGTGAAGCAGCTCACATTTACGCAGGATTGGCGTAGCACGAGGCGCTACACTGCTTGTCTTAGAAAAAGAAGAACCGATGGCGAGGGACCATGCGGCCCATTTCTATTCGGCATTGAGCAGCGATGAGCGAAGACAACCCTTCAGACGATCTTGATACAACGAGCATTCGCAAGTTTTCGTTGAAGCATCGCTCGACTGATGAGGGAACCGCAGAAGCGGTCTACCGGTCGGTCGAACTGCTGAGAAACTTGCTGCCGACCTCAGTGCAACGTGAGCTTGCTGTCTGCTTTGAGTGGGCGCGAGTGGCAATCGATCAGCGCGTGGCGAGCCACGCGTCAGCGGAACTCGAAGCTCTCAGAGCGGCATATGCCTTCGCGCGAGACGAAATGCGGGCGGCGGTCACGGAAGACGACGAGTAGACCCGTTTATCCGCCAAGTGAAAAAGGCCCGACCGTTGCCAGCCGGGCCTTGGACCCTAGTTCCCACCGCTGGGAGGCTAGGGCGCGCTGAAAACGTGCGCGCCGTTCCGTACGAGGCCTCACGCGGTGGACGTAAGTAGTTGAAAGAGTTGGCGCTCCCAGAGGGATTCGAACCCTCGTACCAGCCTTGAGAGGGCTGTGTCCTGGGCCTCTAGACGATGGGAGCGTTTCGTTCGGGCGGGGTGCCGAGCCGGCGCGGTATTATACGGGCCGCCTTTCGACCCTCAAGCGAAAAACCAATTTGAACCTCGCCCCATCCGGCGCGCAACCGACCGTCGTTCCGCGTTCCGAGCACCCGATCTCGCGCTCCGCGATCTCAGCCAACGCGCTGCGGGTGTTGTATCGCCTCAAGGAAGGCGGCTACCAGGCCTTCCTGGTCGGCGGGAGCGTGCGCGACCTGTTGCTCGGCCTGCAGCCGAAGGACTTCGACATCGCGACCAATGCGTCTCCTGACGAGGTGCGCGCGCTGTTTCGCAATTGCCGCCTGATCGGCCGGCGCTTCCGGCTGGCGCACGTGTACTTCGGCAACGAGATCGTCGAAGTGGCGACCTTCCGAGCCGCGACTCAGTGGCAGCCTGAAGAACGCGACGAGGATGAGTGGCACGCGAAGGATGCAGCAGCACAGCGAGTGCTGGATGCGCGCGGGCGGATCCTGCGCGACAACGTGTACGGCACGATCGAGGAGGACGTCTGGCGGCGCGACTTCACCGCGAACGCGCTCTACTACAACATCGAGGACTTCTCGGTGTGGGACTTCGTCGGCGGGGTGCAGGATGTCGCTGCGCGTCGCCTGCGGCTCATCGGCGACCCGGTAACGCGTTATCACGAGGATCCGGTGCGGATGCTGCGCGCAATCCGCTTTGCAGCGAAGCTCGGCTTCTCGATCGAGCCGCACACCGAACAGCCCCTCCACGAGCTGGCGTACCTGCTCACGCACGTGCCCGCGGCGCGGCTGTTCGACGAAACGCTCAAGCTGTTCCTGAGCGGCTTCGGCGCCGAAGCGCTGCGGCTGTTGCGTCACTATGGTCTGCTCGAGCCGCTCTTCCCCCAGGTAGGAGAGCTGCTCAAGCGCGCACAGAGCGGACCGGAAGCGCAATTGCTGCAAGCTGGTCTTGAAAGTACCGATGCGCGCGTCGCCGCCGACAAGCCAGTCACGCCGACGTTCCTGTTCGCGATCCTCTTCTATGGACCGGTGAGGGAACGCGCCGCGCGCCTGCAGGAAAACGGACAGCCGGAAACGCTGGCGCTGTTCAATGCATGCGAAGACGCGGTACGCGCGCAGCAGACGCGGGTCTCGATCCCGCGCCGCTTCACGCTGCCGATGCGTGAGATGTTCACGTTGCAGCCGCGGTTCAAGCGGCGTGACGGCAAGAAGGCGCTCTCGCTTCTCAACCATCCGCGCTTTCGGGCGGCGTACGACCTGCTCCTGTTGCGCGCACAGTTCGGCGCGGAGGATCCAGAGATTGCCAAATGGTGGACGGACGTGCAGGTTGCCTCGCCCGCCGAGCGCGAGGCCATGGTCAAGTCCGGGACCGGGCCGGCGCATGCGCCCGGCACTCGGCGGCCACGCCGTCGCCGGCGCCGCGGACGCCGCACCTCCGCACCCAGCTGAGCCAGGATGCACTGGATTCCAGCTTACGTAGCGCTCGGCAGCAATCTCGATCGGCCCGAAGTGCAGGTGGAGACGGCGCTGGCACACATCGCGGGCATCCCACGCACCCGGCGCGTGCTGCATTCGGGTTTCTATGCGAGTGCTCCGATGGGACCGGCAGATCAGCCTGAGTTCGTCAACGCCGTGGCGGGGCTGCTCACGCAGCTCCCGCCACGTGAGCTGCTCGAGCAGTTCAAGCGCATCGAGCGCGAGATGGGACGCACGCCGCCACCGATGCGCTGGGGACCGCGGCGCATCGATCTCGACCTGCTGTTGTACGACGCCCTGCAGATCGAGGAGCCAGGCCTGACCGTTCCGCACGCCGGTATTCATGAGCGCAATTTCGTCCTGTATCCTCTCGCCGATATTGCGCCGGCCATCGTCATTCCGGGCCGTGGTCCGGTCGGCGAACTGGCGCGACAGCTGGGCTCGGGGGGACTGAAGCCCATCGCGCGCGCAACGGGCCGGCGCTAGCGCTGTTCACTGCGGAGAACCAAGGCAGCCATGTCGACAGCGCCGGTGCACCGTTTCGTCGTGGTCGAGGGGCCGATTGGCGTTGGCAAGACCAGCCTGGCGCGCCGTCTCGCGCAGAGTTTCGGCAGCGAGCTGGTCCTCGAGCAGACCGAAGAGAATCCGTTTCTCGAACGCTTCTACCGCAACCCGCGCGCCGCGGCCTTTCCGACTCAACTCTTCTTTCTGTTTCAGCGCGCGCGCCAGCTGCAGGAATTCCGCCAGCAGGACCTGTTCGATCCGGTGCGGGTGGCGGACTATCTGCTCGACAAGGATCGGTTGTTTGCGCGCGTAACGCTCGACGACGAGGAATACGCGCTCTACGAACAGGTTTACGCCAAGCTCGCGATCGATGCGCCCAGGCCCGATCTGGTGATCTACCTGCAGGCGCCCGTCGAGGTGCTGGTGGAGCGCGTCGCGCGCCGCGGGATCCGCTACGAGCAACTCATTGAGCGCAGCTACATGGAACGGATCTCCGACACCTACGCGCGTTTCTTCCTGCACTACGACGCCGCGCCGTTGCTGATCGTCAACACGGCCGCCATCGACCTGGTCAACAGCGAGCAGGACTACGAGCTGCTGTTCCGCGAAATCCAGCGCACGCGTCGCGGGCGGCATTACTTCAATCCGGCGCCCAGCGGGCTGGAGCGTTAGAGATGCCCTTGAGCGGCCATTTGATTGTTGCCGTTAAAGTAGGCCATTCTTCATTCCCCTCATGTATACCCAGCTGCAATTGCGCGGCGCGGCGCGCCCGCCCGTCAACGTAGCAACCCTCGGAAAAATGAAGGCGGAGGGCGAGAAGATCGCCTGCCTGACCTGCTACGACGCGAGCTTCGCCGTACTGCTGGATGAGGCCGACGTCGACCTGGTGCTGGTCGGCGATTCGCTCGGCATGGTCATACAGGGCCACGACACGACCGTGCCAGTCACCATGGAGCACGTCATCTACCACAGCCGCATAGTCGCGCGCGGCCTGTATCGTCCGTTCCTGGTTGCCGACATGCCGTTCATGAGCTACTCCTCCAAGGAGCAGGCGCTGCAGAACGCCGTGCGCCTGATGCAGGAAGGCGGCGCCAAGATGGTGAAGCTGGAGAGCGGCGCCGGGCAGCTCGAGACGGTGGCGTTTCTCGCCGGCCATGACATCGCGGTGTGCGCGCATCTCGGGCTCAAGCCGCAGTCGGTGCACAAGATCGGCGGCTTTCGTGTGCAGGGGCGCGAAGAGCAGGCTGCCAAGCAGATGCTCGGTGATGCGCAGGCGCTTGCAGCGGCCGGCGCCGATATCGTGTTGCTCGAGTGCATACCCTCGGAGCTGGGCGCGACCATCACGCGCGCGCTCGATGTGCCGGTGATCGGGATTGGCGCCGGCCCGGACGTCGACGGGCAGATTCTCGTGCTCTACGACATTCTCGACATCACCACCGGGCGCAAGCCGCGCTTCACCCGCAATTTCATGGAGGGCGCCGGCAGTCCCTTGCAGGCGGTACGGAGCTACGTGCGAGCGGTGAAGGATCGCAGTTATCCCGCGCCCGAGCACTGCTTCTGAAATGGACGAGCTCGCACGCATTGCTCCGCTTCGCGAGCGCGTGTCGGGCTGGCGGCGACAGAATCACAAGATCGCCCTCGTGCCGACGATGGGGAACCTGCACGACGGGCACATTCGCCTCATCCGCCAGGCGCGTGATGCGGCCGATCGCGTGATCGTCAGCATATTCGTCAATCCGTTGCAGTTCGGGCCAAAGGAGGACTTCGCCGCGTATCCACGCACACCGGAGGAAGATCGCCGGCTCCTCGACACGGCCAAGGCAGATCTGTTGTTCCAGCCCGGGGTCGATGAGATCTATCCCGCTGGCCATCAGCACAGCACTATCGTCGATGTGCCGGAACTGTCGGGCATCCTATGCGGTGCTGTCCGTCCGGGTCACTTCGCTGGCGTGGCCACGGTGGTCGCGAAACTGCTCAATATCGTCCATCCGGATCTCGCGGTGTTTGGTGAAAAGGACTTTCAGCAGCTCCTCATCATTCGCCGCCTGGTCGCGGACCTGTGCATGCCGATCGAAGTGCGCGGCATGGCTACGGCGCGCGCAACGGACGGCCTCGCGCTCAGCTCGCGCAATCGCTATCTCGGCGCCGAAGAACGTCAGTTGGCGCCGCGGCTATTCGCCGCCCTGGAAGCGGCGCGACGGGAGATCGAATCCGGCACCACGCAGTTCGAGAGAATCGAACAGACCGGAATGCAGAACCTCGTGGAGGCAGGATTTCGCCCCGAGTATTTCGCCATCCGGCAGGCCCACGATCTGCAGCCGGTACAGGATGCACAGGCGGAGATCAGGATTCTCGCTGCCGCCCGCCTCGGCAGGGCGAGACTGATCGATAACGTGAAAGTGGAACCGCGGCAGGCGAACTTGAAGGCCGGCAGCACGAGCGCGTGAGGCGCTGCTAGGTTCTTGCTTCTTGCTGTTGCTCCAGCGCCCAGCCCACGTGCTCTCGAACCAGGGCTGAAGGATCCTCGCGCCGACTCTCGATGGCGGCGCGAATCGCCGCTCCCGGCCGAGCATTGCCCAGTGCCACGGCAATATTGCGCAGCCAGCGCTGATAGCCGATGCGGCGGATCGCGCTCCCGGCGGTGCGCTCCAGGAACGTCGCCTCCGACCATGCGAACAGCTCGGTGAGTGCAACATCATCGAGGCTGTGTCGGGGCCTGAAGTCCATCTCGCTGCTCAGGCGCGCGTAGCGATTCCAGGGACACACCAGCTGACAGTCGTCACAGCCGTAGATGCGATTGCCGATCGCCTTGCGCAGCTCCACCGGGATCGCGCCTTGATGCTCGATGGTGAGATACGAAATGCAGCGTCGCGCGTCCAGCTGGTAGGGTCCGCGAATCGCCTGCGTCGGGCAGATATCTATACACGCAGTGCAGCTGCCGCAGTGGTTGGTCGGTGCCTGATCGACGGGCAACGGCAGATCGGTGAAGAGCTCGCCGAGAAAAAACCAGGAGCCCACCTTGCGATTGAGCAGGTTGGTGTGCTTGCCGATCCAGCCGAGGCCCGCGTCACGCGCCAGCGCCTTCTCGAGGACCGGAGCGCTGTCGACGAACACCCGATAGCCGAACGGCCCCACCTCCGCCACGATGCGGTCAGCGAGCTTCTGCAGCCGTTGCCGCAGGACCTTGTGATAGTCGCGCCCGAGCGCGTAGCGCGAAATGAACCCGCGCTCCGCATCCGCCATGACGGACCAGGCATCTCTGGTTGCGGGCGGCAAGTAGTCCATGCGCACGGAGACGACGCGCAGCGTTCCAGGCACCAGATCGGCTGGTCGACTGCGGCGCGTGCCATGCCGGGCCATGTAATCCATGTCGCCATGCCAGCCGCGCGCGAGCCATTCCTGCAGATGCGATTCGTCCTGCGCGAGCTCGACACCCGCGATTCCGACCTGCTGGAAGCCGAGCTCCTCGCCCCACTGCTTGATGAGTGCCGCCAGCGTCCCGGGATCGCGCGGATCGGACCCGGGTCTCGAAGCACTTGCATCAGGGAGCACATCCATTGCCTCAGTATAATCGTCGCCGTGGTCAGCCTCCCGACAGCCCTGTACACGGCCGCGCAAGTGCGCGCCTTGGATCGATACGCGATCGATACGCTCGGGATTGCCGGCTTCACCTTGATGATGCGCGCGGGCGACGCTGCCTTCCGGGCGCTGCGCACGCGTTGGCCACAGGCGCAGCGAATCGTCGTGCTGTGCGGCGGTGGCAACAATGGCGGTGACGGCTATCTCGTCGCCGCACTCGCGCAGCGCGCGGGTCTGCAGGTGGAAGTCGCCGCGATCGCGGATCCGCAGCGGCTCGCCGCAGAGGCGCGGCGGGCCTGGCAGGAATGTCGCGATGCAGGCGTGGCGATCAAGTCTTTCGAAGCCGCGCGGCTGGCAAACGCCGACGTCATCGTGGACGCGCTGTTCGGCACCGGGCTCGACCGGCCGCTGGATGCGAGTGCGTGCAGTGTGGTCGACCAGGTCAACACGAGCGGGCGGCCGGTGCTCGCGATCGACCTGCCGAGCGGTCTGCACGCGGACACCGGGCGCGTGATGGGACACTGCGTGCAGGCGAGCCGCACGATCTCGTTCGTTGGCCTGAAGGTCGGACTGTTTCTCGGCGCGGGGCCGGACGCGAGCGGTGAACTCGAATTCGATGCACTCGATGTCGCCGTGCCACCGGAGCTCGCGCTTCCGGCCGTGGATCGGCTGGATCGCGAATTCGTCATGCGGGTTCTGCCGCGCCGTCGGCGCACGGCTCACAAAGGTGAATTCGGTCATGTACTGGTCGTGGCGGGTGGGGCGGGGATGCCCGGTGCCGCGCGCTTGTGCGCCGAGGCCTGTCTGCGCAGTGGTGCCGGTCTGGTCACGGTTGCGACGCGAGCCTCGAACCTCACCGCGGTGATGGCGGGCCGCCCCGAACTCATGTGTCACGCCGTAGAGGACCTGCCCGCACTCGAGCCCCTGATCGAACAGGCGGCTCTGATCGTTGCCGGGCCGGGGCTCGGACGCGACACCTGGGGGCGTGCGATATTCGATCGCGTGCAAAACGCCGAGCGTCCCCTGGTGCTGGATGCAGACGCGCTCAACCTGTTGGCGACGATTCCACGTCGACGCGAGGACTGGATCCTCACTCCGCATCCGGGCGAAGCCGCGCGACTGCTAGGCACCGATACCGAATCGGTGCAGAACGATCGCCTGGGCGCTCTCGCGGAGTTGCACGCACGTTATGGCGGCGTCGTGGTGCTAAAGGGTGCAGGCACGCTGATCGGAGCGAACGGACGCACGCCCGCGCTCTGCAATCGCGGCAATCCAGGCATGGCGACCGCGGGGATGGGCGATGTGCTCGCCGGTGTCATTGGTGCCATGTTGGGTCAGCTTCGTGATCCATGGACCGCCGCCCGCGTTGCCGTGCTCGCTCACGCCCTGGCAGGCGATGCGGCAGCCCAGGGCGGTGAGCGCGGATTGATAGCGAGCGACGTGATTGCGCGGTTGCCGGCATGCCTGAATCCACAACACTCGACCTGAACGCGCCGGACCCCGACGCGACGCTGGAGCTCGGAGCGAGCCTGGCGGCCGCGCTCGATTACCCGTCCGACGCACCGCTGGTGATCGGTTTGCAGGGCGAACTCGGAGCGGGAAAGACCACGCTGGTGCGCGGCTTCCTGCGTGCTCTCGGGATCACGGGAACCGTGCGCAGCCCGACGTTCACGCTGTTCGAAAGCTACTCCGTGGCGCCACTCGAGATCTCGCATCTCGATCTGTATCGCGTTCAGTCAGCGCAGGAAATTGAGGCGCTCGGAGTGCGCGAACTGTTGGAGCCGGGACGAGTCTTTCTAATCGAATGGCCGGAGCGCGGCCAAGGAGCACTGCCGCTCGCAGACCTCGAGATTCATCTTTCAGTGGCGGATCCCGGGCGACGGATCGCAATCAGGGCACTGAGCACCGCCGGAAAGCGTGTGCTGTCGCGACTGACACAGGCTGCTGCAAAGCGGCGGTTGTGAAGGTAAGCGTTCAGCATCGCTTCATATGTTCATAATTTCTATTGAAAACTTCTTGCCGGCCAGTTTACAGTAGCGGCACTGCAACCCGTGCTTTGGGTCCATGCCGAAACGCGCCGCGCCCTACATCGTTCTTGCTGTCCTGCAGATTCTGGGCATCGGTACTGCTCACTCGGTCGAAATCCGCGACGTGCGACTCTGGGCCGGACCTGATCACACCCGGGTCGTGCTCGAGCTGAGCGGCCCTGCGACCCACAATCTCTTCACGCTGCGCGATCCCGATCGCGTCGTAGTCGATGTCGCCGGCGCCACGGCGGCGAGCTCGCTCACGCCGCCGGCGGGGCAGGGAGTGATCCGCAGCGTGCGCCTGGGCGCGCGCGACGACGGGAGCCTGCGTGTGGTGCTCGACCTCAATTCGGCGGTTCAGCCCAAGAGTTTCGCGGTGGATCCCAACGAGACCTACGGCAACCGGCTCGTCATCGATCTCGAGTTGCCGGGTCAGCCGGCACCGGTGAGGGTGCAGCACGCGCCCGAGGCCGACGCGGCACGCGACCTCGTGATCGCGGTCGACGCTGGTCACGGCGGCGATGATCCGGGTGCCATCGGGCGTAGTGGCACGCGAGAGAAGGATGTCGTACTCGCCGTCGCCCGTGCCCTGGCCGAGCGTGTGAATCACGAGCCGGGCATGCGCGCGGTGCTGATCCGCGACGGCGACTACTACGTGACCTTGCGCGATCGCATGAACCGGGCGCGCGCCCAGAAGGCCGACCTGTTCGTGTCAATTCATGCCGATTCGATTCGCGATCGCAGCATCGCCGGCTCTTCCGTGTATGTCCTCTCGCCGCGTGGAGCGAGCGATGAAGCCTCGCGCTGGCTCGCCGAGCGCGAGAACGCATCGGACCTTATCGGCGGTGTTTCCCTGGACGACAAGGACAACGTTCTTGCTTCGGTGCTGCTCGACCTGTCACAGACCGCGAGCCTCACCGCGAGCCTCTCCGCCGCCGAGAGCGTGCTGGTGGAACTCGATCGGGTTGGCGAAGTGCGCAAGCGCAACGTGCAGCAGGCAGGTTTCGTAGTCCTGAAGTCGCCCGACATCCCCTCGTTGCTGGTCGAGACCGCGTACATCTCCAATCCCGGTGAAGAGAAACGTCTCAAGGATCCGAGGCGCCAGGATCAGCTCGCGAACGCGATCCACTCGGGCATTCGAGGTTATTTCTACGACAACCCGCCACCCGGCACCCGGGTCGCCGAGCTCGTTGCGCAACAAGGCGCGGCGCCGGACCGCAAGATCCTCGCCCAGGACGGCGGCACGGACGTCAACGCGCGCTAGTTTGCTGCGCGGAAACTTCTGCGCCAGCGGCCGTTCCTGCGGGTAAACTGCGGGCGCCCACCGGTGCCCCATGCCCATTCGCATCCTCGAACCTGAGCTCATCAGCCAGATCGCTGCTGGCGAAGTCGTCGAGCGTCCTGCTTCCGTCATCAAGGAACTGGTGGAGAATGCTCTGGACGCGGGCGCACGACGCATCGACATCGAGGTGGAAAGAGGCGGAGTGGCGTTGTGCCGGGTGCGAGATGATGGCAACGGCATCGCCGCGGAAGAGTTGCCATTGGCGCTCGCGCGCCACGCCACCAGCAAGATCAGTGCACTCGACGACCTCGAGCATGTGGTGAGCTTCGGTTTTCGTGGTGAAGCCCTGCCGAGCATCGCTTCCGTGTCGCGCCTGGAGATGACGTCCCGGACTGCGCAGGCGGCACACGGCTGGAAAGTGACCGCCAGCAATGGCCAGCAAGCCGCTCCCGCCGCACATCCGCCCGGCACCACCGTGGAAGTGCGCGATCTTTTCTTCAACGTGCCCGCGCGGCGCAAGTTCCTGCGCAGCGAAGCAACCGAACTGCAGCACATCACGCGTCACGTGGAGCGCCTCGCGCTCAGCCATTTCGAGGTCGCGATCCAGCTCACTCACAACCAGCGGCGAGTGATCGCGCTGCCGGCTGCCTCTGACCAGGCGGCGCGCGAGGAGCGCCTCGCACAGGTGTGCGGCGGCGAGTTCCTGAATTCGGCGCTCGCGATCGAGAACACCACCGCGGGGCTCAAGCTCAGCGGTTGGATCGCCCAGCCGACCTTCGCGCGCGCGCAGCCCGACCTGCAGTTCTGGTTCATCAACGGGCGGCCGGTTCGCGACCGCCTGTTGGTGAGCGCCGCGCGGCTGGGCTACCGCGACGTGCTGTTCCACGGAAGGCATCCGGCCTACGTGCTGTACCTGGAGCTCGATCCGGCGCGCGTCGACGTCAATGCGCATCCGACCAAGCAGGAGGTGCGATTCCGCGACTCGCGCAGCGTGCACGACTTCGTGCACCGAACCCTGAGCCGGGTGCTGAGCGAGACACGCCCCCAGACTCACGCACGCGGGCCGATTGCGGGTCTTACGCAGCTCGGGGAGTCCCGACAGATTGGCTTCTCGCTGCGGGATACACCCGCGCCGGCGTACGCCGCAGTGCCCGCGGAAGCCTCGGTCACACCCTTGTCGCAGGAGTCTGCCGAGCAATTTCCGCTCGGCTTCGCACTCGGCCAGTTGCACGGCATCTACATCCTGGCGCAGGCGGCCGACGGGCTCATTGTCATCGATATGCACGCAGCCCACGAACGCGTGACGTATGAACGACTGAAGCGCCTCGCCGCCGGCGAGAGTGCGCAGCCACAGCTTCTCCTCGTGCCGGTCGTGATCGAGGTCTCGGTGGCGGAAGCTGCGCGCGCCGAGGCGCACCGCGAGGAGTTCGCACGACTCGGCTTCGACATCGATCGACTCGATGCACGGCAGCTCGTGATCCGCCAGGTGCCGGCGCTTTTGGCGCGCACCGATGTCGGGGCGATGATTCGCGATGTGCTTGCAGAGCTCGGTACCGGTGAGCAGAGCCTGCATATCCAGGATCGAGGCAATGAACTGCTCGCCTCGCTCGCTTGCCGTAGTGCGCTGCGGGCGCATCGAACGATGACGCTTGCGGAAATGAATGCGCTGCTGCGCGAGATGGAACGCACCGAGCGTGCGGACCAGTGCAACCACGGACGGCCGACCTGGATGCGGCTCAGCGTCGCGGATCTCGACCGGCTGTTCCTGCGCGGCCGCTGAACCAGCGTGAGCCGGGTCCCGACCGTCGTCCTGTTGATGGGCCCCACCGGGGCGGGCAAAAGCGACCTGGCCCTCGAGATAGCCGAACGGCTGGCGGCCGAGATCGTCAGCGTCGACTCGGCCATGGTGTACCGCGGCCTCGATATCGGAACCGCCAAGCCGGCACGCGAGGACCGGGAACGGATTCCGCACCACCTGGTCGATCTGCTCGATCCGGCCGACAGCTATTCCGCGGGACAGTTCGTGCGCGATGCGTTGAGCACGATGCAGGCGATCCAGGCCCGCGACCGGCTGCCACTGCTGGTTGGTGGCACGATGTTGTACTTCCACGCGTTGCTCAATGGACTGGCGCGCCTGCCGTCGGCCGATGTCGAGATTCGCCGTGAGATCGATGCCCGGCTCGCTCGCGATGGGTCGAAAGCCGTGCACGCGGAGCTCGAGCGCATCGACCCCGAGGCCGCCGCCCGCATTCATCCCAACGATCCGCAGCGCATTCAAAGGGCGCTCGAGGTCCACCGGCTGACTGGACGGCCGATCAGCGCGCTGCAGCGTGAGCGCCTGGCGCCTCTTGCGGGCGCCCGCGTCGGTCGCTTCGTCATCAGCCCATCGCGGGACGAGTTGCATGAGCGAATTGGCGGGCGCTTCGAGCGGATGATGGCGACGGGCTTTCTCGATGAAGTGGCGCGTCTGCACGCGCGCGGCGATCTCACGTCGGACAAACCGGCAATCAGGGCCGTGGGTTATCGCCAGCTCTGGCAGCACCTCGAAGGGCAAACGAGTCTCGAGGAGGCGGTGCGCAATGGCATTGTCGCGACGAGACGACTGGCGAAGCGCCAGATGACGTGGCTCAGGGCACTATCGCGGGCCGAATGGCTCAATAGTCCTACGGCTGCCGGCGAACGAATCCTCGCCTGGGTGGCTGCCACAGCGGAGAGTGCGTGAGACCTCGTGGGGCTATGTTAAGATTTTGCGCAAAACCGGTGCCCATCGCCCGGACTACACCGCACGGCAGTTACCAGGGAAGGAGTGCCGCGGGTTGAACAGACTTGAGAATCTGATTAAGAACAAGGAGATTGCAATGGCCAGAGGCCAATCCCTGCAGGACCCGTTTCTGAATACCTTGCGCAAGGAGCGGGTGCCGGTGTCCATCTATCTCGTCAACGGGATCAAGCTGCAGGGCCAGATCGATTCCTTCGACCAGTTCGTGGTGCTGTTGAAGAACAGTGTCAGCCAGATGGTGTACAAGCACGCGATCTCGACCGTGGTGCCGGCAAGAAATATCCGGCTGCCATCCTCGGAAGAGGACGGCGGCGGCGTCGCAACGGAAACCCCGGCCGAATAGGCGCACGCACTTCAGAGGAATTCCCGGTTGTTTGAACGGCCGCGCAGCGGCGAGAAAGCAGTACTGGTTCGAATCGGCGTCGGAGCACCTGCGACTGAGCAGGACATCAGCGAGTTCACGGCGCTCGCCCGCTCAGCGGGCGCTTTCCCAGTGGCGACGATCGGCGGCTCTCGGCCGAAGCCGGACCCGCGCCTGTTCGTGGGCTCGGGCAAGGCCGATCAGATCCGCCAGGCCGCGGCGGAGCACGGCGCCGATGTCGTGCTGTTCGATCATGCCTTGTCGCCGAGCCAGGAACGCAATCTCGAGCAGCTCATCGAACGGCGCGTGCTGGATCGCAACGGGCTCATCCTCGACATCTTTGCGCAACGCGCACGCAGCTTCGAAGGCAAGCTCGAGGTCGAGCTGGCGCAGCTGCGCCACATCGCCACGCGGCTGGTGCGCGGCTGGACGCACCTCGAACGGCAGAAGGGCGGCATCGGCTTGCGCGGCCCTGGCGAAACGCAGCTCGAGACCGACCGGCGCCTGCTCGCAAATCGAATCCGCACCTTGACACGGCGCCTGGAGAAACTGCAGCGGCAGCGGGACACCGGTCGACAGGCGCGCCGCGAAGTGCCGGTGCCGACCGTCGCTATCGTCGGCTACACCAACGCCGGCAAATCGACCTTGTTCAACGCGGTGACCGGCGCGGATGCGTACGTAGCCGATCAGCTCTTTGCGACGCTCGATCCGACGGTGCGGCGCGTGGAGCTGCCGGGCTCGCAGATTGCGGTGCTGGCCGATACCGTTGGATTCGTGCGCGATCTGCCGCACGAGCTGGTGGCGGCGTTTCGTTCCACGCTGCAGGAAGCCCGTGATGCGACGCTGCTGCTGCACGTCATCGACGCGAGCGATCCGCAGCGCCTGGAGCGCATCGACCAGGTCAACGAAGTGTTGCGCTCCATCGGCGCGGGCGATATCCCGCAGATCGAAGTGTTCAACAAGATCGACCGGATCGGGGGACTGCCGCGCCTGGAACAGGCACCCGAGGGTCGCCTGGCTCGCGTCTGGCTCGCCGCGGCACCCGGGACCGGTCTGGAGCTCGTGCGCGCCGCGCTCACCAGCGCACTGTGGCCTGAACTGGAGCGCGCGACCTTGCAGATCGATCTACAGGCTGCGGCCGTCCGGTCAAGACTCTATGCGGATCATCGCGTGCGCGCCGAGCGCGTCCGCGAGGACGGTGGCTGGGAGATGGAAGTGGAGGTGACGCCGCGCCAGCTGGCCGCGCTCGCCCGCGAGGCGGGCGTCAGGCGGGAACCTGTCGTCGCTCCTTGTGTGTCCGCCGACGCGTCCCTACAATTTCGCGCCCCTAAAGCGGGCTCGGCTCGCTACTGAACCTCACCTATGCCCTGGAACGAACCCGGCGGCGGAAATCGAAATCCCTGGGAGCGACGCCCCGGGCAGGGCGGCTCTGAGCTCGACGAAATCGTCCGCGGCTGGCAACGGCGTCTCGCCGGCATCTTCGGTGGCGGTGGCCGCAGCGGGCGTCCCTCGAACGGACCCGGTGGCCTCAACTGGGGAGCTATTGCGCTGCTCATCGCCGCGTTCTGGGGTGCAACCGGCTTCTACATGGTCGATGCGGCGGAGCGTGCCGTGGTGCTGCGCTTCGGGCGCTATGTGGCTACCACGGAGCAAGGCCTGCATTGGCGCTGGCCATGGCCGATCGACCGCGTCGACAAGGTGAACGTCGCCAAGAACGACAGCATCGAAGACAAGACGCGCATGTTGACGGCGGATGAGAACCTGGTCGACATCACCATCGCGGTGCAATTCATCCGCGCCGACCCGCTCAAGATCCTGTTCAACGTGCGCGACCCGGAGAGCACGTTGAAGGACGTGAGCGAGAGCGCTATTCGCGAAGCCATCGGGCAGAGCACGCTGGACTTCGTGCTGGGTGCCGGCCGGCAGGAGATCACCGAGCGCACCAAGGGGCTCATCCAGAAGGTGCTCGACAGCTACCAGACCGGCGTCCAGATCATCAGCGTCAACCTGACCGACGTGAGCGTACCGGACCAGGTGGCGCCGGCGCAGAAGGACGCGATCAAGGCACGCGAGGATCGCGATCGCTTTGGCCAGGAAGCGCAGGCGTATACCAACGACCTCGTGCCGCGGGCGCGCGGTCTTGCCTCTCGCCAGCTCCAGGACGCGCAAGCCTACCGTGCGCGCGTGATTGCCGAAGCCGAAGGCGACACTTCGCGCTTCGGGCAATTGCTGAGCGCATATCAGAAGGCGCCCGATGTCACGCGTCAGCGCCTGTATATCGAGACCGTCGAGACTGTCCTGGGACGCTCGCGCAAGGTATTTCTGGATACCAAGAGCGGCGGCAACGTGCTGTACCTGCCGATCGACAAGCTGCTGGACAAGAGCACGGGCTCGAGTGATGCGGCCGCGCTGCTGGCGCCGGGCATGCCGCGGGGCTCGGACACGCCCACTGAAACCATCACCGTCGATCCACGCGCGCGGGGAGATCGCTGATGCCGACCCGCATCTTCCCGCTCCTGGTGACCGTGATAGTGGCGATGTTGCTGCTCACCAGCGCGTTCTTCACGGTTGGTCAGACCGAGCTCGCGATCCGTTCCCGCTTCGGCGCGATCCTGAATGCGGACTACAAGCCAGGGCTCCATATGCGGTTGCCGCTCGTGGACACCGTGCGCAAGTTCGAGCGACGCATCCTCACCAAGAACTTTCCGGCGACCAGCTTCCTCACCAGCGAAGGCAAGATCCTCAACGTCGATTTCTACGTGAAGTGGCGCATCGCGGATATCACCGCGTACTACCGTTCGACCGGCGGTATCGAGGAAAACGCCAACAGTCGCCTCGGCGAAATCGTCAAGAACAGCATCAAGGGTGTCATTACCAAGCTCACGATCCAGCAGATCGTGGCCGCGGAGCGCGCGGCAGTCACGGGTGATCTGCTGAGCAATGCCAACCGCGCGGTGAGCGGGCTGGGCGTGGAGCTGGTCGATGTGCGCGTGCGGCGCATCGATCTGCCGGAGGAAGTGACCGACTCGGTGTATTCGCGCATGAAACAGAGCTTCGCAGCCCAGGCCGCGAAGCTGCGCGCCGAGGGCCAGGGCTCCGCGGAGGCGATGCGCGCGGATGCAGACCGGCAGCGCACCGAGATCCTGGCCGCCGCGCAACGCGATGCGCAAAAGATCCGCGGTGATGGCGACGCCCAGGCGACAGACATCTACGCGCGCACCTTTTCGCGCGACCCCGAGTTCTACCGCTTCTATCGCAGCCTGCAGGCGTACCGCAATTCGCTGGGTCGCGACACGGACATCATCGTGATCTCGCCCGACAGCGAATTTTTCCACTACCTGCAGAAGCCCAGCGGTCGCTGAGCGCGACCCGCGGTAGTGATGCGAGACCGCTTTTGATCTGGACCGACTTTCTGGCTGCCTGCGCGCTGTACCTGGTGCTCGAGGGCATCCTGCCGTTTCTCAACCCGCAGGCCATGCGTCGCGCGATGCAGGCGTTCTACGCGCTCGAGGATCGGCAGCTGCGCTTTGCCGGCCTGACCAGCATGCTGGTGGGCGCGGCGCTCCTGTACTGGGTGCGCGGGTGAAGCAGCGCTGGCGCTTGGGCTGATATGGGTCGCAATCTCATCGTGATCGGCACCCAGTGGGGTGATGAAGGCAAGGGCAAGATCGTCGATCTGCTCACCGATCGCGCCTCCGCGGTGGTGCGCTTCCAGGGCGGTCACAACGCCGGTCATACGCTCGTCATCGGCGACAAGCGCACCGTCCTGACACTCATCCCCTCCGGCATCCTGCGCGAAGGGGTGCTGTGCCTGATCGGCAACGGCGTGGTGTTGTCGCTCGAGGCGCTGCTCGCGGAAGCGGATCGACTGATCGCACAGGGGGTGCCGGTGCTCGAGCGCCTGCGCATCAGTCCCGCCTGTCCACTGATCCTGAGCTCACACGTCGCGCTCGATCGCGCGCGCGAGCAGGCGCGTGGCGCGAATGCGATCGGAACCACCGGCCGCGGCATCGGGCCCGCGTACGAGGACAAAGTCGCGCGCCGCGCAGTGCGTGTGGCAGATCTATTTCAGCGCGAGCGCTTTGCCGCTAAGCTGGGCGAGATCCTCGACTACCACAACTTCGTCCTGCAGAAGTATTTCCAGCTGCCGGCGGTCGACTTTCAGAAAGTGCTCGAGGAGAGCCTCAGCCAGGGCGAGCGCATCAAACCGTTGGTCACCGATGTGACGCAGGTGCTGGCGCAGCTGCGCGAGCGCGGCGAGAACGTGCTGTTCGAAGGCGCGCAGGGCGCGATGCTGGACGTGGATCTCGGCACTTACCCGTACGTGACCTCATCCAATACAACGGCCGGCGGCGCGGCGACCGGGACCGGCATCGGGCCGCGCGAATTCGACTACGTGCTCGGCGTCGTCAAGGCCTACACCACGCGTGTCGGTGCAGGACCCTTCCCGACCGAGCTGTTCGATGAATCCGGCGAACACCTGTCGCGCGTCGGGCACGAATTCGGTTCGGTCACCGGGCGCAAGCGCCGCTGCGGGTGGTTCGATTCGGTCGCGTTACGACGTTCGATCATTCACAACAGCGTATCGGGGCTGTGCATCACCAAACTCGATGTACTCGATCAACTCGACACGATCCGCATTGCAGTGGGCTATCGGCATGGCGGCAAGACGCTGGCCGCGCCGCCCTTGATGATCGACGGCTTCGGGGACTGTGAGCCCGTTTATGAAGAGCTTCCCGGCTGGCAGCAATCAACAGTCGGCGTAACCAGCTACGGTGACCTGCCCGCAAATGCACGGCGTTACCTGGAACGCATGCAGGAGATCGTCGGGGTGCCGGTGGATATCGTGTCGACCGGCCCCGAGCGCGATCAGACGATCGTTCTCCGGCATCCGTTCGACTAGATCAATCGAACCGCTTTGACGCGCAGTAATGCGCATGGGAGTGAGGGGTGGTGCCCAGGAGAGGACTCGAACCTCCACGGATCGCTCCACTGGTACCTGAAACCAGCGCGTCTACCAGTTCCGCCACCTGGGCTTTTGCGAGCGCCGCGCGAGGCGGCCCCCAAAGAAGGCGCCGCACTTTACGCACGGCCTTTTGCCTTGTCAAATCACCAAACTACGCGCGCACCGCGACAACTGTTACCAGCTCACAATGCCACGACTATCCAAATACAAGAACCGACGCCGGGCCGGCGGCACTGCAGGCGCATGGCATGAACGTGATCCGCAGTTCGCCAGCGAGAGCCAACGCTACGCCGAACCGATTCCCAGCCGCGAACTGATTGTCGATGAGCTGCGCGAGCTGGAGCGGCCGCTCGATGCCGAAGGGCTCGCCAAGCGCTTTCACCTGCGCAAACCCGCCTTGATTCGCGCCCTGGACAGCCGGCTCAACGCGATGGCGCGCGACGGGGAGCTGCGGCGCGACGGTCGTGCACGTTTCACGGTAAGGAGCAGCCAGGGTGCACTCGAAGGACGCGTGATTGCGCACCGGGACGGCTACGGCTGGTTCACCCCGGACGACAGCTCTGGCGACGTCCATCTCGACAGCCGCCAGATGGCGGGCGTCATGCACGGCGACCGGTTGCGCGTGCGTGTGGTCGAGGACGACGGGAAGGGCAGGCGCTCGGGGGCGGTGCTCGAGGTGCTGGAGCGGGGCACGCATGAGCTCGCCGGCAGATTCGAAGACGCGGGGGATGTGGGCTACGTCGTGCCCGACAATCCGCGGCTGCGCGATCGGGTCATGATTCCGAGCGCGGCACGCGGAGAAGCGCGGCACGGCGACCTGGTCGTGGCCAGGATTGTTGAAGCGCCAACGCGTAAGAGCGCGGCCATCGGGCAGGTGGTCCGCGTCCTCGATGCCCGCCGCTCCGCGGACATCGCCGCGGAGCTCGCCATCGTGGCTCACGCATTACCGGTCTCCTGGCCGCTGGAGGCGGAACGCGAGGCCCGCGCCTGGGGTACCACGGTGCGGCCGCAGGACAGCGCGGGTCGCGTCGATCTGCGCTCGCTCCCGATCGTGACCATCGATGGCGAGGATGCCCGCGACTTCGACGACGCGGTGTACTGCGAACCGCTGCGTCGCGGCTGGCGCCTGATCGTCGCGATCGCTGACGTGAGCCACTATGTCGCGCAGGGCAGGGCGCTCGATGTCGAAGCGCAGAACCGGGCTACCTCGGTGTACTTTCCGGATCGCGTCCTGCCGATGCTGCCCGAAGCATTGTCGAACGAACTCTGCTCGCTCAAGCCGCAGGTCGATCGACTGGTGCTCGCCTGCGACATGCGGGTCAACGAGGAAGGTGAAGTCTCGCGGGCGCAGTTCAGCGCGGCAGTCATTCACTCCGCGGCACGGCTGACTTACACGCAAGTCGCAGCGATCCTTCTCGGCGGCGATGCGCAGCTGGAGCGCGAGTACGCACATCTGGTACCGCATCTACGCAATCTGCACGGCCTCTACCAGGCCCTGCGCAAGGCTCGCGAACTGCGGGGCGCCCTCGATTTCGATGCGCCTGAGGTCAAGGTACGCATCGGCTCGGATGGCAGCGTTGCGGCGCTGGACGTGCACGCACGCAATGACGCGCACCGCCTGATCGAGGAATGCATGATCGCCGCCAACATCGAAGCGGCACGCTTTCTCAAGCGGCACAAGCTCCCGACGCTCTATCGCGTTCATGGCGAACCTGAGCCGCGCAAGGTCACCGAGTTGCAGCGCATGTTGCGCGCACTCGGCGTCGGCGTGCGCTTCCCGGAGCGCATCGGTACGCGTGAATTGCGGCAGGTCACGGCGCTGATCGCGGGCCGTCCCGATTCCGCCTTCATCGAGAGCCTCGTGATCCGGTCATTGCCGCAGGCCGTCTATCAACCCACCAACATCGGCCACTTCGGCCTCGGCCTGACCGAGTACGCGCACTTCACCTCGCCGATCCGGCGTTACCCGGATCTTCTCGTGCACCGCGCGATCAGGTATGCGCTCGGCGGCGGAGCGCGCGAATCCTTCAGCTATTCGACGGGTGCCATGGAGCAGCTTGGTCGCGACTGTTCAGCTCGCGAGCGGCGGGCGGATGAAGCCGCTCGGGATGTGATGGCGTATCTCAAGTGCGATTTCATGCGCGCGCACGTCGGAGATGAATTCGAGGCGGTGATCAGCGGCGTGGTCGAGTTTGGCCTGTTCGTGCAGCTGGCGAATCTGCAGGTGGATGGCCTGGTGCATGTCTCGGCGCTCCAGGGCGATCACTTCGTCTTCGATGCTGCTCGTTGCGCCTGGACCGGGCAGCGTACGCGCCGCACGTACCAGCTCGGCGCGCGGGTCGCCGTGCGACTGACTCGGGTCGACATGCGCGAGCGGCGGCTCGATTTCGAGATCGCCGCGGACGCATCTGCAGCACCTGCGCGCGGACATGCGCCATCGCGGCCTCACAAGCGTCGGGGACGCTGACCTCATGGGCGAACAAGCGCTGGTTCATGGGTGGCACGCGGTGCGCTGGCTGTTGCGGCGGCACCCCGAGCGCGTGCGACAGATCTGGATCCAGCGGGGCCGTGAAGACTCGCGTGCTGCGGAGATCATGGATCTCGCGCGCGTTGCCGGGACTGCGATCCAGCATGCGGAAGTGCGCACCCTGGACGCGATGAGCGGCGAGGCGAGCCACCAGGGCGTCATCGCATCAGTCGCACCGGCACAGCCTTGGGACGACGCGCGCCTGCAAGCTCATCTCGAGACACTGAAAGATCCCGCGCTCCTGTTGCTTCTGGATGGTATCCAGGATCCCCACAATCTCGGCGCTTGCCTGCGGACTGCCGATGCCTGTGGTGTACACGCGGTCATTGTTCCGCGCGACCGGGCCGTTGGACTCAACGCGACCGTGCGCAAGGTGGCGGCGGGTGCCGCGGAGACCGTGCCCCTGGTCACCGTGACCAATCTCGCCCGGGCAATGCGCGCGCTCAAGGAAAGAGGAATCTGGCTGATCGGGGCCGTCGCCGATGCGGTGCAACGCTCTCAACAGGCGGATCTCGCCGGTCCCGTGGGCATCGTCATGGGGAGCGAAGGCGAGGGACTGCGCCGCCTGACGCGCGAGTCCTGCGACTTGCTGGTGAGTCTCCCCATGGTGGGCGCGATTGAGAGCCTCAACGTATCGGTGGCGACCGGAATGATCCTGTACGAGGCGGTGAGGCAGAGGGGCGGCGGCGCCCGGCAGTGAGAGGGCGGGCCGGCAGGGAACCGCTGCGAAAGCGCGCTTTGGCTTGCCACGGCATCGCGCCTTCCAGTATCCTTCGCGCCCTTCGTCCGGGACTGGCCCGGACGATTTATAACTCCTTGCCGCACTTGGGCTTTCGCATCCCGGGCGGCATTACCCACAAGGAGATGAGATGCGGCACTACGAAATCGTGTTCCTGGTCCACCCTGACCAGAGCGAGCAGGTTCCCGCCATGCTCGAGCGCTACAAAGGCATGATTGCCAACGGCAACGGCAGCATCCACCGACTGGAGGACTGGGGCCGGCGTCAGCTCACCTATCCGATCGCGAAGGTTCACAAGGCACACTACGTGCTGATGAACATCGAATGCGATAACAAGACGCTCGCCGAGCTGACCGGCGCGTTTCGCTTCAGCGACGCGGTTCTGCGTCACCTCGTGATCAAGGAAGACAGCGCGATAACCGAGCCTTCGCCGATGGCGCGCGCGGCCGACGAGACCGAAGGCCGAGGTCCACGCGATGACGGCCCGCTGGGGGGCGATCGCGACGATGACGATGACCTGCCGCGTGACGCGGCCCGCTGATCAGCGCTGACACACGAATTCGAGGACGCACCATGTCGAGATTCTTCCGCCGCAAGAAATTCTGTCGCTTCACCGCCGAGGGCGTGAAGCGGATCGACTACAAGGACCTGGCGACGCTGAAGAGCTACGTGACCGAGACCGGCAAGATCGTGCCGAGTCGTATCACGGGCACCAAGTCGCATTACCAGCGCCAGCTCGCGCTCGCCGTAAAGCGTGCGCGCTACCTGGCACTGCTCCCCTACACCGACCAGCATTGAGGCCTCCAGCGTGGATGTCATTCTCCTCGAGAAAGTCGCCAACCTCGGCGGCATCGGTGATCGCGTAAAAGTTAAGCCCGGCTACGCACGCAACTTCCTCCTGCCCCAGGGCAAGGCGACGATGGCGACGGCCGAGAACGTGGCGCGCTTCGAGGCCCGCCGCGCCGAGCTCGAGCGCAAGGCGCAGGACGAATTCGGCGCCGCGCAGCAACGCGCCACCGGCATGCAGGACTTCAAGCTGCGCATCACGGCCAAGGCCGGAAGCGAGGGCAAGCTGTTCGGTTCCGTCGGCACTGCCGACATTGCTGAAGCCGCCACCGCCGCAGGGTTCGCGGTGGAGCGCAGCGAAGTACGCCTTCCCGCCGGGCCGATCCGCGCGGTGGGCGAGCACGTCGTGGTATTGCATTTACACACCGACGTGAACGTTTCTGTGCCGCTCACGATCGTCGCCGAAGAATAGACTCAGGGCTCTGACGCCCTTATCACAACGGCACGCCTGACCATGGCCGTGACCAAGCCCCAGCCCGGACCCGCAATCATCACTGATTCGCTGCGAGTCCCGCCTCATTCGATCGAGGCCGAGCAGGCGGTACTCGGCGGCTTGATGCTCGAAGCGTCCGCCTGGGACGCCGTCGCCGACGTCCTCACGGCTGATGATTTCTATCGCCCCGATCATCGGCTGATCTTCAATGCCGCGGCAGGCGTCGCTGGCAACAACCAGCCGATCGACGTCGTCACGCTGTCCGAGCATCTCGAACGTCACGCGCAGATCGAGGAAGCCGGCGGCCTGGCGTATCTGGGCACGCTGGCGCGCGACACGCCCAGCGCCGCGAATATTCGTGCTTATGCCGAGATCGTGCGTGAGCGCGCGCTTCTCAGGCGCATGATCGATGTCGGCACCAGTATCGTCGCCGGCGCTTTCAACACCGATGGACGCAATGCCCGCGAGCTGGTGGATGACGCCGAACGGCGCGTGTTCGAGATCGCGGAAGCGGGTTCGCGTGGGCGCAGCGGCCTGGTGAAGGTCAGCAACATCCTGTCTGCGGTGGTCGATCGCATCGATCACCTGTATCGCAATCCCAACGAACTGCGTGGCGTTCCGAGCGGCTATAACGCGCTCGACCAGATGACCGGCGGACTGCAGCGCGGCGACCTGGTGATCATCGCGGGCCGTCCGTCGATGGGCAAGACCACGCTCGCCGTGAACATCGCGGAAAACGCCGCCCTCGGCCACAAGATCGCCTCCGCCATCTTCAGCATGGAAATGTCGGCCGAGCAGGTGACGCTGCGCATGATTTCATCGCTCGGGCGCATCGACCAGTCGAGCCTGCGCACCGGCCGGCTCGCGGAAGAGGACTGGCCACGCATCGACACGGCGATGACGCAGCTCTCGCAGGCGCCGATCTTCATCGATGAGACTCCGTCGCTCACACCGACGGAGCTG
>Ga0137410_10000322_pt1 | contig 33679 bp, 32 predicted proteins | sample CZODoug1_16funga_FD_108878 | JGI IMG/M metagenome (GOLD analysis project Ga0137410, IMG submission 108878) | Vadose zone soil fungal communities from Angelo Coast Range Reserve, California, USA - CZODoug1_16fungal (Illumina Assembly) | ecosystem: Environmental > Terrestrial > Soil > Vadose zone... | reverse complement strand
TTGCATCGCGTCGCGACACAAAGCCTCGCGACCGAGCGCCACGTCATCGTGTGCGGCTATGGCCGGACGGGACAGCGCCTGGCGCACTTGCTGGAGGAAGAGCGCATCGACGTCCTCGCCCTCGACACCGATCCCGAGCGGGTGCGCGGGGCCGCCGCGGCGGGCGAAAAAGTGGTCTACGGTGACGCATCGCGGTACGAAACCTTGGTCGCGGCCGGGATCGCCCGCGCGAGTGCACTCGTCATCACGTTCGCGGACACCGCGCTTGCGTTTCGCATTCTTCATCACGCGAAGACGCTCCACCCCGCGCTGCCGGTGATCGTACGCACGCTCGACGACGCCGACCTGGATCGTCTTATCTCGGCGGGCGCGTCAGAGGTCGTGCCTGAGACCTTCGAGTCGAGTCTGATGCTCGCTTCCCACGCGTTGGTGCTCCTGGGCGTGCCTTTGAGGCGTGTGGTGCGCCGCATCCGCGAGGTGCGGGAAGGCCGCTACAGCCTGATGCGGGGCTTCTTCCATGGAGGGACCGACGAACCCGAAGATTTCGACGAGACACACGAGCCGCGGCTGCAGTCGGTGACACTCGCGCCTGGCGCTGCCGCGCTCGGCCGCAGCCTCGGGGAGCTGTCGCTGGGCGAGATCGGGGTTGCGGTGACGGCACTGCGGCGGCAGGACGCGCGAATGATTTCGCCCGGGCCGCAGACGGTCCTGCAGGAGGGGGACGTGATTGTGCTGCGCGGGACGGCCGAGCAACTCGCCGCCGCCGAAATGCGCCTGTTGCAGGGCTAGGGTTCGGGTTTCCTTGCTGTGTTCTGCGCCAGAGCGAGCAGGGGTTCGATCGCGGCGGGATCCGCTGGGCGCGCTTGCTCCAGGATGGAGATCGTGGTTTCGCGCTGGTTGGGGTAGGTGCGCAAGACGCGCTCAAGTATGCTGCGGGCTTTCTCTCCCTGGCCACCGAAAGCGAGGAAGACCGCCTGCCGCACTATAAGAGAGTTGGCCGGCCAGGTGCGCGCGACCCGATTGCTGATCTTGAGCTTGTCGGACAGATCGCGCCGATCCAGGGGCGCACCCAGAACCGTCCACAGCTCTGCCGCTGGCGCCATCAGACCGTGCCCCAGCTCTCGCAGCGTTACGGCGTCCTGCCGAGCCTGTGCGGCGGGAGCCAGCGTCACGGCGGCTCCCGTAATGCGTGTTGAGTCGAGGCGTATGTAGTCGCGGAGCAGGATTCCGAGGGAGACCGAGACCACGACGCAGACGGTCGCAGCGCCAACACGGCACACCCGCGAGAGAGCGGGAGAGCATTCCTCGATGCGCGAACTCGCTCCTATAAACAGTGCTGTGACCCCGAGGAAATGCGCGCTCCACAAGGGAAATTCAGTGAGCGAGTGGACCAGCTCGACGCCTGTCGCCGCGAGAAGCCACCAGAGAGCCGCCTGCGGATGCTCACGATACCGCTGCGCGGCCTGCCACGCCCACAAGCACAAGCCGCCGAGCACCAGGAGCGCGCCCAGCGCCCCGGTTTCCGCCAAGAGGTGCAAAGGAAGATTGTGAGGCGATGTCCAGATTTGGTTGTTCAGCGCCAGCTGTGGGGCGAGTCCCAACTCGAACGCGACTCCGGCGAAACCGCCTATACCAACGCCGCCGACTGGCGCAGTGCCGTACACGCGAAGCGCCAGCCAAGCTACCTCCAGCCGGGCGGAATCGCCCAGGTAAACGCGCAGGCGGTCGAGCGTGCTTTCGCCCGGTGTGGAAAATTCAAATGCGCTGTTGAACCACGGAACCAATAGGTGCGCTGCTGCCGTTGCCGCGGCAAGTCCGAACGCCGCGAGCCCGAGACGGCGCGTCTCGGCGGAGTCTTGAATTCGCAGCGCGATGAACCCGGCTCCTGCATACCACAGGGAATAGAGAAGCGCCCCACGTGAGCCGGACAAGGCGCTGCCCCAAACGATTGCAACGAGTGCGATAGCCGCGTGCACAGTTCGAACCCGGCCCCGAAGCCACAGGAACAGGAGCGCACCTTCTCCAAGAGCCAAGTAGTTGGCGTAGAGATTCCACTGCGCGATGTTTCCGTATGCGCCGTGACCGCGCGCTTCGGCGATGAAATCCTCGAGAAAGTGCGGGCGGCCATAGTACTGGATCACTCCCGCAAGCGAGTTCGCGAGCGCGCCAGCCAGAAGAAACGCCGCCAACGCGATCGCCACGCGCTCGATGCCTTGTAGAAGGACCAGTTGCGCACCGAGCCAGATCATCAGCACCGCATACACCACATAGATTGCGGCGAGGAGCGAAAGCTGGGGGTAGACGTGCGTGTCGTCTAGCGCCTGCAAGGCAAGAAACAGCGCGAATGCGATCAGCCAACGTGCCGGGGAGGGAAAAGACGCGGCCGGAACGCGTCGCGCGATGAGCAGGGTCAGCGCCGCGGCGACGCCGAGGGCCGCAGCCAGCCACTCGGGGAAGAAACTCAATACGGGCTGCTGATGATACGGAACCAGGAACGGAAGCAGGCAAAGGCCGCCCGCGAGCAGGAGGCTGATCGCTTGGGCCGGGGTTTTCACTCAGAATCGGCCGGAAACGAAAAAGCCCGCGCGAGCGGGCTTTTTTGCGGGCACAGCGGCGTGGCTAGATAGTCTTGCAGACCAGGTACTGATTCACCGCGGTTTCCACGTAGGCCGATGCCGGGTTTGCGACTGTGTCCGGATTCGCTTGGGTCTGCAACTGCGCTCGGATTTGGCCGGTCGCTGAGTTGCTGTCGTCCGCCTGCGTGTCGATCGCAATAGCGACCTTGTCCGGCAGGTTCGAGCTGCATATGATCAGGGCGGTGAAGCCCAAGCCGTTTGTGCCGACCACGGCGTTCTCTGGGCCGACGATACCCCCGGCCGCGTTTTGCGGTGGCGTCCCGCTTCCGCTCCCAGTGGTCAGGCCCGGGACGAATCCGGCGATGCGCAGATGTTGCCAGAACAGGTTGGATTCGGCCCCGTCCGCTGGAGCGCCCCCCGTGCCCGCGGTGTTGTTAGCGTTGTACTTGCCCGCCATAACCCCGTCAGCGTTGCCTTTTCCGGGAGCCTGGGTGGTCCAGCGCGTCGTGGCGTTGGCGTCGTCCCCGGGAAGGGTGCGATAGCGGTCCTGGTAGGACGTTACCGCCACGGTGACGCCGTTGAAATCGTTGATCGCGTTCTTGATCTTGGCCTGGGTGATCATCTCCTGGCCTTTCAGGATGCCGCCGAGGAGCAGCCCGATGATGACCAACACGATCGCGATCTCGACCAGAGTGAAACCCGCCTCGGACGATTGCTTGCGGCTGACAACGGATGTACTCATAAGAACCTCCAAGGCGCTGGCGTCTAGATCAATCGGCGGCGACGCGCAAAAACCAATAGGGGACGGCTAGTAATTCTTGCACAGCAGGTACTGATTCACGCCGGTTTCCACGTAGGTCGATGCCGGGTTTGCGACTGTGTCCGGATTCGCTACGGTTTGCAGCTGTGCGCGGATCTGGCCGCTTCCGGAGTTGCTGTCATCCATCTGGCCGTCCACTGCGCTCGCGATCTTCTCGGGCAGGTTCGAGAAGCATACGATCAGGCTGGTGAAACCCAGACCGCTTGTGCCGACCACCCCCGACTCGACTCCGATGAGGCCCCCGGCTGCGTTCGGCGGCGGCGTTCCACTTCCGGTTCCCTGGGTCAGGCCCGCAACGAATCCGGCGATGCGCAGATGCTGCCAGAAGAGGTTGGATTCCTTCCCGTCTGCGGGAGCGCCCCCCGAGCCTGAGGTGTCGTTGTCTTTGTATTTGCCCGCAATGATCCCGTCGCCGTTTCCTTTCCCGGGTGCCTGGGTGGTCCAGCGCGTCGTGGCGTTCTGGTCGTCCCCGGGCAGCGCACGGTAACGGTCCTGATAGGAGGTCACCGCCACGGTGATACCGTTGAAGTCGTTGACGATGTTCTTGATCTTGGCCTGAGTGATCATCTCCTGGCCCTTGAGGATACCGCCCAGGAGCAGGCCGATGATGACGAGCACGATCGCGATTTCAACGAGCGTGAAACCGGACTCGGTCCTGCTCTTACGTGTCATCTTTGACCTCATAAAAGAATCACCTGCCCGCTTCAGCGGCAAGACCCGGAAACGACCGCAAGATACGTGCCGGATAAAGCCCCCTATTTCAGGGCTTGGAAGGGGTAGATTGCCCCGGTTTTTGTTGAATAGTGGACAGTTTCGACGATTAGTCGACACTTTTGTCAGCCTTCCTTCCCTTCAACCGGGCGCGCGATTCCAGCCGTTTTAGGTGCTCATCCAGGAACTTAAGCTCGGCTGGATCCTTCACGGCACCGCTTTTCAGGTAGCCCCCGATGATGAGGCGGGCGGTCTCCAGCTCGTCCATGTCCTCCAAAATGAAGGCTTCCATCTGCTTTGCCCAAAGGGGAACGTCTTCGGCTACCGCATACTGCTGAATCGCATGGGCGTAGCGGCGGGCGAGCGGCAGATCGTGGAGTCGATGTTTCGCTATGGCGGTGGCGTGCGCGAGCCAGGGCCAACGCCGATTGGGGTCAAGCAGAAACTGGCCGTAGACGAACTCGAGCATGCTGCGCTGCTTGGCCTCGACGGGCACTTCCGCGTACAGCCGGCTGGCTGCGAGCAGGGGATACTGCCCTTGCGGGTCGAGTTCGAGGATCCTCGCGAGCCAGCCTTCAAGGCGATCATAGTCGAGCTCGCGATAAGGTACTTTGCTGCCGGACTGGTAGTCGAAGGCCTGCAGATACAGCATCAGTATCTTGGCGAGCGCTACGGGATCACCGAAGCTCGCGAGCCTGAGCGCCGCGATGCCGGGTGCCGGGGGCAGGTCCTCCGCGCTCGCCACGGGTTGAGGAGCAGCGGCTTTCAGCGCGACTTGCGCAGCGAGCCCTGCACCGAGGAACGCCATGACAAGCCGAGGTACTGTGGCGATCGACCGCTGCTTCATCTTCACCTAGAAATTCTTGCGGTACAGGTCGAAGAGCGCCGCCGAGCAGATCAGCACGAGGTAGATTGCCGTCTGCCCGAAAATCGAAACAAGGACATCACCGAACGCGCCTCCCAGGAGCCACGCCGTCTGGGTCATGCGGTCAAGCGAAGGCAGCAGCAGGGCGATCAGACCCACGACCGCACCGACGACGCGATCCGTAAGGGTGGGGTCGTGCAAGGACGCACCCGCGATGATTTGCATCGCGGTCATGGAGCGCGACAGCAGGTAGAAGCCGCCCACCGCCGCAAAGGCGGGAACAACCTGCGCGAGAGACAGGACGCAGAACAAGCTCATGGCCGCGACGATCAAGAGCTCGCACACGAGAGAGGCCGTCCACAACGCAAGGCCGGAAGGCTTGGCGAACGGAGCCAGCGGCAGCGCACACAGCAACGCAAGGACCGCGGCCACGAAGGCAAACCCCGCAAGTTTTCCGAAGAAGTAGTGGGAGCGGGGTACCGGAAGGGAAAGCAATAACTCGGTTACCTTGTCGCCCGATTCGCGCACCATGCTCGTGATCACGAACACGGCCAGGATAAACGCTGCGGCAACCCTGAGAGGAGCCGCGAGCAGCGCCGCCTGAATCTCCCGCGTCTCGGTAATCGCGACCTGATTCAAGAACTGAGTGAACCCGAAGGCCACCGCAACCAGTATCACGGTGAGCCACAAGAGACGATTCCGAACAGCCTCGAGGAAGGTGGTTCGGGCCAGCGCGGCGACGATGGGCATGGGCGTGGATTGCGGCCTGGGTGCCTGTCAGCTAAAGCTGGCACAATACGTGCCTGCAAGAGGGAAGTCCATGGACGGGCTGCGCAAGCCCTACCCAGTTTCTTCCTTCACCCTATCCGCAAGTTCGGGAGAGCATGAAATGCACTGGCGGCTCATGAACGCCCTGCTGCACCCCGTTTCCGAACCGCAATAGGCTCGGTATGGCGACGAGCGTCCTTCAGGCATCCCAGCTGTTCGTAGCGAGATCGTGGCGCGGTCTGTTTCTGGTTATGTTGATCTGTCTGCATTTCGCGGCAATCTGGGGCGCGGAGGATTTCTGGGCGCGCGGGATGATGCTTGCGCACTTCGGGTTGTTCATTCTCTGGCAGCCCTTCATGCGGGGAGAGCGGCCCCTGACTTCATCGCAGGTGGCGGCAATCGTCGCGATTGCCCTGGGTACTCTGTATTTCCTCAACTGGTGGCTACTCGCGCTGTGGGTAAGCGTATTGGCGGGGATCGTGGGCGGGAAGGTGTTTCTCTTCCAAGCGCGCTGGTTGCGGCGTTTCTATCTGGTGGTCCTGCTGTACCTGGTGTCGCTCCTGCTCGTGTGGATCGTTCCGAATAGCTTCATTCGCGTGCCTTTGCCCAACGAGGTCGGGTTGCTCGCTTACTACGGGTTGCCCTTATTGTTCGTGGTCATGGCGGCGATTCCTGCGGAAACGGATTCCGCCGAAACGCCCCAAGTCGTCGATTTCTTCTACGCGGCGATGATCGTGCTGCTGCTCATAGCGCTCGCGCTGGGCAGCTTCGCGTTCATGACCGTGGGCAAGATCGATTACATCACCGCGCTCTCGTTCAGCATGCTGATCATTGCAGGGGTGCTCCTGATCCTCTCGTTCGCGTGGAACCCTCGTTCGGGGTTCAGTGGCCTTTCCGTCTATTTCTCCCGCTATCTGCTGTCGATAGGCTTACCGTTCGAGCGCTGGTTGTATTTCCTGGCCGAGCTCTCGCAATTGGAGACCAAACCGGAGCGCTTCATGAAGGAGGCCTGCGGCGGGCTGGCACGACTGCCCTGGGTGTCCGGCGGCTTCTGGCATACCGCAGGCGAATCGGGCGATTTCGGAAAGGTCTCCAAGAACTCGGTCGAATTCACCAATCAGGAAATCCATCTGCGGGTTTTTACCAAGCTACCGCTGAGTCCCTCGCTGGTCTGGCACTTCCAGGTGTTGGGGCAGCTGCTCGGCGAGTTCTACGTAGCCAAACAGCGTGAGCAGAAGCTGCAGCAGCAGACCTACGTGCAAGCCGTCCACGAAACCGGGGCGCGCATGACGCACGATGTCAAGAACCTACTGCAGTCTCTCAATGTTCTTTGCGCTGCCGCGGAGCGCGACGCGGCACCCGATGCGGGCGGGGAGCTGTCCGCCCTGATGCGGCGCCAGTTGCCGGCGATTACCCAGCGCCTGCAGCAGACGCTCGAGAAGCTGCAGAAGCCCGACGCGAGCAATGGCCGTTTCATCAAGGCCGATACGTGGTGGGAAGGCCTGCAGCGAAGCTATGCCGGCCGCGGCGTCGAATTCTCGCGCGAGGGATCGGGGGACGCCGTGATGCTTCCCAAGGAGCTCTTCGACTCTGCGGGTGACAATCTGCTGCAGAACGCGTTGCGGAAACGCAGGCTGAACGAAATGGTGAGCGTCTCCGCGAGCTTCCGCTGCGACGACACCATCGAATTTTCGGTCTGCGACAGCGGCGCGCCGGTCGCGTCGGAAGTGCTGCGGGGGCTGATGAGGGGTCCGGTGCCTTCGGAGACCGGATTCGGAATCGGTCTCTACCAGACCAGCCGCCTCGCCGAGATTTCAGGTTTCTCCCTGCAGCTGCGCGAGAACGACCCGGGCAGGGTGTGTTTCAGCCTGCGAGGTGAAGTGCGCCGCGGGGGGCGCGGGTAGCGGGACGGGCCGCAGTGCCCGCCGCGGGCGACCGCAGCATCAGGGAAGGCGGCCTGCCGCGACCATGCGGGCGATGAGGGTGCTGGACGAAATCATCATCACGATATCGTCGAATTCACACGGCGGAGACCCGTTTGTCGTTCCGGGTACCGGGTCTACGCAAGCTGATGCCGCAGGCGTTCGAGTGCGACTGTAGTAGGCCCAGCTCAGGTAACCTCCCGTGGGCGTCGCCTGCGCGTTGCCGTTCGCATTGGCCGCCTCGTCGTTGCCGACGGGAAGCGGGGTCACTCGGACTCCGCTCGTTTGCCAGCCGCCGAATCCGTTCTTGCCGTGAGAAATGACTAGTGCGGGCAAAGCCGTGCCCAGCGGCGTTGCCGTCGTGCTCGTCCCGCCTCGGGTGAAGACCGCGATGTTGCCGAGCGAGCACAACGCGAACGACGCCGGGGCCGCCGGTACCGGGGTCGGGGTGCATGCCGGGGGAGTCTGGAGAGCCGGGGTCGTGGTTGACCACGTTCCCGCGGCGTTGCCGTCGGCGAATACCTGGGAAACGCGATAGCTGAACCGCCGTCCCCACGCGTCTGTCTCCGGCACGCCCAGCGTGGTCCACGGCAGCACGCCGACAAATGTGTAGCAGGTATTCACGCCGGCCGGGTTCCATTGCTCGGCACCGGCGGTGACCGGGGTGGCCCAAGTCGTCGTGTCGACCACCCCAGCGGGCGTCGCACCGTTTGCTGGGCACGGAAGCCGTCCGTTCGCCTGGGTGAACCCGACGAGGGCGTCCCTGATCGAGTCCATATTGTGCTGGGTCTCGGCGGCGTTGCGCACGTCGATCTGGCTTGACAGGGGGACCAGCGCGCCCGCGAGCAGCAGGGCGATGATGAGCATCGCGACCCCAAGCTCGACGAGCGTAAAGCCCTGGCTCCGGATCATCTCGCCGGATTCAGGGCGAAACGACCACGACCCGGTCGTTGATCGTGGTGGGGCTGCCCGCCCGATGTTCGAAGATCAGGTCTGCCGGCGTGGCATTCTGCCCTTCGAGGTAGTCCCCGACATTTCCGGACGGGTGGGTCTGGCCGTCCAGCGCCCGGCCGCCGAGCACGAGTATGGCCCGCTTGTTGTTTGTCGGGGCGGCAAGGTTGTTGACGGTCAGGCACGTCGGTGGACTGCAGGCGCCGACGGCGCCGGATACCCAGCCGGGTGCGACCGCGTAATAGGTTTGGCGGTACCACTGATTCGAAATGAACCAGTCGATGTTGGGAGCGGTCGTGCTCGGGTTGGTGAGGCGCGGCAGATAGCCCGGAGGCGCGGGAAGGGAAAAGCTGATAATCGACGCGTTCATCTGGTCGCCCGCATTTTGCAACCGCCCGGCATAGGTGAGAGTGCCGCCGACGAACGTCCATGTCGGCACGATGGAGCCTTGGCTGCTCCAATAGCCGTAGGGCGGCGGGTTGTGGACATAGGGCGCACTCCCGTTTGCGCGGAACATCGTCATATCCTCGGGCAGTGTTGGAGACCCGGAAGGCGCGTCGGCAAACGCGCCGCTGGCGTTCGTCAGGAATATCTCCAGCTTGATGTCCGGGCGAGCGTTGTACTGGTCCGAGCCATCCGTGTAGTGGACCGTGCAGGTCAGGGTGGGCGAACTGATCGAGCAGCTCCACGAGTCGACTACGGTCCCGGCCGTGCCTCCGGTCTGCGTGACCGTGGGATTCTGCCAGCCGAGGGGCGCAGTGCTCGTCACGGGGAGCAGCCCGCTCGTCGTAGGGGAGGAGCCCAGGTAGGCAGACTGGTCGACGGGCGGGGATACAAACGGCACCGCGAACGGGTAGCGGTTCCACTTGCTGAAATAATCCTGCAACAACGGTTTGACGTCGCGTTCGATATTTGCCGCGACGACAGGTTCGACCGCGGCCATGAGCTCGGCCTTGGTGATGACGAGCACCCGGTCGTTGAAAGTGTTGGAGGGCTGTGCGCTGGTGAAGATGTAATTGACGGGGTCGCCCAGATTCGGCGGGCCCTCGAGATAGTTCAGCGGATTGTTGTGCGCGGTGGCGTTGGCCGGATCGCGGTTCTGACCCTGCAACGCCTCCCCCGGGGCGAATAGAACCGCCACGACCTGAGTTGCCGGGGCGGTTCCTACGACCGTCAGTTGTCCCTGGGTGTCGCTGTTGATTGTCGTGCAGCCTGAAGGCGACGGAGGAGTTGGTGGCGGCGGGATACTGGTACACCGAAGCTTGCGAAAATCGTGCGAGAGCGCGTACCACAGACGTTCTCCGCTCGCATCGCGCAGATCGTCGATCCCGAGGGTCGTGAACGGCAGTCGGCCGATCAAGCTCGCGGTGTTGGGCAGAATGCAGTCGGCATCACCGTCGTCGTTCCTGTCCGGGCAAGGCAGCGCGCCGGGCTGAAAATACGTCCCCGGTGTCTTGTATAGCTGCCATTGCTCGTTCGCCGCGTAGGCGATCAACGCGGTCTTCGCGTTCCTGAGAGCGTTCATGTTCCGGTCCCCGCGTTCGTTGGAGACATCGGCGGCGGTCCGGTTGAGAGAGCTCGCGATCAGGAAAGCGCCGATCAGGGCTGCCAGGGCCAGGAGTGCGATCATCGCGAATCCGCGTTGGATCGACATGGTTCCTCCAGGCCTCACGGGTTGCGCGGCGGGAGCTGGGTCTCAGTGCTCCCGCTCGAATTGCCCGGTGCAGGCGGGGTCTCGGTTCTCCCGCCCGAGTTACCCGGCGCGGGCGGGGTCCCGGTTTTGCCGCTCGAGGAGGGATCCCGGATCTCGCCGCGGACCTTGTCGAGGGTCTGTCCGACCTTGACGGTGACCGAGGGTTCGCCCTCGGCGCCGGGCAGCGTCACTCTGGCCGGGTCGTGCGGTTTCCTCGTGCTCGTCTGTGGAACGCCGTTGATCCAGGTGGTGTTCTTTCCCGAGGCGCGCGATACCTGGCCGTTGACCGTGACGAGGCTGTCGACGACCACCGTGGTTTCCTGGATGTTGGCTTGCCGGCGGCGGTCGAGATCCTGGCGCTGCTGCTCGGTGAAGAACAGGCGGCCGATGGCCTCCTGGGCTCCCGCAGGTCCCGTCGCGACGGCGAGCAGGAACGCCACGACGATCAGCCGTCCTGCCGATTCCGTCTGCCTTCCTTCGATCGCGGGTTCGGGTCGCATGTACGCGGCTCAGGTGGGCTTGATCCCTTTTAGCGAGACCAGATCGACCTGGCACGCGGCGCGCAGGCGCGGCTGCAGGCTCGTCGTACTCGGGGCCGCCCCGCGCTCTATGCGGGTCACGGTGCAATTTCGCACGGACACGTGCGCCTTGATACTCGCTTGCAGGTCCGCGAGGAAATTCAGAAGATCCCCTTCGTGCAGCAGCAGCATGTCGAGCTTCAGCCGGCTCACCACGAATTCCGCGGTTCCGGTCGCGACCAACCCGGGATAGTCGGCCGGTTTCTGGGCTTCGAAGTTGTACCTGATCTCAAAGAGCTTTCGGTCGTTCTTGATTTTTGCGATCGACTCGATCCAGTCGAGCCGGCTCTGTTCGCCGACGACGCCGCGCTGGCGCATCTGCTCGTAATACACGAGGTCGTCGCGGATGTCGCGCTCTTCCTCCGAAACCCTGAGCACCCGCTCCTGGGCCGCAACGCGGCTCAGCTTGGTCGCGGCCTGCGCCGCTTTCGCCTCGTCCAGGGAGTATCCGCTGGCGACCAGGCAGGCCGCGCCCAGCGCAAGCAGCGCGACCGCCACGGCGAGCGGCATGCGCAGGCGCTTGAGGTCGGTGCGGGCGATGTTCATGTGCCTCGCCGTTTACTCACTACGACCGAGAACTGGGGCACTTCTTCCCGTCTCGCAGCCCCGATGTCGCCGCTCAGGCTCTTTTCCGCGTTGATGTCGAAAGGCAATTGCGTCCGGATGACCTCGGTGCCGGGCCGCTTGCGCAGGGCCTCGGTGAACTGGTTTACCAGCGCGGAAACTGCGCGAAAGTCCGAGGCCTGCTGCACGATCAGCTTGCCCGAAATCTCGGCCGTCTGGATCTGGAACTCGCTGGCCGCGGCCTGTGTCTGCGCTGGTGGCGCCTTCGCCGGATCGCGGCCGGCCGCCGATTTCGCCCCTGCGCCGAACTCCCAATCAATCCTGTCGATTTCGATCTGGGGCAGGGCGCTTACCACCTCGCTGATCTCGACGAGCATCCTGGTCGGAGAAGCGCTCTGCCGCAGGAGCGCCCGATAATTCTTGACGATCGTCTTCAGGTTCTCGCCTGATATCGGCGTCTTGGGGAAACGTGTCTGCAGGCGAGCGTATTCCTCGGACGCCCGGGTTTCCTGGATGCGGTCATTGCGCGCTTGATCGTTGATCTGGAGGACGTCGATGAGCCTCGCCGCCGACACAAGGAGGCAAAAACCGAGCGCGGCAGCTCCGGCTGCGACCAGGCCTACGCGCGCGCGCCACAAGTCGTAGAAGCGCCGCAGGCGGTCGTCCGCATACTGCTCGCCGGACGGGGAAGCGGCGAGCACGTGCAGGAACAGACCCTCCGCCAGGGTCTCGGCGGGCACCGACTTGACACCCAGGGCCTTGGCTACCCGGCCCAGATCGTCAACGTGGAATTGCAGCCTCGCGGAATTTACGCAGGCCGCTTCGTATAGCTCCTTGTGCTCGCTCGGTGCAAGCACCAGGACGTCGAGCGGAGGCCCTTCGCGCGGCAGGATACGGGAGTTGACGAGGTATTGCTGGATGCGAAGCGACTCGGCCGCGCAGTCCTGGGCGATGGAACGAGCGTTGGAGAGGTCCACGCGGCCGAGCCGCGAGAATCGGATCCGGCCGTTCTCGACGTAGCTCTGCCGCAGTCCGCCCTGCTGCAGGCTCACCATCAGGTATCGCCCACCTTTGAATCCGAGACGTTTCCCGGTCAGGGCCGCGACGAGCGCGACCGAGAACACGCCAACGACGCGGGCCTCATGAGAGCGCAGAACCTCGAGCCAGGGCTGGAACTGGAGCGCGTTGGTAAACGACATGTAAAGAATCCGCTCCTCGCGCCGCCCCGCGTGGATCTCCGACCCCAGCGAAAGCGGTAGGGCGAGCGAGGCGTCGCGGTAGCGTTGAACGAGCTTGCGCGCAAGCAAGGCACGCCGGTCTGCGCCTCGGACGTAAGGAATGTTTTCCTGAAAGAAATCTTCCTCGACCACGTCGGCGAGCACGTAGATGAGGCTCCCGCGGGCCCCGCCGACGTACTTGGAGAAACCGGCGACCCCCTTCTCGTCCATTCCGAAAGCCGCGTCCTTGCGCAACTCGCCCCGGTTCCACTGGTAGGCGGTGACCCGTTGGGAGGTGAAGTAGAAAAGGCACTTGCTTGGCACGGCCTCAGACCTTGATTTTGCTGATAACGTCGTAAATCGGACCGAGAACGGAGAGCATCACCCAGCCGAGTATGGCCCCGAGGAGCACCGTCAGCGCGGGTTCTATGATCACCTGGATCTTGCCGATCGACTCGCGCACCTCGCGGTTGTAGAAATAAGAGACGTTGAGCAGGGCGGTATCGAGCGCACCGGTCGACTCGCCTACCCTGAGCATTCTCACCACGAGCGGCGGGAAGAGCCCGACCTCATGGAATGCCGTCGTGACGTTCTTGCCCTCGCCAATCTGCTGGCCGGCCAGTTTCAGGCCTTCCTGGATGACCAGATTGCCGGCTGTCTCCTCGGAACTGCGGATCGCATCCAGGATGGTGATCCCGGAGGAGTACATCAGCGCGAAGATGCTGGCGAAGCGCGACAGGATGATCTTGCGCAGGATATCGCCGGCCACCGGGAGCGCGAGCTTGAACCGGTCGATCTGATAACGGACCCCCGGGTTGACCCGGGCGGCCAGCTTGATGCCGGCAAACAATACCAAGGGAGCGGCCAGCAGGGCCCACCAGTAGCTCACGAAAAACGCGGAAACCTCTATGAGAATCCGCGTCTGCAGAGGAATCTGCTGCCCCATGTTCTTGATGAAAGCGACCATCTGCGGCACCAGGTAGATCATCAGGAAGAAAGTCACCATCAACACGATCGAGCCGACGAACGCGGGATACATGACGAGCTTCTTCATGTGCTCGGCGAGCTCGTCCTCCCACTTCAGGTTCTCGACGAGGCTCTTCAGCACTTCGGGGAGCTTTCCGGTGTCCTCGCCGGCGCGGATGAGGCTCGCGAAGACCGGATTGAAGATCTGCGGATATTGGGCGAGGCTTTGCGACAGGCGCAGGCCGCCCTGGATGCTTTCGATGACTCCCGACATCACCTCGCGGAAGCGGGTGTTCTCGATGCTGTCACGTAGGTCGATCAGCGATTCGACCAGCGGGACTCCGGCCCCGATGAGCTGTTCCATGTGAAAGCAAAAGTTGATGAGTTCCGAGCGTTTGATTGCACCGGAGCGAAGCAGACTGCCGCCGTGACGCGCCAGCCCGCCGCGCACCAAGTCGAGGCCCATGCGCTTCAGGCGCAATTCGAGATCGACCAGGTTCATCGCCTCGATCTGGCCGAGCATCGTCTTTCCCCGGGTATCGACGGCCTTGTAGGTGAAGAGTGCCATCTCGCTTCGCTCGCTGGCTGGGTACGCCGGCTGTCCCTACATCCGATCGGTGAGGTCGACGACCCGGATCAGCTCGTCGAGCGCGGTCGAGCCGTCGAGTACCCGGCGAACACCGTCGTCGGCAAGCGTGCGGAGGCCCTTGGCCACGGCGGCCTTGTGCAGCTCCCGGCCCGTGGCGCGGTGGGCGATCAGCTCGTCGAGGTCGGCGTCCATCTTGAGAATTTCGAGGATGGCCATGCGGCCCCGGTAGCCTTGGTAGTCGCACTGGTCGCAGCCGACCGCGCGATACAGCGTCGGCGCGCGATCTGGCCGCGCTCCCAGCATGCCGCATTCGCCCGCGCTCGCCTGGTAGGCCTGCTTGCAGTGCTTGCACAACCTTCGGACCAGGCGTTGCGCAATGACGCCGATGATATTGCCGGCGAGAATGTCCGGGACGATCCCGATGTCGAGCAAGCGCGGAATGGCCCCTATCGCGGAATTGGTGTGCAGGGTCGAATAGACCTGGTGGCCCGTCATCGCCGCCCGGAACGCCATGGTCGCCGTGTCCTCGTCACGAATCTCGCCCACCAGGATGACGTCGGGGTCCTGCCGCATGAGCGAGCGGATGCCGTTGCCGAAATCCATCTTCGCCGCCTCGTTCACCGAAGTCTGGCGGATCAGGGTCATGGGATATTCGACCGGATCCTCCAGGGTCATGATGTTGAGGCCGTCGTTGTTGATATGATTGAGGACCGAATACAGCGTGGTCGTCTTGCCGCTTCCGGTCGGACCTGTCATCAGGATGATGCCCTCGGGGCGTGCGATCATCTTCTTGAGAAGATGGAGCTGGGTCGCTTCGAGACCCAAACCGTCGAGCGGCACGATCCCTTTCTGGCGGTCGAGAATGCGCAGCACGATGTTCTCGCCGTGCGAAGTCGCCTGCGAGGAGACGCGGAAATCGACTGGGCGTCCGGTGAGCATCAGCGAGATGCGCCCGTCCTGCGGCGCGCGCGTTTCGGCGATGTTCATTTTCGCCATCACTTTGATGCGCACGGCCATCGCCGGCCAGTAGGTCTTGTGCAGCGAGCGGATCTGGCGCAGCACGCCGTCGATGCGGTAGCGGATGCGCAGGAAACTCTGCTCCGGTTCGAAGTGGATGTCGGAAGCGCTTCTATCGACCGCGTCTGCGAGCAATGCGGAAATGAGGCGTACCACGGGTTGCGAATACGCGTCGCCCGACGCCTGGAGGCTCTGGTAGTCGATCTCCCCGGTCTCGATCTCGTGCAGAATCCCATCGATCGAGAAATCGTGACCGTAGTACTGGTCGATTGCCCGACCGATCTCGCCTTCGCCCGCGAGCCGGGCCTCGAGCGAGAATTCACCGCGCAGCTGCGCACGCAGCTGATCAAGGGCAACGATGTTGTTGGTGTCGGCCAGCGCGACGATCAGCTTGCGCGCCTCCCGGTCGAGCGCCACCGGAAATACGGTGTGACGCTTGGAAAACTCCCGGGGCACAAGCTTCAAGGCCATCGAGTCGACGACAATCTGCGTGAGATCGACACTCTGCAGGCCGAGCTTCTCCGACAAGGCGTCGCGGAGAGTCGCTTCGGACACGAAGCCCAGATTGACGAGCAACTTGCCCACCGGCTGATGGGTCTTCAGTTGCTCGAGAAGCGCAATCCGGAGCTGATCCTCGGTGAGAATCCCCTGCGAGATCAGAATCTGCCCGATATGGCGCTTCGCCTGCGGGGAGACCGTTTGGGCGGAAAGGCGCGGCGAGTTCATGGCGCGGGCTATTTGCTCAGCTCCTGTACGCGCGCGCGCGCCTGGCCGGGATCGAAACTCGCCGCGCGCTTGTCGGCGAGGGCCAGCGCCCGCTGGTAGTACTCGAGCGCGGGCTTCTTCTGGCGCAGCTGGTCGAGGCTGATCGCCAGATTGAAGGCGAAATCGGCGTTTTGAGGGTCGATCGAGTAGGCCTTGAAGTACGCCGCCTGAGCCTCGGACCAGCGCGACTGCTGCCCGTATTGGTTGCCCAGGGAAAAGTACAGTTGCGCGACATCGGGCTGGCTCGCGATGAGGGTCTTCAGGCGGCTTTCGGTGGCTACTGGATCCAGCCGGCCGCGGAGCCCTACGAGAGAGGCGACGGCCTGACTGTCGCGCGGATCTATTTCGAGCAGTTTCAGGTATCGCGCTTCCGCCGCCTCGAGCTCGCCACTGCGCACATCGATGGCAGCGAGCCCCAGCAGCGCATCGCGGTTGTTGGGTTCGCGCGCCAGGGCCTTCTTATAGCTGTCGCGGGCGGCCCCCAAGTCGTTTCTCTGGAATGCTCGATATCCCTGTTGGACGAGCGGGTCGACTGCGAGTATGGGAGCGTTGACTTCGATCGGGCGCTCGAGGCCCGCCGCAAGCGCAGTGCTCTCGGCTCGGCCTGGAGCGGAAGCCGGCACCGGCGTGCCTCGGGCTTGCGGCCTTGGGCGGGACGGTCGCGTCGGCTGGATCGGGGGGATCACCGCGACTGCGGCTCCCGCCGGAGCGGTGGCAGTGGTCTGTGCCGCCGCGACCGCAGTTGGCGGGGGCGGCGCCGGATTGGTCGCGGTCACGGCTGCGATCTGAGTTTCCGGGGCGGCGGGACCGGCCTTTGCCGCCGCCGGGGCAATGCTGTAGTGCGGTTGCATCTGCCACCACACATAGCCGCCGTAACCTACCGCGACGCAGGCGAGGGCGCCAAGGGTGAGATAGAAGGGTAGACGAGGGTTGTAGTCCATTTCCTTGACTTGAAACAGCTGCTCCGCCTGAGCGCGTCCCCCGAGCTGTCCGGCATCGCTGGCCAAAGGCGCCGGCTGTGCAGGCACGAAAACCTCCGCCGGCTCCTGCAGCGACAGTTCGGGACGCGAGGCCGGTGCCTTGGCTGGCTGCTGTTCGAAAGAGGGCAGGTCGTCGGTCAGAATCTCTAGGGGCTGCGTGATGTCGGGCAACTTCGCCCGCGTGGTGATCGCGCGAGGCGCCAACTCCTCCGACACAGGTTCGGCCCCGGACTGTTCGGGCGTCTGGGAATCCGCCTTGGCGATCTGCTTGGCGAGCTCAGCCTTCTTGAGTGCGTCGAGGAGCAGGCTCATCTCATGCCGCTCAGCGGCGCGGTCTTGCCGGGATTGGGCTGAGAGGTGAAATTCTCCCCCGGAATCAGCGAACGGTAGGCGCGATAGTCGCCGTCGATGCTCGCATCCTTGACTACGATCGGGCGCAGGAAGATGACGAGCTCGGTCTTGGTGTTGCTGCGGTTGCGCGAGCTGAAGAGTGAGCCGAGGAAGGGGATGCTGTTGATAATTGGTATCGTATCCTCGATGTCGTTGACCGAGTCCTCGATCAATCCGCCGAGCACCGCGATCTGGCCGCTGTTCACCTTGATCAGGGATTCCATTTCCCGCATGCGGAGCTGGGGAATGAGATTGGGAGTGGCGGCGCTGAGCGAAGGGTTGGGGTCGGGTACAAACTTGACCAGGCGCGTCGTGGTCGGCTTGACGTTCAGGAGAACCGTGTCGTCGTCGCTGATCTGAGGCGTGACGTTCATCACGAAGCCGACCGGCACGGTGACCGGAGACGTGTTGGTGGCGGTGGTGGCGTTCTGGTTGGGGCCACCGGGGACTACGGTGACCTGGACGGTGAAATAGACGATGTTGTCGACGACTCGAAGCAGGGCCGTCTGATTGTTGAGTACCGAGAGCTTAGGGCTCGAAAGGACGCGCACGTTGCCGAAGGAGTCGAGCAATTGGAGCACCCCGGCGATGCTTCCTCCGCCCGCCGCCAGCGTGAAGATATTGGGAAACGTGGGCGTGCTGGGAAGTCCCGCCCCGGTAATCGTGCCCGTAACGTTGGGGGGAAACTGGGGCGTGGCAGCGACGCTCCCGCCGGATACCTGGTTGCCCGTCGTGGTCGTCAATCCGCGGGTGCGCAGGGCCGCCCAATTGATCCCCTGCTGGTACTGGTTGTTCAGCGCGACTTCGGCGATGGTCGCCTCGATCAGGACCTGGCGCTTGACGTTGGCCAAGACCTGATCCAGGAATTCCTGGATCTTCTCGTGCTGGCGCGAGGTTGCACGTACGATAACGACGCTCGCCTCGGCATTGACGATCACCGCGGCCGCCTCCCTGAAGGTGACGTTGGGTGCGGTGGGCGCGGGCGCGGTACCGGGCGCGCCTGGCGCTCCGGGGGACGGTTGAGGAGTCGCCGGCTGGGGAGTCCCGCCGCCCGGCAATATCTTGTCGGTCTCGTGCAGGATGTCTTTGATGTTCTTTTCCAGCGTGGCCCAGAACTTGTTGTCGGAAGTGTTGCGCACCGTGGTGATGGAGCCGTTCGCGCCGGCGGCAGCGCCTACCCCGCCCCCGCCTCCTCCGGAACCGGCGATGCTGCCGATCTGCGAGGACACGCCGGTGGCCCCGGCCGTGAGCCGCTCCATGTTGAGGTAGTCGATCCGGTAGATGTGCAGGTAGGGCGAATCCGGCATCACCGCCAGGTTCGGGCCGTCGAGCTCCCAGCGCATATCGACCTGCTTTCCGATGCGCGTAAGAAGCTGCGGCAGGGTCTGGTCGATGGCGTTGAGGGTCACGACGCCGCTGATCCCGGAGTGAATGTCGACGTTGAGCTTGGCATCTCGCGCCAGCGCAAAGAGCAGCTCTTGCACTTTCACGCCGTTGACCACGACGGTGTAGGTCTCGGGCCGCAGTCGCGGCCTGGGCTCGGGCAGGATCGTCGAGATCTGGACCGGCGGCGGAACGTCCCCGGAAGGCGCGGGTTCGGCCGGCTTCTTCAGATGCCCCTCCGATTCCGGAATCGGCGCGTGGGCGCAGGCGCTCACTGCGAGCACAAGAACCGCCAGCAAAATGCGTCGCACGGTGGCCTCCGATTCCTTGTTTGACCCGACCAGGCGCAATTTTCCAACCTCAGTATAACAGTACCACGTAACAAACTGATTTAACAAACCAAACGACCTGGCCTGCTGCTTATTTCACGAATTCGATTTGGTGCGGTCCGGGGGGCGGCCGCGGAAGTGATACCTACTGGCGATTCTGGCTCCGCATGCGCTGCACGCTGCGCGCGTACGGCTGGTACACAGCGAGAACCTGCGGCAATCCTTTCATCGCATCGAGCGCCCCGGTCGCGCTCGGATAAGACCCGTAGGCAACGCGATAATGTTGCCGCCCATCGATCTTGACGCTGTAGACCAATAGCTCGCCGACAGGCAGCGCGGCGGCCGTTTTTCTCAGGAAATCCTCGAGTTGAGGCAGCTCTCCCGCGCTTACCGTGGCGAGCTGGATAGCGTACCGGTCCCCGGGGGTGCTGCGCAGCCACGCTTGAGTTGCCTCGAAACGCTGCCGGGCAAGTTCCCCTTGCGCTGGAGCGACAGGCTTTCGCTCAGGCGCATCAACTGCTGCTGCCGGAATCGGTTTTACCCCCGCTGCGGACTGCGTTTGGCCAGCAAGCATCGTTAAAGTGGCGCCGCTAACGGGCACAATCTTCGAATCCGAGCGGACGCCCGTCGAGGGGGCTGCGGCGACGGAAGCCTGAGGCCGTGGTGATGCGGCGTCCCTCGAGAACAGCACGTGAGTTGCCCAGCCGAGGACCAGCCCGACTGCCAAGGCGGCCGCCCCTATGCGGATCTTCTGCGCCCCGCTTTTTGCACGATAGAACTCCGAATCGCGGACCGCCCTTTTGACTTCGGCCGCGGTGACGGCGTGGGTGTCGCCCGCGAAAGCGGCGAGCAGGGCCTTGTCCGCGAGGATGTTGATCCGGCGCGTCAGCCCCTGGGAGGCGCGGGCGATGAGCCTGATCCCCTCCCGGGTGAAGACCTTGGGGCCGCGGTAGCCCGCGGCGCGCATGCGGAAATCGATGTAATTCTCGATATCTCCGCGCACCAAGGGCTCGAGGCGAAAGCTGTGTGTCACGCGCTCCTTGAGCTGGCGCATTCCGGCGGTATCGAGGTGCTCGTCCAGCTCAGGCTGGCCGAACAGCACGATCTGCAGCAGCTTGTGGCGGTTCGACTCCAGATTCGACAGCAGCCGGATCTCCTCGAGCGTGTCGTCGGGCATCGCGTGCGCCTCGTCGATCAGCACGACCACGCGCCGGCCCTGGCCGAACAGGTGCAGAAGGTGCTCCTGCAGGGACCGCAGGATGCGCGTGGAACGGTCGTTCTCCAGCTGAAGTTTGAGTTCGTCGCCGATCGCGAACAGTATTTCGTCGCGAGACAGAGAGGGATTGGCGAGATAGATGGTTTCGACCGTCGCGGGCAGGCGTTCCATCAACACCCGGCACAGCATCGTCTTCCCGCTGCCTACTTCCCCGGAAACCTTGACGATCCCTTCGTCGTGGGTGATGGCGTACAGCAGAGCCTCGAGCGTTGCCCCACGATTGGCGCCTTGAAAGAAAAAATCGGTGTGCGGAGTGATGCGAAAAGGCGGCTCTTTAAGCCCGAAATGTTCGAGATACATCGAGTCTCGCTCTCCCGCGGGCGGCCGAGGCCTATTCTTGCTTTTGCGCCGATTCCATGCGGGAGTAAAGCGTCGTGCGGTTGATGCCGAGCATCTTGGCTGCCTGGCTGACGTTACCTCGCGTGAGCTTCATCGCCGCCTCGATATAGCCCTGCTCCCAGGCTTTGAGCATCTGGTCCAGATTGAAGCTTCGCTCGCGCTGCAAATGGCGCTGCGCCTGTTCGATCAGGGTTCCGGCTTCGGAGGGCAATCCGGGCCCTCCCTCGGTTTGCGCCTCCAGGTCGAACTCGGGCTCGAGCTCCGCGAGTGAGAGCTTTTGACCCGCATACTTGGTGGTCAGCCGGATGACCACGTTGCGCAGCTCGCGCACGTTCCCCGGGAAGTGATACGCGCGCCAGGCCTTTTGCGACGCCTCATCCAGGGCAAAGGGCGGAAGCTTCGCCTGCTCGGCGTAGAACTTGCGGTAGTGCTCCAGCAGCAGGGCACGATCCTCGTCCATTTCGCGCAGCGACGGAACCTCGATCGTGAAAACCGAGAGCCGGTGATACAGGTCGGCACGGAAATTCCCTTTCCGGACCTCCTGGCGCAGATCGCGATTGGTCGCCGCGATCACGCGTGCGCGGGAGAATCGTTGCTGCGTCTCGCCGACGCGCTGGAACTCGCCGTTCTCGAGCACGCGCAGGAGCTTGGCCTGAAGCTCGAGCGGTAATTCGCCGATCTCATCGAGAAACAGCGTGCCGTCGCTCGCGTCCTCAAAATAGCCCGACTTGTTTTGAGTCGCCCCGGTAAACGCGCCCTTGGCGTAGCCAAACAGCGTGGGTTCGACCAGTGTGGGCGCGATCGCCGCGCAATTCAGCGCGAACCAGGGCTTCACGCGTCTCCACGAAAGCCGGTGGAGCAGATTCGCGACCAGTTCCTTCCCGGTACCGGATTCGCCCTCGATGAGAGCGGGGAACGGTGAATCGGCGTACTGGCTGATCTGGCTTTTCAGCTTTTGCAGCGCCGGGCTCTTGCCCACCAAGGGGTCGGTTTCGGCGATTCCCTCTCCGGAGATTTCCGCGGCGCGGAACTGGAGCGCGTGCAGCAGGATCTTCTTAAGGTTCTCCGGATCGCACGGCTTAGCGACGAACTCGGCCGCGCCCAGCGTGCGCGCGTGCCTCGCGTTGGCTGCATCGTTTTGCCCGGACAGCACCAGGATCTTCATCGAAGGCGAGTGCGCCAGCAGATCGCTGATCAGCTGGAATCCTTCGTCCGGCCGGTGCGGTGCAGGAGGCAGGCCCAGGTCGACCAGCGCCAGTTGCGGCGCCTCGTCCAGCTGTCTCAGGAGGCTCACGGCATGCGGGCGCGATTCGCTCACCAAGACTTCGAAATCCTTTCCGAGAGCGTAGGACAGGGTCTCGGTGATCAGCGGGTCGTCGTCGACGATGAGCAGACTCGGCTTGGCGTTATCGGGCATGGGCCTCGATGCATTTCAAGAAAGCGCGTTCCAGAGACGATTCCCCGTACAACTCGCACAATCCGTCGGGTGTCCCGGCGTAGGCGAGCGTTCCCTTGTGCAGGACGCTGATTTGGTCGCACACCTCCTCGACGTCGGCGAGCGAATGCGACGTGAGCAGCACGGTTCGCCCGTCGGCTTTGAGCTTGAGCAGCAACGCCTTGGCGCGGGCGCTGGCAGCGGGATCGAGCCCGCTCATAGGCTCGTCGAGAACGTACAGGTCGCGCTGCGAGAGAAAACAGGCTGCAAGCCCCAGCTTCTGGGTCATACCCTTGGAGTAGTCCCGCACCGGCTTGTCCAGAGCCGCGCAGTCCAAATCCAGTGCGGCGAACATCTCGCGCACCGATTCCTCCTCGTAGCGGCCGCCGAACAGCTCGAGCATCATCGATATGAATTCACGGCCGGTCAGGAAGTATGGAGCGGTGAAGCGCTCCGGGAGAAACGCGAGTCGGGTGCGTGCCTGCGGGCGGCGGTGCCCGACGCCGTGGACCTCGATCGCTCCCGAGTCGAGCTCGCAAAAATCCAGCAGGCACTTGATGAGCGTTGTTTTCCCGGCGCCGTTGACACCGGTCAATCCCAGGCAGCTGCCCTGAAGCAGATCGAGGTCGATGCCGCGCAACACTTCGGCGCGCCCGAAGGTCTTGTTCACTCCACGGAATCGAACCAACGGCTCGGGCATCGGACGGCCCTTTGTCGGATGCGCCGATGATAGCGCAAAGAACGCGCCCTTTCACCTTGTTGCGCGCTCGGTATTCGTGCTGCGCATCGCGGCAACTCTGTTGGGCCGCGCCTTTCTGGGCTAGAATTCATTCTTCGCTACTCCGAGCAGGACGCCGTGGCGACAAGCAATCTGGTCGAAGTCCAGCACGTCACGTTTGGCTATGATCGGCGCCAGGTTCTGAAAGACATCAACTTGGTTATTCCCAAGGGCAAGGTGGTCGCCATCATGGGCCTGTCCGGCTGCGGGAAGACGACGCTGCTTCGTCTCATCGGCGGAGCGCTGCTGCCGGACCAGGGCGAGATCCGCGTTGCCGGCGAAGTGATAAACAAGCTCGACGACAAAGGTCTTTTCGCGCTCCGTCGCAGGATCGGAATGCTGTTCCAGTTCGGCGCGCTATTTACCGACATGTCCTCGTTCGACAACGTCGCGTTTCAGATGCGCGAGCACACGCAACTGCCGGAGGCCATGATCCGGGACCTCACGTTGATGAAGCTCCAAGCGGTGGGTTTGCGCGGCGCGGCCGATCTCATGCCCTCGGAGCTCTCCGGCGGCATGGCGCGGCGCGTGGCCCTGGCGCGATCCATCGCTCTCGATCCGATGCTGATGTTGTACGACGAACCCTTCACCGGGCTCGACCCGATCTCGCTCGGCGTGATCGGGCAGCTGATCCGCCGGCTCAACGATTCGCTGGGCGCGACCTCGATCGTCGTGACTCACGATGTCGCAGAGGCGCTCGAACTGGTCGACTATGTCTATTACATGTCTGCCGGGAAAGTCGAATTCAAAGGCACGCCGGAGGAGGTGCGAGGCGCAACGCTTCCCTCGCTGCGGCAGTTCGTCTACGGTGAGCCCGACGGGCCCGTCCCCTTTCACTATCCTGCGCCGGACTACCGGCGCGACCTGCTGGCGCAATGACAAAGCGCGTCGTGGAGTTGATGCGCGCGCTGGGCGCGCGCATCGTCGACACCTGGATATGGCGCCTCGGCTTCGCCTGCCGTTTCCTGTGGCTCACCTTGAAGGAATCGGGGCCGAGCTTCAGGCGCTTTCACCTCACCATCCGCGAGATCTATTTTTCCGGAGTGTTGTCGCTCGTCATCATTCTCGTCTCGGGCCTGTTCGTAGGCATGGTTTTGGGCTTGCAGGGTTACGACACGCTGGTGCGGTACGGCTCGTCCGAAGCGCTAGGGGTGCTCGTGAGCCTGTCGCTGGTGCGCGAACTCGGGCCGGTGGTCGCCGGCTTGCTGTTCGCGAGTCGCGCGGGCAGCGCGATCACGGCGGAAATCGGGTTGATGAAGGCAACCGAGCAGCTCTCCGCGATGGAGATGATGGCCGTGGACCCGATCGCCCGGGTCGTTGCTCCGCGTTTCTGGGCCGGGGTGATCTCCATGCCCATGCTTGCGGCCTTGTTTTCGGCGATGGGGGTATTCGGCGGCTACCTCGTGGGCGTGCGCCTCATCGGAGTCGACGAAGGCTCGTTCTGGTCGCAAATGCAGGCGGCCGTCGATTTTCGCCAGGACGTCCTGAACGGCTTCATCAAGAGTCTGGTGTTTGGGGTGGCAGTGAGCTGGATCGCGGTATTCGAGGGATACGATGCTCCACCGACCGCGGAGGGCGTGTCGGGCGCGACCACGCGCACGGTAGTGACCTCGTCGCTTGCAATTCTCGCGCTCGATTTCGTATTGACGGCATTGATGTTCAGAGGACTGTAAAGTCATGATGACGCGTAAAGAGCTGGACTTGTGGGTGGGAATTTTCGCAGTGGTCGGCATCGGAGCGGTGCTGTTTCTGTCGCTCAAGGTGGCGAACCTCGCTTCGTTTTCCGCCGCGGACACGTATCAAGTCAACGCCAAGTTCGAGAATATCGGCGGGCTCAAGGTCCGTGCGCCGGTGAAGAGCGCCGGCGTAGTGGTGGGCCGGGTCGGCGAGATTCGTTTCGACAACGAGAGCTTCGAGGCGGCGGTGGCGATGAATATCGACAGCCGCTTCCAGTTTCCCAAGGACAGCTCCGCGAAGATCCTGACATCCGGGCTCCTAGGCGAGCAGTACGTCGGGGTCACCGCCGGCGGCGATTCGGTCAACCTGAAGAATGGCGATACGCTCAAGCTCACGCAGTCTGCCGTAGTGTTGGAAAATCTCATCGGCCAGTTCCTGTACAATAAAGCCGCCGAGGGAGACGGCAAGAAGTAAGGATGGGAAGCCGATCGCGTGGAGGTTAAGAGGCTGTGCGCGGCGCTGCTCCTTGCCGGTTCGCTGGCGGGTTGCGCCACTTCCGGTGGAAATCCGGCCGATCCCCTGGAGAAGGTTAACCGGGTGGTGTTCGCTTTCAACGACGGGGCGGACAAAATCGTGTTCACTCCGGTGGCCAAAGGTTATCGCGCCATTCTCCCCGGGTTCTTTCGCACCGGCGTTTCCAACTTCTTTTCCAACCTCGAGGACGTTTGGGTTTCCGTGAACGATGTGCTCCAAGGCAAGTTCCAGCAAGGATTGGAGGACTTTACCCGTGTCATCTTCAACTCGACGTTCGGGATCGCCGGGCTTTTCGATTTTGCTTCCGATGCGGGATTGCCGAAGCACACCGAGGACTTCGGCCAGACGCTGGGCCACTGGGGTATCGAAAGCGGCCCTTACGTGGTCCTGCCGTTCATCGGTCCCTCGACCTTCCGTGACGGCTTCGGGCTGCTGTTCGACTACAAGGCGGATCTCGTCTATTGGGCAACCGACAGTGTTCCCATACGCAATTCGCTCTACGCGACGCGCGCGATCAGCAATCGCGCCAACCTCCTCGACGCGACAAGCGTTCTTGAGCAGGCGGCGCTCGACCGGTACGCGTTTGTGCGAGACGCCTGGCTGCAGCGCAGGCGCAACCTCGTCTACGACGGCAACCCGCCGCGCGAGCCCGACGAATCGGATGATGAACCTACCAAGTGACCGGATCGAATCGCCATGAAAATTGCGCTGTGTTTTCTCCTCGCCGTTCTGCCCGCTCTCGCGCGGGCCCAAACTGTGGCGCCCGACGTTCTGGCGAAGACGATCACCGACGAGGTGACCGCGGCTCTGAAAAAAGACAAGGACATCCAGGCAGGTGATACGAAAAAGGCCGCCGATCTCATCGAAATCAAGATCGTGCCGCACTTCAACTTCACGCGTATGGCTCGCATCGCCATGGCGCGCAACTGGCGGTCCGCCACGCCCGAGCAGCAGAAGGAGCTCACGGCCGAGTTCAAGACTCTGCTGGTACGCACCTATTCCACGGCTCTGGTCAACTACAAGGACCAACAGATCGACTACAAGCCGCTGCGCCCGAAGCCCGAGGACAACGAGGTCACCGTGAAATCCGAGGTCAAGCCGTCGGGTTCGTCTCAGCCCGTGTCGATCGACTACGAGATGGAAAAGACCGACAACGGCTGGAAAATCTACGACGTCAAAGTGGGAGGGGTGAGCTTGGTCACGACCTACCGCGATACCTTTGCGAGCGAAGTTCGCGAACATGGAATCGACGGGCTGATCAAATCGCTCGCCGCGAAAAACCGCGAGCCGCTGGGCTCCAAGGCGGGCAGGTCATGATGCGCCGGGACGGCGATTCGCTCTTCCTCGAGGGCGCGCTCACCCTGGGGACGGTCTCCGGAGTGGCCGCAGCCGTGCACGATCACCTGCGGCAGGGAGCGAAGGTCGTCGATTTCCGCGGCGTATCCGAGGTCGATTCCTCGGCAGTGGCGCTCGCCCTCGAGTGGCAGCGCCAGGCCGCGGAGGGCAACGCGGCGGTGCGCTTCGTCAATCTGCCTGCTGCGATGCAGAATCTCGCCAAGCTGTACGGAGTCTCCGAGCTGCTTCAGCCGGCTTCGAGCTGATCCGGGCGGCGACCCATCGGCATGCCCGCGGCGATCGAGATCCGCGACGTCCACAAGCGCTTCGGCGACTTGCACGCGCTATCCGGTATCGACCTCGAGGTTCCTTGCGGAGAGTTCTTCGGTCTGCTCGGACCCAACGGCGCCGGCAAAACCACCCTGATCAGCGTTCTCGCCGGTCTGGTACGCGCCGATCGCGGGTCGGCCCGCGTCATGGGCCACGACGTGCGCTCTGACTACCGCGCGGCGAGGCGCTCGCTCGGGGTCGTGCCCCAGGAGCTTGTGTTCGATCCCTTCTTCACGGTGCGCGAGACCCTGAGCATTCAATCGGGCTACTTCGGAATGCGCGACAACCTCGCATGGATCGATGAGGTCATGCAGCACCTGGACCTCGCCTCCAAGGCCGACGTCAACATGCGCGCGCTCTCGGGGGGCATGAAACGGCGGGTGCTCGTGGCGCAGGCTCTGGTGCACAAGCCGCCGGTGATCATTCTCGATGAGCCGACCGCCGGGGTCGACGTCGAGCTGCGGCAGGCGCTGTGGCGATTCATCCGCAGGCTGAACCGCGACGGCCATACCGTCGTCCTGACGACGCACTATCTCGAAGAGGCCGAGGCGCTGTGCGGGCGCATCGCGATGCTCAAGCAGGGGCGCGTGGTTGCGCTCGACTCGACCTCCAACCTTCTCAAGCGGGTGCATCATCTGCTCCTCCGCCTGCGCCTGGCGGGAGAACTTCCCGCCGAGCTGCGCGCGCTCGAGCACGGCAGCACGGAGGACGCCCACGTCCTGCGGCTGAAAACCTATGACGATGTCGAGCCGGCGCTCTCATGCATCCGCCGGGCGGGTTCCCGCATCGAGGAAATGGAGCTGTTGCAGCCCGATCTGGAAGACGCTTTCGTCGACGTGATGCGTCGCTCATGAGCGGGTTTGCCACGCTGCTCCACAAGGAATTGCTGCGCTTCTGGAAGGTCAGTACCCAGACGATTGGAGCGCCGGTGCTCACCGCGGCGCTCTTTCTCTTCATCTTCGGCCACGTCATGGAAGGCCGGGTGCGCATGTACGACAGCGTACCGTATACAGCATTCCTCGTGCCGGGCCTGGTGATGATGGCGGTGCTGCAGAACGCGTTCGCCAACAGCTCGTCGTCGCTCATTCAATCCAAGATCACGGGTAATATCATCTTCGTGCTGCTCCCGCCGCTCTCTTACGGGGAGTTTTTTGCCGCCTACGTGCTCGCCGCGGTCGTCCGGGGGATGGTGGTGGGTGCAGCGGTGATGCTGGTGACGCTGCCCTTCGTCGACGTGGAATTTCGTCACCCGTTGTGGATCGTCGCGTTCGCATTTTGCGGAAGCGCGGTCCTGGGCGCGCTCGGGATGATGGCCGGCATCTGGGCCGAGAAGATCGACCAGGTTGCTTCGTTCCAGAATTTTCTGATCATGCCTCTGACCTTCCTTTCGGGCGTGTTCTATTCGATCCATTCGCTCCCTGCTTTCTGGCAGGGGCTTTCGCATTTCAACCCGTTCTTCTACATGATCGACGGCTTCCGTTACGGATTCTTCGGCGTTTCGGACGTGCATCCGCTTCGGAGTCTCGCCGTGGTCGCGGCTTTTCTCGCCACGGTCTCCGGGGTGACGCTCGTCGTGCTCAGAAGCGGATACAAGCTGAGGCACTAAGATGGTGACTCCCGAGCAGGTTCAGAGCTATATCGAAAGAGGACTCGAGTGTCTCGAGGTGCGCGTCGCGGGCGACGGGCAGCATTTCGAGGCGCTCATCGTGAGCGAAGCTTTTCGCGGCAGGAGCCGCATTCAGCGTCACCAGCTCGTCTACGCCGCCCTGGGGGAACGCATGCGCGGGGAAATCCACGCGCTGTCGATGCGCACCCTGACGCCTGAGGAAGCGGTCGATGGATAAGCTCGTCATCCAGGGAGGCGTGCCGCTGTCGGGCGAGGTGCGCGTTTCGGGAGCGAAAAACGCCGCTCTGCCGCTCATGTGCGCGGCGCTGCTGACCGCGGACGAACTCACGCTCTCCAACGTGCCGCACTTGCGGGACGTGAGCACCATGGTGCGGCTGCTCTCCCAGATGGGCGTGGAGGTCTCGCTCGACGACAAGCTGGGGCTTTCGCTGCGCGCAGCGCGCCTCTCCAATCCGCTCGCGCCCTATGACTTGGTCAAGACCATGCGCGCCTCGATCCTCGTGCTCGGGCCCCTGGTGGCGCGTTGCGGTCAGGCCCGCGTTTCGCTGCCGGGGGGCTGCGCCATCGGAACGCGCCCGGTGGACCTGCACATCAAGGGACTCGAGGCGCTCGGGGCGGAAATCTCGGTGGAGCAGGGGTACATCTCGGCGAAAGCGAAGCGGCTGAAAGGTGTCCGTATCCTCATGGACCTGGTGACCGTCACCGGCACGGAGAACCTGATGATGGCGGCATGTCTCGCCGAAGGCACCACCGTCATCGAAAACGCCGCGCGCGAGCCCGAGGTCGTGGACCTCGCCCAATGCCTCTCGGCGATGGGCGCGAAGATCAAGGGTGCGGGCAGCGACGTGATCACGATCGAGGGGGTGAGCCGGCTCCACGGCGCAAGCCACCGCATCATGGCCGACCGCATCGAGACGGGGACCTTCCTCGCCGCCGCCGCCGCGACCGGCGGCAGCGTCACGCTGCATGGCACGAGCCCGGGCACGCTCGAGGCCGTCCTCGAGAAGCTGCGCGAATCGGGCGCGGATCTGCGCGCAGAGAACGGAACGCTCTCGCTCGCCATGCGGGACAGGCCCAGGGGTGTCAACGTGCGTACCGCGCCCTACCCGGCGTTTCCCACCGACATGCAGGCGCAATTGATGGCGCTCGACGCGATCGCGGAGGGCACCGCCGTGATCACCGAGACCATTTTCGAGAACCGTTTCATGCACGCTCTGGAAATGCAGCGCCTCGGTGCCGACATCGAGATCTCGGGAAATACCGCGGTGGTTCACGGCGTCGCCAGGCTGCAGGGGGCGAACGTGATGGCGACGGACCTGCGCGCTTCGGCGAGCCTGGTCATCGCCGGTCTGGTCGCCGAGGGCGAGACTCGGATCGACCGCATCTACCATCTCGACCGCGGCTACGAATGCATCGAGGAGAAGCTCGCGCAACTCGGCGCGCGCATCAAGCGCGTGACTTGATGCCTGGATGGCGCCGGCGGCCGAGCGGGATCGGCCGACGAACATGTTGAAAAATAAGGTTTTCCATGCCCTTTGCGGTAAAATCCGCGCTTTACTCGAGCCCTTGCACCCGTGATCACGCTCGCGCTTTCCAAAGGCCGCATCTTCGACGAGACCTTGCCACTGCTCGCTGCCGCCGGGATACGCGCGCTCGACGATCCCGAGGGCTCGCGCAAGCTGGTGCTGCGAACCAGCCGCCGCGACTTGAGGCTGCTCATCGTGCGCGCTGCGGACGTTCCGACCTACGTCCAGTACGGTGCAGCGGAGCTCGGTGTCGCGGGGAAAGACGTGCTGCTCGAGCACAGCGGCGAGGGGCTCTACCAGCCGCTCGATCTCGGTGTCGCGGTCTGCCGCATGGTGGTCGCCGTTTCAGAGGGCTTTGACTACGCGGGCGCCGTGCGCCGGGGGGCGCGCCTGCGCGTCGCGACCAAGTACATGCAGACGGCGCGTGAGCACTTCGCGGCGAAGGGCGTGCATGTCGATCTCATCAAGCTCTACGGCTCGATGGAGCTCGCTCCGCTCCTCGGCCTGGCCGACGCGATCGTCGACCTGGTGGCGACCGGCAATACCCTGCGTGCCAATCGCCTGCAAGCCGTCGAAGAGATCCGCCCGATCAGTGCCCGTCTGATCGTCAACCAGGCCGCGCTCAAGCTGAAGCGCGATGCGATCCAGCCCCTTCTCGACACATTTTCGAAGGTGGTCGGCAAACATGCCTGAAATCGCACGACTCTCGACGAGAGAACCGGACTTCGATACGCGTCTCAAGGCGCTGACCGCGTTCGACACGACCTTCGACCAGAAGGTCGAAGACGATGTCGCCGCGATTCTCGCCGGCGTGCGAGCAAGGGGCGACGCAGCGGTGCTCGAATACACGGAACGCTTCGACCGGATCAAGGTTGCACGGGTCGTCGATCTGGAGGTGTCGCGCCGAGATCTCGCAAAGGCGCGCTCGGAATTGAAGCGCGGCGAGCGCGAGGCGCTCGAGCAGGCCGCGGTGCGCATCCGCAAGTACCATCAGCGGCAGCTCGCGAAATCCTGGCAATACCGCGAAGCCGACGGCACGACGCTCGGCCAGCGCGTAACGCCGCTCGACCGCGTCGGGCTGTACGTGCCCGGCGGCTTGGCGGCCTATCCCTCGTCGGTATTGATGAACGCCATTCCGGCCAGGATAGCCGGAGTCCGCGAACTCATCATGACCGTGCCTACTCCAGGGGGCGTCCGCAATCCCCTCGTTCTCGCCGCGGCCGCGGTTGCCGGCGTCGACCGCGTGTTCACTCTCGGCGGCGCGCAAGCGATCGCGGCCCTTGCCTACGGCACGCAGACCATCCCGCAAGTCGACAAGATCGTTGGGCCCGGCAACGCCTGGGTCGTGGCGGCGAAGCGCCGGGTATTCGGTACGGTGGGCATCGACATGATTTCCGGCCCCACCGAGATCCTGGTGATCTGCGACGGCTCGACCGATCCGGATTGGATCGCCATGGATCTTTTCTCCCAGGCCGAGCACCACGAGACCTCCCAGGCCATCCTCATTTCCCCCGACGGAGCGTTCATCCGGAAGGTGAAGGAAAGCATCGACCGCTTGCTTGGGGAAATGTCACGCAAGGAAATCATCGGAGAATCGCTGCGCCGCCGCGGCGCGCTCATCGAAGTGAAGAATCTCGACGAGGCCTGCGAGATCGCCAACCGGGTTGCTCCCGAACACCTGGAGCTCTCTGTCGCCGACCCGCAGAAATGGCTCAAGAAGATCCGCCACGCAGGCGCGATTTTCCTGGGGCGCTATTCCTCCGAGGCGCTCGGCGACTACTGCGCCGGCCCGAACCACGTGCTTCCGACCTCGCGCACGGCGCGGTTCTCGTCGCCGCTCGGCGTATACGACTTCCAGAAGCGCTCGAGCCTGATCGCCGTTTCGCGCAAGGGCGCGCAAAAGCTGGGGCAATTGGCGGCGACGCTCGCCCGGGGCGAAGGCTTCCAGGCGCACGCCCGCTCGGCGGAGCTCAGGCTGCAACAGACACGCAAGGCGAAACGATGAGCGCGGGACCCGAAGAGATCGTCCGCGACGAGGTGCGCGCGATGAAGGCCTACGCCGTCGCGCAGGCCAACGGTCTGGTAAAGCTCGACGCCATGGAAAACCCCTATGGACTGCCGCCGGCACTGCAGCGCGAGATCGCCGAAGCGGTGTCCCAGGTCGCCATCAACCGTTATCCCGATCCGACCGCGCCGGCTCTGATGCGGCGCCTGCGCGAAACGATGGATATCCGGCCCGAACACGACGTCCTTCTCGGCAACGGCTCCGACGAGATCATTCACATCGTCGTGCAGAGCGTGGCGCGGCGAGGTGCGGTCGTGCTGGCGCCGCGACCGAGCTTCGTCATGTTCGGCGCGTATGCCGCTCTCGCCGGGATGGAGTACGTCGGCGTGCTGCTCCGCCCCGATTTCACCCTCGACGCGCGGGCTTTTCTCGAGGCGATGCAGCGGCACCGGCCCGCGGTCGTGTTCATCGCCTATCCGAACAACCCGAGCGGAAATCTGTTCGACGAGGCATCGGTCGCGCGCATCGTCGCGGCCGCGCCGGGGCTGGTCGTGATCGACGAGGCCTATCACGCGTTCGCCCGCAAGACCTTCATGACGCGCCTCGCGGAGTTCCCCAATCTCGTCGTCATGCGCACGCTGTCGAAGCTCGGCCTCGCGGGGATTCGCCTCGGCTACGCGGTGGGGCGGCCGGAGTGGATCCGCGAATTCGACAAGGTGCGCTCGCCGTACAACGTCAACTCGCTGACGCACGCGGTCGCCGAGCGGATCCTCGAGCACCACGACGTGCTCGACGCGCAGGCCCAGGGCATCATCGCGGAGCGCGAGCGGCTCGGCGCCGAGCTGCGCAAGCTTCCCGGCGCCACCGTTTTTCCGAGCGACGCGAATTTCATCCTGGTTCGCGTTCCTGATGCGGCCGCGGTGTTCGAAGGCATGCGCCGCCGCGGCGTGCTCATCAAGAACCTGCACACCGGCGTGCCGCTGCTCGACGGCTGCGTCCGGCTCACCATCGGGACGCCGGAGGAGAACCGGCGATGCCTCGCCGCATTCGCGGAAGCGCTCGCCGAGTGCTGATTTCGTGTAGGCTATCCACCTGAAGCTCGCCGCAATGCTCACGCGCGCCGCCAAAGCAGACCGCAAGACCGCCGAAACGCAGATAGCGCTGTCCGTCGACGTCGACGGCAGCGGCAAGGCCGTTCTCGCGACCGGCATTCCCTTCCTCGATCACATGCTCGAGCAAGTCGCGCGGCACGGCATGCTCGATCTGGACATTCAGGCGAAGGGCGACCTGCAAGTCGACGCCCATCACACGGTCGAGGACATCGGCATCACGCTCGGCCAGGCGGTGGCGCGCGCGGTCGGCGACAAGAAGGGCATACGGCGTTACGGCCATGCCTATGTTCCCCTCGACGAGGCCTTGTCGCGCGTCGTGATCGATTTTTCCGGACGCCCTGGTCTCGAGTATCACGTCCAGTTCAAGCGCGCGCTGATCGGCGAGTTCGACGTGGACCTGGTGCACGAGTTCTTTCAGGGATTCGCGAATCACGCGCAGGTGACGCTGCACATCGACAACCTGCGCGGCGACAACGCGCACCACCAGTGCGAAACGATGTTCAAGGCGTTCGCGCGGGCGCTGCGAATGGCGCTCGAGCCGGATCCGCGCTCGGCGGGCACCGTCCCCTCCACCAAGGGGACGCTCTAGACTTTTCCGTCTGACCCGCGATGCGCGTCGCA
>Ga0137410_10000317_pt1 | contig 34120 bp, 29 predicted proteins | sample CZODoug1_16funga_FD_108878 | JGI IMG/M metagenome (GOLD analysis project Ga0137410, IMG submission 108878) | Vadose zone soil fungal communities from Angelo Coast Range Reserve, California, USA - CZODoug1_16fungal (Illumina Assembly) | ecosystem: Environmental > Terrestrial > Soil > Vadose zone... | reverse complement strand
GTCGATCCATATCAGCGATGGCGTCATCACTCAGATCGGCGATTATGGGAACGTGCCCGCCAGCTGCGAGCTGATAGAAACAGACGAAGAAGCGCTGGTGATGGCAGGTCTGGTAGACACGCACGTCCACCTCAACGAGCCTGGCCGAACCGAGTGGGAAGGTTTTGCCTCGGCCACGCGCGCCGCGGCAGCCGGCGGCATAACTACGCTCATCGACATGCCGCTCAACTCGATTCCGCCGACAACGACAGTCGCAGGTCTTAAAGAGAAATTAGCAGCAGCGCGCGGCCAGTGTTACGTTGACGTCGGCTTTTGGGGCGGCATAGTTCCGGGCAACACGCGCGAGTTGGCGGCGCTTTTCGAGGCGGGCGTGGTCGGCTTCAAGTGTTTTCTGATTCACTCGGGCGTGGATGAATTTCCGAACGTTACGGAAAACGATTTGCGGAAAGCGCTACCCGAGCTGACGAAGCTGGGCGCGCTGTTAATAGTTCATGCAGAAGTACCCGGGCCGATTAGCAGGACAGGCATTCCTGCTTGTCCTCCTTCGATTGCAGAAGCGGCGACAGCGACAGAGCACGGTGTCCGTCCTATATCGAGAGACAAGAATGTCTGTCCTACTCACTACGCAACCTTTCTCGCGTCTCGTCCGCGCGCGGCTGAAGACGAAGCAGTCGCCTTGATGATCAAATTGAGCCAGGAGTTCGGCACGCGTGTCCACATTGTTCACCATTCGTCGGCAGACGCGTTGCCGCTGCTGCGAGCAGCGAAGGCCGCGGGTCTCGACATCAGCGCGGAAACTTGTCCGCATTATCTGACGTTTACCGCCGAGGAAATTCCCGACGGCGCCACGGAATTCAAATGCTGCCCGCCGATTCGCGAGCGTGAAAACCGCGAACAACTCTGGAGCGCTCTCGGCAGTGGCACTATCGACATGATCGTTTCGGATCATTCGCCTTGTCCGCCCGCGATGAAGTTGCGCGAAAGCGGAGACTTTCTTGCCGCCTGGGGTGGCATTTCTTCTCTGCAACTCCGGCTGCCGGCTGTTTGGACAGAAGCTGAGCGTCGCAAACATTCGCTAGCAGATGTTGCGCGGTGGTTATGTAGTGCCCCGGCCAGCCTGGTCGGACTTGGCGGTCGCAAAGGTTTGATTGCGATTGGCTACGACGCTGATTTCGTTATTTGGAATCCCGCGAAACAGTTTAGAGTAGACGGCGCTGCGCTTCATCATCGTCATAAGTTGACGCCCTATCAGGATCGGATTTTAAGCGGCGTCGTCGAGAAAACTTTTCTTCGCGGCGAGAAGATATATGATGATGGTAAATTCACTAGCGAGCCCCGCGGGCTTTTGCTGAGGCGGATTGGCAACGGTTCAATTTGAGGGCGCAGTGTAGGACAGACATTCCTGTCTGTCATTCTTTCATTGGAGGTGCGACAGGCCCGACCACCCCAGCGAGGCTGCCCCGCTGCGGACCCCGGTAGAATGCCTGTCCTACTTATGCCGGAAATAGAATGGGCGCACACGGATGACGCGCTGGTAAAAGAGAAATTTGGCGGGACTGTCAGGGTGCGAACGCTTTGGCGTTCATCGAGCGGCGCGACGGCGCAGGTTGTTGAGCTCGATGCAGGCGCTTGCTGGGAAGGCATCGATCTGCATGAGCCGGGGCCGGAAGAAGTCTATGTGGTTTCCGGTGTCTTCAACGATGGCATTCGCTACTACCCGGCCGGCAGTTTCATTCATAACCCGGCCGGCTCGTCTCACGTGCCGCAGTCGCGGACTGGTTGCACTTTGTTTGTTTTTTATCCCGAAGGTTAGCAGCGCAAATGGACTTTACTGAACTGGTTGATCTCGCTTCAGAGAAACTTGGCGGCGCGGTGCTTGTCGCCAACGACGAATTTTTTGCGCCTAGAGAAAATTTACTGAAACCCGCCGCGCCCGTTTTTATCGAAGGCAAATATACGGACCTGGGAAAATGGATGGACGGCTGGGAGACGCGCCGCCGGCGCACGCCTGGCTTCGACTGGTGCATCATTCGTCTCGGATTGCCGGGAATAATTCGCGGCGTCGTAGTCGATACCAGTTTCTTTCGCGGCAACTATCCTGAGCACTTTTCACTCGAAGGGTGCGCCCTTGATGGATTGCCAACCACGGAAGAGTTAACCAGCGAAGCGGTAAACTGGGTTCCACTCCTCCCGCAACTTCCGCTCGCGGGCGACACGCAAAATCCGTTTGCGGTCGAGAGCGAGCTACGCTTCACGCACCTGCGTTTCAAGATTTACCCTGATGGCGGCGTGGCCCGGTTAAGAGTTTATGGCGAGGTGGTGCCGGATTGGGATCGGCTCAAACGCGTTGGCGGCGACATCGATCTGGCGGCGGTTGAGAATGGTGGGATGGTCATCGCGTGTAGCGATATGTTTTTTGGTCATCGTCACAATCTGATCATGCCGGGCCGCGCCCTAAACATGAGTGACGGTTGGGAAACCAAACGGCGCCGCGGACCGGGCCACGACTGGTCAATCATCAAACTCGGCGCGCCCGGCCAAATCAGGCGCGTTGAAGTCGACACGGCGTGGTTCAAAGGAAACTTTCCCGAGAGCTGCTCGCTCGAAGCGACGACTGCGGTTGATTTGCCGGAAGAGAATTTGACGGATTTATCAGTGGCCTGGAAAAGTGTTTTGCCGCGCACGAAGTTGCAGGCCCATACCAGACACTTTTTCGAGCGGGAGATTTTGGATGCGGGAAATGTTTCGCATCTGCGGTTCAATATTTTTCCAGACGGCGGCGTGAGCCGGTTGCGGGTTTATGGACAAGTCTGACTGAATTACGCACGGTTTCCCCTCCCCACAAGTGGGGAGGGGATTAAGGGGTGGGGTCGGCGGTGCGTGAGGACCTCTCCCCCAACCCCTCTCCGCTTGCGGAGAGGGGAGCGAGCTACTTTCCCCGCAACTTTGCCGGCTCTTTTTTTGGAATAGGCGAATTTTGAGCAGTACTACAAGTACAACTTCGGAGCTCGCGCTTGCCTCGCTGAATTCAATCTCGCCGAGTGAAGCCGAGAATGAATTGTTGAAATGCTGCGGCTCGCGAGCCTGGGCAGCGCGGTTGATTGCCATACGACCTTTCAAGAATTTGGACGACTTGATCGCGAAAGCAGATCGGGTTTGGTGGTCGCTCGAGCCGCGCGATTGGTTAGCAGCGTTTCACAGTCATCCAAAAATTGGAGAGAAGAAGGCGGCAGCAGCGACTGCGGTCGAAGCGCAAAGATGGTCTGAGGATGAACAGTCAGGAACGCGCAATGCCGCCGCAGAGACGATGGCCGCCCTGGCGGAGTTGAATCACGAGTATGAAAAGAAGTTTGGCTACATCTTCATTGTTTGCGCATCGGGAAAAAGTTCCGAGGAGATGCTCGCAATCCTGCGCCGGCGGCTGGGGAATGACGGCGACGAAGAACTGCGCAACGCCGCGTCCGAGCAGGCGCAGATTACGCAATTGAGATTGCGGAAATTGATCGGCAAATAGCCTTGGTAGTTTGAAGGCTTCTCTGTGCAACCAGAGATCACACAGAGAAGTCAAACTTAAGGCGGCGCTCGTGATGATTTTTGTTGTTGACTCTTAGACTCCAAACTGTAGACTCCAGACTCGTATGAGCACCATCTCGACGCACATACTCGACATCTCGCGCGGCGCGCCCGCCGGTGGCGTAGCTGTTCGTCTCGACTTGCAAAACACCAACGAGAGCTGGACCGAACTCAGTCACGCCTGGACCGACGAAGACGGCCGCGTCAAACCCTTTTTTCTCGTTGGAGAACCGCTGTCCGGCGGCATCTACCGGCTGGTCTTCGATACGGAAGCCTATTTTTCCGGACTCAATATCGGATACTTTTATCCGCAGGTCACAGTGGTGTTCAAGATTGACGACGCGGCGCAGCACTATCATGTGCCACTCCTGATCAGTCCCTACGGCTACTCCACATATCGTGGCAGCTAGCAGTCCGGCCGAGGGGCAGGGCTTGTCCGTGCCTGTTGACTCGGAAATGGCTGCCGGCGGCGGGCAGCCACTAGGGCTGCCCCTACACATCTGAAACTTAAAATGCTCAACCCAACTCTAAGCGAATGGCTCAATCTGATCTTCCGCTGGATCCACGTCTTCGCGGGCATCATGTGGGTGGGCACGACTTACTACTTCACCTGGCTCGATGCGCGTTTGAGCGAAGAAGAGAAAGCAGTCGCTAATACCGGTAATGCCGCGCAGATCTGGATGGTCCACAGCGGCGGCTTTTACGTCGTAGAAAAACGTAAAGTTCCCGATCTGGTTTCGCGCACGCTCCACTGGTTTCGCTGGGAGGCCGGCACCACCTGGCTGAGCGGCATGGCGCTGCTGATCCTTCTTTATTACATCGGCGGGGGCGCGCTGGTTGATCGAGACGTGTGCGATATCAGCGTGGGCGCCGCGACTGCGCTCGGAGTCGGAGTGTTAATCGCCGGCTGGGTTGTCTACGACTTGTTGATGCTTTCGCCACTGGGAAAAAACGAAAAGGCTTTCGCGGTAGTTGCTTACCTGTTGGTGGTGGGAATTACGTATGGCCTGACGCGCTACCTCAGCGGGCGTGCCGCTTACATTCACGTCGGGGCGATGATGGGAACGATCATGGCTGCGAATGTGTGGATGCGCATCCTGCCGGCGCAGAAAAAAATGATTGCCGCAATCAATCAGGGACAAAAGCCCGACCACAAGTTGAGCGCTCAGGCAAAGCTGCGCTCCAAACAAAATACTTTCATGGCCGTGCCGGTAGTCTTCATCATGATCAGCAATCATTTCCCCAGCGCCACTTATGGCGATCGCTACAACTGGGCCGTGCTCTCCGTGCTCATTCTCGTCGGGTGGATCGCGGCGAAGTTTATTAGACGAGCATAGTAGGACATTCCTGTCTGTCCTTGAGTCTCCCTTGGCTTGGAGCAAATAGGGATCTTGGGTCTTACCCGCCAAAAAAATTGGCTCAAGCCGCGATTCCGCTACAAGTATCTGACAATATTGCTAGCGAGTCTTTTCAACCCGCCGGGAGGAGCATACTCGACCAACTGTTGATGCCGCAGATCAAATGGCACATCCTTCATGGATTGCGTAATCAATATAGTCCGCTTGGCCAGGGCGTGCGCATAGCCCAGTTCGTAGAATACATTGGCGTTCTTACCGGTCAGGTCTGCAATAATCAGATCCGATCTTAGTATCTCCTCCCAGATTAGCGTCATCACTTCTCTGGACTGAAAGATCTTGTCCGCTCTGCGACACACCCAATTATTCTTACTGAGCGTTCGTTGCAACTTTGCATATACGGCATCAAACGCTCTGTCGAACGGCATGATGACAAAACAGGTCTTTCTGTCCGCAACGTAGTCCAGGATTCTGAAAATAGCGGCCACTTGATGGAGCGATATTCCGTTACCAATGGTTTGCAAGATAAGCGACCGGCACTCGGAGCAGTATTCACATTTGGCCAGACCCTCTTTCACCTCCTTTGGATTGCTCCAACTGTCAGCAACACATCCTTTCCTTGTGGTATGCGCGGGGTATTGAACGTGGCGGCTCATCAGTGCATCAACCAAAGCGTAGGCAATGTAATTTTCCAAAAGGCGCCGCGATGATGTTGTTGGCCACGCTCCGGTGGTTATAACAGTCATGTCGTCGCTTATTTTGGCGAATTTGTAACCTTCAAGTCTGCGGCTGCAGACAACAACCGGGTACTCATCCGGATATTCACTAGCACACAGTTCTTTGGCGAGGCGCTCAATGCTTTCCAGGCTCTGGAGCGGAGCGTTAGGTCGCTTGGGAAGGTTCAATACTCTATCGTGCGCGAGAAAGTGAAACACATTTTGTTTTGAGCTGAGATTGTTGGCGAGGTTGTGAACGAGCGAGATGGGCGAAAAATCAACCGCTATGAGTCGTATCGGTATCATCGAAGCACCTCACGGTTGTGGCCATAGGAGCGGGGCTTGTCCCTGCCTGTCGATTTGGATGGTGCGGTCGGCGGACAGCGACAAGGGCCTACCCCGACAAACTCATCGATTCACTCGCGAGGGCGATGGCTTCGGCCATGAGCAGCCACCGGCTTGAGAAATTTTCGTTTCGGTTGCCAATCAAAGTCGCGCAAACCATCGATTGCTGTCCAAGTTGAATGATAGCGAGTGTAGCTTTCGGCGTCCACGTCGCCCCAACTTCCGTCCGGGTTTTGGTGGCGCAGTAAGTAGTCCATGCCGGCGCGAATAAGTGGATTCCTGCTGGTTAATCCAAACGCCTTCAACGAATCCAAAAACTCTCCCAGCATCTCCCCGTCGTCCATCGCGATTGCCTCCTTCAGGTTTGTCTTAAGGAAGGCAAACTCGTCAGGCAGTGAGCGAGGAGAAAGCCGAAACGCATTGTAGTGATTCAAGGAATAAACGAGATGCGTGACGGCATATACGCAGTCAAAGAAATCGTCATTCGCGCCGTTTTCTCTGCCGTGATAAGGCCGCAGCCTTGGCAGCCATTTGAGTAAGTCTTTTAATTGCGCGCCCAGATTGATTCCGTAGCCTTCGCTGCCGTGAACAATCGTCAAAGCCTCATACCAAACTTTATAGCGAGAGGAAATCTGCAATCGTCTTCTACACTCGATACAAGTCTTTCGCCCACGCTTATTGTACGCACCGCAGTCGCACTGATCGGGTATGTCCCGAGGTGGCGGCTCATTAATGGGGTCAAAATTAAGGCATTGCCCTACTGAAAAGCGCGAAACTGCATTTGCCAACTGCTGCTTGAACTGCTGGTCGGGAAAACCAAGCCGTTCGGCGGCGTCGCTACCAAGCATGAGCTCGACTATCTTGCGCGCGTCAGCCCGTCTGGGGAGTGACGACCAGTCCCGTCGCCATTGGCGTGCGCGCTCTCGACCAAAACGCGACGCATCTCGCTTTAGCTTGGGGTCACTGGCCGTCGCAGCGATGAGTTGAAAGCAGCAGAGCAGGTCGCTTCCGTGTTTGAGAAAATTATCCGGATCGCTGGCGAAGCTGTAAATGAAACTGAGGCCACGCTGTATTGCTCGGCCTCGTACCGCGATTTCTGAGCTGGCATACTTCACCGGGTCTTGCATCACAACACGATAGACAGGCAGGAATGCCTGTCCTACCTACTTCGCCAGCGGGAAGATCGGCTCGATATCCACGGGCACGTTGTTCAACCGGTCAAGCGCGCCCTTCATTTCCGGACGAACCAATGAATACTTCTCCAGGATCGCTTTCGCCTTATCGTATGAACCTTCGGCCTCGAGCGTCAGCAAGTCGTGAGTAAGCTTCCGCACCGCTTCTCTTATCTTCGCGTTATCGATGCTGAATTTTCCGGTCGCCGCGTCAAACTTGATCGCGCCCTCGTCCGTGAAATAGTTGAACTGCATGGCCACGCCGCGCGCGTGTGACTCGGTCAGTCCGAAACGCACCGAGCGAAACATGCTAGCGAGATAGGTGGTGTAGAGCGTGCGCTGCATCTGTTTATCGATCACGCCCTTGTCGAGCAAATACTGCAACGCCCAGAGACCGGTCACGTCAGCCTTCGCTTCCTCGATCGCGGAATAGAGTTCCTTGAGTTGCAAGCGCACGGTTGTCGGCTGGCCGTTGACGATGATGTTGTGTGGCCCGAGTCCGTGCATTAGCTCGTGCATGAGTATGTGAGTGAAAAACGAATCGAAGGCGACTTCGCCCTGCTGTGAAGGAGTTAATACCACGCGCGAAATCGGAATCAGGACCTTGTTGAACTTCGCGTCCTGGACGTTTTTCAACATGATTCGCGCGGAGCCTTTCTCCTTTACCACGCGCTCGTCGTTGGGAAGATTGAAGGCCGCGGTCTGCACGCCGTCATTGCCTTCGCCCGAGCTGAAAACTTCATTCGCTACGCGCATCGGCGACGACGCACCCAGCTTCGGATTGCGGTAACGGGCCTCGAGCGGCAGGTTGTTTTCCAGTTCCTGGAGGTATTGACCAAACTTCGCAAGCTTGGCGCTCTCGGCGGCGTCTGTCAGCGTGACGTAGGCTTCGAACGCGGCTTTGTAACCGAAGAGTTCGTCTTCGTAGGTTTCATAAGGACCGATGGTCACGTCGATGGGCGCTTTGAGGTCCATCCAGGCGACGTCGCTCGCGTAGTAATCGTTTGAAGCAAACGCGTCGGCGCGTTTCGCCAGAAAATCTTTCAGTGTGCCGTTCGTGGTCAACGCCGCGGCGTCGCGCAGCAACTTAGCCGCGGGCTCGAGAAACTCGCGATACTCCTGGCTGTAAGGCACAGTAGTTAACTTGCGATTCGCGTCGCGGCGGATCGTGTAGAAGTAGCCGGTGGCTTTCTCTTTCTCGGAATCAGGCAAGCTCGCGAGCCAGGAATTAAATTCCTCTTTGGTAATGTCGTCCGGATAGAAATTCGCCTGCGGTGGCTTCTCGCGGGGGACGCCATCGATGAATGGCTCGTTGTTGTCCAAACGCGACCACGGCCCGTCGTTGATCAGGAAATAGTGGAGGCGCTCGCGACCAACGACAGTTTTGTCAGCCTTGAGCTTTTCGTATAACGCCTCGTTGCCACTCCAAACCTGACGCAGAAACAACGGATCAAGCAACTTTGCCGCGTCGATGATCTTCTGCAGCGCTTTGCGATCGCCGGGTGAGAGACGAGAGGTGTTGGCAGTCAAGACCGTCGGAGCGAACCGGCGAATTTTCTTTTCCAGTTCCGGATCGCCGGCTGACTTTGGCCCGCGACGTCTTTGGGCCGTAAAAATAGTGGAAGTGAAACTGAGCAACAGAATCAAGGCGATAATGAACACTTTCATGGGAAACCCCTTTGAGCAAAGTTAGCCGATCGCTGCGTTTCGCAAGCGACGGCGACGCCTGCGCTCGTACAACTGGAGCACGGCGTAAGTCAAAATCGCGTACTGAAGAAAATTGCAAACTATCATTATCATTATGGCTTCAACCCGGGGAAATTCACTACCGGACATGAGATTCGGCGGCAATGGCGGCGGAGGAAATATCCGGTCATACAAATACACCGGCCAGACCAGTGGGGCCATAAATACGCCATCGTATTGAAATGAAGGAACCAACCGATCGATCAATCTGGCAGCCAACGGCATGAGGAGAATATAGAGGATTGGCAAGACCACGCCGCCCGCGATCGACAAAAGCAGTTGCCGGGAAATTCTTCCTCTTCGCTCGGTCATTGCCATAATAGTCCCGGGTGTCCTAATTTCAGGTTTCTCTGTGTCCCTGTGAGGAATCTTTATAAAGTAAGATTTGTAGGGGCAGGGCTCGTCCCTGCCCGCGACAATGCTTATTGAGCGCCCGCGGGCAGGGACGAGCCCTGCCCCTACAGTCAACTCTCGCTAATGGATTGCTACAGATTCTGGCGATTATTCAGAATCTTGACGAACGAGCCTGAGCGCAGTTCCGCCACAGTCAAGCCAGACAATGACACCGCCTCTTCTTCCGTCAGCGCTCCGCAATTGATCGCGCGCAAAAAATAGTTGAGCAACCCCTGTCCCGTAGCCGCATCGTCAAACACATCGCCAACCAGTGTTGCCTTGGCCGCTTTCTCCACGAAATTTTTCAAACGCTCTGAAGCGGCATCCAGGCTTTCGAGAAAAAACGCATAGACGGCGGCGTAGCGCGTCGGCAGTTGCGCCGGATGCAGATCCCAGCCCTGGTAAAAAGCATTTTCGAGCGAATGTTGAATATGATCGTAGTGCAGCTTCCAGGCCCGGTGGACCACGGCGCGATTTTCGGCGATCTGCTCCGGCGTCAACGCCGGCCCACCTTCACTGAAACGGTGGGGCGCGACCGGCATGATGTTCGTGGCGCCATCTGAAAGCCAGATGCCGGTGCCGGCGAAAGAAACCTGCATCATGTGTTTCGCAAAGTCGCAGGCGGGATGCATCATGTGCTGGTGCGCGGCCGTTATGTTGCAACTTGCCGTGTAGTCGTAAGTCCCGAAGTGCGCTGCCACACAACGACCCCGCGCTGCAGCGAGCAATAAGGGAAGATTGATTTCACCGCGCGCATTAATTACAGACTGCGTGGTTTCGATCATCATCTCCAGCTTCAGAGAGCCGGCGTCCAGCCCTGTCTGTTTCTCAAGCAACTCAAAAAAATCAGCCAGCGCGCTAACCTGCTCCGGAATCGTAATCTTCGGCAGGGTGACGACGAAGTTATCAGGCAGTCGACCACCTGACTTCTCCACCAGAGTCGAGACAAAGATATCTAACGTGCGCATGCTGCGCTGACGCAACTCTTCAGTGAATGGCTTGATGCGGATACCGATGAATGGAGGCAGCGTAGCGTTTTCAATTCCTTCGACTACTTCGTTTGCCGCTGACGCTGCATGGCCGTCTTCCTCTTCGTCAGGCCGGTTGCCGTAACCGTCTTCAAAGTCGATGCGAAAATCCTCGACCGGTTCGCGGCGAAGTTTTTCGCTGACGCGGTTATAGATGGAATGCGCGAGCCAGGCAGCTTTGTTCTCCCGGCGCACCTGTTCCGGATTTGTTGTGAGACTCGCAGTCAGCCCGTCGTCCTCTTCAAGCGACTCAGGTAAGTGGTCCGCGCCGGGCAGGCCGATCGCCTTAGCGAAACTCAAAAAATCCGGCGCAAACTGATCCAGCGAGCGCCGCGCGAGCGCACCCAGCCGCGCAGCCGAATCTGACTTGAAAAGATGCGCGCCGCCGTAGACCGTGTGCACCGGCTGGCGCTTGCCCGACTCCCCGGGATAGCTGCGGGCAAAATCGTTGTTTGCCTGCTGCAGCCTGGCAGAAAGATCTGCCAGCGACTCCTCGCTTAGCAACTTTTTCATGTTGTCCTTTCGTTTGCGCAGCGACTTTATTTTACCGGCGGCACGAAAGTCAAAGAGGAGAAGTTAAATGGGAGGGCGCGTTTTTGGACTGATGAAATGGAAACGATAGTTAAGAAGTTTCACTGAGCCATCGCAATGTATCCTCGGCGCGCATGTACTTCGAGGCCCATGCGGCGCGAGGCGACCTTAAGCTGCCGATACTCTTCTTGCGTGGCTGCTGCCAAGGGACGCTTCGGGGTGTAGGTGACTACGTATTGGCTGTCGATTTCTCGGGCGACTTCATTGCTTCTCGTAATCATCTCCTTTACAGATCCGGGCAGTAAGATAACGCCGCCAGTCTCTACTGCCAGAGAGGAAAGCCATTTTTCACTCTGCTTTGTTGCTTCTTTGTAATCGCCGCGCTTCCGCCGCATAGCGATGTCGGTGTCAACGATCACGTAGATCTTCTTTCTTTTCCGCCACTCCGATTGCTGCGTTGGTGGGTTCATGATTTCATCCGCAATGTCCTTCGCGCTCTTTCGCTTTTTGTTGGTGACCTTAACGAGCGGGTTCTGCTTATCAATTGTTTTGCGCCCTATCGCGGTGTAACTAATAACGTGGACCGTAACGTTAAGGGCCAGAAGTTGTTTGATCCCGGCTGCCAGCGCGTCCTCGCCTGACGATTCCACTCCGTCCGTAATCAACACCAAATGCCGGCTACCGGCCGGCGCTTGCTTTAGTTGTGCTGCCGCCACCAGCAAGGCATTTGCTAACGACGATCGCTTACCTGAGGAAAGTTTAGTCTTAAGGACCGGCAATAGTTTTTCTTTGTCAGTCGTCCAGTCTTGAATTAGCTGCGCCTGACCGCCAAACTGAAGCACTGCGATGTGATCGGAAGGTTGCAGAGCTGAAGCCAGACCAGTCGCTATCTCCCTGGTGGTGCTGATGCGCATCGCTGGATTCATTTCCCCCGCAGTATCGAGCATGAGAAACACATTTGCGGGTAAGCGGCGGACGCTTCTCACCAGCTGCTGCACATCATCCTCGAACACGATGATGTCCTGAGGTTCCAGAAAAGGGTTCAAGTGGCCGCTGGTGTCGTATGCGGAAACGGGTATTACTACCTCTTCTGTAAAGACTGTGACCTTCTCCTGTGGTCCAGGATTAGGCGGTGTAGGCTGCGGTATGGGTGCTTGCGCAACACAAAGCGCTGCGCCAAACCAGAGGATGAAGACTACGAGTTGTGCTGCTTGATAAAGCGCCTTCATGATAGTCCCCCCCAACGCTGCGGTTATCGGGTAACTGGATAACGACCGAACAGTGTGAGCAAAAGAAAGGTGAGATGCGACGATGAACACTCCAGGATGCTCTAATGAGGGAAGTCTGTCTGAGTTCTTCCGCTCTTAACGGAACGCGGCCGCACTAAGCCATAGTCTGACGCAACGAAATAGACATTGAACTGGGTCATCGGGAGATAATGATTCCGGCGTTCGCCCGCAAATCAGGCGAGGATACACGTTCCCAATACAAAGGTTTCTTGACAATCCGCCAAGCCGGTTGTATTACGGTGTTTGTTCCCTCGCAATAAAGTGTCTTCACACAATGGAAGGAGCCAACCGTGGGCGTCGACGTAAATTTTCCCGACGAGTACCCAGTCGATTTCGTTGGGCCACTTGATCTAGCCGGAACCGTGGGTGTTGACGTGATAGGCCCAGTCGAGCTTGCCGGCATCCCTGACACTTTCCACATCGATATCACCCATATTCCCAAGATATTTTTGGGCATTGATCCGCTTGAGATAAAGCCACTCGATGTCTCCGTGCGGCTGAAGGAGATTCCCTCAGTCCGAAGCCATTTGCCGGCAAACTTTACTGTAGGTATTTCAGTACTGGGCCTACAGTTGTTTTGCATTCGACTATGCGGCGAAGCTCAAGTGATCACGGAGCCATACAGGCCCAACCCCTGCGAACAGTGTGATTGAACAATTATTTGAGGGCGCGAATCATGAAACAGGACCACTCAACGCCTGTGCAGCTTAGGGGGAATCCGAGTCAACTGACCACGGTCCTTCGCCTACCGGCAAAGTCATCGCTGTTTAAGGGATCGCCGGACCGGGCAGCGGCGCGGTTACGTTCGTGCAGTGTAAATTTGCCGGGAGTTGACGTGAAGCGGGCAAGTATTCGCGAGATTGATTCCGCGACACCTGGACTTTCGTTGCTCCGGATCAAGTTGCCGGTCTCAACTCCGCCCGGCTCTTACAAAGGTACGATCCAGGTTGGGGATAAGGAGTTACCTATCGTCATTGATGTTGAACCGCGTCCACGTGTGCGTTTGTTTCCCCGCAGTCTCAAGGCCAGAGCCGCCCGGGGTTCTGTTGTGAACGCAAACCTGACAGTTCTCAATACGGGTAACTTCGTCGTTAATCTTGAAAAAGAGTACCGGTTCTGCGTGTTCGAGCGCGGAGGAATCGATCGTGCATTTTTTGTCGCCCTGGCTTCGGATCAAGCGACTGGAGAGCGGCGCCTCGATCGACTGGCGAATGAGCTTGCGGTATCTCATGGAGGACGTGTGCGTCTTGAAATCGAGTCCGGCGCTGGTGCGGTTGCTCCCGGCGAAGCGCGAGAATTGCGCATTGCGCTGCGCCTGTCCGATCGCTTACGCCCGGGTCAGACTTACTCCGGCACCTGGAAAGTTGAAAACACCGGCCTCGCCATCGAGCTTCAGGTGACCGGGAAGATTCGGGAGGTGGCAGAATGAACAACTCAATCCTGGGCCCCTCAATAGGTGAAGCAGTAATGCTGGTGCGGAACCTTTTTGAGCACGGCGCTCAGATCGGAATGGGAATTCTCGGGGCACTCGGACAAAGTTCGTCTCAAGCTCTTTGCGAAACTGTTCAGGGGCGCAGGCCCCTTGGGGCGCTGGGCGACTGCGATACTTGCGACGTTCCTGCACCATGCTGGGAGCCTCAGCCGCTTGGCCAGGTAACGAGCTTTGTGGCGCCCGGAGGCCAGGGTACGATTCGATTTCGCATAACGAATTGCGGTTTCAGTGCTCGCACGATAACGTTTGCCAGCATCAAACCTGTTCCCGGTCTCACGTTCTCTCCGCCCTCGTTAACACTTGGACCACTCGAGCGCGGCATTGTGTCGGCTTCTCTGCAAGTACCGGCAACGGCGAAGCAAGGCGAGGAGCATGAGCTGGTGCTGTTGGTTCACGGCTGCAAAAACTACTATCTCCGCTGGGTAATAAAGGTGGCCGCCTGTGGCGTAGACATGTGTAACGAAGTTGAAGTCAATGATTGTCCGGACATGATTCATCACTGGTACGACCACTTCTATTGCCATCGCCATTGTCAGGAGCAGCGCCCGCCCGGAACCGTCGGAACCAATCCGGGCGTCAATCCCGTAAACACTCCGGGCCCCACTACGGGCGGCACGTTTGGTACAAGCAAATGAGCCAGCCTGTGCAACTCACCGACGTATGGCGGCGCTCACTGGAGGCCACAGTTCAGTACTACTCTGCTTTGGGAGAACTCGCCGTTGATTGCCTGGAGACGCTGCTGGCCACGACCACGAATTCAAACTTCGGGCTAAACTCGGATGCGAATGCTCCCACGCCTGCGGTCGTCAATCAGGTAAGTACTGCTCCGAAAGCTCCGCCTGTTTCTATGATGGTGCTTGAGGCTGAAGTCAGCCGAAAGGCAATGGGCGTGTTCCTGGTAGAGAACGGTTTCTCGCGAGCCGTCTCCGCCGCGGCAACCGCGTCGGCGTTTGTTGACGATCAGGGTAATGAAATCAATCCGACGGTAGAGTTTCAACCTGCCTCCGTAACGCTCCAGCCGGGAGAGCAGATTCTGGTAAAGGTCCTGGCGACTATTAGCAGAGACATGCCGGCAGGTATCCGCTATCGCGGCGAGATCGGGGTCCCCGGACTAATGGGAACGCGTATACCAGTAGTGCTGGGGAGAATAGCCGGAGCGAAGGCGTCGGGGTCGAAGAAGGCTCGCGCTACCTCCACCGCAGGCGCTCGTAGCAGAACTCCCGGCCGTAACACGCGGCCGCGCGGGAACTCCAGGCAACGTGCAACTAAGGCTTAGTTGCTCGCGCAACGACGGTAATCCCGAACAGTTTTCTGACGGAACAATAATGTAACCTGCCGGCCGAGCTTTGCAGTTCGACACGCTCGCCGGACACTCACCGAGCATAAGGAGCGCAAAGTTGGGCAATGGAATTTCCGCAGTAGAAACTTCCGCCTGGGAGTTGCCAGAGACGCTCGATCTGGTTCCAGACGTTGAGCGATTGAAAAAGATCATCAGCGACTGGACCAACCAATGCGATAAAGAGGTGCGCGATATTGTGCGCCGGCAGATGTCGGCGAGAGCGAAGTATTTTCGACCCGTAACTATCTTCGCCTGCCATCGATCAGTCTCCGAGCAAGATCTTCCCCGCAGTTTATTATCCTCGGCAGTCGCGCTGGAGTTGATTCATAACGTCAGTTTGATCGTGGACGACATCCTGGATCGCTCGCGTTTTCGGCGCGGAAATCTGTCGCTACACTGTCGTTACGGATTCCTGCCCGCATTGATGACGGCGGGTTACATAAACTGCGCTGCTTTTAAGTTGGTTGCTACCGACGGCTACAGCGTGCGTTTGCTGGCCGAGCTGATGCAACGCCTGGGCGTGGCGGAATGTTTGCAATGGCGTTTGCGCCGCCAACCATTGGGTGTGGAAGATTGGCGGCAGATCGCCGGAGAAGACACGGGCGTAATGTTTGAAACCTGCGCGAGACTGGGCACCCGCAACGATCGCCTGCGCAAGTTTGGGTATCTGCTGGGCACGTTGTATCACGGTTGCGACGATGTGGCGGATGTGCGCGGCACGACAGCCCTCGGTGGAGGGAAAAAGGAAGATGTCGTCGATGGCATCCTGACACTTCCGGCGGCAATCGCCACCAGGGACTTAAAAACAGCTCTGCTTTTCCGAAATGCCTCGCTCGAAAACGCGGCGGAGATTATGGATCAACTCATGCTGGCTCTCCCTGAAGCTGAAAGCTACCTGGACAAAATCGCCGCCGAGGCTGAGACCGAGGCGCTCGCGAATGCCAGATTTCCGGAACGCCTGGTTGCCCTCGTCCACCATACGCGCGCGCTCTCTCGAGACTAACTCCGGAGTTTCCTTTAATGTCCACGCGAAGCACCACCCCGAGACCTCATCGCTCAACCTCCAAAAGGTCGAAAAATAGTTATGACGTCATCGTGGTCGGGGCTGGACCAGCCGGCAGCGTGCTGGGCTGGGAGCTGGCGCGGCAGGGCGTGTCTGTTCTGCTGCTTGAAGCTTCACGGTTTCCACGCGAGAAGGTATGTGGCGACTACATTGAGCCACGCGGCCTGCGTGTGCTCGAGGCAATGGGCTGCCTCAAACAACTGGATAAAGGATCTCCCTTACCGATCACTCACTCCGCCACCTTTGTCGACTCTGAGTGCCACTATCGCGGGCGAATCCCCTTTTATGGATCGCTGAAAGATCTTCCGCCCCATGGTTACATCGTCCCGCGCGAACAGTTAGACGAATTGCTTTTCCAAACGGCCGCAAAAGCAGGTGCGAACGTGCGCGAAGAGTCGATCGTACGACGTGTTTCTGCGCGCCGGAATGGCATCGAGGTGGAAGCAAAGTGCGGTGCGAGTCGCAATGTGTTCAGAGGTCGTTTGGTTGTGGGCGCCGATGGAGTCAACTCTGTGGTTGCTCGCAGTGTGAACCTGCTGGCCAATGATCACCGGCACATTGCCCTCTCGCAACGTGCTTACGCCGAAGGACTCGAAGGAGACATCGGCGAGGCAGTCTTCTATTTTGAGAGAGATCTATTTCCGGGTTACGGATGGATGTTTCCGATGCGCGGGGGCAGAGTCAACCTCGGGGTCGGCATCCTTGCCGAATCCGCCCGGCGCCTAAACGTCAAAGTGCCGTCGCTCTTTAAAACTTTCTTTGAGAAACTGCGACGTACCCACCACCGGTGCCAGAAACTAAGACTCTGCGGACCACCAATCGGCGGCATCGTCAAGACGTACGGCGGCGCAGGCCCCAATTTCTTCGCTGGCGGATTGCTCATTGGAGACGCGGGCAGCTTCGTCGATCCGATGACCGGAGAAGGGATAACCCCGGCGATTGAATCCGCCTTGATAGCTGCGCCGGTCATAAAGCAGGCCCTGGCCTCCGGTAAATTCGATGCCGATTTCCTGTCTCTGTACGAAGAGGAGTTTCGGCGCTACTTTGATCCGTCGATGGTATTTGTCGATCTCTGTGCCGCCACCATGCGCAACTGGCATTTCCGCGAACCGTGGTTGCGCGCCGTCGCCAGAGGTTGCGATATTGCCCAGCAGGATCTCGACTTTGCGCGCACGGTGGGCGCCTGTTTCGGCGGCCTGGAGATTCACCCCTCCAGCGTGCTCGGCGAGATGTGGCAAAAAACGGTTTCGGAAATGATGAGCCTGTGGCCGCGCGGTTTGCTATCTTTGCTGGAGTTCAAACCAAACCCTGTGTTTGCGGCAGCGCGAGATTGGTTGTCGTGGCAGGCTGGGTGGTGGGAATCGATTACGGACGATCCGATCTGGCACGCAAACTGGCAAAGAGATCTGCAAAGTAAATGGTTAAAGGCAATTTCGCTTATCTACAAGTCGCAGGACGACCCACGCGCTCAAGGTCTGATGTGAACCAGGCTGTTAAGACCAAGGTGAACTGCTGGTTTTCCTGAAGAGGTTGGTGCTCGGCGAGAAGATCTGCGGTGGACTTAAGCTGACGTCGGACGCCGACACATTTTAACTGGACAAAAACCGCAGGCGGTAGATTTAACGTGCCGATTGCCTGGCGCGTTTCACTGATCAGTCTTTAGCTTTGGCGGCCCTGGTGCGCGGGCCTTTCCGCTTTGAAAGTTTCTCGATCTCGCCACTGAACTGTTCCGCTGCCACGCTGGGAAGTTTTCCCAACTCCCGCAAATACTCTCGCGTGAGGTCTCCCAGGCGGGTCATGGCGCTGTTAGACTCCGTACCTCCCTCGCTGATGCGCGCCAACTCTTCACTTATCCCCTGCGTATACTTGTCAGCCGATTGCGCCCATCCGGCCCAGAACTTTACCAAGGAAGTGATCGCCGCGAGTTGGACACGAGCTGCTTCAACCGTGAGGTCGCGTAACTTTTTGGTTTGGTCGGAGGACGTTCCGGCTTGGTCGGAGGAAGTTTTCGACGCCATCGGTGCACCTTTCTGAGGGTAAATAGGCTATCTGGTGGATTACTATACTCCCCGTTTTCCGCGATATCAATTCCTAAAGCGTGATGTGCGTCTTGAAAAGTTGGTAGCGCATACGGGGCTCGAACCCGTGATCTCTGCCTTGAGAGGGCAGCGTGTTAACCAGCTACACCAATGCGCCGTGGAACAACGATTGATTATAAAGGGCCACTCGGAAGGATGGCAAACCACCGAATTGCCGACTCGCGAAACGGTTTTTTTGGAACAGGAAACTCTTGTTGAGACGCTTTGCGCGAGTGTTATACTCCAATTTGCTCGCCCATACTGAAAACACTCGCCGGGCTATGCCGCAAATTTCCCTGGGCCAAACAACCGATGCGCGCGAAGCGATCTTTGTTGGAGAGCGGAAGTTTTCTCATCGCGAGAGCAAATTCACTCATCGGATCGAGCTAAGCTAAAATGAAGATCACGGTGCTTAAAGAAGAACTGCCGGGCGAAGCGCGCGTGGCGCTGATGCCTGACTCAGTGAAGAAACTTTTGAGCGCCGGGGCGACGGTGTCGGTTGAAAGTGGGGCAGGTCTCGCGGCGGCGCGATCAGATGCTGATTACGTCGAGGCCGGCGCGGCGATCTCGACGGATCGCAATGCGATGCTCCAGGAGACGGACGTTCTGGTCACCGTTAACCGGCCCACGACAGATGTTTTTGCGGCGCTCCGACCAGGCGCAGTGGTGCTTGGATTTCTTCGTCCGCTCGACGAGCCGCAAGCGTTGGAGCCGGCGATGACGCGTGGCCTGACTACGTTTGCGATGGAATTAATTCCGCGCATTACCCGCGCACAGTCGATGGACGCGCTGTCGTCGATGGCCACCGTGGCAGGTTACAAAGCCGTCGTCCTGGGCGCCGCCAGCATTCCGCGAATGTTTCCGTTGTTGATGACTGCGGCGGGCACGGTGCCGCCGGCGCGCGTCCTCGTGCTCGGCGCGGGCGTGGCCGGATTGCAGGCGATTGCCACCGCGCGCCGGTTGGGCGCGGGCGGCGAAGCGTATGACGTGCGCGCGGCGGCGGGTGAACAGGTGCGCTCGCTCGGCGCAACGTTTTTGGAAGTTGACTTAGGTGGACTCAAAACTGAAGACGCGGGTGGTTACGCCCTTGAGTTGTCTGAAGAGGCACTGAAGCGTGGCCGCGATTTGATCGCAGAACACGCAAAGACCGCGGACGTGGTGATCACCACGGCGCAAGTCCCCGGGCGACGCGCCCCGCTGTTGTTAACGGAGGAAGCAGTGCACGGCATGAGACGCGGCGCGATCATCATCGATCTCGCCGGAGCGACGGGCGGAAATTGCGCGCTGAGCAAAGCCGACGAAGTAGTCGAGCAGGCGGGTGTGACCATTCTCGCACCGACGAATCTGCCCGCAACTGTGCCGGTCCATGCCAGTCAACTCTATTCGCGCAACGTCACCGCGTTTCTCAGTCTATTAATCAAGGACGGCCAGTTGAACATCGATCTGAACGACGATGTGGTTGGTCCGTCGTGCGTCACAAATGCAGGTCAGGTTGTGAACACTCGGGTGGCAGCTTCTCTAAAAAGTTCGAGCTGAAAGGACAGCGCGCGCATGACCCAGAATCAATCCCCACTCGGCGAGCAAGGTCAAGTTTCCAGCCTCGATCGTGCCAACCTCGTGTCAGGTCTCATGACGGGGATCGGCACCGCCTTCGCTTTTGGCATGGACGGGTTCTTTCTGATCAATGACAAGACAGGCTCGATGGGCGCGGTGTTGTTCCTGCTGTTGCCATTCGTTACGGGTTTCGCGACGGCTTTGGTGGCGCGTAGTCGGAATCTGATCGTGGCGTCATTGATTATTGGTTTGATTATATGTTCCGCCATCCTGCTAATCACGAAATTGGAAGGTTGGGTATGCGTACTGATGTCTGCGCCGCTGATTGCTGTCGGCCTGACAATCGGAGCTCTGCTCGGCGCGCTGGTTAGAAGAAAAGTGATCGATAAATCAAGCACGCCGCGCTTCCTTAACCTGCTGTTGCTGCTGACATTGCCGCTTTTCTTGATGGGCGCAAACAGCCTCGAAGAGCCGGCGCGAAGAGCGGCCAGGGCCGAAACGTTTACCAGCGTTCTGGTCATCGAGGCTTCGCCGGATGAAGTTTGGAAATCAATCAAGACGATGGACCGGGTCAACGCGCACAAAGGTTTTCTGATGCGGATCGGATTGCCGGTTCCAGTTAGTTGTAAGCTGGACAAGGAAGCTGTTGGCGGCACGCGCACCTGCTACTTCGAGTCGGGCTATATCGAGGAGCGAGTTACGGAGTGGGAGCCACCGCGCTCGATGAAACTGGAGATTACATCCTGGGACGTGCCGGGCAGGCCGTGGCTCGATTTCAAAGACGCGAGTTATGAACTCCACCAGGAAAACGGCCGCACAGTCATGACCAGAACTTCAACCATCGTTTCGCGTTTGTTACCGGCGTGGTATTGGCGCCGGCTCGAGAAGATTGGCGTCGAGACGGAACATGAATACCTGTTCGAAGCGGTGAAGAATAGAATCAACGGAGTGAAATAGCATGGAAGCATCAACCCTGATTTCCTCTCTTTACGTTTTTGCGTTGGCGGCGTTTCTCGGTTACCAGGTGATCTCGCGCGTGCCGCCGCTGCTGCATACGCCGCTGATGTCGGCGACGAATGCAATCTCGGGAATCTCGCTGGTTGGCTCGATTGTCACCGCCGGGGCTCACTACAACACCGTCAGCACTATTCTCGGTTTCACTGCCGTGTTTTGTTCCACCACCAATGTCGTCGGCGGTTTCGTGATTACCGATCGCATGCTGCGGATGTTCAAGCGCAAGCCGGCGGAAGGCCAGAAGGCAGAAGGCAAGAAGCAGTAGGCAGCGAGCGGGGAGCAAATACAAAGCTGAAATTCCAAATTCCCAAATTTCAAACGCAAGCCAGAAGCCCAAAACCAAAAAAGCAAAAACCCAGAAACCAAAGGCCAAAGACCCACTAAACCGTGCGCACCTACTTCATCGAACTAAGCTACCTGCTGGCTTCCATTCTTTTCATTCTCGGCCTCAAGGGATTGAGTCATCCGGAGTCTGCCAAGCGCGGCATGCATCTGGCGGAGTTTGGAATGTTGATGGCGATCATCGGCACCCTGATGCACTACGAGATCGTTACCTACACCTGGATTATTACCGGCCTGGTGCTGGGCTCGCTGGTCGGTTTGGCGATGGGCCTTTGGGTCCCAATGACGGCGATGCCGCAGCGGACTGCGTTGTCGCACGCGTTTGGCGCTTTCGCGGCGGCTTTGGTCGGAATCTCCGAGTTCTATCGCCACGGTGGACATCTCGAAACCATTACGATGAGCGCGCTTGGTTTTGAAGTAATGCTCGGCGCGTTGACCACGACCGGAAGTCTCCTGGCATTTGCGAAGTTGCAGGGTCTGGTGCGTGGCACGCCGGTGACCTATCGCGGCCAGAACATTTTCAACATGGCGCTGCTGGCAGCGACGATCGGAATTTTTATTTACTTAATTATCGTGCCGGGCTCGATGACGCTTTTCTTCGTCATGGCTGGTCTGGCTTTCGTTTTCGGATTGCTTTTGGTGATGCCAATCGGCGCGGCAGACATGCCGGTGGTGATGTCGCTGCTGAATTCCTACGCGGGCCTGGCGTCCGCAGCCACTGGGTTCGTGTTGAAGAACAACGTGTTGATTATTGCCGGCACGCTCGACGGTTTCTCAGGATTCATTCTCTCGATCCTGATGTGCCGAGCAATGAACCGTTCGATGACGAACGTGCTGTTTGGCGCCTTCGGCAGCGCTGTGAAATCTGAAGAACCCGGTGGCGCACAAGGTGTGATGCGGGAAGTAAGTTTGGACGACATCGCGGTGCAGTTGGCTTATGCAAACAAAGTGGTGTTTGTGCCAGGCTACGGCATGGCCACCGCGCAGGCGCAACATGCGGTGCGCGAGTTGGCTGACACGCTGGAGAAACGCGGCGTGACAGTGAAGTATGGGATTCATCCGGTGGCGGGACGCATGCCCGGCCACATGAACGTGTTGCTCGCCGAGGCCAACGTTCCTTACTCGTCGCTGTATGAGTTGGAACAAATAAATCCCGAGCTTCCCTCGACCGATGTGGCGGTCGTGATCGGCGCCAACGATGTGGTCAATCCCGATGCGCGCGATAATCCAAACAGTCCTATCGCCGGCATGCCAATCATCGAAGTAGATCGCGCGAAGTCAGTGGTGGTTTTGAAGCGCGGCCAGGGCAAAGGATTTTCGGGACTGGAAAACCCGCTGTTTTTCAAAGACGTGACGGGCATGCTCTACGGCGACGCGAAAGAGACTTTGACGAAGCTGGTGGGCGCAGTGCAACACGCCTAAACTTTCGTCCTGGCAGAAGCCCGACCATTAGGGAGGGCTTGGTTTCTAGCAGACGTTGAGAGCACTTTCGAGTAAAGAGAGCCCTTCCTAACGGTCGGGCTTCTGCCAGGATTTTTTCAGATTCGTCTCATCCGCGTTAATCCGCGGCCAATATCAATTCCTAATGAAATCCAGCGGAGCTTACATGCGAAGATCACTTGCAACCGTTTTATTGACGAGCGTCCTTGTCTTTAGTTTCTCATCGGCGCCAGCCCCGCGCGCGATTGCCCAGCGTAAGGCCAAGACCCAGAAAGCAGCGCCGGTTTCGCTCGCGTCGCAAAGGGGTGCGGACACAATCGCGGCCGCACAATTGAAAGACTATCTCTCCTTCATCGCCTCCGACGAGATGGAAGGCCGCGACACGCCCTCACGCGGGTTGGATACGACCGCCAAATTTCTGGCGATGAACCTCTCGCGCTGGGGCTTCAAGCCGGCGGGCGACGAAGGCGGCTACTTTCAAAAAATCGCGTTGAGCCGGGACCTTATCGACAAAGCAGAGACGCGCGCGCAGCTCAACAACCAGCCGCTGGTCCTTGGCGATGACTACATTCCCTTCGCGCGACCGGCTGACATTACCGCCTCGCAAATGGTGTTTGCCGGCAACGGTTGGCTCGTGAAGTCGAAGAATATCGACGCCTACAAAGGCATAGACGCGAAGGGAAAAATCGCAGTCATCTTTGGCCCGCCCAGCGGCACGCCGCCCGGCATCAGGAATTCCGACCTCACGGGCAAGCGCGGCGAAGACTGGATGAACGCGGCCGAGTATGCGCAAAAGCAGGGCGTCGCCGGGATTGTGATCGTTCCCGATTTTCAATACCTGGCGAATTGGGATCGCAACCGCGCACGAATGGCGGAGCGTGGAATAACTAGAGTTGACAAGTTTCAAGCTCCGGTCGGCGCACTGATACCGCAGCTCGTTATCTCGCCGCGCGTGGCGAATGTTTTGTTTCAGGGCGAGAGGCAAAACGCCCAGTCGATCTTCGAATCGGTTTACGCGGGTCAGTCGCCCGAACCCTTTGCGCTCAACCCGGACAAGAAACTTTCCGCGGTCGTAAAAATAAAATCCGAGCCGGCCACCACCCAAAATGTGGTCGCGGTTTTTGCAGGCAGCGATCCGGTTCTCAAGAACGAATACGTCGCGTTGGGCGCGCACTACGATCACGTCGGCATCGGCATACCGGTAAACGGCGACGCTATTTACAACGGCGCGGATGATGACGGCTCTGGAACTACTGCGCTGCTCGCGATTGCGGAAGCGCTCGGGAAAGCACCGACGCGACCAAAACGCTCGGTGCTGTTTGTTTGGCATGCAGGCGAAGAAAAAGGACTGTGGGGCTCACGCTACTTCACTGACAACCCAACCATTCCGCTTGCTAACATCGTTGCGCAAATCAATATCGATATGATCGGACGCAGCAAAAAGGAAGGCGACACCAATCCGAGAAACCGCGAACTCTCCGGACCAAATGAGATTTATGTTATTGGCTCAAAGATGATGAGCACGGAGCTTGGCGAGTTGACGGAAAATGTGAACAAGCAATATCTCAACATCACCTACGATTATCGCTACGACGATCCGGCGGATCCAAACCGCTTCTTCTTTCGCAGCGACCATTACAACTACGCGCGCAAGGGCATTCCGATAGTTTTCTTTTTCGACGGCGAGCATGAAGACTACCACCGTCCCGGCGACTCGGTCGACAAGATCGACTTTCAGAAAATGGAGAAGGTCGCACGCACGATCTACATGACGCTGTGGGAAGTTGCCAACCGGCCAAGTCGGCCTGTGGTTGATAAGCAGTTGCCGGCGCAGTTGACGCAGCAAACCAGGTAACTTTGTTTCGACTGACATTAACTAAGTCGAGTATTGAAGCTCAGTCTAAAAAAATGTTTACGACCCACGAATTTACACGATCCAGCCTGAAAGGCTGTCAGATAGTAGCCGGTGGTCGCAGCGAAGCGCAGACCACCGGTAGACAAGCAAAAGAATTCAGCAACCTGAAGGGTTGCCCAGAAAACCGTGGCACCCCTCGCTGGGTGCAGATGAACTATTCACTGCTTTCCGGTGGTCTTCGCTACGCTGCGACCACCGGCTACTATCTTGCAGCCTTCCAGGCTGAAATCCGCGAGGCTACTTACCGCGTTCGCTCACGAGTCGTCTATAAGCTTCATCACGAGTAAGTCCCAGTTCGCGTGCCGCTTTCTTTAATGCCGCGCGGTGATCCAGTCCTTCATTTTCGAATTTCGTAACCAGCGCGACGATACCTACGACGGGTTGAGCTTTCATGTTTTCGTCTTCAATGACTGCGCGGTCAATGAGCAGCACCATCTCGCCGCGTGCGCTTTCGCCCGCAGAAAAACGCGCTGCCAGCTCACTCAAACGACCACGGGCAATCTCCTCGTGCATTTTCGTCAGCTCGCGCGCGACTACCGCCTCGCGTTCGCCGAGAATTTCGTGCGCATCTTTGAGGGTGGCCGCGATGCGATGCGGACCTTCGTAGAAGATCAAGGTGGCTGGAATCGAACGAAGCTCATTAAGCCGCGCGCGCCGTGCGCCCGAACGTGCCGGCAGAAAGCCGCCAAAAAAGAATTCATCCGTAGGCAGGCCGGAAGCTACCAACGCGGCAATCAAGGCACTGGCGCCGGGCACCGGCACAACCCTTACTTCCTTTTCGATCGCGAGTCGGGCCAGACGAAATCCCGGATCACTAATGCCAGGGGTGCCGGCGTCGGAAACAATTGCGACGTCTGCGCCGGAGTTAAGTTGTTTGAGCAGCTCGACGGCACGTTCGCGTTCGTTGTGTTCGTGATAGCTGACGGTGCGGGTGCTGATGCCGTAATGATTGAGCAGCTTCTTCGTGTGGCGGGTGTCTTCGCAGGCAATGATATCAACTTCGCCAAGCACGCGGAGAGCCCGGTGAGTGATGTCTTCGAGATTGCCGATTGGAGTTGAAACCAGGTAGAGCGTTCCGGCCATGCAGCCATTCTGTCATCAAGGCTGGTTTAGGCGGAAGCCCGACCGTTAGGAAGGGCTTGGCGGCGACCTAAAGATCGCTATCAACTATGGCGATAGGAGCCCTCCCTAATGGTCGGGCTTCTGCAAAGATTCACATGCGAAAGCCTCGCTCCCACTCTTTTCAAGTTGGAGCGAAGCGCTCGCTTTTAGGAAACTGCTAAACAGCGGACTGACTAGTTGGGCCAGGGTATTCGGCGCCACCAGTCGTTGTTGCGGTTGTTTGGACTGTTCCGTCGATAGTCGTCGTTGCTGCGTCGCCGGTTGCGATTGTATTCACCGTGATCCGATCCGCGAATTCCATAGGCGTCTGAAATCACGCTCAACTCCTGGCTAATCTGTGACCACTCGGAAGCCAGACGATTGTTATAAAAGTGATGGCTCGCTTCATCTTCGATGTGGCTCGCCGCATCGAGCAGCCGCTGAGCCTCGTCATAGCTACTGTCCAGGTTGCGTTCATTGAATGCGTTTTTCAAATCGATCACGGCACGACGAAACTCCTTAGCGTCGGCATTCAAATGGTCCTCATGACGAGTTCCATTTTCGCGGCTGCGATCAAGTTCGCGATCAAGGTCGCGATCGAAGTCTTTGCTCAGCCGGTCAAGTCTTCGGATTGAATCGCGCAGATAACGGCTGTCATAGCGGCCATATCCGTAGTTGTCATTCTGGTTACGGTCGCGCCGGTAGTCTCTATCTTGCCCGTTATCCCGGTTACGGCCCCAGGGATCATAGGTACCTTGCGCGGCTGCCAGCGCCGGCAAGCACAACGCCAGGATTGCAGCCGCGAAAATTGAAAATCTCAGTGTGCGTCGTTTAGTCATCAGTAGCCTCCTCAAATCCTTTTTCGAGTCGATCTTCATTTTGAGTCTCTGCGTCGCTCTCAGGTCAGCTCGGTTTTCTTAACGCTCGTGTATGGGGGAACCTGTCATGTCGAGCGTGATCGCCACAACATTATTGGCAAGCATCGTGCCCCGAGCTTTAGCGACCTTAGCGTCGCCCTGACCGACCCGGAAAACTCGGAACTCCAGCGGTTTTACGAGGATTGAATTATTTTTGACCGTTCGAGTGGTTCGAAAACGTGCACTGGCCAGCGGAAATGGTTAAGAGCGTTTGGAAGGATTTCGGGAAACGTCCAACAGCATCGCAATGTGATCTTTTACGTTTGCCTCATGAAACTCGTAGGCCCCGTGCGGTCTTCCGGGTCTTGCCTTGCCGATCCACTGCGGTGTGCCACTCGCGCTCAGGATGAGCCGGAGTTCTTCGTTAGCGGATTTTATTCCGCGGTGTTTGATGTTGGCGCAGGCCAGGCCGCCGCCGCGAATGAAACCATCGCGTGGCTCGCGCGGCCAACCCACTTCCACGATGACCATGCGCACGCCGCTTTCCAAACTCAAGCGACTACCAACCATGCCGGCATTGCCAACCTTGAAGCGGTGCGCATCTTCGGTGGAGATCTTTATCGCCGCGCCGGCGCGGTTTGCGTGGCCGGCAGCGACGGCAAACAGCCCGACCAGCCAGTCGCCGGCAGTCTTCCTCAGCAGATCATTAGACCGGCGCAGCGCAATATATTCAGAAATGTCGGTCCGTCCCGCCGCGCGCGCGCGCGCTTCAGCTTCGGCGAGGACCATGGCCCATGCCTGGTCAAGTTCGCTCACTACAACCTCCGGGAACATTCGCAAACATTCCAGAACCGCTTACATCCCTCGCTGACCAAAGCACGCGATGTTATCATGGCCTTCCAGACTCCCCCATCTAGATGTCCAAATTCGTTTGAACCAAACCAAATTGAGCGATAAGAAGCATTGTTGTGAAACGCTGGGATATCAGTTGAATCTGCGCTGCGACCAACATCCAGACCCGTTCGACTGTGTTGATACTCTCGTCTATCACTCAGCGCAATTCGACGAGTACGGCATCATCATTCATGATGGCGGCTCGTCTTACTCTCTTATTCACTACTGTCCCTGGTGCGGAACTAAACTGCCTAAAACCAAACGCAAGCTATGACACGGCTTTATTCAACGATGAAACTGACCGACTATCCAAGCTGGCTACTCCTTGCCGCCTGTAGCACGGCACTCTTCCTCTCGCTTGGCGTGACTCAACTGGCGCAGACGCAGCAGCAAATCCCGGCGCCCACCGGCCATGTAAACGATTTTGCCGGGGTGGTGGATGAAAAGACAAAACAACAACTGGAAAACATTCTGGAGAATGTGAAACTAAAAACCGGAATCGAATTTGATATCGCCACGGTGCAGTCAACCGAAGGTCAGGACATCTCCGACTTCTCCCTGGAGCTGGCGAAGAATTGGAACATCGGCGCGCGCACAAGTGCAAAGAAAAGTTTGTTGTTGGTGCTGGCCGTCAATGAGAAGACGTCGTTCACGCGGTTTAGCCGCTCGGTCCAGAATGATCTTCCCGAAGGCGTGCTGGGCGAAGTGGGCCAACGCATGCGCGCGCTCGTTGACTCCGGTCAATTCAGCGAAGCGCTAAACGCAGGCGTGGAACATTTCGTGAGTTCGCTCGGACAGAAGTTGGCATTTAATACCGAAGATTTCGATAAGGCGCCGGTAGTTTCGCCCGTAGTTTCAACGCCAAATGCGGCGACCTCTGCTCCCGATGTAAACAAACCGACTGATGAAACACCGCCTGCGATCCCGCCAGTTACAAAAAGTGAGGCCGGGGCGGCGCCCCTCAAGTCTCCCGCAACTCGCCGAGATAACGTTTCACTCAAAACGAGGAAGCCGAGCACGATCATCGATGATGCAGCCGAAGCTGAGGAAGTGTCATTGACGCTGACCAAGCCTCACGAAGAGCGCATCGTCTTGCTCAAGGCCTTCCTCGCTGCGCATCCCGATTCCAGGGAGAGGCCTCGGGCGACGGAACTGCTGGTTGCCGCGCGCGCGGCCTTTGGCGACGAGCGATTGAAGAAAGGCGATAGCGCGGGCGGCATTGAACAACTAATGCTGGCCATCGCCGACGCTCCAGTCAACGCCTCGGAGAAGTTGTTCGCCGGAGTTATTTCTCAGATCCCTTTGAACCTCTACCTGCGCGGCGAGCCGGTAGCCGCGACGAGGGCAGCCCAAACTATCGAAGCGAAATTCGGAAACGACGCGAAACGATTGCTCGCTCTCTCGGGTTTTTACATCAGCACTGAACAAGGGGCTGAGGCTGTACGGTTGGCAACGCAAGCGGTGCAGCTTGCTCCCGAACTTGCCGAAGCGCATCAGGGCCTCGCGCGTGCGCTGCACATCTCGCTGCGGCTTGCCGAGGCTGCGGGGGAATACAAGCGAGCGCTCGAGCTTGATCCGAATGCCAAAGCGGCGCGACGCGGTCTGGCCGATCTTGATCGCGCTTTCGGGAAGTCGGAAGAAGCGTTGCCGCTCTATCGCCAACAACTCGATGCCGAACCGACCGACAAAGCCGCGCGCACCGGATTGATTCTTTCCCTGCTCGATCTTGGCCGGACAGACGAAGCGAAAGGCGAACTGGAAAAAGCGCTCCAAACTGATCCGCGCAACCTGAATCTCCTGGCCGGCGCCGCCTACTGGTTTGCCGCACACAACGAGAGCGACCTGGCTCTTGCCCTCGGACGCCGGGCCGTCGAGATCGAGCCCCGCTACACCTGGTCGCAAATTGCGCTGGCGCGTGCCTTGGTGGCGCAGAAGAAGCCACTCGAAGCGGAACGCGCGCTTCGTTTCGCGCGTCAATATGGAAAGTTTCCGACGCTTGATTATGAGTTGGCGAGCACCCTCGCGGCCGCCGCGCTTTACGACGAAGCTGCGGAGGTTCTCGCGCAGTCGTTCAACTTGAAAGATGGCCAGATCGAAGCACGACTTGGAGGTCAGGCTTCCGCGCGTAGCGCCGACTTCGTCGAGCTGCTGGCGCCCGAGCGGCGCGCAAGTATTTTTCAGTCAAGCGCGGCTGACACGGAGAGCAATGCAAAACTTCTCAAAGCGCTTTTGATGTTTACCACTGCCCTGGACCAGGACGCTACTGGCGCAACAATCAACGAAGAGAGCGCTACAGCCGCGGCAAAAGAGTTTGCCTCGGGTGAGGATGTCGCGCGTGTCTATCGCCAACTCTATGCGGCGAGCCGCTTGCTGCAAAAGGGAATTGGTTTCCAGACTGCTTACGAACTTGCCGAAGCGGCGCGCAATAGTGCCGACGCCGGCATGAACGTTCCTGACTTAACGTTGGCAGTGCAGGCTGATGAGTTTCGTGTGATTCGTGCGCGCGCCATCGCTGCCGGCGGCACACCGGACATTCCCGAAGCGCCACGTAACGTTTTATCAAACTTACTGCGTGGGCGCATCGAGGACACCAGCGGCTGGTCACTCTTTGGCCAGGACAAACTCGACGAAGCCGTGGACCACTTGAAACGCGCGGTCGCCATACTTCCGGAAGGCACGCCCGCTGCGCGCACTTCGCTATGGCATCTCGGCGTCGCTCTCGATCGTCAGGATAAAAAAGCCGAGGCACTTTCGTATTACATCAAGAGCTATAACGCAGGTGAACCCGATTCGGTGCGTCGCGCGGTGATCGAGCAACTCTACCGCAAGGTGAACGGAACACTTGACGGACTCGACGAACGAATCGGTCCAGCCGCCGCCGCCTTGCCAGTCGCGCAAACATCGGCGGGCGAGAACACGACCGATAGATCTGTTGCAGCTCCGGCGCCGCCAGTCTCCTCGCCGGAGAGTACGCCGGCTGCAACCGCAGCTTCCGTAGCGCCGGTTGCCGATGCTTCAGCAACTCCCGCGGCGACGCCTGCTTCATCACCAACCGCTGACGCGGCGGTAGTGACCGCACAGCCGACACCGTCTCCAGAATCAGCATCGCCGTCACCTTTGCCATCATCTACGCCGGAACAATCTCCAGCGCCGACACCAAGTCCGCCGTCTGAAGTTCTACCGGCAGCAACTGCGGAGCCGACCGCGTCTCCGGAATCAACGCCATCAATAACGCCGTCAACCATGCCGCCTGCAACATCGCCGGCGCCCACTTCTCCGACGTCGTCGCCCGCAGCGACGCCGGAACCAAGTGTCAGCCCCACGCCGGAAACGCCAACCCCGTCAGCACCGACAGCGGACCCAGCGCCAACTCCAACGCCCGATTCCAAGCCCCCGGTACCATCCACGCCTGCGCTCGGCGACTCGCCGGTGGCGAAAATGGATAAGCCACCGCGCACGAGGATTACGATCACCGGGCGGGTAAAGGACGCCGGCGGCAGCCCGCTCGCAAACGTTGTGGTGGTGCTAATCAGTCCACAGGGCACGGTGCTGGCCTCGACTACCGACGCGCAGGGAAACTACTCATTCACCGTGGCAGTATCACCGTCACCGCAGAGTTACAGAATCATTCCTTCGCGTGATGGTTTTACTTTTGAGCCGGTCGACAGGGCCGCGCCCGTAGCGAGTGACGATGTGAAAGAATTGGATTTCATAGGTGTGCTAAGCGGCAAGCCTTAACGCAATTTGTAACGCAATCTGTTAGATTACGATGACTCGTGACCTCTCAACTAAGTGGCAGCTTGGCTCCGCAAACTAACAGTTTGCGTTACCTCGGCATAATTACCTGACCAGGCCTTGGTATCCAGCCAACCGCGTGCACCTCTTTACCATCCAAAATCGCAGTTTAGAGTTCAACTTTCAACGGCTTCCAGCAGCTATTCTGCCAAGAGCCGGCGGCTGTATACTCAAGGACGAACCACCCAGCAAAAGCAGAGATCATATGAAGATATCCAGGCCCACCTTTCCCCAAGTGCTTTCGAAAACCTTCTTCTCGCTTGCCGGGCTTGTTTTGGTTGCGACCAGCGCGGGCGCCCAGCAGCCCGGGCCGCAACCGGCCGCGACGCGTTTCGACATAACGAACTACCGCATCGAGGCCCAATTGATTCCCGATCAGCACACGTTGCGCGCCGGCGCCGACATAACCGTCATCCCGTTGGAAGCAACGCGTTCGCTGGTGTTCGAACTCAACGGCTCACTGCGCGTGGAGAGTATCGATCGCGATGGCAGACCGCTGCCCGGTTTTGTCCAGGATGCAGTCGGCGTAGGCGCGCTTGGACCAAGCGTGAGAATCGATCTCGGTCAGGTTGTACCGGCGAATCAGCCGGTGACCCTTCGTTTTCGTTGGAGTGGAGCATTGCTCTCGCCGGAAGGCGGACCTCTGGCAACCAAGCGCCTGGCTTATGTCGGCCCGGAAGGTTCGTATTTAATGTATGCCTCGCGTTGGTTTCCGTTTCACGACTACGCTGCGGATCGCGCCACGTCCGATATCACCTTGATCGTGCCTTCTGGTTTGCAAGTAGCCGGGACCAGCGACGATCCGGTGACGCCGCAATCTTCGCCGAAAGAGGGTGCGACACGTTTTCATTTCGTCCATCGCCAACCGGTCCTGATTGGAAACTTTGCCGCCGGCCAATACATCAATCGCAATCTGCGCTTTGGGAGTTATGAGATTCAGTTTTATGCAAAGCCGGGGAGCGAGGGTCGCATTAATGGTTACGCCGAGATGATGGGCCAGGTGCTGGAGTCTTACTCAAAACAGTATGGCGGCCCGATCTTCGGCACTCGGCTGGTCGTGGCCCAGGTTGACGATGACAGTCTGGATACTTATTCGGGCCCCGGGATTGTTTTTCTGGCCTCGAAGCTTTTCGACTCTACTCGTCCCATGCCCGAAGAGAAACTTCAGCGCGAAGTGGCCTATCAGTGGTGGGGCCAGACAGTAGGGTTGAAGTCGTTTGATGACGCCTGGATTTCACAGGGCCTGGCTGAGTGGAGCGCGTTCGCGTTTCGTGAATCCAATTTATCGGGTGGCGCGCTCGAAGCCGCTCAGCGCGAGCAACAGGAGCGCGCGCTGACATTCGAACAGACCGCGTCGATCGCGCGAGCGCCCAGCGCGCTGGACGATCAGTCGGCGGCCTATCAGTCGATCGTCTTCCACAAAGGCGCGATGGTCTTTCGCATGCTGCGCGAAACCATGGGTAAGGAAAAGTTTGACCGCCTGTTGCATAACTTCCTCGAACAGTATCGCGGTAAAAATGCGTCTATCGACGACTTCGAACATTTGGCTTCGCAGGTCGACGTGGAAAATCTTCGCTACTTCTTCGCGCAATGGGTGGAGGGCACGGGTGTTCCGGAGTTTACCGTCGACTACCAGATCATTCGCACGCGGGCCGGGAAGTTTCGTACGCGCGGCACGGTCAAGCAGTCGCTCGAAACCCTGCGGATGCCGGTACAGTTGATGTTGCGCGCTGAAGGCGACAATCAAACGACGACAATTAGGATCGAGGGCAAGAGCGAGGACTTTGATTTCGAATCAAACGGACAGCCGCTGGAAGTAGTCGTCGATCCCAACTACAAAATCCTGCGCATGTCAGACGACTTGCGCGTCTCGATAATTGCGCGTCGCGGCATCGAACAAATGAAGGAAGGTCTCTACGCGGAAGCGCAGCAGCAGTTTGAAGCCGCGTTGAAGTTGGATCGCTCAAATTCGTGGGTCTACTACAATCTTGGCCTGCTCTATCTCGAGCAGCGCAACTGGGCGCCCGCCCTCGACAATTTTGAAGCATCGCTCAATGGCACTTTGAAGCCTTCCTGGATCGAAGTCTGGGCCCACATCAAAAAGGGTAATGCTTACGATGCCAAGGGCGAGCGCAACCGCGCTGTCGCTGAATATAACAAGGCGGTGCAGTCCGGCATTAACTACGACAACGCGCTGTCAGTGGCGAAGAAGTTTCTCGCCACCCCGTTCGATCCCAAGACAGCACAATCAGCCGAGCTGATGTCGCCGGGGAATTAATTTTGTAGGGGCAGGGCTCGTCCCCGCCCGCGGTTTTTGCAAAGGAGTGAATCATGAGTACACCGCAAAAGAAGGTCGAACCAATTCCGGCTGAGTATCCCGGGATAACGCCTTATCTTTCCGTCAACGACGCAGCCGCTGCGATTGAGTTTTACAAGACGGCGTTTGGCGCAACTGAAATAATGCGCTTGCCAGGCCCGGATGGAAAACTCGGACACGCCGAAGTTCGAATTGGTAACGCAGTCGTTATGCTTGCTGATGAGGCCCCTGATTCCGGCAGCTTAAGTCCAAAGACTCTGGGCGGTTCACCAGTGAGGTTGCATATGTACGTCGCAGACGTCGACGCCTTTTTTGAAAAAGCTGTGGCGGCCGGTGCGAAGATCTTGATTCCCATTGCGGATCAATTCTACGGCGACCGTTCAGGCCGCCTCGAAGATCCGTTTGGGCATGTCTGGCTCGTCTCGACGCATACGGAAGACGTCTCGCCCGAGGAGATGCAGAAACGCATGGAGGCGTGGACGCGAGAACAGAGTGGTTGAGGTTCAGAGTCCAAGCTTTAGCTTGCCGCTTGCGTACGAGCAACCTGAGGGTTGAACTCTGAGCTTTGATGGGTCACCGGCCTGGGTTGTAGGTCAGCCAAAAATAGATCGCCTGTCCGACGCCTATGAAGAATCCAATCACCGCGCCAAACAGCTCGATTGTCTTCAGGTGATGTTGCGCGACTGACAGCACCAGCTCCTCGAGTTTTTCAATCGGATAATCCGAGACCTTCTTACGCACCAGTCCGCCCACGTCAAACTCAGCAATCGC
>Ga0137410_10000315_pt1 | contig 34170 bp, 32 predicted proteins | sample CZODoug1_16funga_FD_108878 | JGI IMG/M metagenome (GOLD analysis project Ga0137410, IMG submission 108878) | Vadose zone soil fungal communities from Angelo Coast Range Reserve, California, USA - CZODoug1_16fungal (Illumina Assembly) | ecosystem: Environmental > Terrestrial > Soil > Vadose zone... | reverse complement strand
CTTCGCCGGCTTGCCGCACGACGGGCACTTCGTGTCGACGTAGGAAGCGCGCTTGTTGAGCGGGTTGCCGGTGCCGTCAGGAACCATGTCCTCCGGGAGCAGCACCGGCAGCTGCTCGTCGGGCACTGCTACATCGCCGCAGGCGGCGCAGTGCACGATCGGGATCGGCGTGCCCCAGTAGCGCTGGCGCGAGATGCCCCAGTCGCGCAGCCGCCACTGAGTCTGCTTTTCTCCCAGTCCTTTTTTCGTCAGGTCGGCCGCGATCGCGTCGACGGCCTGTCTATAGTTCAGACCGTCGTATTTCCCAGAATTGATGCACTGCCCGTGTTCTTCAAAGACTTGGTTCCACTCCTCCCAATCCAGCAGGCCGTGGTGATCGCGCGGCGAGACAAGAGCAGGACTGAAGGAAACACGTGGTGCACCGGTTTCGCCGATCAGACCCTGCTCAATCTTGGAGATATCCCACGCTTCCGGGACGATTACGGGTTTGATTTCAAGGTCGTACTGTTTTGCGAAAAAGAAGTCTCGTTCATCGTGCGCGGGCACACCCATGACTGCGCCTTCGCCATAGGTCATCAAGACATAGTTGCCTACCCAAATCGGCAGTTTTTGGCTTGTGACTGGATGAACAGCGAACATGCCAGTCGGCATGCCCTTCTTTTCTAGCTGCGCAAGCTCTGACTCCATTACTGCGCCCTTCTTGCACTCTTCAACGAAAGCCGCGAGCTTTGGATTGTTCTTTGAGGCAAAACCAGCAATTGGATGCTCTGCCGCAACTGCCATGAAGGTTGCGCCCAGCAGCGTATCGGCGCGCGTCGTGAACCCCCAGAGGGTCTTCTTTTCACCGCTCAATTCATACGGGAAGCCGATCCGCACGCCTTCCGACTTGCCGATCCAGTTTTTCTGCATCAGCTTGACCTGCTCGGGCCAGCCGGGCAGCTCGTCGAGCGCCGCGAGCAGCTCCTCGGCGTAGCGCGTGATGCGCAGAAAGTACATCGGGATCTCGCGCTTCTCGACCACTGCGCCGGTGCGCCAGCCGCGGCCTTCGATCACCTGCTCGTTGGCGAGCACCGTCTGGTCGACCGGGTCCCAGTTGACGACGCCGGTCTTCTTGTAGGCGAGGCCTTTCTTGAACAGGCGCGTGAACAGCCACTGGTTCCAGCGGTAGTAGTCGGGCCGGCAGCTCGCCAGCTCACGCTTCCAGTCGAGGGCGAAGCCGAGGCCCTTCAACTGCGCCTTCATGTACGCGATGTTGTCGTGGGTCCACTTGGCCGGCGGCACCTTGTTCGCCATCGCCGCGTTCTCGGCGGGCAGGCCGAATGCGTCCCAGCCCATCGGCTGCAGCACGTTGTATCCCCGCATCCGATAGTGGCGGGTGAGGACGTCGCCCAGGGTGTAGTTCCGGACGTGCCCCATGTGCAGCTTCCCCGAGGGATAGGGGAACATGGAAAGGCAGTAATACTTCGGCCTGGCAGGATCCTCGCTGACGTTGAACGAGCGATGGCTTTCCCAGAAGTCCTGGGCTTCGCGTTCGACGGCTCGAGGATCGTAGGAGTCTTGCATTCGAGGCTGTAAAGCGGGCTCTGCCTGTGACTTAATGCGCAGAAAACCGGGGATTATAGCTTTCGGTAGCATCCAATCCTGCCGATCGCCCGTACCTCCATGCATAACGGGAGCCACTCATGAAACGCATTCTGTACGGTCTGTTTCTCGCTGCATCCTTTTTCTCCGCCGCGCAGGCCTATGCGCAGGCTGCCGCCAGCGTTGAAGGCGTGCAGATGCCGGCCTGGGTGGAACGCAACGGCCGGCGCACGCCGCTCCTGCCCGGCATGGAGCTGCGCGCCGGCGACCAGATCTTCACCGGCGCGGGCTCGCGCGCCCTGGTGCGCCTCTCCGAGGGCAGCGTCGTCAAGCTGGGCGAGAACGGCACGCTGCGCTTCACGCAGATCGACCGCTCGCAGGAAATCTTCCGCGCCGCGCTCGGCGTGCTGCAGGGCGCGTTCCGCTTCACCACCGAGCTGGTCGGCCAGAAAAGGAAGCGCGAGGTCGACATCCGGGTCGCCCAGGTCACCGCCGGCATCCGCGGCACCGACTTGTGGGGGCGCGGCCGCAAGGACAACGAAGTCGTCTGCCTGATCGAGGGCGAGATCCAGGTCGGCGCCGAGGGCGAGAGCGCGCAGACGCTGAACCAGCCGCTGCAGTTCTACCGCCGCGTCGACGCGAAGACGCAGCCGGTCGGCTTCATCGACGCCAAGCAGCTCGCGCAGTGGGCGCAGGAGACCGACATCGAGGAAGGCAAGGGCGCGGCGCGCGCCGGCGGCCGCTTCAGCGTCGCGCTTGCCTCCGCCTCGGACCAGCAGGCGGCGCTTGGTCTGTACGACGAGCTGCGCAACGCCGGCTATCCGGCAGAGATCCTGCCGCGCAAGGAAGGCGAGCAGGTCCTCTACGTCATCCGCATCCGCCAGCTGCCGACGCGCGCCGAAGCGCAGGCGCTCGCCAACTCGCTGAAGGGCAAGTTCGGCATCACCGAGCCCAAGATTTCGGGTTAATCCACCCGGTCTCCGGCTAAAGCCGCCAGAGGAAGAGCGTTCGCTCCCGGCCCCACGGGCCGCGGATCTTCACCACCTGGTCGGGCTTCCAGTCGCCGAGCGGATACCAGTGCGCGACGATGCGCGAGCCGGGCTTCAGCTTCTCCAGCCTCGGGCGCAGCGAGTTGGTCAGCTCCGGCGAGAGAAAGATCATCACCACCGTGGCGTCGGCGAGATCGGTTGTCTACGCCGCGCGCGCCGCGCTTTGCCGCGGCGATGACGATGCGGCCGTCGCCGCAGCCCAGGTCGTAGACGACGTCGTCGGGTCGCACTGCGGCGAGATCGAGCATCGCCTCGGCCACCGGCTGCGGTGTGGGCTCGTACTCGGCGCCGGGCGTGACCGCGGCGACGAGAAACGCGGAGAGCGTCGCGAAGAGCATGCGCAATTCAACTAGAATCTAGCTGTTTTGTCGCTGCACCTCGAACACCTCAACCCGGAACAGCTCGCCGCGGTCACCCTGCCCGATGAGCACGCGCTGATTCTCGCCGGCGCGGGCAGCGGCAAGACCCGCGTGCTCACCACTCGCATCGCCTGGCTGGTGAAGGGCGGCCGTGCGGCGCCGGCCAACGTCCTTGCCGTCACTTTCACCAACAAGGCGGCGCGCGAGATGCTGACCCGGGTCAGCGCGATGCTGCCGGCCGCATCACCATCCTCCACGCCGCGCGGCCTCTGGATCGGCACCTTCCACGGCCTTAGCAACCGCATGCTGCGCGCCCACCACCGCGAAGCCGGGTTGCCGCAGGCGTTCCAGATCCTCGACTCGCAGGACCAGCTCGCGGCGATCAAGCGACTTGCGAAGGCGCTCAACGTCGACGAGGACCGCTTCCCGCCGCGCGAGATCCAGTACTTCATCAACGGCAACAAGGAAGAGGGCGTGCGCGCGGGCGAGGTGCCGATCTCGGACGAGAACACCAAGCGCCAGATCGAGCTCTACGCCGCCTATGACGAGCAGTGCCAGCGCGAAGGCGTCGTGGATTTTCCTGAAATGCTGCTTCGCTCGTATGAATTGCTCAAGAGAAACGAAATCCTGCGGGCGCACTACGCCCAGCGCTTCCGCTACGTCCTGATCGACGAGTTCCAGGACACCAACCGGTTGCAGTACCGCTGGCTGAAGCTGTTCCGCACCAAGGAGTCGTGCTTTTTCGCCGTCGGCGACGATGATCAGTCGATCTACACCTTCCGCGGCGCCAACGTCGGCAACATGGCCGAGTTCGAGCGCGAGTTCGCCATCAAGCGCGTCGTGCGCCTGGAGCAGAACTACCGCTCGCACGCCAACATCCTCGACGCGGCGAATGCGCTGATCGCCAACAACCGCAACCGCCTCGGCAAGAACCTCTGGACCTCGAGCGGCGCCGGCGAGCCGGTGCGCGTCTTCGAAGGCGAGTCCGACCTGGACGAGGCGCGCTGGCTGGTCGAGGAGGTGCGCGCGCTGTCGCGCGATGGCACGCCGCTCTCGCAGATGGCTGTGCTCTACCGTTCCAACGCCCAGTCGCGGGTGCTGGAGCACGCGCTGTTCTCGCAGGGCGTCGCCTACCGCGTCTACGGCGGCCTGCGCTTCTTCGAGCGCGCCGAGATCAAGCACGCGCTCGCCTACCTGCGCCTCGTCGCGATGCCCGACGACGACAATTCGTTCCTGCGCGTCGCGAACTTCCCGCCGCGCGGCATCGGGTCCCGCACCGTCGAGCAGCTGCAGGAAATCGCAAAAAAAAATCAGATCTCCCTGCTGAAGGCGGCAGACGGGAAGGCCGCGGTTTTCAGGAAGCTGATCGAGGACCTCAAGGCGGAGATCCAGGGGCTGCCGCTCGCCGAGACCGTCGAGATCGTGGTCGAGAAAAGCGGCCTGAAAAAGCACTACGAGACCGAGCGCGAAGGCGCCGACCGCATCGAGAACCTGGACGAGCTGGTGAACGCCGCCACGACCTTCAGCAAGGAAGCGCGCGAGGTCGAGCCGGGCGAGCCGGTCGATCCGCTCACCGCCTTCCTGACCCACGCCGCGCTCGAGGCCGGCGAGCACCAGGCGGGCGAGGGCCAGGATGCGCTGCAGATGATGACCGTGCATTCGGCCAAGGGCCTGGAATTCGACGTCGTCTTCCTGTCCGGGCTCGAGGAACGCCTCTTCCCGCACGAGCAGAGCGCCAACGAGCGCGACGGCCTGGAGGAGGAGCGGCGGCTCGCCTACGTGGCGATCACGCGCGCGCGCAACCGCCTCTACCTCTCGCACGCTCAGACGCGCATGCTGCACGGCCAGCCCCGCTACAACATCCCCTCGCGCTTCCTCGAGGAGATTCCGCAAGGCCTGATGAAATGGCTGACGCCGCGCTTCTCGCGGCAGAAGGCCTTTGCGCCCGATTTTTCACGACAGACGGTGACTTCTTTGCCAAAACAAAAACAGGTACGCGCGGTCGGCGGCTGGCGCATCGGCCAGAACGTCGTCCATCCCAAGTTCGGCTCGGGCGTGATCATCGACGCCGAAGGGCAGGGCAACGACGCGAGGGTGCAGGTGAACTTCGGCGCCCAGGGCGTGAAGTGGCTCGCGGTCAGCGTCGCCAAGCTGCTAGCGGCCTGAGCGCCTAGCGCTCGATGATCAGCACCAGATAGGCGAGGAAAAGCAGCAGGTGCACTGCGCCGAGCAGTGCGTTGGCGCGGCCGCTCGCGAAGGTGAGCATGCTGAGCGCCAGCGTCAGCACGAGCATGATCGTGTCCACCGGCGCGAGGCCGAGGATCACCGTGCGCTCGGTCATGAGGCCGATCACCAGCACCGCCGGGATGGTCAGGCTGATGCTGGCGAGCACGGAGCCGAGCAGCAGGTTGACCGAGCGTTGCAGTTGATTGGCGAGCGCGGAGCGGAGCGCGGCGAACGATTCGGGCGACAGCACCAGCACCGCGACGAGGAAGCCAACCACCGCCTCGGGCGCGTTGAACAGGTTGACGCCGAACTCGATCGGCAGCGCGATCTGCTTGGAGAGCAGCACGATCGGCACGATGTGGGCGACGAGCAGCACGCCATGCCAGGGCGCGGCGAGGATCTCTGCCGGGTTGCCGGTGTGCGGCTCGTCCGGCTCGTTCGGGCCGAGGAAATACTTGCGATGGCTCAGCGTCTGCATGGCGAGGAACACGCCGTACAGGGCGAGAGACATGACGATCACGAATACCTCATGCAGGGTCGAGAGCGTTCCGCCCGGCGACTCGGTAAAGTTCGGCAGGATCAGGCAGATCACCGCCAGCGGCAGGATCACGGCGAGAAACGAGTTCGCGCCCTGCAGGTTGTAGCTCTGCTCGTGGTAGCGCAGGCCGCCGAGCAGCAGCGCGAGGCCGGCCATGCCGTTGAACACGATCATGATCACCGCGAACATGGTGTCGCGCGCGAGGAACGACACCGGCGGGCCGGTGAGCATCACCGCGGCGATCATCATCACCTCGATGGCGGTGATGGCGAAGGTCAGGATCAGCGTGCCGTAGGGCTCGCCCACCACCGACGCCAGGATTTCGGAGTGGCGCACCACCGCGAACGCCGATAGCAGGATTACCGCGAACAGCCAGGCGAAGGCGAGCGTCGCCCACAGCGGGCTTTCCATCCGCTCGAGCATCTGTTGATGGAACAGATAGAACACCGCGGCGGTGCCGTAGCTGAGGATGAGCGACCACTCGCGGCGAAGGATCATCATCGCGTCAGCAGCCAGATGCACAGCGCGCCGAGCGCGAGCCAGAACGTGATGATGACGATCGCGGCGGCGCGGCTGGTCTTGCGCGCGGCGATCTCGCCGGCGCGGCGGCGGCAGTCGGCGAGCACCTCGTCCGGGATGAAGCGCACCGCGAGAGCGAGGGCGATCGGGATGAAGATCAGGTCGTCGACCAGGCCGATCACGGGAATGAAATCCGGAATGACGTCGACCGGCGAGAGGGCATAGGCGACGCAGCCGGCGACGATCAGCTTCGCGTACCAGGGCGTGCGCGGGTCCCGCGCCGCCAGAGAAAGCGCGATCAGGTCGACCTTGACCTGCCGAGAGCGCGCTTTTAGCGAGGCGAGAGTCATCATGGCAGTATAGCGGCCCGATGAAGCGCACCGATTATCTGCAACGCATCCTCAAGTCGCGCGTCTATGACGTGGTGAGCGAGTCGCCGCTCGAGCTCGCGCCAGCGCTTTCGAAAAGGATCGGCAACCGGCTGCTGCTGAAGCGCGAAGACCTGCACCCGGTGTTCTCGTTCAAGCTGCGCGGCGCCTACAACAAGATGGCGCTCCTGCCGCGCAAGCAGCTGCGCAAGGGCGTGATCGCCGCGAGCGCCGGCAACCACGCGCAGGGCGTGGCGCTCGCGGCGCAGAAGCTCGGCTGCCGCGCGCTGATCGTCATGCCGGTCACCACGCCGCGCATCAAGATCGAAGCCGTAAAGTCGCGGGGCGCCAGCGTGGTGTTGCACGGCGACTCCTATTCGGATGCCTATGAGAAAGCCCTGCAGTTGAAACGCGCGCGCGGCCTCACTTTCGTCCACCCCTACGATGACCCGGACGTCATCGCCGGGCAGGGCACGATCGGCATGGAGATCCTGCGCCAGCATCCGAAAGCGATCGACGCGGTGTTCGTGCCGGTGGGCGGCGGCGGCCTGATCTCGGGCATCGCCGCCTACATCAAGAAGATCAATCCCGGCATCCGCATCGTCGGCGTCGAGCCGGTCGACGCGGACGCGATGGCGCGGTCGCTGAAAAAGGGCAGACGGGTCAGGCTGGATCACGTCGGCCTGTTCGCCGACGGCGTCGCGGTGAAAGAGGTTGGCAAGGAGACCTTCCGCCTCTGCCGGCAGCTCGTCGACGAGATGGTGCTGGTCGACACCGATGCGATGTGCGCCGCGATCAAGGACGTATTCGAGGACACGCGCGTGGTGCTCGAGCCCGCCGGCGCTCTGGCGATCGCCGGCGCCAAGGCCTGGGCCGAAAAGCGTTCTTTCAAAAACAGAACCCTGATCGCGATCGCGTCGGGCGCGAACACCAACTTCGACCGCCTGCGCTTCATCGCCGAGGAGGCGGAGCTCGGCGAGCAGCGCGAGGCGGTGCTCGCGGTGACGATTCCCGAGCGGCCGGGCAGCTTCCGCAAGTTCTGCGCGACGCTGGGCGGCAAGAACATCACCGAGTTCAACTACCGCATCGCCGACTCCAAGGAAGCGCACATCTTCGTCGGCGTCGCGGTCGAAGGCCGCTCAGAAACTTCAGGGATGATCAGGAATTTGAGAAGCAAGGGACTGAAGACCATCGACCTCTCCGACAACGAGATGGCGAAGTGGCACGTGCGGCACATGGTCGGCGGACGTGCGCCGTTCGCGAAGAACGAGCTGCTCTACCGCTTCGAATTCCCGGAGCGCCCGGGAGCGCTGATGAAATTCCTCGACAGCATGCGCAGCGACTGGAACATCAGCCTGTTTCACTACCGCAACCACGGCGCCGACTACGGCCGCGTGCTGGTCGGCATCCAGGTGCCGCGCGGGGAGATGCGCCAGTTCCGCGCTTTTCTGCAGAAGCTCGGCTATCCGTACGCCGACGAGACGCGCAACCCCGCGTACCGGCTGTTCCTCGGTTAGTCGCGCTTGATCTCGCCCGCGTAGCAGACCGGCGAGGCGAGCGCGCTGCCTTCACCAGATTGCGGTTCTCCCAGATACGCCAGCCCCTCGGGATCGCGTCGGTAGACGCCTGCTTCCGTGACGACGTAGTCGACCGGGATGTCCCAGGACTGCGGGTGGATCGTTTCCATCCGCGCCATCTCATAGGCGATGCCGATCACGACCGGTTTCTTCTTCAGGCTGGCGAGCGTGCGATCGAAGAAGCCACCGCCGTAGCCGAGGCGAAAGCCCTGCTTGTCCCAGCCGTTCATCGGCAGCAGCACGCCGCTCGGCGTGACTTCGGAAGAATTTACCGGGTAGGGAATGTCGAGAGGTCCATGGGCGAGCTCGATTCCCGGGTGCCACTCGCGAAAGATGAGCGGCGTGCGCGGCGCGACGACGACAGGCAGCGCGGTCAACGCTCCCTTGCCGCGCAGCGTTCTGGCAAAATGACGGGCGTCGTACTCGCCTTTGATGGGCCAACAAAAAGCGAGGCGGCTGTTGGCAAGCCCGGGAAAAGAAAGCTCGAGAAAACGATCGATGCGCTGCCGCCAGGCTTCGAGAACGGTCGGCGACAGCGCGGTGCGCGCGGCGATGAGGCGCTGGCGCTCGGACCGGCGCCAGGCTTTGAGATCTGGGGGAAGTGACGCCATGCAGTCGGGAGTTTCATGATTCTGAAGGGATTCCGCAATCTCGCGGTTTCCGCCGCGCTGGCGGCGCTGGTCGCGCTGCCTTCGCTGGCAGCGAACGGCACGGATGACGCGCTGCTCGGCGCGTTCGACGCGTACCGCGCCGGCGACCCGATCAAGCTCGCCAAGCAGGCCAAGAAGCTCGACGGGAATCTGCTTGCGCCGTGGCTCGAGTACTGGCGCCTTTCGCTGCGTCTCGAGGATGCGCCGCGCAGCGAGGTTCGTGAATTCTTGTCAACCTACGCCGACGCCTACGTCGCCGAGCGGCTGCGCGGCGAATGGCTGCGCGTGCTCGGCCGGCGCGGCGAGTGGAGCGAGTTCGAGCGCGAGGCCGCGGCGTACGGCGGCGAGGACGAGCTCGAAGTGCGTTGCTACGGCTGGGTGCGCCGCCTGGAGCAGGGCGACGACAGCGCCTTTGCCGAGGCGAGCGTCATCTGGGCCGAGCCGCGCGAATTGCCCGAGGGTTGCGCCAGGCTCGCCGAGACGATGGTGACGCGCGGCCGGATCTCGATCACCGACATCTGGCGGCGCGTGCGGATCCTCTTCGAGGCCGGCCAGATCACCGCCGCCAAGACCTCGCTCGGCTACCTGAAGAAGGACGAATCGCCCGATGAGCGCGCGCTCGCCGAAGCGGCGCGGCGGCCGAAGCGTTTCCTGCAAGGGCTGCCGGCAAGTCTCGAGCGGCGTGCCACGCGCGAGGTAGCAGTGCTCGCCGCGCTGCGCTACGCGCGCGAGGATGCCGAGGCCATGGCTGAATTGATGCTCGGCCGCCTCGGCGAGCGGCTGCCCGAGCGCGAAGCGCGCTATCTCTGGGGCCGCGTCGCGCTCGAGGGTGCGCGGCAGCACCATCCGGACGCACTCGCCTGGTACGGACGCGCCGGCGATACGCCGCTCGACGACGAGCAGCTTGCGTGGAAAGCGCGCGCCGCGCTGCGCGTCGGCGAGTGGCTGACCGTGCGCGCAGCGATCGATCGCATGTCGCCGGAGGAGCGCTACATCCCGACCTGGACCTACTGGTACGGCCGCTCGCTCGCCGCGGCCGGCGACGACGCGAGCGCGCGGGCTTATTTCCTGCGCATCGCCGCTGCACCCGAGTTCTACGGCCTGCTCGCCAACGAAGAGCTCGGCCAGGCCAACGTCGCGCCGAGCGGCAGCTATGCGCCGAGCGAGGAAGAGCTCGACGCCGCGAAGCGCGATCCCGGCCTGGCGCGCGCGCTCGAGCTGATCCGCCTCGGCCTGCGCAACGAGGGCGTGCGCGAGTGGCAGTTCGCGATCCGCTTCTACGACGATCCGCGCCTCATCGCCGCTTCCGAGCTGGCGCGCCGCGCCGAGGTCTACGACCGCGCCATCCATACCGCCGATCGCACCGTGCACCTGCACAACTTCGCGCTGCGCTACCCGGTGCCCTATCGCGATCTGTTCGGCGAATACGCCAAGAGCCGCGGTCTCGACGAGGCCTGGGTGTTCGGGCTGGTGCGGCAGGAAAGCCGCTTCATCAGCGAAGCGCGCTCGAGCGCCGGCGCCGCCGGCCTGATGCAGGTGATGCCGCGCACCGCGCGCTATGTCGCCTCGCGCACCGGCATGCGCAACTACCGCGCGAAAAGCGTCACCGAGGTGCAGACCAACGTCCAGCTCGGCACCAGCTATCTGAAGCTGGTGCTCGATCAGCTCGGCCATCCGGTGCTGGCCTCGGCGGCCTACAATGCCGGTCCGGGCCGCGCCAGGCGCTGGCGCGATCCCGAGAAGTCGCTGGAAGGCGCGATCTACGCCGAGACCATCCCGTTCGGCGAAACGCGGCGCTACGTGAAGAAGGTGATGGCGAACTCGGTCTTCTACAGCCAGCTGATGCACACCGAGCCTAAGCCGCTCAAGCAGCGTCTCGGCACCATTCCGCCGCGCGGCGTGGCCGCTTCGCAGGACGACGAGCTGCCCTAGGCCGTCGTGAAGTTCGACAACGTGCTCGTCGTCGGCGGCTCCGGCTTCATCGGCCGGCACGTGGTCGCGGCTCTCGCCGCGCGAGGCGTGCGCGTCACCGTGCCGTCGCGGCGCCGCGAGCGCGCCAAGCACCTCATTCTGCTGCCGACGGTCGACGTCGTTGAAGTCGACGTGCTGGCGCGCGGCGCGCTCGCGCGCCTCGTCGCCGGCAGGCAGGCGGTGATCAACCTGGTCGGGATCCTGCACGGCGACTTCCACCGTCTGCACGTCGAGCTGCCGCAGGCGATCGTCAATGCCTGCCGCTCCACCGGCGTGAAGCGCGTGCTGCACATGAGCGCGCTTGGCGCTTCGCGCGACGCGCCCTCCGAATACCTGCGCTCCAAGGCGCTGGGCGAGGAGGCGGTGCTCGCCGCGACCGATCTCGAGACGACCGTGTTCCGGCCTTCGGTGGTGTTCGGGCCGGAGGACCGCTTCCTCAACCTGTTCGCGCAGCTGACGCGCTTTCTCCCGGCGCTGGCGCTCGCTTCGCCCAGGGCGCAGTTCCAGCCGGTGTACGTCGGCGACGTGGCGCGCGTCATGGTGACCGCGCTCGGCGAGACCGCCGCCTTCGCCAAGCGCTACGACCTGTGCGGGCCGCACCTGTGCACGCTGCGGCAGCTCGTCGACTACGTGTGCGCCGTGACGGGTCGGCGGCGGCTCATCGTCGGCCTATCGCCGCGGCTGTCGCTCCTGCAGGCGTGGCTGCTCGAGCACCTGCCGGGCAAGCTGATGACCCGCGACAACGTGCTTTCGATGCAGGTGCCGAACGTCTGCGCCGCGGGTTGCCTGCTGCCTTTCGACCTTGCGCCGCAGGCGCTGGAAGCAATCGCGCCTTCCTACCTCGCCCCCTTGAGTCCGCGCGAGCGCTACCCGCAGTTGCGCTGGCGCGCTCGGCGCTAGTACCGCTGCTTCTGCAGCACCGCCAGCGCCCCGGCGAGGGCGTTCCAGCCGGAGCCGTGACCGACCGCATCGAGCCGGTCGAGGACCGTGTCCCAGTCGGGCTCCCGCCGGAAAATCTCTGAAAGGCAGTCGTGCAACGCTTCGTGGGCCTCGCCCGCGGCGGCAGCGGCGAGATGCGCCGCGCTGATCGCATTCGAGCGCCGCGCCAGGCGCGGCTCGAGCCAGCGCCAAAGGGCGGCCGCCTGGCCGGCGCGGTCGAGGAGGTGCAGCGCCACCATCACGCCGCCGAAATAGTCGTCGCCCGCCGGCGTGAGCCCAGGGCCCAGGCCGATGAGCTCCTCGGCGTGGGCATCGAGGGCGTTGCCGGCGATCCAGCCGTCGACGGCGTCGAGCGCGGGCTGCGCGTGCGCGCTGAGCGCGTTGTGCGTGCCCGCGACCAGGCAGCCGAGCCCTTCCGTCGGTGTGCAGCTGCGCGCCGCTTGGCGCAGGCCGTAGAAATCCGGGAACGTGGACATGACCAGGCTCGCTGGATGCCAGGTGCTGTCGGTAGAGAGCGCGATCCTCTGCCCCAGCGCAGGGGCGGCGAATTCGTCGACGATCGCGTTCAGCGGTCCTCGGCCGATCGATGCATCGCCGACGCAGGCGTATGCGTTGTCGTCGAAGCGAAGATAGAAGGAGCGCTTGAAAACCGCGCAGACCTCTCCTTCGCCTTGGGCGGCGAACTTGCCTGCGACCCGGGCCGATAGTGCGTGCATGGTTTCAGTTTATCCTGCGGACGCTTGCAAAAACCCTACCGCTGGATCGGCCAGCCGCTGCCGCGCAAGGAGGACGATCGTCTCCTGTCGGGCAAGGGCTGCTATACCGCCGACCTGACGCTGCCGGGTGAAGTGCATGCCTGCGTGGTGCGCTCGCCGCACGCGCACGCGCGGATTCGCGGCATCGATGCGGCCGGGGTGCTGGCCATCCCGGGCATGCTGGCGGTGCTCACCGGCCGCGACGCGGCCGCCGATGGATTGCAACCGATCCCGTTCCGGCCAATCTCGCCCAATCCGCACGAAGTGCCGCTGAAGGGCAGCTTCCCGCCGTTTCCCGTGCTGTCGGCGGACAGGGCGCGCTTCGTCGGCGAAGCGATTGCCGTGGTCGTCGCCGAGACGCGCGCCATTGCGCGGGACGCGGCCGAGCAGGTCGAGGTCGACTACGAGCCTCTCGACGCGGCGGTCGAGACCTGCATCGACAACGAGTTTGGCGATCCGGCCGCCGTAGCCGCTGCTTTTGCGAGCGCCACGCACATCGTGCGCCTGCAAACGCAGCTGAATCGCGTCACCGGTGTGCCGCTCGAGCCGCGCGTGACCATCGCGGCTTATGAAGACGGGCGCTACACGATCCACGCCACCTCGGCGTGGGTGCAGCGGCACCGCGGCGACCTCGCGACCGTGCTGCGCGTGCCGGAGGAGGCGGTGCGGGTCGTGACGCGCGATCTCGGCGGCAACTATGGCACCCGCAACAATTTCTACCCCGAGTACGCGCTCACCGCGTGGGCGGCGAAACGCGTCGGCCGCCCGGTGAAATGCGCGCTCGAGCGGCACGAGTGCTTCCTCAGCGATGACCACTCGCGCGACCTCGCGGTGCAGGCCGAGCTCGCGCTCGATGGCGACGGCAATTTTCTCGCCTTCCGCACGGTCAACACCAGCAATCTCGGCGCGCACGCCGTCTCGGCGGTGCCGCTCTCCAAAGGCATCGGCGTCTCGACCAGCGTCTACCGCGTGCCCGCAGTTGCCGCGCGCGCCCGCGGAATACTGTCGAACACCGCGCCCACCTCGGCGTACCGCGCCGCGGGCCGCCCCGAGGTGATGTTCGTTATCGAACGCTTGATCGACCTCGCGGCGCGACGCCATGGCTTCGACCGGCTCGCGCTGCGCAAGCGGAACCTGGTGCCGGTGGCGGCGATGCCTTATCGCAACCCGTTCGGCCTCGTCTACGACAGCGGCGACTACGCGATGGCGCAGGATCGCGCGGCAGCCGCCGCCGACTGGGCGGGTTTCGAGGCGAGACGCGCCGAGGCGCTGAAGCGCAGCCGCCATCGCGGCATTGGCATTGCCAACTACATCGAGCTCAACACCGGCGCGCCGCGCGAGCAGGCGGAGATCACCGTCCGGCCGGAAGGACGGATCGATGTCGTGCTCGGCACGCTTTCTTCCGGACAGGGGCACGAGACGAGCTTCGCGCAGCTCGTCGCCGACTGGTTCTCGGTCGATCCTTCGCAGGTGCGGCTGCTTGCCGGCGACAGCGACGTGGCGAAGGTCGGCGGCGGCACGCATTCCGGCCGCTCGATGCGCATGGGCGCGGTGGTGATGCGCTGCGCATCCGACAAGGCGATCGACGAAGGGAAGAAGATCGCCGCCGAGCGGCTCGAAGCCGCCGCAGCGGACATCGAATTCGTCGCCGGCCGCTTTGCCGTGAAAGGTACCGACCGTTCGGTCGGACTTTTCGAAGTTGGCGTCGTCGCGGGCGTCTACGATGAAACCACGCCACTGCCTTCCTTCGCCTACGGCTGCGCGGTATGCGAGGTCGAGATCGATCCCGAGACCGGCGTGGTCGAGGTGGTGCGGCACACCAACGTCGACGACTGCGGCCGCGCGATCAACCCGCTCATCCTGCACGGCCAGGCGCACGGCGGCATGGCCGCCGGCATCGGCCAGGCGCTGCTCGAGCGCTGCGTCTACGAGGCGGGGAGCGGGCAGCTGCAGACCGCGACGCTGATGGACTACGCGCTGCCGCGCGCCGACATGCTGCCGATGTTCACCACCGAGATCAGCGAAGTGCCTTCGACCACGCACCCGCTCGGCCTGCGCGGCGGCGGCGAGGGCGGCACCACGCCGGCGCTCGGCGCGGTGGCGAACGCCATCGCCGATGCGCTCGCGCCCTTGGGTGTCGAGCACGTCGAGCTGCCGGCTACGCCCGAACGGGTCTGGCGCTACCTCAGCTCGAAACGAATGGGCTGAGCGCCCTCCCAAAGCAGCTTGCGTCCCACCTCGGCGAGCGCGCCGTCCTCATCATGGATCGTGAGGAAGTGGTTGCCCGCGAGTTGGCCGACGCGGCTGCAGAACAGGGTGCTTCCGTACGGCACGAGGAGCTCCGCCTCGCTCAGCCCGGGCGGATGCCAGAGGACCTGCCCTGGAGCGGGGTGGCTCGTCGCGTTCTCGTAGTCGACGCCGAGGTCGTAGTCGCCGAGCGGCACCCAGCCGGACTCGCCGCTCCAGCGCGCCTGGACGAGCCGGCTCTCGAACGGCAGGCGCGCGAGGAACGCGGCGCATGTCCGCGGCGCGCGCTCGGATTCGAGGGTGGCCGCGAACGACTTCGGGCCGATTCGCACGGTCAGCTTGGTCATGGCAGGTTGCTTCTCATTCATCGATGCGGATGGTGCTTCAGCCAGTGGCGCGCGATGTCGATGCGGCGGGCCATCCAGATTTTCTTCTTGCTTGCGTAACGCAAGAATTTTTCCAAGGCGGCAATCCGGCCCGGCCGGCCGACAAGACGGCAGTGCAACCCGACCGACATCATCCGGCCGCCCTCGGCGTAGAGCACGTCGAACGAGTCCTTGAGGTAGTCGAAGAACTGCTGTCCCGAATTGAACCCCTGCGCGGTGGCGAAGCGCATGTCGTTGGCGTCGAGCGTATACGGCACGACGAGCTGCGGCTTGCCGTAACGAGTGTCGTAGAAGGGCAGATCGTCGTTGTAGTCGTCGGCGTCGTAGACAAAACCGCCGTCCTCGACCACCAGGCGGCGCGTGTTGGGGCTGGTGCGGCCGGTGTACCAGCCGAGCGGCCGCTCGCCGGTGAGTTTCTTCTGGATCTCGATCGCGCGCTGCATGTGCTCGCGCTCGATGTCCGGGGGCACGTCCTGGTAGCTGATCCAGCGCCAGCCGTGGCTCGCGATCTCGTGGCCGTCCTTCAAGAACGCTTCCACCACTTTCGGATGGCGCTCCATCGCCATGGCGACGCCGAACACCGTGACCGGCGTCTTGTAACGCTTGCAGAGGGAGAGGAGCCGCCACACACCCACCCGCGAGCCATACTCGTAGATCGACTCCATCGACATGTGGCGCACGCCAGCGAGCGGCTGGGCGGCGACGATCTCGGAGAGGAAAGCCTCCGACGCTTTGTCGCCGTGCAGGATCGAGTTCTCGCCGCCCTCCTCGTAGTTGAGGACGATCTGCAGCGCGAGGCGGGCGCCGCCCGGCCACCTCACCTTGGGCGGCTTGTCGGCGTAGCCGACGAGGTCGCGCGGGTAGCTCATACCTGGAATTTCTCGATGAACTCGAGCAGCACCTGCGCGCCGGCGCCGGCGTCGGCCTGGGTGATCGACTCGGCGGGGTTGTGGCTGATGCCGTCCTTGCAGCGCACGAACAGCATGCAAATGTCGGCGACGCTCTTCAACGCCATGCCGTCGTGGCCGGCGCCCGACGGCAGGCGGCGGACCTTGAAGCCCTTGCTCGCCACCGCGCGTTCCAGCTGCTGCATCAGGCGCGGCGCGCATTCGGCAACGCCCAGCGATTGCAGGTGCTCGATGTCGCAGCGAATTGTTCTTTTTTCCGAAATCTTCTTGACTTCGGATTCGGCGGCCGCGACTGCGGCGTTGCGCAAGGAATCCTTCGGAGCGCGAACGTCGATGGTGAACGTCACATCGCCCGGGATGACGTTGATCGCACCGGGACTCGCCTCGATCTTCCCGACCGTACCGACCAGCTCGGATTTGGACTTGGCAATCCGCTCTACTGCAAGAACACATTCGGCCGCGGCGGCGAGCGCGTCGCGGCGCAGGTGCATCGGCACGGTGCCGGCATGGCCGGCCATGCCCGAGAGCGTCACGCGCAGCCGCGAGAAGCCGTTGATCGCGGTGACCACGCCCACCGGCAGGCCTTCGGCTTCCAGCACAGGGCCCTGCTCGATATGCAGCTCGGCGTAGGCAAGCACATCACTTCGCTTGCGCCGCACGTCGGCGATTTGCTCCGGCTGCAGGCCGAAATCTCGCAAGGCCTGTTCGATGCTGATGCCCTTCGCGTCTTTCGTCTTCAGGACGGAAGGATCCAGGCCGCCGGCCACCGCGCGGCTGCCGAGCATCGTCGTGCCGAAGCGCACGCCTTCCTCGTCGCCGAAGCCGATGACTTCAAGCGCGAAAGGGAGCCTGATTTTCTCCGAATTCAGAAAATCGACACATTCGATCGCGGTCACCACGCCCAGCATGCCGTCGTACTTGCCGGCGTTGCGCACCGTGTCGAGGTGCGAGCCGAGCATCAGGCACGGCAGGCCGGGCTGCTCGCCTTCGTAGCGGCCGGCGACGTTGCCGATCGCGTCGAGCTTCGCCGCCATGCCCGCCTCGCGCATCCAGCCGAGCACGAGATCGTTCGCGGCGCGGTTCTCCGGGGAGAGGAAGACGCGCGTCAGCCCGCCGGGCAATTCGGAGTGACGGGCGAGCGCTTCGCAGCGCTGCATGATCCTTTCGGGGGAAAGCACGCGCCGATAGTATATTGACCGTGACGCTCGACGAAGCGCGGGGGGTGTTCGAACATTCGCCATGGGTGGCCGAGCGGGCCTGGCGGCGCGGTCCCTTCGCTTCGGTCGAGGACCTGCACGCAGCGATGATGCGGGTGGTCGGTGAAGCGTCGCGTGCAGAGCAACTCGCGCTCTTGCGCGCGCATCCGGAGCTCGCCGGGCGCGAGGCCGGCGAAGGCACGCTGACGCCGGACTCGTCGAACGAGCAGGGGCGGCTCGGCTTCACGGGTCTTTCACGGGAGGAGTTCCTGAAGATGCAGGATCTGAACCGGCGTTACCGCGAGAGGCTCGGCTTCCCGTGTATCGTCGCGCTGCGCCTGCACGACTCGCGCGCGAGCGTGATGCGCGACATGGAGCAGCGCATCGACGGCGACCGCGATGCCGAGATGAGGAACGCGCTGGAGCAGATCGGCCACATCACGCGCGGCCGCCTGGAGAAGCTATGGGCAAGCTGACCACCCACGTACTCGATACCGCGAACGGACGGCCGGCGGCGGGAATGAAGATCGAGCTTTCGATGCGCGACGGGAAAGCCTGGAAGCCTCTGAAGACGGTGACCACGAACAAGGACGGACGCACTGACGAGTCTTTTCCGGCTCTCTCGCCCGGCCACTACCGGCTCGAGTTCCACATCGGCGACTATTTCGGCAAGAAGGATTTCCTCGACGTCGTTCCCGTGGTCTTCAAGGTCGCTGACGCCAACTACCACGTGCCGCTCCTGTGCTCGCCATGGAGCTACTCGACCTACCGCGGAAGCTGAGCGGGCTTGGAAGCCTATCTCCTCGACTGGTTGAGCCTGCTGCTGCGCTGGGCGCACGTCATCGTCGGCATCGCCTGGATCGGCGCCTCCTTCTACTTCATCTGGCTCGACAACCACCTCGAGCCCTCGCAGGACGCGAAGCTCGCCGGCGAGCTTTGGGCGATCCACGGCGGCGGCTTCTACAACGCGCGCAAGTTCAAGCTCGGGCCGGACCGGCTGCCGGCGACGCTGCACTGGTTCAAGTGGGAGGCCTATTGGACCTGGATGACCGGCTTTGCGCTGCTCATCCTGGTGTACTACGCGAGCGCCGAGGTCTACCTCATCGATCCTGCAGTGATGCAGCTCTCGAAAGCGATGGCGATCGGGATCGGGCTGGGGTTTCTCGTTCTCGGTTACGCGATTTATGAAGCGCTGTGCCGCTCGCCCCTGGCGAAAAACGACACCGCCCTGGCGGCCGTCCTGTTCCTCCTGCTCGCGCTTGCCGCGTGGGGGCTGACGAAGATCTTCGGCGGCCGCGGCGCCTTCATCCACTACGGCGCGATGCTCGGCACGATCATGGTCGCCAACGTCGCGCACATCATCATTCCCGGTCAGCGGCGCATGGTGGCGGCGATCAGCGAAGGGCGTGCTCCTGACGGCAGGGACGCGGCGATGGGCAAGCAGAGGAGCGTGCACAACACTTACTTCACGCTTCCCGCCGTGTTCACGATGATTTCCGGGCACTACCCGATGACGTGGCACTGGCTCGCGCTGGTGGCGCTGACGCTCGCCGGCGCCCTTGTCCGCGTCTGGTTCGTGATGCGCCATAAGGGCCGCGCGCCGATCGCGGTGCTCCTGGCGGGAATCGCGTTGATCGCCTTTACCGCGTGGCTGATGAAGCCGAAGACCGAGGAAGCCGGCCCACTGGTCTCGTTCGACGACGTGAAGCGGGTGATCGACTCGCGCTGTGTCAGTTGCCACGCCGAGAAGCCGGCGTTCGCCGGGCTGAGCGAGGCGCCGAAGGGCGTGAAGCTCGATACCGCCGCGCGCATCCGCGCGCAGCGCACGCAGATTCACCAGCAGACCGTGCTCTCGCGGGCGATGCCGCCGGGAAATCTCACCGGCCTGAGCGACATGGAACGCGATTTGCTCGACCGTTGGGTCCGCATGAAATAGACTTGATCGAACCGGGGAGAAAAGAAAATGCGCGTCCTTGCTTTCATCGCCGTGCTCGTTTGTGGTGCGGCCCATGCACAAAAAGAGACCAACGTCCGCTTTGCACTCGACTGGCGCTTCGAGGGGCCGGCGGCGCCGTTCTTCGTCGCCATCGACAAGGGCTACTACAAGGCCGAGGGCCTGAACGTCAGCATTGACCCCGGCTCGGGCTCGGTCGAAGGCATCAACCGCGTCGCCTCGGGCGCCTACCAGGTCGGCTTCGCCGACATCAACTCGCTGGTCAAGTACCGTGACAACCCGCGCAACCTGCCGGTGAAAGCGGTGATGATGGTCTACGACACGCCGGCGTTCTCCATCGTCTCGCTGAAGAAGAATGGCATCGCCAAGCCGAAGGACCTCGAGGGCAAGGTACTCGGCGCGCCGGCTGCCGACGGCGCTTACGCGCAGTGGCCGATCTTCGTCCAGGCGAACAAGATCGACGCCTCGAAAGTGAAGATCGAGAACATCGGCTTCCCGGTGCGCGAGCCGATGCTGGCGCAGGGCAAGGTCGACGCGATCGCCGGCTTCTGGTTCTCCTCGTACATGAACCTCAAGGCGAACGGCGTGCCGGCGGATGAAATCGTCGTGCTGCTGATGCGCGACTTCGGCGTCGATCTCTACGGCAACGTCATCATCGCCAACCCCGACGTGATGCGCGACTCGCCGAAGGTGGTCGCCGGGTTCGTCAAGGCGACGATCCGCGGCATCCAGGACACGGTCCAGGACCCGGAAGGCGCGATCGACTCGCTGATGAAGCGCAATCCGATCGCCAAGCGCGACGTCGAGCTGGAGCGCCTCAAGCTCTCGCTCGAGAAGAACTTCGTCACTCCGGACGTGAAGAAGAACGGCCTCGGTGCGGTCGACATGAAGCGCCTCGAGCGCTCGATCGAGCAGATCGGCCTCACGTTCACCTATAGCAACAAGCCCAAGGCGGCGGACATCTTTACCGGCGAGTACCTGCCGCCCCGGGAGCAGCGCCTGGTCAAGTAGGTCAGTTGGTCAAGCTCGAGCGGGTTTCGATGGCCTATGGCCGCGGCGCCGCCGCGGTCAAGGCGATCGAGGACGTTTCGCTCGACATCGCGCAGGGCGAGTTCATCGCCGTGGTCGGCCCCTCCGGGTGCGGCAAGAGCTCGCTGATGAAGCTGATCTCCGGGCTGCATCCGCCGGCCTCGGGCGTGCTGCTGGTGGACGGCAAGCACGTCGACGGCCCGCTCAAGTCGGTCGGCATGGCGTTCCAGAACTCCAACCTGCTGCCGTGGCGCAATGCGCTGGAGAACGTGCTGCTGCCTCTCGAGATCGTGGAGCCCTATCGTTCCGGATTCTCGAAGCAGAAATACGCAGGCAAAGCGCGCGCGCTGCTGGAGTCCGTAGGGCTGCAGGGGTTCACCGACAAGCATCCCTGGGAACTCTCCGGCGGCATGCAGCAGCGCACCTCCATCTGCCGTGCGCTGATCCACGAGCCCGAGATCCTGATGCTCGACGAGCCGTTCGGCGCGCTCGACGCGTTCACGCGGGAGGAGCTGTGGTGCGCGCTGCGCGACGTACAGGCGGCGCGCAAGGTGACGGTGATGCTGGTGACCCACGACCTGCGCGAGGCGGTGTTCCTCGCCGACACGGTCTACGTGATGTCGAACCGGCCGGGCCGCATCGTCAAGCGGCGCGAGGTAAAGCTGCCCAGGCCGCGCGAGCTCGAGGTGACCTATACACAGGAATTCCAGGACATCGTCCATGAGCTGCGCGCCATGATCGGCAAGCACTGATGGACCGCAGTGAGTTCGCCATCAAGGTCGTGTCGCCGGCCGCTTTCACGGTCGCGCTGTTCGTCATCTGGGAAGTGCTTTGCCGGGGCCTCAATGTTCCGTTGACCATCCTGCCCGCGCCCTCCGATGTCTTTGGCGCGCTCTGGCAGTACCGCAAGCCGATCATCGACAACTCCTGGGTCACGCTCTGGACGACGCTCGCCGGCTTCCTCATTGCGACCGTGTTCGGGCTCGTGCTCGGCATCGCCGTCGGCTGGCACCGCGCGCTCTACGCCGGCATCTACCCGGTGATGGTGGGCTTCAACTCGATTCCGAAGGTGGCGGTGGTGCCGGTGCTGATCCTCTGGTTCGGGCTGGGCGAGATTCCGGCGGTGCTGACGGCATTCCTGATCTCCTTCTTCCCGATCGTCGTCAACGTCGCCACCGGCCTGGCGACCACGGAACCCGAACTCGAAGACGTCTTGCGCGCGCTTGGCGCTTCGAAGCTCGACATCATGCGCAAGGTCGGCATCCCGCGCTCGCTGCCGTACTTCTTCGGCTCGCTCAAGGTGGCGATCACGCTCGCGTTCGTGGGCGCGGTGGTGTCGGAAACCGTCGGCGCCAACAAGGGTATCGGCAAGCTGATGCTCGACGCGCAGGCGAGCTTCCAGGTGCCGATCGTGTTCGCCGGCCTGCTGGTGCTGGCCGTGCTCGGCATCGCGCTCTACGCCGCCACCGCCGCGGTCGAAGCCCGCTTCACGGGCTGGGCTTTTCGCGGACAGGCCAATCGGTAGAATCACGCATGGCCCGCATCCCGTATGAAGACGAGATCATCATCTCGTGGGTGGAGCTGCACCGGGATGCCCGCTACCTCTCCGAAGTCCTGCACAGGAAAGGCCCCTGGAAGGGAATCATCGCCGTGACGCGCGGCGGCCTGGTGCCGGCGGCGCTGGTCGCCCGCGAGCTCGACATCCGGCTGGTCGACACGATCTGCGTCACGAGCTATGACTCCGGCACCGTTGGCGGCGCGCAGCAGAAGCAGGGCGATGTCCAGGTGCTGAAGGGCGTGAGCGGGCAGGGCGATGGCTATTTGCTGATCGATGACCTCGTCGACACAGGCAAGACCGCGCAGGCAGTGCGCCAGCTCCTGCCGAAAGCGCACTTCGCGTGTCTCTACGCCAAGCCCGCCGGCCGGGCGATCGTCGACACCTTCGTCAAGGAGTTCAAGCAGACGAAGTGGATCCATTTTCCTTGGGACATCGAGTACAAGTTCGCCACCCCGATCAAGGATGGCGGCCGCGTCGTCGCCGGCCCGTAGGGGAAAAATGCGGCTGCAGCTCGTCATCGGCAACAAGAACTACTCCTCGTGGTCGATGCGGCCCTGGGTGCTCGCGCGCCAGGCGCAGATCCCGTTCGAGGAAGTGCAGCTCCAGTTCAAGGACGTCGATGGCGGCCTGACCGTCGCCGGCATCGACAAATACTCGAAGGCCGGCAAGGTGCCGGTGCTGGTCGTCGACGGCGAAGCGGTGTGGGACACGCTCGCCATCGCCGAGACACTCGCCGAGCTGTTCCCCGACAAGCAGCTGTGGCCGGCCGACGCGCGCGCCCGGCGCATGGCGCGCTCGGCCTGCGCCGAAATGCATTCCGGCTTCCAGGCGCTGCGCGACAAGATGCCGATGAACATCAAGGGCAGCCATCCCGGCAAGGGCCTGACGCCCGCATCGCGGAAGGACATCGACCGCGTCGTCGCGCTCTGGAGCGAGTGCCGCGAGAAGCATGGCTGCGGCGGACCGCTGCTGTTCGGCAAGTTCTCCATCGCCGACGCATTCTTCGCGCCGGTGGTGATGCGCTTTCGCACCTACGGTGTCGAAGTGCCGCGCGCGGCGAAGGATTATTGCGCGGCGATCGAGTCGCTCGCCGCGGTGCGCGACTGGATGGACGCGGCGCGCAAGGAAGCGAAGTTCGTTGTCGCCGACGAGCCCTACACCAAGAAGTGAAGGCCTACCTCGTCGGTGGCGCTGTCCGTGACGAACTGCTCGGCCTCACGGTCAAGGAGCGTGACTGGGTCGTAGTCGGTGCGACGCCCGAGCAGATGGTCGCCAAGGGCTTCAAGCCGGTCGGCAAGGACTTCCCGGTCTTCCTGCATCCGTCGACCAAGGAGGAATACGCGCTCGCGCGCACCGAGCGCAAGAGCGGCCGCGGCTACAAAGGCTTCACCGTGCACGCCGCGCCCGACGTCACGCTCGAGGAGGACCTTCGCCGGCGCGATCTCACCATCAATGCGATCGCCAAGGATGAAAGCGGCAAGCTGATCGATCCCTTCAGCGGCCAGGAAGACCTGCGGCAGGGCGTGCTGCGGCACGTGAGCGATGCCTTTGCGGAGGATCCGGTGCGGATTCTGCGCGTCGCGCGGTTCGCGGCGCGCTTCAATTTCCTCGTCCACAAGACGACCGCGGCGCTGATGCGCAAGATGGTCGCGGCCGGCGAGACGGACCATCTCGTTCCGGAGCGTGTGTGGCAGGAATTTTCCAAGGGCCTGATGGAAGCGCACCCGCAAAGGATGTTCGAGGTGCTCAAGGTCTCCGGACTGAAGCTTTTCCCCGAGGCGAAGTTCCCCTTGAAGGGTAGCCTGGCGGTGCGCTTCGCACTGCTTGCGTGGCCGCTCGAGGAGAAAGCGGTCGAAGCGCTATGCAAGAAGCTGCGCGCCCCGAACGAGGTGCGCGAGCTGGCCGTGCTCGCCTGCGGCTACCGCGAGCAGATCAAGCACGCGAAGAAGCCGGACGAGCTTCTCGACCTGCTGAAGCGAACCGATGCTTTTCGCCGGCCGGAGCGCTTCGCCGAGCTGCTCGAGGTGGCGAGGACCGCGGCGCCGAAAGCCGATCTCGCGCGCCTGGAGAAGGCGCGCGCCGCCGCGGCCGCGGTCGACGCCGGCGCGATCGCGGGCAAGGCTTCCGGCAGCGAAATCGGCAAGCGCGTCGATGCCGCCCGCCTGCAAGCGATCAAATCACTCGGCTGATCGCCCAGACCAGCAGCGAAAGCACGACCGTGCTCGCCACCGGGATGTAGTACATTCGCCCGCGGACCGGCACGCTGAAGTCGCCGGGAACACGCCCGCGCAGCCGTTGCGAGATCAGCGAAAGCACGATTACCAAAACCACCACCGTCACGAGCCACTTGACCATGATCGATTTATATACCTGGAGCACTCCCAACGGCCGCAAAGTTTCGATCATGCTCGAGGAGTGCGGCCTGCCGTACAAGGTGCACAAGATCAACATCGGCAGCAACGCCGAGCAGTTCACGCCCGAATACCTGAAGATCAACCCGAATGGGAAGATTCCGTCGATCGTCGATGCCGACGGTCCCGGCGGCAAGCCGATCGCGATGATGGAATCGGGCGCGATCCTGATTTATCTCGCGGAAAAGGCGAAAAAGTTTTTCCCAGACAAGAACCGCTATCAGGTCCTGCAGTGGCTGATGTTCCAGATGGGCGGCGTCGGGCCGATGTTCGGCCAGGCGCACCATTTCATGCGCGCGAAGAAGGACGAGATCCCATACGGCAGCGAGCGCTACGGCAACGAGGCGAAACGCCTGTACGGCGTGATGGACAAGCATCTCGCCGCGCATGCCTTCTTTGCCGACGAGTATTCGATCGCCGACATCGCCCTCTATCCCTGGGTGGCGCGATACGAATGGCACCGCGTCGATCTCGCCGGCTTCGCCAACGTGAAGCGCTGGTTCGACAAGCTCGGCGCACGCCCTGCGGTGGCAAAGGGCATGGCGGTACCGCAGGTGTGAGCGCGGCGCGCGTTATCTGCGCGCGTGCTTCTCGAGGAACGCGAGGATATCCTCCACCCGCAGCTGCGGCTCGCCCGGGACGGGCTTCGTGCCGACGACGCGATTCATCCACTCCATGTTCTCCTGCATACGCACCACGACCGCGCGCCACTCGACGGCGTTGTGCCGCTTCGGGTCGGGCAAGGCATGGCACTGGTTGCAGGCCAGGCGAAACGACTCGCCTGCAGGCTGAAAAAGCTCGGGATAGCGCGCGGCGTCGATCGGCTTCTGACCGTGCTTGCGCAGGTAGGCGACGATGACGCGCGTCTCCTCGTCGCTCGGCGAGCGCACGCCGACCATCATGTCGGCCATCACCTTGCCAAGGTTCCCCTTGCCTTCCATGCGCGGCACCATGCGGGCGACGACGCTAAGCCAGCGCGTCGCGTCATGCATCGCGGGGTTCGGCAGGTTGTGGCACTGCACGCAGTAGGCGATCGTGAGCCGGGCGCCCCGCGAATCCGGCTCGGGGAGCTGCGCCGCCTCGAAGGTCGGCGGCAGGATGCGCTCGAGCAGCGGCCCGTGGGGGCTTTCCGACCAGCGTTGGCGGGCGTCGGCGATCTCGTCCGCTGCCAACGCAGTGACAAAAAAAATCAAAAACAGCGCGCTATAGCGCATGCGAGCGATCCCCGCGCGCGAAGCCGAGCAGCGGCGCCGCAAGACCGCGGCCGACGGCAAGCACTTTGAAGAGCTCGCCCATCTCCGCCGGCGAGAGCAGCTTCTGCGCCTGCGCCGCGATCGGCGCGTACAGCAGCGCGTTCTCGACGTTCGCCTGTCCCAGCACCTCGGTGATACCGCAGTTGACGAGGAACTGCGCCTGGGTGGCGTAGCCGAGCACATCGGCGCCGGCCGCGCGCGCCGCGCCGGCGAGGGCGCTGAAGTCGACGTGCGCGGTGATGTCCTCGTCGCCGGGGCGGGCGAACGGATCGGCGTGCGCGGTGTGGTGGTGGTGGCACATCAGGGTGCCGGCGGCGCGCTGCGGGTGGTAGTACTCGCCGCGCGGAAAGCCGTAGTCGACGACGAGGATCAGGCCGTGCTCGAGGTGCTCGCACAGGGTGCGCATCCAGGCGCGCGCCGCCAGGCCGATCTCGCTTTCATAGGGCAGTGGAACCTGGATCTTGTTCGCCTCCTCGTGCAGCCCTCCGGACGCTGGCCTTTCGTTCCAGGTGAATTTTCCGTCCCGGAAGGTAACGCCGCGCTCCATGACGCCTTCCGCCCGCCACGCCACGATATGAACTGGAATGGCATCGGCGACCTCGTTGGCGAGCACGATCCCGTGCCAGCGTTCCGGCAGGCGATCAAGATGCTTTGCTTTTTTCCCGAGCCTCGCTTCCTGAAGGGACCGCAGGGCCGCACTGGTTTCCAGAATGGAATACTCGACGTCAAGTTCGGCAAGCAGGGTCTCGGCGAGTGCACCGCTGCCGGCGCCGAGCTCCAGGATCGGTAGGCCAGGAAACTGCGCAAGCTGGCGCGCCAGCGTGCGGCCGAAGAGGCGGCCGAGCTCGGGCGCGGTAACGAAATCTCCCGCGGCGCCGGGCTCGCCCGCGCCGCTGGCGTAGTAGCCGCCGTTGGCGTGCAGCGCGAGCTCCATGTAGCGGGCGAAGGAGATCCAGCCGCCCTGGTCCTGGATCTCGCGGACGATGCGTTCGCGCGGCAGCATGCGGGGGAATTTAACCTAGAATCCAGCGGCTTAGATGAATGTCGACCTGACGGGAAAAACCGGGCTCATCACCGGCGGCGCGCGCCGCGTCGGCGCGGCGATCACGCGCCGGCTGCACGCCGCCGGCGCCAACGTGCTCGTCCACTACCGCGACTCGGACAGCGACGCGGCGAAGCTGGTCGCCGAGCTGAACGGGGCGCGGCCGAAGAGCGCGGCGACGGTCAAGGCGGAACTGCTGGCGCCGATCGCGCCGCGCGCGCTGGTGAGCGCTGCGCTGGAAAGCTTCGGCCGGCTCGACCTGCTGGTGAACAACGCCTCGGCGTTTTTCCCGGTCGCGCTTGGCGCGATCGAGGCCTCGCACTGGGAAGAGCTGGTCGGCTCGAATTTGCGCGCGCCGCTCTTCATCGCCCAGGAGGCGGCCGCCGAGCTGGCGAAGCGGGAAGGCGCGATCGTCAACATCGTCGACATCCACGCCGAGCGGCCGCTCAAGGGCTACCCGGTCTACAGCATCGCCAAAGCGGGGCTGGCGGCCATGACGCGCTCGCTCGCGCTCGAGCTGGCGCCGCGGGTGCGCGTCAACGGCGTCGCGCCCGGCGCGATCGCGTGGCCGGAGGACGGCCAGTTCGATCCGGCTGAGCGCGAACGGGTCGTCGCGACTACGCCGCTCGGCCGCACCGGCACGCCGGAGGACATCGCCCAGGCGGTACACTTCCTCGCTTGCGCGCCCTATGTCACCGGCCAGATCCTGGCGGTGGATGGCGGCCGCTCGATCTACCTATGAGCATCGTTCTCCTCGACAAGCGCAAGGAAAGCTACGAAGCCGGCAAGCTGGCGAAGCGGATTCGCCGCCAGGTCGGCGAGGCGATCGCCGACTTCGACATGATCGGCGAGGGCGACAGGGTGATGGTCTGCCTCTCCGGCGGGAAAGACAGCCATGCGCTCCTCGACGTGCTCCTTTCGTTGCAGGAGAAATCCCCGGTCAAGTTCGACCTGATCGCGGTCAACCTCGATCAGAAGCAGCCGGGGTTTCCGGCGCACGTACTGCCCGAGTATCTGACGGGGCGCGGCGTGCCTTTCCGCATCGTCGAGCAGGACACCTACTCGGTGGTGAAGCGCGTCATCCCCGAAGGCAAGACGATGTGCTCGCTCTGCTCCCGCCTGCGGCGCGGCGCGCTGTACCGCGTCGCGTCGGAGCTCGGCGCGACCCGGATCGCCCTCGGCCACCATCGCGACGACATCCTCGCGACCTTCTTCCTCAACCTGTTCCATGGCGGCAAGCTGAAGGCGATGCCGCCCAAGCTGGTTTCGGACGATGGCAAGCACGTCGTGATTCGCCCGCTGGCGTACGTTTGCGAGCAGGATTTGATTGAATTTTCGAAGATCAAATCCTTTCCGATCATTCCCTGTACGTTGTGCGGCTCGCAGGAGAACCTGGAGCGGAAGAAGGTCGGCGAGATGCTCGCCGAGTGGCAGCGCCGCCACCCCGGCCGGGTCGAGTCGATCATGCGCGCGCTGGGCGACGTCAGCGCGTCGCATTTGCTTGACAGGAAGTTGTTCGACTTCGCGGCCCTCCAGTCCGAAAGCCCTATGCCGGAAACGACTCGCCGTTCATCGCGGTCTTCCTAGAATGAGCATCCGCGGCCTTCTCGTGCTCCTTTCCTTCACCGGCTTCGCCAACGCAGCGGCGCTCGCTCCCGACCCCGCCCAGGTGCGCGAGGCCGTGGTGCAGGTGTACGGCGCGCGCACGATGGGCGCCAAGGGCATCTTCGGCGTACACACCTGGGTCGCGGTCAAGCCGACCAATGCGGACGAGTGGACGATCTACGAGGTGATCGGCTGGCGCCTTCGCTGGAACGATACCGCGCTGGTCATCCGCAATCGCCAGCCGGACGTATGGTTCCACTCGAAGGCCGAGCTCTATGCCGACCGGCGCGGACCGGGCGTGGACGAGCTCATCAAGCGCATCGACGAGGCGGCCAAGGACTATCCGTACGCGAAGGAGTACACGCTCTGGCCGGGACCGAACTCCAATACCTTCACCGCCTGGATCGGCCGCGCGGTGCCCGAGCTCGGCATCGACCTGCCGGCGACCGCGATCGGCAAGGACTTCACCGGCACCACGGTTTTCTCGCGCGCACCGAGTGGGCGCGGCATGCAGGTTTCGCTCGGCGGAGTGCTGGGCCTCTCCGCGAGCGGCATCGAGGGCCTCGAGCTCAACATCCTCAGCCTCAACTTCGGCATCAGCGGCTCCGGCATCAAGCTGCCGCTCATCGGCCGCATCGGCAGCCCGAGCTTTCCCGCCGCCGTCGCCGAGCCGGCGGCGCCCTAGCTGGTCTTGACGTAGCTCACTTCAAGGCAGACGTTGACCAACGCCTGCCGCTTCTCCTCTTTCACGACCTTGAGCGCACGCTCGAGCGCGGGCATCAGCTCCTTCGGCTCGCTGACCCGCTCGCCGTGGCCGCCGGAAGCCTGGATGACGTGCTCGAAGCGAGGCGAGGGTTCGAGCGTCGCGAACGGCGGCTCTTTCATCGCCGAGGCGTGACCCTTGGGATAGGTCGAGAGCGTCGAGCGATGCACCGCCGCCCAGCGCGCGTTGTTGGCGATGATGAATAGCGCCGGCAGGTGCATCGCCTCGGAGACGTAGTGCACCGCGGTTGGGTTGCCGAACATGTACGCGCCGTCGCCGACCGCGCAGATCACGGTCTTGTCCGGCGAGGCGAGCTTGGCGCCGAGCGCCGCGCCCATGCCCCAGCCGAGGCCGCCGGCCGACGGGTTGCCGAAATAGTGGCCGGGCTCCTTGATCGTCATTTCCTCGAGCACCGTCGGGTACTCGTTGACGAGGATGGTGTTGGCGTCGAGCAGCTTGTTCATGCAGGCCGAGAGCCACTTGCCGGTGATGCTCGCGGGCATGGGGGTGACGCCACCTCGAGCTTTTTCCCGGATTGCTTTTGATAGATCTGAAACCGTCTTGCGGCGATCCTCTATCTGCTTCACCGAGACGGCCAGCTTCTGCGCCGCGCGCCACAGCGTCTGGAGCGCCGGCGCCGTGGCGCCGGTGAGCGCGATGTCGGTGCGGAAGCCGCGCAAGGGATAGCGCGCGAACAGCGGATCGGGACCGACATGGATGACCTTCGCGTCGGGCCTGGGCTGGCCTTCTTTCGGAATCCACGGCACGTCGCAGTCCACCACCAGCACCACGTCCGCGGCTTTCAGCAGCGCGTGCGGGTCCCAGCCGCAGTGCATCGGATGCTCGGTCGAGAGCGCGAGGTAGCGTGGCCGGTAGTGGATGACCGGCACCGCCATGGCATGGGCGAGCTGCTCGATTGCCAGCGAGGTTTCGGCGTTGCGGCCGCCGTTCGCCGTGATCAGTAGCGGGCTGTGCGCGGCGCTCAGCAGCTTGGCCGCCTCTTCGAGCGCTTCGGCATTCGCCGCCGGGGGAGAGGCGGGCGCGATCGTCGTTTTTGCGGAATGCTTTTGCGTTGAAAAATCCGAGGCGAGAACTTCGCGGGGCAGCGTCACGTAGACGGGACCCTGCGGCTCGCTCTTGGCGATGGCGAGCGCGCGGTCGATCACCGTCTCGACCTGCTCGGCGTGGCGCAGCTCGTAGTCCCATTTCATGAACTCGCGCAGCATGCCGCCCTGGTCGAAATGCTCCTGCGCCCAGTGGATGTAGTTGTTGCGCGCCGCGGGCAGCGCGCCCGATTCGGTGAGCGGCGTGCGCCCGGCGGTGAACAGGATCGGAATGTTCTGCCGCGAGGCGTTGATCAGGCCATTGATCGAATTGGCGGTGCCGACGCCGACGTGGACCATCATCGCCTGCGGCTTGCCGGTCACCATGGCGTAGCCGTGCGCCATGGCGACGCCCATGTTTTCGTGGGGCACGATGACGATGCGCGGCAGGCGCCAGCCGAGCTTCTGCCCCTTGGCGTAGGCCTCGACCACCGGCGCGAAATCGGTGCCGCCGTTGGCGAAGAGATAGTCGATGCCGCGCGCGCTCATCAGGCCGAGCCAGGCGTCGGCTGCAGTTTCGGGTTTAAACCCCTGGATTTCGGGCTTGAACCCCTGAGTCTCCGGCTTCGATTGCGGACCGAGGGTCGGCTCGATCTTCGGCGCTTCGCCCTTGGGCGCCGGCTTTTCCGCGGGCTTCTCTGCCTTTGCGGCGGCGGGCTTGGTTTCCGCCTTGGGTTTGGGGTTGAGGTCCAGGGTGCGCTCGGGGTCCATGCGGCGATGTTACGTCAGACAAGTCGCGACGCGGCGATGGCCGGAACGAGCATGTGCTAAATGACCGCTTCGGTGAGCCGCGACGGGGTTGTTGGTCTGGTCTGAAACCACCGGTACGAAGGTCGCGGCCTTACTACCGCTGCAGGAATTGTGGTGCGTTTTGCATTGCCCAACTAAACCAGTCGACAACCTCGGAGTCGAGAAGGTCAACAGTGTTGTTTGCTGATGTCTCGTCAAGTATTACAAGCGTATCGGCCGGCCACCTTGCTGATGGAACCTGGAGTGACGAGGCACCAATCTGAAATGCACCTAGACCAATCGTTTGAGTCCACGAGTAGTCGATCTCACCGAAGCTCGCCAAGTCCACGTCTAAGCGTTCCAAGTCCGCACGAGAGAGCATCAAAGCTGCATTTGATGCCACTCGCAATCGATGAATCTTTACGGGCCGCCTCGAGATGGGTGTGCTTAGCCCCATCCTGAAGGCGATCTCGGCAAGTGCACCGTCGCGGGAAGTGCTGGTGTATAGGACCGAAAGGGAGCCGGGCGGAATCCACCGTCCGCCGCGAGTAGATGAGGCTAGAGGGTTTCGATCCAGAAGTGTTGCGCGGTACAGCGTCCGAACTAGCGGTGTCAGCTCGTAATGTGCGAGCCGTTCGCGTAGTTCATCCGAGGTCATTCATGAGCAACACACTTCTTTTTAGAGATACACGCCTTCTTGGAGCTGGTGAACGATATTGAGGACCTCTTGGTATCGGCCCTCTTTTATTAGCTCGACCGGTTTCTGGTCTTTCAAAAGCTTCTGTGGAGAAAGCAGCCACAACCGTGCTTCATCAGGTTCGTATATTTCAGCAAGTTGCTCGACGATATACCCCAACTCCAACAGCCGTTGCTCTGGCTCTGGCTGCGGGAAAGCTCTGCCTTGGTTCCATCTAGATACCGTTTCCGACCGTACCTTCAGCAAATCTGCTACCTCAGAAAATCCGAGAGAGGCCTTCTCGTTAATGACTTTCAGTCGCGACTTGATCGCGTTGCTCATCGAGAACTCTCCTACCTCTAAATACGGCGAATGGTGGCTTCTCTCGCACGCCTTGTGGCGAGCGTCGCTGCCATAGTCCGCGTAACCTCCCTAGCGAGATGCTTGCTAAGCATTACCCTCAACCCGTCAAGTCTGCGGCGATGCAGAACCAACCGTTTTTCCAATTGTTCGTCACCAAGTTCGAAGCCAGTTGCCTTGATTAGGTCCTCCGTTAGCTGCCGAAGTTCGTTATCGACGAACTCGCGAGCACGCATCGAAGACGGGACGCGACCAAGGGAGTCCAGTTGCCGCATACGTTGGTATGCGAAGTGTTTCCCCGGATTCTCGAGCATGTCGGTGATACCGCGCTCACAGCAGTTGCGATCGTGGCAAGCGAACAGCGCACGCAAGCGTGGGCTGGTTTCGGCAAGCCTCCGCGCAAGCTTTATGTCGAGATTTACGTCCAATCTGGGTACATAAGCCCTGGTTCTGAGCGAGTACACGTCGCCATCGCGCGCCTTTACCCATGGCGTGCTGTCAAACTGCTCACCGACCGTGACTCCGTGAGCAAGCCCTGTCACAGAGCCCGTCGCGACCAAAGCAAGTCCAGGGAAACCTCCGAAGTGGTCGGCCAGGATTGGCACGCGTAGGCTGTGAAAGTCTCCACACGCCTCAATGTAGTTGGCGACGCCTGCTTGCGTCGCATTGCTACCAAGGCCGTCCACCTTCATCCATAGCTGGTCGATAGGCGCATCCTCCAACATTCGAAGGATCGCCTCTCGCTCCGCGTGATCTCTGAACACTGCATAGGGCAAGGCCAGAGAGTAGAAGATGGCAATCTTCGCGCCGAGAGCGTCCAATTCATCGCGAAGGCGCTTTGTCGTGTCAACGTCAGCCGCGAGCCATGGATCTGACGAACCGCGAACGAGGTGCGTGGGTGCAAGGATGGCGGTAATGTCATGCTGCTGGGCAAATGACGCGATTGCGGCGGCCCTTTTCTTGCCGTTCTGGCCGAGAAAATCTTCAACGATCTGAACTTTCGCTCCGCCCCATGGAAGGGCGCTGAGTTTCGGCGCGAACCCGAACTCGGTGCCCAATTGTTGTGTCTTGGGATCGAGTACGGCATCCAGATATCGCTTTGTTACGAGGTCGCGAAGTTCTCGGTCCTGCTTCATCCGTAGGGGGTCAAAGACTACGCCAGACAAATTCGTTGTTCCGGATGACAGCAGCTGCAGAAGTGGAGCGCGGTCTTCTCGGCGGCTTCGAAGGTACAGACCGGCGGGTTCCGGCAGTCGCCGAACTAGGGTTGGCAGGTCGTCCGCTCTGCGGGTCACAGGCTCCATGGGCATGCTCCAAAAGGCTCTGGAGTTGACAATACCATAGACTAATACGTTGATCAATTCGATGGCATATAGGCTGGTTGATATACTCGTATTGTCAAAATAAGTTTGACACGCTACGCTTCACCCATGAACTGCGCCGAACGACTGGTCGAGATTTTCGGCAGCCAGGCCGACGTTGCGCGCGCCTTCCAGATCGACCGCGCCGTGGTCCATCACTGGACCAAGATGGAGTACGTCCCGGCCCGCTGGGCGGGCGAGGTCGAGCGCATCACCGAGGGTCGCATCCGCGCCGAGGATGTGGTCCACGAAGCCAGCGCCAAGAACCCGGTGCGGGTGAAGTCCCGTCCCGAGAACGCCCCATTTGGAATCGCCTCCGAGGAAGCCATGAGCCAGTACGCACCCGCCAAACGCATCCACTCCTTCCACCCGCCGCAGCGAACGCTGATGGGTCCCGGCCCGACCGAAATCCATCCGCGCGTGCTCACCACCATGAGCCAGCCGGCGATCGGCTATCTCGATCCGGTCTTCGTCGAGATGATGGAGGAATTGAAGTCGCTGCTTCGCTATGTGTACCAGACCAAGAACGCGCTCACCTTCCCGCTCTCCGGGCCGGGCTCGGTCGGCATGGAGTTCTGCTTCGTCAACATGGTCGCACCCGGCGACAAGGTGGTGGTGTGCCAGAACGGCGTCTTCGGCGGGCGCATGCTCGAGAACGTGGTGCGCGCCGGCGGCACGCCGGTGCTGGTCGAGGACAAGTGGGGCGAGCCGGTCGACCCGCAAAAGGTCGAGGACGCGCTGAAGAAGAACAAGGACGCGAAGATCGTCGCCTTCGTGCATGCCGAGACTTCCACGGGCTGCCAGTCGGACGCGAAGACGCTGACGCAGATCGCGCACAAGCACGGCGCACTGGTGATCGTCGACGCGGTGACCTCGCTCGCGGGAACGCCGGTCAAGGTGGACGAGTGGGAGATCGACGCAATCTACTCCGCCAGCCAGAAATGCCTCTCGTGCACGCCGGGGCTCTCGCCGGTGTCGTTCTCCGAGCGCGTGGTCGAGCACGTGAAGAAGCGCAAGGACAAGATCCACAGTTGGTTCATGGACATGAACCTGCTGT